>Ga0105092_10002320_pt1 | contig 10146 bp, 8 predicted proteins | sample PPLLak2March2015_FD_87021 | JGI IMG/M metagenome (GOLD analysis project Ga0105092, IMG submission 87021) | Freshwater sediment microbial communities from Prairie Pothole Lake near Jamestown, North Dakota, USA - PPLs Lake P7 Core (1) Depth... | ecosystem: Environmental > Aquatic > Freshwater >...
CAGCGCTATACTTATCTTAAAATTTCAGACGAAAAATTTCCTAGATTGCTTGTAGCAAGAAGGAATAGAGATGGTAAATTTACTGGTATCAAAGGCAAAGTGTTTGGACCTTTTGTACATGGAAGCTCAAAATTGCTTACCATAGGTTTATTGAGAAAAATCTTTAAAATCAGAATTTGTAACACACTTCCAAAAAAACCTTGTCTTGAATATTTTATCAATAACTGTGATGCTCCCTGCATAAATAACGTTACCCAGAATGAATATATGGATAATGTTCAATCCCTAGAAAATATTCTTGCGGGAAGAAAAAGTATTGATGACTTTATAGAAAAAATGAATCAGGATATGACTAGTGCATCGTCTAACCTTGACTATGAAAAAGCAAAAGCAATTAGAGATACTATAAGCAGACTTGAAAATCTGAGATCAAAACAAAAAATCGAACAATCAATCAGTTCGAGATCTGAAGAGGAATACATTGGAATCATGTATGACTTTTTGCAATCCAAAGCACATATATTGATATTGAGAAGATATCGTGGAGTCATTAGGGATAGAAAAAAGTACCAATTTGATTTGGTAGGTGATAACTCATTTTCTACTTTCTTGTCACAATATTATTATTCTAAATCAACAGTGCCGGGATTTATCTATGTTAATGAAGATCCAGATTCAAAACAAGTACTTGAAAAGTCCTTGGAAAGGATTGCATCACATAGAGTGAACATTATTAGGTTATCTAACAGAATCGATATTGAAAGAAAACAATTGATGGATCTAATTGTTAGAAATTTATCGACCTATATCTCAAAAGGTTTTGAACCCGCCCTATTTGACCTAAAAAAAGTACTTAACCTTAGGTCACTTCCCAAAATTATTGATTGTTTTGATATATCAAATCTTGGCTTATCAATAGCTGTTGGTTCCTGTGTTAGATTTGTTAATGGAATTCCTGAGAAATCATTTTATCGAAAATTCAAAATAAAAACAACAAAGGATCAAAATGATTTCGCAATGATAAGCGAGATTGTAACTCGCCGATACTCAAATGAAGATAAACTAAATTTACCAGATTTAGTTTTAATTGACGGTGGCAAAGGTCAACTTAATTCTGCACTTGATGCAATATCAAAATTAAGTTTAAAAATCCCTTGCATATCAATTGCAAAAGAAAGAGAAGAAATTTTTGTTCCAAATTCACCCTTTCCAATAGTTATTCCCAAGAGTAGCAAGTCACTCAAAATATTACAATATCTAAGGGACGAAGCTCACAGGTTTGGACTTAGTTATAATATAAAGTTGCGTGATTTGAAATAAATTTGCGCGCTAGTTTGGGAATTACAAACTCAATCTGCTAATGTTAAATTTGCTTGTTACTTACCCTCTAACAGCTCCAAGAGTCAAACCTCTTATCATTCTCTTTTGGGAAAATAACATCAGAACAACAACAGGAATGAGTGCAATGTTTATGCCTGCAGTTAGATAACCCCAGTCAATTCTATAAAGTGAAATGAATTGATACAATGCAACCTGAAAGACCATAACATCAGGTCTATTTGATAGGACAATAGGTAACACAAACTCGTTCCACGAAAATCTAAACGATAGGATAGCTGCTATTAGGAAACCGGGGATAGAAATTGGTACTATGACGTGCCAGAAAGCTCGCATTTTTGAACAACCATCTATAAGTGCTGCTTCCTCCAGCTCCTTCGGTATAGTTTCAAAATAGTTCTTTAATAGAAATATGTTGAGTGGTATAATGAGAATCTGAAATGTCAAAACCAATGCGAATAGAGAGTTAAGTAGACCTATGTTGGCCAGCATAATGTACAATGGGATAATGTTAATGACAACAGGGATCATAAACAATCCCAAAATTGTGCTAATCAGCAAGTTTTTACCTTTAAAGTCAAACCTTGCAAATGCGTAGCCTCCAAGTGCACTTACAACTACACTCAATCCAGTACTTGCCAAACTTACCGCCAAGCTATTGAAAAGACTTGTTACAAGTTTTGGATCTGTTAGTACAAAGAGATAATTATCTAGTGTAGGTGAATCTGGCAGGAATTTTGGAGGAAAGCTGATGGCTTCTGAATTCGGTTTGAACGAGGTTGAAAGTACCCATAAAAGCGGCGCAAAAGTAATAAAAAGAAAAGTTGCGATTACAAAATAAATCAGAGTCTTTTCTATCAGCATAATAAAATTCTCATCTTTATCAATGACTCGTAGTTTCGTTCAACTAAACTTCGGCGATCTCCATTCAATTCTCGTACAGCTTTTTTATCATTGTCTGATCTCAACTGTTTTATCTTGACTCCTTAATAGTTTGATATACGTATATGCCAATACCAAGTTCATTGCTATCAACAAAAATCCTACAGCTGCGCCCCTGGATAGTAGCCCAAATTCAAAAGCCTGTCTGTACATGAACAGTGATGACGTGGTACTTGAGAAAAGCGGACCACCATTTGTCATGACAAGTATTAAATCAAAGAAATTCACTGACCACATTGTGATAAGAATAAGATTTATGATGATAAATGGTCTCAATAGTGGGAGCGTTATGTACAAGAAACTTTTAATTTTCGTTGCGCCATCTATTCGCGCTGCTTCATAAACTACTGGACTTATTGAAAATAGTCCTGCCGTTAGGAATATTACAGTGAAGGGTGTACCGTGCCACACGTTGGCGAATACCAATGTCCATACAACTATTCCAGGATCTGATAACCAGGCAACAGGCGCTAAACCCATTTGAGCAAGACCATAATTCATGATTCCAAAACTATCACTGAATATGAATTTAAAGGAAAAACCCGTTATGACTGCAGAAACTGTCCATGGTATTATGAACAGGGCTCTAATGGTATTCGACCCACTAATTTGTTGATTCAAAACTACTGCAAGGACCATTCCAACAAAAAACTGAAGAGCTACCGACCCGCCTACAAATATTAGACTCACCTGAAGCGAAGTATGAAAGTCATGGTCATGTATCAAATTGTCAAAATTCTTGAGCCCGACATACTTCCAATCTCCCAGAATTGTAGTTAATGATACATCATGCAGTGATAGATATACGTTCCATATAAGTGGAAACAGAAGGAACCCGATTAGTATCGCAAGAGCTGGCGCTAGAAGCAAGTAGGGTTGGATTCTTCCAGTTTTCGCCTCTAGTGTGACTTTCATTAAGATTGCGGGTTATAATGGAATTTGTATTTCGTTAGCTATTAAGACCAACCAAGTACTTCTGCAGATTTCTTGGCAGCATCATCTAATGCTTGTTTTGGTTCCTTTGCTCCAAGATAAACTTCATCGATTGCCTGTCTTATGTTATCAGCAATTTGAGGATATTCAGCTATGCTGGGTCTGCTGTGCCCTATTGATAACATCGAAATGAGTTCCTTGTAATAGGGTATGGTATTAGCAAGCTGACCTGAATATTGCCCTTCGGCGATCGGTTTTTGAGTTGGGAGATATGCGTATTTTTCCAACATTGGCGCAAGCACATCTGGCTGTACCATTATTTTGAGCAATTCCCATGAAAGTTCCTTATTTGAGGAAGTGCTAGGTATGCCGAGCATCCAACCGCCCATCATTGTCGCGCTAGTGTCACCAGATTTAGGAACTGGAAACATCGGAATCATGCCAACGTTTTTGTCAAGACTATTCCATTCAGTACGATTAAAGTGTCCTAGTAACCATGAACCTTCCAACATAACAGCAAATTTCTTGTCAGCAAACTCCTGGCCCCAAAAATGATTTATCTGAGGTTTAACTCCTTCACTTACTTGATCCCTCAAAAACTGGAGGGCTTTTACACCTTCAGTACTGTTGTAGGATGGAAACCAGTAGGTGCCTTTCTCAGGATGGCCAGCTTTTTCTTTGACTATCTCCCCACCTTGCATCCATAGATAAGGGTACCACATATCAGGAGAATGGCTTGCCCCCACTAGATGCATGGCCTCAATTCCTTTTCCTTTAGTCGAGTTTTCAAGCTTCTTTGCTGCCTCAAGGTAGCCAGCCCATGTTTTAAGCGATTCAGGATTTACATCACTTTGGTTTAGGAGGTCTTTCCAGTACCACATAGACCTCACATCTGTCCAGGCCCAAATCCCGTATACTTTACCATTGTAGATACCACCATCCCAATTAGTTTTATACCATTCAGAAGATCGATTCCATGAATTTGTTAAATCGGTAAGATCAGATAGAAACCCACCTTCGGCAAACTCACCAAGCCATATCTGATCAACTGAAATGAGATCAATTGGGGTCTTTCCAGCCATTGCAGTTAGAATTTGTTTTCGCGTATCTGCATATGGTAACACACTATAATCAATGTTTATAGCCATGTCTGGATGATTTTCTCTTAATTTAGTTAATGCATCAGCAAACAAAGCATCCCATCTTTCTTTTGGCTCTGCCACTATCGCGGTAATTGTAACTTGGTTAGGTTGTTGTCCTTGAACCATTCTAAGTGGTGTCAAGCTTGGTGCACTCAAAACAACAGCTACTAAAGCCAATACTAAAATAATTTTAAAATCCTTGCCGAAGTATTTATGAGTCATAGTTCTGCAGCATATTGTTTTTACATCATTATCGCGTCCAATATACTCGGTTTTTCTCATTATCCATATTTAGAACGGCTACTTTTAAGTATTGGCGCATGTGTGAACCGAAATATGCTGTCAAGTTGCTATATGTCAAGAATGTAATCTGCCGGGACTTGAACTTAACTTCGGGTTAACCGATGCCACCTTCAATGATAAAAATAATTAATTGAAGATTTTTCTAGTGAACAGACTACTATACTTCCAACCAGACAATTAAAATTAATATGATATGCAAATAAAGTCAATTCAAACAGAAGGGATTATTTTGACAACTCTTAGCATAAGAAATTTAACTAAAACGTATGGGCATTTAATTGCATTAGAAAACTTTTCGCTAGAAATAAGCTCTGGTGAGTTTATGGTGCTACTTGGACCTTCAGGATGTGGTAAGACAACGGTACTGAGGTGCATTGCGGGCTTGACTGATATTACTAGTGGAGAGATCTATATTGGAAGCGAATTGGTAAACAAACTTCCCCCAAAAGATCGTGATGTGGCGATGGTTTTTCAAAACTATTCACTTTATCCTCACATGAATGTGTATGATAACATTGCTTTTCCGTTAAAAATGAGAAAAGTACAAAAAGACAAGATAAATGAAAGTGTTCAAAAAATTGCAAAACTTCTTGACATAGATAATTTACTTGAAAGGAAACCAAAGGAAATTAGCGGCGGTCAAATGCAGAGGGTGGCTCTGGGTAGGGCCCTGGTTAGAGAACCAAAAATCTTCTTGATGGATGAACCACTTAGTAATCTTGATGCCAAATTGCGCACGGAAATGAGGGTGGAGATAAAGAAATTACAAGAAAAAGTAGGAATAACTACACTTTACATTACACATGATCAGGCTGAGGCAATGAGCATGGCTGACAATGTTGGTATAATGGATTCTGGAAGGTTATTTCAACTAGATTCGCCACAGAAAGTATACACTGAGCCTGCTAATCGATTTGTAGCTAGTTTCATCGGAGTTCCCCCCATGAATTTTCTAAAATTTAAGATAATCAGAGAAAGTTCATTGTTCCTCAAATTTGACGATAATAATTCTTATCAACAAGATAACAGATCTATAATCAAAATCCCTGATACACTCGCAGGAAATCTAAACAATATTCTTGAGGAAACAATAATGCTAGGGATAAGACCAAAGGACATCATTCTGTTAAGAGATGATGAGGATTTTGATGGTTTAAGACTAAAAGGAGAAACAGTATATGTCGAGTCGCTTGGGGACGACTCAATTGCGGAAGTTAAACTTGGAGAAAGCTTGCTCAAAATATCTAACGTAACTTCTAGAAATGAGACTCCTATTGTAGGAAAAGAAGCAAGGATTGGTATAAAGTATGACAAAATAAAGTTATTTACCAATTCGGGCGAAAGGATTCATATTAAGTTAATATGATTAACTTCAGATAACTTTCGTCCCATTTGACTTAAACTGTTTATAATCTGTTTTGTTACCATGATAAGAAGTACTTAATAATGATAGGTTGATCGTTACATTGATCTACTGATTATGTCGACGGTGTCTAGAATTTCTGCAGTAACGTTATTAATTAAGGACATGGAGACATCGTGTAATTTTTATTCCAAAATACCAGGCTTCAAACTAACCTTTGGTGGATATAACCACGATTTTTTCACTACCTATGAAATCGGTCAAAATACTTCTGTCTATCTAAATCTTGAATTATTCAAGCTAAATGATCATAGCAAATATGAACACTCAAAAAATCTCGTAAAAATTATCCTACATGTGAATGATGTGGATAAATTATATCATTATTTCAAGAATGATCAAATCATTTCTAACTTGATATCATTTGAAAATGAACCAACTGATGCGTCTTGGGGAGAGAGATACTTCCACGTGCGGGATCCAGACGGTTATCTTCTTTCATTTGCTCAATCGATAAAGGTGTAGGATGACTGATATAATCAATTATTTGGTTGCCCTATTTCATCTTGCAACTTTTCGAAATCTTGATTTTTTCATAATAAAAAAATCTCGGAGTAATATTCCATCAAACCGGATATATCCAACAATTGAAACAATCAAGATGATCTTCTTAATTTATATGACTTTTTCTATACGGTCCACGGGTTCTCTTTCGTGCTTTCTCTGCTTCTAATTTTCTTTTCACTAGTTCAGTTTCCTCATCCAGCGAGTTTTTACTTGATGTCCCGTCGTTATTTTTCTCCTGACCATATTCATCATCTTTGTTATAAAATCTTTTGAGCTTACCCTGGCTGATCACATTAATGTAAGAGTAAAATAGATTAATAATGTTTCTAAAAAAGAGTGGCAAAACATAGGATTCGTTAATATGATTATAAAGTTAGTAACAAATACCTTTATCTCCTGAAAATGAAAAATAGAGAAATTTACAATAGTGCTAATGAATAAAACAAAGTCATTGCTATTGCATTACCAGCTGCTAGTGAGGCATACTTTAGTTTTTTCGAATGTTTCAAAAAATTTACTCTAGTTTTTTTGAACTTTACTTTCATAATGGTGCTTCAGAAAATACACTAAAAAAGATTTTTCCAAATTCAATCCAAATTCGCAAAATAATTAAAGATATCGCAAAGACAATCACTCTGCATTTCTTAAAATCTGGAATGATAGAGACGTATTGAAGTAACTTAAAAAACTATCAATAAGATATTGCTTTGATTCTGAGATCTTTTTAGTAAAACCAAAGATTGAGTTTTTTATCACTCCTTAGATGATGACTGCCGCTCTTGAAACCACTTCGGAAAGTGCAGGATGAACATGAACCGTCTTTGAGATGTTGTCAATAGTGCCATCACCACTTTTGATTGCTACTAGAACTTCATGAATGAGTATTGAAGCTTGACTTCCGATAATATGACATCCAAGAATTTTTCTGTTTTCTTTGTTGACCAAAAATTTTACGAATCCCTCTCTATCCTCTAATGCTCTCCCCATTGCAGTATCGATATATCGATAAATTGATTTTTCGTAATTCATTTTTCCTATTCCTCTCAATTCCTGCTCCTTATATCCGACTGCGGCCACTTGAGGAGAACTAAAAATTGCATGGGGCATTGCACTGTAGTCGACCTGAATTTTTTTCTTACGATTAAATATATTGTAAAAAGCATATTGGGCCTCCAAATTTGCACTATGCCTGAACTGATGGCGACCAATGATATCGCCCAATGCAAAGATCCCCTCTATATTGGTTGAAAGACTTCCATCTACCTGGATGTATCCCTCATCATTTAGTTCAATCCCTGTCTTTGGTAAGTTAAGGATATCAGAATTTGGAACACGTCCTGTAGCTATCAAGAGTTGATCAGAATCAATTTCCAAATACTTGCTTGAACCAGATCTTTTGAAAGAAATCATGAACTTACCATTCTTTTTAGATACTAAGTCTGGAGTACAATCCAAGTATATGTTGTATTTTTTCGAAAAAATTTCCGTGAATTTTTTTGAAATTTCTTCATCTTCATTTGGTAGTAAATATTTACTATGATGAATGATGTTAATCTGAGTTCCAAGGGAACCGAAGAAATGACCAAGTTCAGCAGCTATAAATCCTCCACCAACAATTGTGAGGATTTGTGGTTGTTTACCAAGTCGAAGAGCTTCATCACTAGTAACATAATTCGTTGTATCCAAACCCTTAATGTTGGGAATTCTAGGTCTGGTACCTGCAGCTATTAGTATGGTATTGGAAGTTATTTTTTCCTTGCCAACCAGGAGGATTTTATCACCAACAAACTTGCACTCTGACGGGAACAGTTTGGGATTTTCTGTACCATCAAGAGATTTTCTAATATTACTTGAATCTGAATCGACTATACCCACTACTCTCTCAACTATTTTTTGAAAATCAATAGAAAACTTGTCAACACGTATGCCGAAAAGATGCGCGTTCTTTATTATCTCAGCCACATCTGCACTGTGAAGTAAGAGTTTAGAAGGTATGCAACCCCTATTAAGGCAGGTTCCTCCCATATTACTCTTTTCTACAATTGCAACTTTCATTCCACTCTGGGCCGCTGCACTGGCAACTTCAAGACCGGCACCACTACCTATAACTATGAGATCGAATTTTTTGATATTATTTGATTCTACTAGATTAGTCTTAGATTTCAATACAATTATTGCGATAGGTTTGTATATATGATTTGAAATTTGGTTTTACCAAATCTTTCGCATTCGGTACTCAGAATAAACAATTAATGAACAGTGATGCCCCATTGTTGGAATGACAATTCCAAATGCTCTTAGAGCAATTTAATTAAATGCAAATGACACAACTTTAACTTTGATCCGTTTCCCGGATGGAACTGATCTGAGAAATTGGAATTATTTGAACAGCTAATGAATTTATTGTCATTTACAGATTGATTTTCATTCGTCTTTTCAAGTTATTATTTTATCCTATTATTCAAGATAAAAAGATGAAGTATCAGAAAATATCAAAACAATGTTTATTATTTTATTTATTTATTTTGAGGGGAAAGATTTCATTTATCTTGCAAATTACATTTTCCTTATGGTATAGCGAGTAATTTTTGAAAATATGGTGTCCTTCCACGTACCCTATTTCTGTTATTTTCTTAAATATCTCCAGTCTATGGTAAAGTAGTATTTTTCCAATGCCTCTTTTACAATCTCGAATCTCAGATAAGACGTCAAGTGGTATTTTTCTACAATAGATTTTCGAATTCGCGAAAGCCAAAACATTATTAGTAGAAGAAATTATACATGACTTTCTACTAATAATATTTTTTTCTTCAGTTTGCTCTATTACTCTTATTGCTGTTTCCGTGTTATTTATTACCTCCAAAAGTTGTTGGGTATTTCCCAAATCAATTAACATTATTCTTTGTAAAAGATCAAATTTTTTGTGCGAGATTACTTCAAGCTTGAAAATATCATTATTAGTTATAAAATGATGATTTTTGACCTGATATATTCTATCCATCACATTGATAATGAAATTGAAAATTAAAAAGTGATCTGGAGCGCCCTGAAAATCAAGAACACGACAGAAAATAATATGGTGGTGATGCTAATAATTTTTAATTTGGATTCTAATTTTTTAGATCTTATCACATCTTGAGTTTGTCTAAATTCCTTATATCTTCGTGAAAGTTTTATCTCAATATACGAGATTAGAAAAGCTGCCGTAGATATCAATAGTGGAACATATGATATCGAATTTGTTTGCATGACGTATCCTGCTAATAATGGCATGCTGCCCCATGATATTGCAAACCAGATATTATTATGAAAGAAACCGTTCCAAATTTCATAGTTATACGCAAACAAGAAGAAACCTTCCAGGATTGCAATTGGAAGTAATAAAGGAACATAAAATATGATGTAATATGCTCCAATGGCATAAGCTACAACTAATCCACATACGAGCATTATTAGTAATTCTAGATTCGAAAAAAGATCTCCCCATGGCTTTTTTTTTGATCCCATGCTATCTGCAGCATGTGCAGAAATACCTAGAGCTGCAAAGTAAATTATGAC
>Ga0105092_10002321_pt1 | contig 10146 bp, 8 predicted proteins | sample PPLLak2March2015_FD_87021 | JGI IMG/M metagenome (GOLD analysis project Ga0105092, IMG submission 87021) | Freshwater sediment microbial communities from Prairie Pothole Lake near Jamestown, North Dakota, USA - PPLs Lake P7 Core (1) Depth... | ecosystem: Environmental > Aquatic > Freshwater >...
CAAACATCTCTGTACCGAATACGTGGAGGTAACATACTCAATAAAATTCGCACCCTTCGTCCATTCTGTTCCTTGCACCGTGTAGAGGCTATGTCTATCCGTCAAGGCAGGGAACCACTCCAGGACCGAATCGCACGAAAGGGATGTCGTTCCCGTCAAAACCAGAAACCGCGCCTCTTCTGGTGTATTCCGGCTGATCCAATGCATGGCTTCTCTTTCCGGCGTATACAAAGATACGCTCGAAAGCTGTAATCCATATTGGTAGGCAGAAAATACGAGGTATAACAACAAATAAGAAATAATGCCAAGTTCGAGCGCAGGAACCATATCTTCAAGTTGCTCCCTACCTCTCCGGGCAAGGGAAAGCAATGGAGGCAGGACAATGTCCACAAATCCGGTGGCAGCCAGCATGGCTAATGGGATCGCCGCGGGACCCGCGGCGCTTCGTCCTTCCGCGAGGAACGGGATCGCTATCCATAACGGGAGCAGATAATCCCTGCGAATGAGCGAATACGTCAATCCCATGAGTCCAAAAACAACGATGAATGTCGCATAAGGTTCTTCAGTAAACGTAAAAAATAGAAGCTGCAATACGGCTGAGGCTTTTTGTCCGGTCTGCGCTGCATTAAGCAACGGCTCGATGCCATGATAGGAAATAACAGTCACCCACCATGGAGCTGTTACCAACAAAGTAACTACAGCTACTCCCACCGAACGAAGAAAACCTGAGAACGAACGAGAAAGCATAATCCATAAGAACACAGCTATCACAATAGTGTGCAACGCCGCTTCCGGATGACTTAAGACCGTCAATCCTCCGAATATCCCTGCCCATAGGATATCGCCTCGGCGTTTTTCTTCATAGAGCCTCACAACGGCAGCCAAAGTGAGCAGCATGAAAAATTGGGCAGGGCTGCGTGTGAGTCCACCACCGGTCACAAACCAGGAAAATGCGCGCGGCATAAGCGCAAAAAATAATGTCGCGACCGCGGCCCGATACTTGTCTTTCATAACCCTCATCGCAAGCAGGTAAAACGCCAGTATGGATAAAGTGGCAAAGAAAGCTGGCAGCCAGCGTAGAACTTCAGTTGCACCTAATCCGAACAAATCAGCAGCGATGCCGCCCAAATAGAAACCGAGCGGCGGATATGCATACGGAATATCAAGATGATTGTAAGTGGTGTATCTAGGAATCAAGTATTGATTCTCGCGCAAATCGTCGATCATGACTGCGAACATGCCACCTTGTTTGATCACAAAGCCATTTAACATCGTAGGGTTAAAACGCACAAACGCGCCAAAAATCAAGGCAGTGATGAGTAGCAGATCTGGCAACACGTTTCGATGAATTGGTTTCATGCTATCTTTTCCTGACGAACAGGTTTCTCTGGGGGAGGCATATCAAGATTTTTGCGTACGGATCAAAGTCACTCGCAACGGTCATCAACCCTTGCTGTCACATCCTCAAACGCATAGAAAGATACCGGTTTGCTGTAGTAGTACTGTTTGCTTTCGAGCGTGGGTAGACTTGTCCCGAAATATTCATTGAATATCATACGAAATATATTGACCGACGAAATATTATCGGGAACCAATTCATCGCTGGAATTAGGTAGATAGTATGCGGCAAATGGAGAGAAACGCTCTCTGACACACGTGTTTTTCGAAGATCCAAAATCAACAAGCATTCCTGATCCGTGGTCTGCCTGCAAAATAATAATTGGAGGAGTTTCGGAATTGGCAAGAATGGATTCGATCACTCTCTGCAAATTTTCATTGACAAACTGTAATTGGTCCAGGTAGCGTTGCTGGTATTCCGTCTGTGTCTCAGGATATTCAGAAGCATCTTTAAAGCTGAAAGAGTAGGATGTATCAACAGGATTACCATTTCGATCAAATACAAAGGGCGGGTGTGGGGAAATAATATGGGTAAAAACAAACTTTGGACCGGGTAACTCAGGCAGGTCGGCCAGGGTGTCAAAGTTATATAACACGATTTTTCGCTGTGATTCAGACGATGCAACTGATGCTACTTTATTCAGAAGTGGCTCGAATAGTTTCAATGGCGTGCTGTCAAGGATAAAGCCTTCAAAATCATTCAGCATCACCGGATAGGGGTGAAAATAAACATCTGTCGTTGCATTATCTGTGATGCTCCAATTTGTGCTTATGGAAACCGTTGTGTAGCCCTGCTGTTCCAACGCGGATCTGACGCGACTACGCTCGATAAACGGATTCATGAGCCAGCGGTAATAACTTGCATCAAGACCCGGCGAGAATTTCTGGATATAGTCCATATTGAGTGTGGAGGCAACAGAAAGATGCGTTGCGGGATAATTCGAAACACTGGAAGTGGGTACGACGAAACCCTGCTCTTGTAAATAATTTATGAATTTCGAATTATCGAAGTCATACAACTCACGCAGGATATCCGCTCTGGCGTAGCCATCGAGAACAACAAAGTATATATCTCTTTTCACGGATGGAACTGAAGGGTTATCCAATGAATAAGTCCTGGCATCCTGAACTGCCTGTTGATACTTGTCCCAGGGAACTTTGGAAAACGCATCACCCATCATGATGATCGAAAAAGCGATATAAAAGATGCTTACACCGGACAGGAGGACTGCAAAATGCACCAGGTTAGCTTTCAGCCTCCTGAGGCGAAAGACGGCTATCCAAACAACTCCGACAACGATGGAGGAAAGGAGTATGGTCGAAAAGAAGGACGAGGAAAAACAAAAACCAGCGACAATGATAGCAACCAAAAAAGTCGCTCTAATCCAGTCATGTGTAAATTTGTAGGCAGGCAAAAGCAATAAGGAAAAGAATAGCCACAGAACCAGCAATGGACGAAATAACTGATCGGGTGACACAACGATCAATGAAATATAGAGTAATTGCAGCAGTGATGCCAATATGAAAAGGAAGGGAATGAGAAATGCAAAGCGCCTCATCAGGCACGTACCCCTATAGTAAATTTGGGATGTAAGCCACACCTGGGAGTTTGTGGCTCGGGTAATTTGCTGCAGTGGAATAATCTCATGTGCCTGTGCTCCGTCGCACGCTATTTACAGATTCTAACATGGTCAGTTTACCTGAAGCTTTCTGTTTTGAAATCACGCGATAATCACCGCTCAAGTAAAATAGACTTTATGCCTTCAGCGAGTATCCGTCGTATCTTCCTCATTGCCGGTATCGCCTCTCTCGTAATCTCCTATCTGGGAATCTGGATTCGGTTCATCAATGATCCTGTCGAACGAACAGGCTCGGATTTCATCGCATTCTACAGCGCAGGGAGAGTCGCACAAAGCAATGGATTGACAAATGTTTACAAACCATTATTGCAGCAGCAAATTCAACAGGAGGAAGTCTGTTTTCCCCTCGTCCAGGGACAGGTCTTACTCTACAATCACTTACCATTTCTAATTCCCATCCTGCGAACCATCGTGAGCACGAACTATGTTGCCTCGTTTTATCGATGGATCATCCTGTTGATGGCACTCTATATCGCAGGGATAACGATTCTAGGCAGGGTCATTCAACAGACAGGTATTGAAAAAAGTTCAATCCTCCCAACTGGAATTGGAGCATTCCTGTTCCTGCCTGTTTTTTTTAGCCTGATGAATGGACAGGACACCGCGTTCCTATTTCTCGGCACGGCTATCTGGGCTTACGGATTATTATCCGGGAAGGAATTTCTCGCCGGTTTAGGCTTGAGTCTGACCACTGTAAGACCGCACGTCGCCCTGGTCCTGGCTATCCCCATGCTGTTCCGATATGGAAAGGTCTTCCTGGGATTTCTGCTTGGCTCCGGAACTCTGGCATTGCTTAGCGTCTCAATCATTGGTCTTGACGGAACCAGGGAATATATTGACATTCTTCTTATCAGTTCTGGTGGCGAGTGGTACGGGATGAAAGAGTATGCCATGTATAACTTGATTGGCCTGCTAACGAGAGCCGCCCCACAGCTTGGAGCAGGCGCCATCCGCACCCTGGGTTGGATCGTATACGGGATCGCCATCATAGGCTTATGCATACTCTGGTTTAAAGCTCGCAATCCAAAAGAAAAGCTGATTGGATTAACTGTCACTCTTGCTCTGTTTGCCGTTCCACATCTTCACTTCCATGATCTGGCATTGCTTCTCATTCCCATCTATCAATTGATCCGGATCAGCCGGGATACCAGGAACCTGACTGTTCTCCCCATCGTCCTCTCCCTGCTGCTCCTGCTCGCTAATATTTCACCCTTCCTCCAATATTCCATCCCTTATCTGATGATGGCAGCGTTGGCAGGTTATCCTTATTATCTGGAATCAAAAAATGCGACTGTGCCACCAAACTCATCACGATTACCAAACGAAATCAACAAGTAGAACAGATCTATAAACATCTCAATAATGAATTTCCGTCATTGCGGAGGAGAGGCGCCGAGCCTCAAACGGCGAGTGCGCCACAACGACTGCGCAGCGTGCCTCTGGCAAGCAATCCCATCTACAATTTGCATAGCTTTAGAGGTTGTTTAATAAGTCAAAATTCTCCACGGATAAACACAGATGAACGCCGATTCTTGGATGAAATTCCCAACAAAAAGCTCTTAAATCCTCTTTATCTGTGTTCATCTGTGGTTAGTTTAAACAGCCTCTTAGAGATTGCTTCGTGGCGCCTGGTTTCGATACGCGCCCTCGGCGCTACTCAACCGACGCCGCCACGCGCAATGACGTAATTCACCCCAGGATTATTGCCCGAAACACCCCATGAACCCACAGCACAGCAGAAGCAATCGCAAGGAGTACAGGATAATCAAATAACGCAACCAACGGAGCTGCCAGGCTAAACAACGTGTGATAGGGTGCAAAAAACGGACTCGCAGCCATGGCTGGACGCGCCACCCTTTTCTTGATTGCGACCCAAAGCAGGTAGAAAGCAACAGGAAGGGTATAAGGAAAAAGGGACACATTAACCCAATTGGTAGTAACCTGAGCTTTGTTGACAAAGTTCATGATCCAGAATCCATATGTCGCTATTGAAATGATTAGTAAAAGAGAAACCGGCAGGAAGTTCTTTACTATAGTTCGAATTCCTACTGCACGCCAAGATTCGATCAACCAGTAAACAGCAATGCCAATCCCGATTTGTGGCTTTATCGCTGCAAAGATCAAACTAATAGGGGCAGGTGTGACGAAGGATAGCATGGGCAGCCAATCGATGCCGCCTCCGTTCAGACAGCTAAAGACCGGATAGGATGTGATGAACAGAATCATGACAAGCGGCTTGCCACTTAATTTGTAAACGATATACAGAAAGCAGGCAAATCCGAGAAGGAAAAAGCCAACACTTCCGAGCCTCGTAGGCATGAGCGCAAAAGGAATAAACGGGATCAATGTCCAGGGTGCGTTATGGAAATTACGAATATCGTATGGATTCCCGCCATGGACCAACGCCAGCGTTGCAGGCTTGAAAAATTGAATCCAGTCCTGTCCGATGGGAACGCCATAATAAATGACCGGCAAAGCTGCCAAAATCAGCGCGGCAAGTATTATCTTTTTACTTCGTTCCGTGGAGAGGATCGCGATCGATTTCTTCATAGTATCTGTATTTATGTTTCCCCACCAGTATATCGCTTTTCAATGCACACCCGCCTACTATTGCCAGGAGAAACCGCAGTCTGAAGTCTGCAGTCCGAGGCATATTTGTAAAAATTTCTTTTCCCCTCACCACACAGCATCGATCATGATCGCCAGAAAAATAAAGACCAGATAAGAACTTGACCATTTGTACATGCGCCAGGCAACTTTATTACCACCCTTTTTCCAGACTGCCCAGGCGGCATAGATCAACGCGCCGCCCAAAACAAGGGACGCAATCAGATAAATATTTCCTGCCAGATCAAGAATCGGAAGCAACAACGTGACAATGACCAATTCAATTGTGTAAACGAGGATTTGCCTGCGGGTTTCCAGCTCGCCGCGCACAACCGGCAGCATGGGCACGCCCGCTTTTTCATAATCCTTCATGCGGACAATCGCCAGCGCCCAGAAATGAGGCGGAGTCCACATGAAAATGATGGCGAAGAGTATCCACGCCGTCCAGTCCAGGTGTCCAGTCGCCGCGGCGTAACCAACCATGGGTGGAATCGCTCCTGCCCCTCCACCAATGACAATATTTTGCACGGTCGCTTTCTTGAGCCAGAGACTGTACAGGATCACATAATAAATAATCCCAGCCAGCGAAAGCAGCGCGGCGAGATCATTCACGAAACAAGCCAGGATGTAGTAGCTCATTAAAGACAAAGCAAGTCCGAATGCCAGCCCTTCTGCATTTGTCAGCCTCCCATCTGCCAACGGACGTTTCGCAGTGCGCTGCATGTGCCTGTCAAGTTCACGGTCAATGTATTGATTCAAGGCACTCGATCCACTTGCAGCCAGTGCGCCCCCGATCAGGGTCCAAAACGTGAGGGGGAAGGATGGCCAGGCTTTTCCGCCAATGACCAGTCCGCCATAGGTAGTGATCAGCAAAAGTCCAACAATCAACGGTTTGGATAGCGCCAGAAAATCTTTTAGACGCTGCCGGGTATTCAAGTGCACGATCTTTTGATCCTCAACAGCCAGTACACCAGAAGCATAAACAAGCAACATAAGCGAAACCCACAGAGAAATCGTTGTCAATGTATGCAGGAACACGAGATGAGCCGGATAGGATCCTATGACTTGCATTGCTCCGACCAGCACCTGTCCAAAGAACATCACGCCAAGGATCGTTGTCAGCGGAAGCAGTATGATGTGGGCCCGTTGCTCCCGCCATGCTTTGCGCAGAACAATCGCCATCAGAACGGAAGCGATGCCAACCAGGAATATATGTGACTGCTTGAGCCAGCCCAGAGGTTGACTCGGAAAGCAAAAGGGAAATCCATTGCAATATACCCAGGCTTCAGTCACCGACACAATCCGCCCCACTATGGTCAAAGAGGTTATGACAAAAAACAAAACCAACACCCAGCGTGCAAACAACGATTTCAGCGAATATCCACGGGACTGCGAGTACGCTTGTTTCATCTTGACTCCGCTACTAACCGCTTATCCGCTTCAATCCGGTGCCGCAAAAAGAATGGGTACCCAACAAACAGGATCGTTGCGAATGTAAACCATTGCAACGCGTATCCGAAGTGCGGGCCCTCGGTCAATTCGATTTCGGGCTGATATGGGATCGGCGGTTCGGTATCATTTGCATCGGGTTCCGGCTGAATATAAACAGGCAGGATGGGATACGGCATCTGCGCCGCAATGCGCGTTATATCAGCATTGTTCCAGATCTCGAGCCTGGTACCGTTTTCAGGCAGCGCGTCCGCGACTCCACCGATAGCTGGTTTGGCTTGCCCAAGCCGGATCTGCCCCGAGACATTGACCATTCCCGGCTCGTCGTACTTGTTCCAGTCCGCGGAGGCGGAGTTGCCGTCAGCGGGGATCCAGCCGCGATCAACGAGAACAGCCTTCCCATTGAAGCGAAGCGGGGTTAGTAAATGGTAGCCATACTCATTGCCATAATATTGATTCCGAACGGCAACTTGATTCGCAAAGTCATATTCCCCGGTCACTCTCACGGCTCGCCATTCCATGTCAGCAATGTTTTTAGTCTGTTCCTGATTCAAATCCAAAACAGACTGAACCCGCGCGGACTCGAAATGTGCATTGAAGGCGCGGCGCTGCTCGAGGCGATCCAACTGCCAGATGCCGAGACGGATACATAACGCCGTACCTGCGAAGACAAGCAGAGTGGGAATCAGCCATTTGCGTTGGAACATCTTAAACAGGAGCATTTTCGTTTTTCTTTGGAGAGATCACAAAGCTGTATAACGCGATCAGAATCGCCATTGGGACCGCAACATAAAAAATGCCATAAAGCCTTGTGCTGGGTGTCAGCGGCTCACGAACATCGAGTCCAAAGTATTTACCCGGCTGGAACGTGCATTCATATGCGAAGTTTGCTTCCTGGTCAAGCGACAACTGCGCTGACGAATTCGCGGGGATCCACAACGGACCCAGTTTATGGTCAACCAAATCTTCGTTGTTGACGATAAGCTTGTCACCAACAACAAATGTCATGTTCTCCGGAATGGATACAGGTTGTTCGCCGCGCTCGACGCTTGCCGAGGTCCCCTCAGGAATAGTCAATGTGATCTCACGCGGTGGCCTGGCTGTGTCTCGCAGAAAAAGGAATGGCACTTCACTCACCAGCGCGCCGATCAACAAACCCAGCCCAATGGAAAGGAGAATTCTCTTAATTACAAAGGATTTAGGATACATCGTTTTCTCGAATCCATCACTTCAGCAGCAGCTCCAAATCATGGACAATATTTTCGACGGGCGTATCGAATGGATATGATACCCGCAGGTTGCCCTGCTGGTCGATCAACGTCACACGCGCAGTGTGATTGACCAAATAACCGGCAGCAGATGTTCCGTTGGGAATCTCCCGAAAGATGCCGTAGTCGTTCCACACCTTTGCCAGTTCTGCTTCTGAGCCGCTCAACCCGATGAAGTTCGGATTGAAATGATCGACATACTCCTGCACTCGCTCAGGTGTATCCCGCTGCGGATCGACGCTCACAAAAACCACTTGTACCTGATCGGCTTGATTCTCAATTTTCTGCAAAGCCTGTTTCAGTTCAGCCATCGTTGTGGGGCATACATCCGGGCAGGCTGTGTAACCGAAGAAAAGCAGAACGACTTTGCCTCGCATCTCACTCAGCCGGAAATCGGTCCCGTTTGCACGCCTCAACTCGATCTCCGCTGCGACCGGATACGGGTCAGCGTACGTTGTCCCGCGAAAGCTGTCCGGGTTTGAAAACAGGAACACCCCCGCCGCTATGACGCCGATCAAAAGAAACAATCCCAACCCCACCAAAAGTATTTTTTTATCCATAGTGTTTCCCAAATATGATTACATCTTCTTCAAGATGGGCGCTAGAGAGCGCCGTTCTACACGTACTGGAAAAACGGGGCGACCTATGTTTAGGCCGCCCCGTCTTGAATCCCTACCAAACGAAAGACAAGAATTCTTGCAGTTAGTGTACGGCCGTACCAATCAAATAGAGCGCAGGATAGAAGAAAATCCATACCACATCCACGAAGTGCCAATATACTGCAGCCGCTTCGACGGGATAATTCTTTACATCGTACAAACCGCGCCTGCCGTTGATCCACACGATCGCAAGCAGGATCAAGCCGGTAAAGACGTGGAAGGCGTGCATGCCTGTCATCATAAAGAATGCCGCGCCGGCAGGTCCGCTGCTTGCTGTCAAACCTTCTTCAATGGCAAGACGCCACTCGACAAGGACAACACCGAGCAAAAAGCCCAGCCCGAGTAAAAAGGTCACTGCCGTGTTGAGCAGAAAACCTCTGCGGTCGCCGTTATGGATCAACGTCTCACCGCGGTTCATGAAGAAAGATGAGATGAGCAAGACAGCGGTCACACCCAAACCCAAAAGCTGGTTCAACTCCGGTCGCGAAAGCCCCAGCAGGTTGATGCGCATGATCATCAAGCCGCCAAAGACGAACGAATCTGAAACAAGGAACAGCCACAGCCCGAGGCGATTTGTCCCAGCCTTATAGTCGTAGGACTCGTCATCATGTTCCGATTCGAGATTTAGCTTATACACGTGCATGTAGTAATAGAGGACCAGCCCGGCTTTGACAAGTGCAACCACGACCAACAAGGGAACTGAATTAAAGGAGATCGCGACGAAGAACTCGAGTCCCGTCAACACTGCCAGGTAAATGAAGATCACAATCCCCTGACCCAACAAAGATTTTTTATCCTGTATATGTACCATTTATATTCCTGTCCCTCGCTTAATGATGTTTCTCGACTTCAGGCACCGGCTCAAACTCGATATGTTTGGAGCCATTGGGTGAAAACTCAATATATTTTGAATCAGCCAAACCATAATCATAGGGCTCACCCACTACTTCAAAGGGAACATCGTAGTTATGCACCGGCATGGGTGAGGGGACCTGCCACTCGGGCGAGCGCGAATTCCATACATTTCCTTCGGCTTTTTCACCGTGCTTTATGCTGTAGAAAAGATTGATAAAGAAGATCAACACGGAAAGCGCAATGAGGAATCCGCCAATGGTCATCACAAGA
>Ga0105092_10002322_pt1 | contig 10140 bp, 7 predicted proteins | sample PPLLak2March2015_FD_87021 | JGI IMG/M metagenome (GOLD analysis project Ga0105092, IMG submission 87021) | Freshwater sediment microbial communities from Prairie Pothole Lake near Jamestown, North Dakota, USA - PPLs Lake P7 Core (1) Depth... | ecosystem: Environmental > Aquatic > Freshwater >...
GTCCTGTTCATGTTCTGCGTGGTGCTTCTACCGGTCATCATGCTTCTGAAGACTCGTACCGGAACCAGTATCCTGGACAGGGTAACCGGCGTTCTATCCCGCTTCGGGCTGTTTTACCTGTTGGCCCTCCTATCTACTCTGTTGTGGAAGCTGATCTCACCGGATAGCATTCTGGGTTTCGACAGGTTCAACTGGAATCTGGGTGTATATCTGACCCTCGTCCTGGTGGGATTTATCTTCGCCTCGGATAACCGGCTCCTGGACAGCATCAAGCGCTACCGGTGGGTTTCATTCGCGCTGGCAGTGATCTTCACGGTCATGTTCATCCGTGGGGAAGTGCATGATGATCTGATCCTGTGGAGCTGCGTCTTGACCTTCATCGGGTTCGCGGGGAAATACCTGAACACCAACACATCCTTCCTGAAGTATGCCAATGAGGCTGTGCTGCCGTTCTATATCCTGCATCAAACGGTGCTGCTGGTAATCGGGTTCTTCATTGTGCAGTGGAACATTCCTGATCTCGTGAAATGGCTCATTATTGCAGTCTTCTCTTTTGGTACGATCATCGCCTTGTACGAGGTTGCAATTCGCAGAGCGAATGTCTTGCGCGTGCTTTTCGGGATGAAACCAGAAAGAAAAGCCGGGCAGCTCGCCGGCCTGCCTGCCCGTGGGGTACCTCAACCTCGCTGAGCAAGAATAGAACGACCTTCGGTTTGATAACCCAAGAGACATGAAAACCCCCGAAAATGAAAATCTGTTATATTTTGTCAGAACGTTTCGGCCCTGGGACTACCCTGAAAGTGGGTTGACATTTTTCCAATAAACGGTCATAATGTGATCGGTCACGTGACCGATCACATTTCTTTATTTTCGCCCTTGTTCGTACTTTATTTATGAAACGGGTCAACATTCGCGATGTGGCTACTCTCGCCGGCGTCTCCTATCAGACGGTCTCCCGCGTGATCAATGACCGCCCGGATGTGGCGCCCCAAACACGCAAACACGTTCTGGAGATCATCAATGGGTTGGGCTACCAACCCAGCGCCCTCGCACGCAGCCTGAGCCAGAACCGCAGCTTTACCCTGGGCGTCGTGACTGCCGGGCTGAAGTATATCGGGCCGTCACGGACGCTGAACGGTATCACCCAGACTGCCGAAGAAAAAGGCTACACCCTCTTACTCAAGGAACTCCCCGAGTTCGATACCAACCGGGTGGAGACCGTGCTGAACTCGCTCCTCTCTCGCCACGTCGACGGGATTATCTGGCACGTTCCTGAGATTGGGGACAACCGTGAGTGGGTGAAAGACCGCCTGCCTGGCTTGCCGGTCCCGATCATCTTCATCACCATGCACACGCAAGAAAACCTGTCGATCGTCGCCGTGGATAATTACCTGGGTGGGGCGCTGGCTGCCCGGCATCTGCTAGATCGAGGGTATGCGAAGATTGGCCATATCAGCGGTCCGCTGGATTGGTGGGAGGCCCAGCAAAGAAAGGCAGGCTGGGAAGATACGCTTGCCGGGGCGGGTTACCCTATCACGGGCCATCAATGGGTAGAAGGAAACTGGTCGTCTGGCAGCGGAGAAAAAGCTATCCTGAAGCTGGTCGACCAATACCCGGAGATGGACGCCGTGTTTGTCGCCAATGACCAGATGGCCTTAAGCGTCCTCCAATACTGCCGGATATGCCAAATCCGTGTCCCGGAGGACCTGGCCGTAATAGGCTTCGACAATCTTCCCGAATCGGCGTATTTTTGGCCGCCGCTGACGACGATCTCACAGGATCTGATCGAGCTGGGCGGTACAACGGTTTGTGAAATCATCCACCTGATCGAATTACAAAGGAAAGAAGGGACTTTTCCCTCAATCTTCAAACGGATCGAGCCTCAATTGATCGTTCGCCAAACCACACGGCGAGCCTAGCGTCTTTTATCTATGTTGGAGGTCAACCATGCAAAAACAAACTACCTTCGGGGTGATCGTGGGCAACCGTGGTTTCTTTCCAGACCAGCTCTGTGATAGTGGGCGTAAAACGATCCTCAAAGTCGTCGCCGAGGAGGGCTTTGGCGCAGTCAGCCTTGACCCCTCCGCATCGAAATTTGGCAGTGTCGAGAGCCTGGCCGACGCCCAGAAATGCGCCGACCTGTTCAAACAACATCGCGATGAAATCGATGGAATCCTGGTGACCCTGCCCAATTTCGGAGACGAGCGCGCCATTTCCAACGTGCTGCGCTGGGCGGACCTTAACGTGCCGGTCCTGGTCCATGCATTCACCGATAGTCCGGGGCTGATGTCGATCGAAAACCGCCGCGACAGCTTCTGCGGAAAGATGTCGGCCTGCAACAACCTCCGCCAGTACGGCATTCGCTTCAGCCTGACCAGCCAGCATACCATGGATCCGGAAGGTCCCGAGTTTCGGGCGGACTTGCAGCGCTTCGCTGCCATGTGCCGGGTGGTGCGCGGGCTGCGCGGCGCACGGGTAGGCGCCATCGGGGCGCGCCCAGCCGCCTTTAACACCGTCCGCTACAGCGAAAAGCTGCTCGAACGCAGCGGGATCAGCGTCGAGACGCTCGACCTGTCTGAGGCGTTTGGCCGGGTCCGGCGCATTGCCGCGGATGATCCTCGCCTCAAGGACAAGCTGGGGCAGCTGCATGCTTATGTCCCGCCAGGCAATGTACCCAGCGAATCGATCCAGCGCATGGCCAGGCTGGGGGTGGTGATCGACGAATGGATGCAAGAGCAGCGCCTGCAGGCCAGCGCCATCCAATGCTGGACGGCTATGGAAGAGTACTACGGCATCGTACCCTGCACGCTGATGAGCATGATGAGCAACAGCCTGCTCCCATCCGCCTGTGAGACGGATGTAGCCGGCTTGGTTGGCATGTATGCTATGGTGCTCGCCTCCGGTAAATCCAGCGCCCTGGTCGACTGGAACAACAACTACGGCGCCGATCCCGATAAGGGGGTCATTTTCCACTGCTCGAACCTTCCCAAGGACTTGTTTGTCGAGGAGACAGTATCGGCAGGGCAGTCTGCGCCATCGATGGGTTACCAGGCGATCATCGCGGGGACTGTCGGTAAAGAGAATACATACGGCACGGTCGTGGGGCGGATGCGCGCACAGCCCCTTACCTACTGTCGTGTCTCGACCGATGATATAGGAGGTAAAATACGGGTTTATTTGGGGGAAGGCGATCTGACCGATGACCCGCTGGACACTTTTGGAGGCTATGGGGTCATCCGCATCCCTCGTTTGCAAAAACTTCTCGCTTATATATGCGAAAATGGGTTTGAGCATCATGTTGCCATCAACCCATCCCAGACTGCCGGCGTGCTCGATGAGGCGCTGGAAAAGTACCTGGGTTGGGAGGTTTATTATCACGAAAAGGTGGAGCGATGAACGCAAAGTCTCCTTCTCAAAAGAAATATGCCATCGGGGTTGATTTTGGCACCGAATCGGGGCGGGCTGTTTTGGTGGAAGTTGAGACCGGAAGGGAAGTCAGCAGCGCGGTCTATACTTACGCGCACGGCGTGATCGATGAGCAGCTCCCGGTCGAAGGTGCGCCCGTGCGCCTCGGGCCCGAATGGGCTCTGCAGGATCCCCAGGATTACATCCGCACTTTCCAGGAGACCGTTCCCGACGTGCTGAAGGAGTCCGGGGTCAGCCCAGATGATGTCATTGGGGTGGGCATCGATTTCACCGCCTGCACAATGCTCCCGGCAACCAAGGACGGCGTCCCGTTGTGCGACTTGCCTGAATTCCGGCGAAACCCGCACGCCTGGGTGAAATTATGGAAGCATCACGCCGCCCAACCCGAAGCCAACCGGCTGAACGAGGTTGCCAGGCAGCCGGAATACACCTTTCTCGATCGCTACGGCGGGAAGATCAGCTCGGAATGGTTCTTCCCCAAGGTCTGGCAGATCCTCGATGAAGCCCCCGAGATCTATGCCGCCGCCGGCCGCTTTCTGGAAGGCGCCGATTGGGTCATCTGGCAGCTCACCGGCGAGGAGACTCGCAACAGCTGCACGGCCGGCTACAAGGCGATCTGGTCTAAACGCGAAGGGTTTCCTCCCGATGCCTTTTTCAAAGCGCTCGACCCGCGCATGGAGCACATCGTCGACGAAAAAATGTCGCGCAGGATCGTCCCGATTGGAGCGAAGGCGGGCCGGCTGACCGAGCGGGCCGCCGGGTGGATGGGCCTTCGCCCGGGGACCGCTGTGGCCGTTGCCAACGTCGACGCGCACGTCTCGGTGCCCGCCGCGACCGTGACGGAACCGGGCAGAATGGTGATGATCATGGGCACCAGCACCTGCCACATGCTGCTGGGCGCTGAGGAACGGGTGGTACCCGGGATGTGCGGCTACGTGGAAGACGGGATCATCCCCGGGCTGTTTGGCTATGAGGCCGGGCAGTCCTGCGTGGGCGATCATTTCGCCTGGTTCGTCGACAACTGCATCCCTGGCCGCTACGAGCGCGAAGCCGAGGAGCGCGGGATCGATATCCACCAGCTGCTGGAAGAGAAAGCAGCGCGCTTACAGCCAGGGGAGAGCGGGCTGGTGGCGCTTGACTGGTGGAACGGAAACCGCAGCGTGCTCGTCGACGCGGATCTCACAGGGCTGCTCATCGGGATGACGCTGGCGACCAAACCGGAAGAGATTTACCGCGCATTAATCGAGGCGACGGCCTACGGCACGCGGGTGATCATCGAAGCCTTCGGGAAAAACGGCGTCCCGGCGGACGAACTGATCGCGACGGGCGGCCTGCCGGATAAGAACCACCTGCTGATGCAGATTTACGCCGATGTGACCGGCCGGGAAATACGGGTGGCGGCGGCCAGGCAGACGCCGGCGGTTGGCTCGGCCATGTTCGGAGCCGTTGCGGCGGGTAAAGCTGCCGGGGGCTACGACTCTATTGTTGAGGCCAGCCAGCGCATGGCGCATCTGCGGTCCGACGAGATCTACCGGCCTGACCCGGATGCCCAGAAAATTTATGACCGCCTGTATACGGAATACTGCCAGCTCCACGACACCTTTGGGCGAGGCGGCAATGATGTGATGAAGCGTCTAAAGCAGTTAAAAGCGGAGGTGAAGGTCCAGGCCGCCTGATTTCGATATTTCGACAGGTCACTGCGAAACCGGTTTGCATTCTCGAAACGAGCCCAAAAGATGGGAATAGAAAGGCGTACTCATGTTTGAAGCCCTACGTGAGGAAGTATGGAAGCTCAACCTGGACCTTCCCAGAAACGGTCTGGTCGCCTGGACTGGAGGGAATGTCAGCCTGCGTGACCCGGAAAGCGGCTGCGTGTTGATTAAGCCCTCCGGGGTGCGCTACGAGGCGCTGCGTCCAGAGCAGATCGTCATCCTGGACCTGGATGGGAACATCGTCGAGGGGGATCTGAAACCCTCCTCCGATACTGCCAGCCATATTTATGTATACCGCCAGCGCCCCGATGTGAACGGCGTCGTCCACACGCACTCGACCTATGCGACGGCTTTTGCTGCGCTTGGACGGCCGATCCCGGTATACCTGACTGCGCACGCCGACGAGTTCGGCTGCCCGATCCCGGTGGGGGGGCTGGCGATGATCGGCAACGAGGAGATCGGGCGCGAGGTCGTCGCCTGCCTGGGCAGCTCTGCGGCGGTCCTTTTGAAGAACCACGGGGTGTTTACGGTCGGGAAAAGCGCCGAAGCCGCGGTTAAGGCTGCCGTGATGGTAGAGGATATCGCCCGCACGGTGTGGACGGCGCTGCAGATCGGCCAGCCGGATGAGATCCCCGCGGAAATGGTGGAAAAGCTGCATTACCGCTATACCCATATCTATGGGCAGTAGGGGCTTTAGGATTCCTCTTTTTGCCTCTTGAAAAACGGTGACGATTATCCTATACTGATGTCAGCGTTGTCGTTATCGTTGTCGTTATCGCTGTCACCACGCCAACCGCTATCCCAGGCAGAGAAAACCGGAATTGACCCATTATCGCTATTGGATAAGAACTGAGGTTGGGTTTGGGGCTGTAAATCGATGATGCAGCAGGTAAACTCCATGCATGTGACCCTCCAGGATGTTGCCAGGCTGGCCGGCGTTTCCGCAAAAACAGTATCCCGCGTGGTCAACAACCAGGGCGAGATCAGCGAGGCCACCCGGACGCGCGTGCAGGCGGCCATCGAACAGCTCGGTTACCGGCCCAATTTCCTGGCCCGCAGCCTGGTCAGCCAGCGCAGCCATTCGCTCGGCGTGGTGACCTCCAGACTGGAGTATTACGGACCTTCCCATACCCTGGCCGGCATCGAGCAAGAATCGTACGAACTGGATTATTCTTTGTTGTTCAGTCTCCTGCCAGATCCGGATGTGGTCAACATCACACCCATCCTGGACAGTTTTGTTGCCCGCCGTGTCGATGGCATCATTTGGGCGGTCGCTGAGATAAAAAACAACCACGCCTGGATTCACCCCGAGGTGCTCGAAAACCTGCCCCCCATCGTTTTTCTGAGCATGTCACCGCGCCCCGGACTGTCTATCGTCGCTATCGACAACCGCAGTGGAGGCGCCCAGGCGACACAGCATCTGCTCGACATTGGGCGGCGGAAGATAGGCGTGATCACCGGGCCGCTGGGGTGGTGGGAAGCACAGGAGAGGTTGGCAGGCTGCCGGCAGGTTTTGGAAAATGCCGGGCTTGAACAATCCCCATCCCTGATCTCCGAAGGGGATTGGTCTGCATCCAGCGGAGCACGTTGTATGCGCCAGCTTCTGGAGAGCCGCCCGGATATCGATTCGATCTTCGCCTGTAATGACCAGATGGCGCTGGGGGCATTGGGCATTGCTCACCAACTGGGCCGCAGAATTCCCGAGGATATCGCCATCATCGGATTTGATAATATCCCCGAGTCGGCCAGCTTCTGGCCACCCCTATCCACAATCCACCACCAGGTGTTCGAAGCCGGGTGCATCGCCGTTCAAGTGCTGCAGAAGCTCATCGAGACCCATCTTCAAAGCCGAGATCATGCGCCCGTCATGCCGACCTTACTTGAAACCGAGCTGATTGTCCGGGCAAGTACGGTGGGTTTCTCCAGAGGGTGAAAACACACGAGATTGTGGTTTCAGCTAGGTTTACAGAGAACTATGGGGATTGAAAAGGAGGTGAACCGGCGGAAAACTATCGAGCAAAAGTCTGGGTCTTTGGTTCGTCAAACAGGTCAAAATTTTGTAAGGAGGCGAATATAATGAACTCGAGGTTTTTGCGAATCCTGGTCGTCCTGGTCGTACTCACTACCTTGATCACGGCTTGCGGCGCTCCAACTGCCCAACCCACAACCGCGCCGTCTGCACCGACGGCTCCGGTCGCTCCGGCTTCAACTGCAGCCCAGGCTCCGACTACCGGCGTAGCTCAGGCTCCGACAGTCCCAAGCGCTACTGAAGGCGGCGCTCCTGCAGCTGGCACCAATTGGTGCTCTGGCACCAAAATCGTATTCTTCCCAGGTGGAGCACCAGGCGGTGGCTTTGAGACCGTTGTGTATAACGGGGCTCTCGCTGCAGCCGCCGATACGGGTGCGGATGTCCAATACTTGTGGTCCAATTGGGATCCAGCCACGATGATCACACAATTCCAGCAGGCCGTAGCCACCAAGCCCAATGGAATTGCCGTCATGGGCCATCCCGGCGATCAAGCTTTCGATTCCCTCATCGATGACGCCGAATCACAGGGCATTATCGTGACCAGCATGAACACACAGCTGCCGCTGGCGCAAGCCAAATACGCCCCCAATGGTTTCGGCTACGCCGGTGCGATTCTTTATGACGCAGGGTTCGCCATTGGCCAGGAAGCCGTGAAACAGTCCGGAGTGAAAGCGGGTGATAAGGCCTTCCTATGGGGCTTGTTGTCACAAGCGGGTCGCGGTGAGCGTACCAAAGGTGTAAAGGATGCTCTTGAACAAGCTGGTTTGACGGTGATCTACCAGGAAATCGACGACGCCACCAACGCGGAGGCGGCCGCCGGTATACCAGTTTTTACCGGCATCATGTCTGCCAACCCAGATATTAAACTGATGGTGACCGATCATGGCAACCTGACCGGCACAGTACAGAGCTTCCTCGAAGCCGCCGGCAAGCAGCCAGGTGAAGTCTTTGCTGCCGGTTTCGATATGTCGGGTAATGCTGTTACCGCGATTCAAGGTGGCTGGCTCCAGCTGGTAATTGACCAACAGCAGTGGCTGCAAGGCTACTTCGGCGTTCTGCAGATTTGCCTGAGTCACAACTACGGTTTCGCCGGTCTGCAGGTCGATACCGGCGCGGGCTTTGCAAACAAAAACAATATCGACCAGCTGGCTCCGTTGGTGGCGAAGCAGATTCGCTAACGCGGAATCGATCTCGATTTGTTGACATGCACATGCTTCTGACAGGTCAGCAATAGGAAAACACAGTGGGGCTAAGTGGCTCATGGTGACTTCCTGGCCACTTAGCCCTAACAAACATCCTTACCATATGGAAATATCGAATTCTTGAGCATACGGGTGAGCCAATACCGGATAGGAGTCAGTCTATGGAAGACTACCGCCTCGAACTTAGAAGCGTCTCCAAATCCTTTGGAGAGGTACAAGCGGTTGAGGATATAAACTTTATACTTGGCCGAAATGAGATTGTCGGCCTCTTGGGTGATAATGGCGCCGGAAAATCGACGTTGATCAAGATCATTACCGGTTACTATCAACCCACCTCTGGCGAGATTTATTTCAATGGCCAGAAAGTGGATAACCTCACGGTTCCGAAAGCCAGAGAATTAGGTGTAGAAACTGTATATCAGGAGCGGGCCCTGGCTGAATTGCAAACCTTATGGCGCAATATCTTTCTGGGACGCGAGTTGTGTACTCCCCTGGGTTTCCTGGATATTCAGCGGATGCGAGATGAAACGTACCGGTTAATGACCCAATCCATGGGCTTTACCTCCCATGCTGTCAGTCCGGATTCCCGGGTAGGCAAGTATTCTGGTGGCGAGAAACAGGGCGTTGCGATCGTACGTGCGCTTTTCTTTGAAGCGGATATCATCGTTCTAGACGAGCCTACCATGGGCCTTTCGCTCAAAGAGACAGCGAAACTGGTCAGCTTTGTGAAAAGCATCAAGCAAGCAGGCAAATCCGCTATTTTTATCGATCACAACATCTTTCATGTCTATAATGTCGCCGACCGGGTAGTGGTGCTTGACCGCGGTCGAGTAGCCGGTGAATTTATGACCAAATCCATCGGCGTAAATGAATTGATGGAAAAAATGGTCCGGGTTGCAGAAACCGGCAGCCTCGATTAATGAATGAATATGGATGGAACCTATGAACACTCCAACAAACGGAACCGCGCCTACAGTCACTGAACACTATAAAGTCCCTTTTAGTCTTAGGAGATTTGCCCGCGCGAACAGTGCCCAACTTGGAATTTTAGCTGTCTTTCTGGGCTTGTGGTTAACCTTTATCATTGCTGCCCCCAGCACCTTTTTATCCGGGCGGATATATACTGCGTTCATGACCTCAACGCCCTTCTTTGCCATTATGGCCATTCCCCTGACCATTATCGTGATCGCAAAGGAGATGGATCTTTCGTTTACATCGATTATGGCCATGGGCATGGTGGCATTCTCTTTTATGTATAATGGAACGACCTTCATTGGTAATACGACTATCAGCGTGTTCTTAGCAATAATTGCCGCCTTGTTGGCTGGAACAATTATTGGCTGGATCAATGGGATCATCATTGTGAAGGTGGGTATTCCTTCACTCGTTGTTACCATTGGGACTCAATTCTTTTGGCGGGGCGCTGTGCTGGTGCTCACGTCAGGACAAAACTTCCCTTTGGATTATATTAAATCAACCATCTTTTATCCCCTGTTAGTGGGCAAGATTGGTGGATTTATCCCCGCGCAGATGGTTTGGTTGGTCGTGATCGCGATCCTTGGTTGGGTATTGCTAAACCGCCATCGATTTGGCGCCCATATCTATCTTACCGGCGACAACATCAACAGCGCTGAACTGATGGGTGTCAATACCGGACGGACCCGCATCCGGGCTTTCATGCTGGTTGGTCTGGTCTCGGCCTTTGCAGGCGTGATTGCTAGTTTTTACGTGGCTTACTTTTGGCCCAACCTGGGTAGTGGTTATTTATTGA
>Ga0105092_10002323_pt1 | contig 10138 bp, 7 predicted proteins | sample PPLLak2March2015_FD_87021 | JGI IMG/M metagenome (GOLD analysis project Ga0105092, IMG submission 87021) | Freshwater sediment microbial communities from Prairie Pothole Lake near Jamestown, North Dakota, USA - PPLs Lake P7 Core (1) Depth... | ecosystem: Environmental > Aquatic > Freshwater >...
AACACGGGAATAAAAATCAACGTTGTCGATTCCCGCAATGGTTGGTTAGAAATTCGTTCCAAGCACGGTCGCCCTCCCGGCTTCGTGCGGCAAACGGCGGCGGTAAGGATTGATCAGAACTAGTTTGGAAGCGGCGCCTGACGATGCGCTGCGAGCTGATTCCATGACGATCAATCTAAAAACCGCCAAGGCGCTTGGTCTGACCATTCCTCCCGTGGTGATCATGCGTGCGGAGAAAGTGATCAAGTGACGGCAGAAAACCAAGCTGCGCTGCCAGGATTGAACTGAATTCTCGTACGACTCAATCCTACAAACGAGACCGTTGCGTTCAATTCAATCTCAGGCTGATTCTGGCCTTCCTATTCAACTAACACCTGTCGCCTTCCGCCGTGTAAATCATACTTTCCTTTATTTCCGTCCGCGTGATACATAACGCTTCGAAACGAGGTTGGCAATGAAGAGGGCTGCGGTGTCGTCAATCCTTGTTGCAGTGGTGTTGCTTACTCTTGGAGTGACGGCCGAGGCGCAGATGAACGTCCCTGGCCGCGCGGAAGGCAACTGGAGCTGGCGCTGTACCGAAGAGATGATGTCAGCTGCGGACTTTGACTCGCTGCGGGAGCTGACAAAAAGCTCACACCGTCTAGGCACTCTTCGTCGGTACGGAAAACTTGAGGAGACGTTATGAGGCGGGCTCGACTACTTTCTCAAGACCGTCTTCAATACCCGATATTGACCGAGTGCTATAAAGGTTGCTGCCTACAATGCCGCCGACAAACTGGCCTGGGTTCCACCACGCCGGACGCGCCGCCGATCCTTCGGTTCCTGCAGAGCCATCCGCCCCCGTCGTCGTGGCCGGGAGATAGGTGATGGGGCAGTTTCGCTGGCGCGGTCAAGATCGTCGCGTCGTTTGGGGCATCGCTCTGTTGTTACTGTTGCGCTTTATCTGGGCCGCAACGATCAATCTCTCTCCCCAAGAGGCCTACTACTGGAATTATGCGATGCACCCAGCCTTGAGCTACCTGGATCATCCACCGATGGTGGCCTGGGTGATTCGAGCAGGCACGCTGTTGTTGGGGAAATCCGAGATTGGGGTAAGAATCGGCGGCTTGTGCCTGGTTGTCGTTTCGACTTGGCTCATCTACGCTCTGGGGCGGTTGTGGTTTAGCCGTAGGGCGGGCCTTTGGGCGGCGCTCTTGTTTCAGGTGATTCCTGTCTATTTTATTTACGGGGTGCTCATCACCCCGGACGTTCCACTGATCTGCTTCTGGCTTCTCACTATGTACCTGGTCTCGATCGCGGTCCTTAAGGACCGGCCATCCGCATGGTACTGCGCGGGCGCCGCTCTGGGCTTCGCCATGCTTTCGAAATATACGGCGCTGTTCCTCGTTCCCTCGACGCTGCTCTTTCTTATTGCGGATCGCGCGCACCGCAAATGGCTGCTCAGGAAGGAGCCCTATCTCGCTTTTTTTCTTTCCCTGGTCATTTTCAGCCCCGTAATTCTCTGGAACTACCAACACCAATGGGCTTCTTTCCACTTGCAGTTTGGCAGGCGGCTTTTGGGAGAACGCTCGTTCGACACTGAACTAGCAATCAGCCATGCCCGCCACAGCCTCATAGAGTCCTTGGGCATTCAACTAGGAGGGATCTTTCCGACCTATCTAGCGATTCTAGTGCTCAGTTTTGCCGTTGCGCTTTATTTTACGATAAAAGACCAAGGCTCCAGGTGGAAATTTTGTCTGTTCTTTTCATTCCCAATCCTGGTCTTTTTTGCCGTGTGCAGCATCGGCTCGAAGGTAAACGCCAACTGGCCCCTGCCGGGTTATCTGGCGCTGCTTATTGCCGCCCATACGTGTTATCGATCCCTGCGCTTCAAAAGCGGGCAAAGGTTCAAAATTGCCCAGCGCAAGATGTTAGTTTTTTCCCTTTATTTCTCGCCTGTCTTCTGTGTGTTGGCACTCTTCCATTTGGCGCTGGTGATACCCTTTGTTCCGGTAAACAAGTCGTTCACTCGGTGCGGGAATTGGGCAAGACCGTAGAGCGAGAGAAAGCGACCATCGAGACCGAGAAGGATAAGACAACCTTTATCCTCGGCATGGACCGGTACAATATTACGTCGGAGCTGGCGTTTTACATGCAAGATTTTGAGGACGTTTTCTCCCGCAAGCTCCTGGGAAAGAACGCTCTAGGCTTTGAGTTCTGGGAGTCAAGGGTTCCTCTGCCAGGCTCCAACGCCGTCGCGGTGGATGATGCGGAATTTCCTGATATCGCGCTGCTGCAGCAACATTTCATGCGAGTGGATGAGCAAGTAACGGTGGTGCCGATTGTGAGACGAGGTAAAATCGTGCGCCGTTTTTACTTGGTCCGTTGCTACGGTTATCTGGGGTTGAAGCAAGCCGCGATTGAAAGTTAGTTGCCCTGTTGAGATGTAATGGCCGGAAATAATGGCCGAGGGTCAAATCTTTATATACTTTTGATGTCGCCCAATTAGAGCCCCTCTTCGTACGCAATTCTCAATGGGCTTGCCATCAACCATGGCTACCTACCCGCCCCTTTTGATCCGCCAAGTCATAGTTGCTGCGCAACTGCTCCAGTAACAGCCGTTTTACCAGACCTGCGGGAACGGCGGCGCATTTAACAAGGATGGAATGATCAAAGCTGAAAGCGGGAAGAGGCAAAGAACCGTGCCCGGTTCTCGCACTTAAAAAGGATAAGGGCAAAAGGATAAGAGATAAAGTGGGAACCTTTTGCTCGTGATCCGTGGTCGCCGCGCCTAAGATAACTGCCACCTATAAAATTTCAGGCATTCTAGCGATATGGTCGAGTGCTGGCAAGGAAATTTTTAAAGGATAAAGGCAAAGGGATAAAAGATGAAAGAGGAAAGAGCCGTGTTCGTGCTCGTGTTCGTGCTTGCGATGGCAAGACGTGAGGCTTGGGGTTACGTGATTCTTGTGGCGGGAGGGCAACGGACTTGACGCGGGTCGGAGAAACTTTGGTAGAGCCTGAGTAATTGACTTATCGGCGTTAAGCGAAATTGGTCGGGAGAAAGGTCTCCCCGATACTTCCACATTTTGAGAATTCTCAAAACGTCGAAAATGACGGCAGCCTGATAAGAGTTGAATGATGCTTGAAAGGACGCTATCGGTACGATCTCTGGTTAGGGCGTTCAACCTCTAAGAGCTCTTATTGCAATAAGCACCATATCAGTATTCTGACTAGAAATACGGTGAATATGTTGCACGGCTATTGTACTAATTTAAATTTTCAAAAATTTTCACAAACTATATTGCGGTGTGGCTAGGTGCGTAGTAGCCTTTGAGTATATTCGACGTGTGTTGCCGTTCCTGGTCTGCTCTGGGTCCGTTTCTGTGTAAAGACAGTCCGGACCGCGGATCATTCGGTTCCGGAGCCACGGCAAGATACATCCGGCTGGGCCGACATGGAAGATTAAAGAAAGGAAGCTTTAATCGATGACGATGCCGGAAACACAGTCAACTCCTATCTTCACCGCCCTCGAACAACTCGGTCCGCACGACCATCTCTGCTCAATCTACGAGAGTCAAGAAGAGCACTATTCAGTTGCCATTCCATTCATAAGAATCGGGCTCGATCGTGGCGAAAAATGCATCTACATAGCCGATGATGGTACGGCAGACATTGTTCGCGAAGCGATGTATGCCGAAGGCATCGACGTGGAGCGTGCAATTGCGTCCAAAGCCCTCGTTTTGACAAACAAAGAAGAGACCTATTTGAAGCGCGGCTGTTTTAACCCCGATTGGATGTTTACCTTCTGGAAGGAAGCCACGGTGTCAGCAATGAGCGGAGGGTTTTCCGCGTTGCGCGCCACCGGGGAGACCGAATGGATTCTCAGAGACGCTCTCGGATCCGAGCGGTGGATAGAATATGAAGGCAGCGCGACCCATGCTCTCTCGGAAAGTAATTGCCTTGCGCTCTGTCAGTACAATCGGCGGCTTCTTCCGCCGGAATTGATTCTCGAGATTATTCGGACGCATCCAATTGTGGTTTACCATGGCGCGGTTTGCCGGAATTTGTATTATGTCCCACCGGACGAATTTTTGGGCGTTTACCATGCGGAACGTGAGGTGGAGAGGCTTCTGACCCATATCCGTGAACATGAACGCGTTGAGTCCGAGCTTCGCGAGCAACACGAAGCGCTGAAACGGGCACACTCCGCACTTCACAAACAGGAAGGAAAGTTAAAACAGGCCCGCGTTACACTTCATGAGCAGAAAGAAGAGCTGCGACGGGGACAGGAGATTCTCGTGGAAGATATAAGCCGGCGCAAATGCGCAGAAGCACTGTTATCCGCGGAGAAGCACACGCTGCAAATGATTGCTGAAGGGGCGGTCCTCCGCGATGTCCTGGATGACTTGTGCCGCGCAATCGACGAACAATCTCCAGGTGTTATGACGATGGTTTCCCTGATCGATCCGGACGGCCAACACCTGCGGCCTGCCGCTGGACCTCACGTTCCAGAAGGGTTGAGACGAACGAGCCCGCCTACAACGATCGGCCCATGCGCTGGATCTTGTGGCACGGCTGCGTTTCGAAAGGAGCCGGTGCTTGTCCACGATATCGCCACTGATCCCCTGTGGGCGCATTGTCGAGATGTGCCGATGAGCTATGGGTTACGCGCATGTTGGTCAGCACCGCTAGTTTCTACAACGGGGGACGTTCTAGGGACCTTTGCCATGTATTATTTTGAGCCTCACAACTCTGGAGAGGGCGATCTTACCCTGATGGAACGAGCGGCGCAGATAGCCAGAATCGCCATCGAGCGGGAGCTGGTGCGGAAAGCGTTGCGCGACAGTGAACAACGGTTTCGTTTAATGGTGGAAGGCGTGAAGGACTACGCGATCTTCATGCTCGACCCTGAAGGCCGCGTGACCAGTTGGAACGCCGGAGCCGAGCGTATCAAGGGTTATCGCGAAGAGGAGATCCTAGGCCAGCCTTTCTCGCGGTTTTATCCGCCCGAGGAGGTTGCCCAAGGCAAGCCCGAAGAAATATTGGCGTTGGCTGCAGCCACGGGCAGAGTCCAACAGGAAGGCTGCCGCTTGCGCAAAGACGGCACTCGATTTTGGGCCGATGTGGTTATCACTGCGATTCGAGACGAACAAGGCGAACTCATTGGCTTCTCTAAAGTGACCCGTGACCTCACTGACTGCAAGCGAGCTGAAGAGGAACTGCGCCGCAAGGAGGCTTACCTCGCCGAGGGCCAGAGACTAAGCCACACCGGAAGTTGGGCTTGGAATGTTTCCAACGGAGAGCTTTTCTGGTCGCTGGAACATTTTCGCATTTTTGGCCTGGATCCTGAGAAAGCGAAGCCATCGTATGAAATGTTTTTTGAAATGGTCCAGCCGGAGGATCGGCCCTTTATTAAACAGACCTTTGAAACGGTGGTTCGCGAAAGACGCGACTTTGATAGTGACTATCGAATCGTTCGTCCGGACGGAATGATTAGGCACATTCACAACTTGGCGCACCCTATGTTCAACGAATCCGGAGAGCTCACCGAGTACGTCGGCACGGTCATCGACACCACCGAACAGCATCAGGCAAGAATCACGCTGTCGCAAGCCTTCGAAGAGATCGACAACCTGAAAGAGCGGCTCCACCACGAAAATGTGGCGTTGCGGGAAGAAATCGATCGGACATCGATGTTCGAGGAAATCGTCGGCTCATCGCCGGCAGTGAAGTCAGTGCTGGTTCGCGTCGCCAAGGTCGCGCCGATGGATTCCACGGTTCTCATCACGGGTGAGACAGGTACCGGCAAAGAGCTGATCGCCCGGGCGATCCACAAACGCTCGAAGCGCGCCGGCCGGGCGTTTGTCGCCTTTAACTGTGCCGGTATCCCGTCTACCCTGATCGCTTCCGAGCTATTTGGTCATGAGAAGGGAGCCTTCACCGGAGCGCAGCAGCGGCGCCTGGGTCGGTTCGAATTAGCCGCGGGAGGAACGATTTTTCTGGATGAAATCGGCGAGCTTCCACCCGAACCTCAGATCGCACTGCTGCGAGTGCTTCAGGAACGCGAGTTCGAACGAGTCGGCGGTAGCCAGGCCATTTCGATCGATGTGCGGGTCATCACCGCCAGTAATCGAGACTTGCAGGATGCGATAGCCGCGGGCACGTTCCGGCTCGACCTCTTCCACCGGCTCAACGTTTTTCCCATAGAGGTGCCTACCCTGCGCGAGCGAAAGGAAGATATCCCGATGCTGCTCGAGTACTTCATCAAGCGCTACGCCGAGAAGGCAGGCAAAACGATACGGAGCATCGATAAGAAAACGGTAGAACTGTTCAAATCCTATTCTTGGCCGGGAAACATCCGCGAGCTACAGAATGTCATCGAGAGATCTATGATCGTCGGCGAGAGCGAAGTGTTTTCGGTTGACCCGAGCTGGTTATCAACGGCGCCGGTTCAGCCGAACGGAAGCTCATCGACGCTTGCGGAAAAGCTGCATGATCAGGAAAAGAAGATCATTGAATCTTCACTCGCCGAAAGCAAGGGAAGAATCGCGGGGCGCTGCGGGGCGGCAGCCAAGCTAGGAATCCCCTCGTCCACAATGGAGTCCAAGATCAAGCTGCTCAAGATAAATAAGAATCAATTCAAGGCGCAGTAATGAAGACTGGAAGACTGAAATAATGGAATAGTGGAAGATTGGAGTAGTGGAAGATGATTAATGGAGTAATGCATTTAAAGCGCAATACTCCAGCACTCGAATACTTCAACACTCCACTTACCTCCACGTCTTTGTCGCGAGAATCCGCAGATTCGCGAAAATTCGCAGTTCCTGTTTGTCCTTGCCCCTTTGTCTTTCAATTGTTTTCATTGGCCCTGGACTTGCTCCCTGACCCTGGAAGATGCCGTGATAGTTATCAGTGGAAAAATATCTTCGGCGATAGGTTCTGGGCAATGATCGCCCCGCCGCGATCGGCAACTCGCAGGATCGCGACCTCTTGGAGACGCGAGATGAGACGGGAGAATGACGGAAAACAATGAGAAGCTCGTCCGCGCCTTTTACGAGGCTACCGTTCCTGGCCATCGCGAGCCACTGGGCGGTGTCGAAGCGGCACACGTAGTCCATGAGCCGCGAGGGATATGCACCGGAGGCGACCGTTCCGACGGCATAACGGACCTCAAGCACTTTTTTCACGACTTCTGTGCGGCCTTTGATGTCCACTTTGTTGCCGAGGAATTTGTCACGATGGATGCGCGCGTCGTCGCGATCGGTCATATCCGGGGAGTAACTACAAGAGGTAGTGGATCAATCGATGTCCCCTTCGTCCACGTCTGGACTGTGCAGGACGACCGTATCGAACGGCTGATTTTCTTCGCCGACACGGTAATGCTGACCCAGGTACTGGCAGAGCAGGTGGGCTGGAACCCGGGCTCGGAGGGCAGTCGCATAAGCTAGAGCCCGTATCGCTTAGAAAACATCGTGTCGTTCAAGTCGTTCAAATCGTTTCTATAACCAAATCGGAGAAATTCAGCTTAAAAATGTGAAATCATGAAGGAGGATATGACATGAAGAATCAAACTGTGAAAGCGCGAAATGTCGACCGCGTGCGGCCGGTTGTGCAACAGGACTCGGGAGAGATCCAACCCTATGGAACGATCGCGAAACTGCCCATCGCCCTGGCTGAAAATGTCTGCAAGGCGAGCGTGGAGAATCTCAACCAGGTGCTCGCCGACACGATGACCCTACGAGACATGTATAAGAAGCACCACTGGCAGGTCGTAGGCCCGACCTTCTATCAACTGCATCTGCTCTATGACAAGCATTACAAGGAACAGAGTGAGCTGGTGGATCTAGTCGCGGAGCGGATCCAAACGCTGGGCGGCATCAGCATCGCAATGGCACACGATGTCGCAGAGACGACACGGATTCCTCGGCTCCCACGTGGCCGGCAGGAGGTGCCTGTGCAGATCTCTTGGCTCCTGCATGCCCATGAAAGCATTCTGCAGGAAGCCCGAACTATGGCCAAACAAGCCGACGACGGTGGTGATGATGGGACCAATGATCTCCTGGTTAGCGATGTGATCCGAACGAACGAGCTCCAGGTGTGGTTTCTCTCGGAACATGTGGTTGATGAGCCGCTGGTTCGCGCCAGCGGGCGGTGATCCCCGCTAAATCTCCCAGTACCTCTTTTCTCCCCCGCCTCAGGCGCCTCAGGCGGGGGAGGATACAGAAGGGGTTAGTCAACGAATCTGCGCATGGCTTGCGGAGTGACAAGAATTGGGACGGCGTAGGCGTCGGTAAACTCGTTAATCGTCATCCCCAAATCTTTTATGCTCGCGCGATAGATATATGCCCGCATTCTTGTTCGATCTTGACGGCACCCTGGTAGACAGCGTCTACCAAAACGTTCTGGCGTGGCGTGAAGCCTTGGAAAAGACCGGCATCGAGTTGGCCGTCTGGCGCATTCATCGCCGCATAGGCATGAGCGGTGGATTACTCATCAATGCTTTATTACGGGAAACGGGACATCGAGTAACCGCTGAGGAAGCGACGTATCTGCAACAAATTCACGCCGAAGCCTATACACGGCAGGTGGGTCAAGTGCGGCCCTTGCCCGGCGCCCGGGAACTGTTGGCTTACCTGACGAAAAACCGCGTTCCATGGGCAATTGCCACCAGCGGGCGGCTCGAAAGCGCCCGTCCAACTTTGCAGCTCCTTGGAGTTCATCCCGACGTGCCGGTGATTACTCGGGATCAGGTGGCTCACGCCAAGCCTGATCCGGATTTGTTTTTGACCGCTGCCGCGCGTCTGGGAGTAGAAATCAGCGACTCGATCGTGGTGGGAGATAGTGTCTGGGATCTCCTGGCTGCGCGCCGGGCCCGCGCGCTTGGAGTAGGGTTACTGTCAGGCGGCTACGGGAAAGATGAGCTCGAACAAGCGGGCGCTTATCGGGTCTACCAAGATCCTGCCGATCTGCTGAAGCACTTGGATGAGGTAGGAGTGCGAACTACAGAGTAGGACAGACTGGAGTACTGGAGTGATGCGTCTGAAAACCAATACTCCAACGCTCCATTCTTCCAACGAGATGACTATGTCCTTTGACGAGCGGGCCCTGTCCTTCCAGCGCACCATCGATCGTCTGATTCGCCGTTTACGCCGTGGCGATCCTCCGGTGCCCACCCGCCGGCGGCTTTTGATCGTGCAGATCGACGGCCTCTCGCGGGCCGTGCTCGAGCACGCCCTGGCGTCGGGACGCATGCGTTTCGTCAAACAATTGCTGCGCCGTCATGGCTACCAACTGGAGCCCATGGCGGTGGGCTTACCGACGTCGACGCCGGCTTTCCAGATGGCCGCGATGTACGGCGTGCGGCCCGACATCCCCGGCTTCCACTACTTCGATCGGGAGCGACAAGCCGATATCCACTTTCCGCGGCGGGGCCACGCGGCGCTGGTTGAGGCCAAGCACACGAGTGGACGACGCGGCATCCTCACCGGCGGCAGTGTGTATGGCTGCGTCTTTACCGGCGGCGCCGACAACAATCTCTTTACCTTCTCGAGCCTCACGCACCCTAGCGGCCGCGGCCTGCTCGCCGCACTCTCGCCGTTTGTGGTGCTTATCTGGGTGTGTCTGAAAAGCCTGGTGCGGACCATCGTCGAGCTGGCTAAACTCCTGCCGCGCTACGTGTCGCGTCGCATGAGCGGACCTCAGGAACGGCGCTGGCTGACGATCAAGATCGGCATTTCCATATGGATACGCGGCTTTTTCACCATGGCGGTTTGCCGCGATCTCTATGCCGGAGTTCCGACCGTATACGTGAACTACCTCGACTATGATGAAGCGGCGCACTCCTTTGGTCCACGCAGCCGTCCTGCGCTGGTGTCGCTCGGTCGCGTGGACAGCGCGATCCGCCAGATTTGCCGCGTGCTGCGGCGCGTGCCTGAGCATCAGTACGATCTCTACATTCTTGCCGACCATGGCCAGACGCCTTGCAGACCTTACCGAGACGTCAATGGTGGCCAGCGGTTTGAGCGCTGGATCTTCAATGAGTTCACCCACCCGAAGCCGGCGGCGGCGCCGGACGAGCGAGCGCAATATGGTCTGGCCCACGGCATGCGCGCGAGTTCGCGTGACGCGAAGGGAATCTTCCAGCAGTATCTGAATT
>Ga0105092_10002324_pt1 | contig 10138 bp, 8 predicted proteins | sample PPLLak2March2015_FD_87021 | JGI IMG/M metagenome (GOLD analysis project Ga0105092, IMG submission 87021) | Freshwater sediment microbial communities from Prairie Pothole Lake near Jamestown, North Dakota, USA - PPLs Lake P7 Core (1) Depth... | ecosystem: Environmental > Aquatic > Freshwater >...
AACCTTAGTGCCAAAATCCAAGACTTGGAAAATCAGCTGAGAAACAAAGAGAAGCTTCTGATCAGCCGAGATAGGCGAGTAAACGATCTCGAGTCCCAGTTGAAATTCCTAACGGGCGGGATACAGAAGAAGTCTTCCTTTTACAGGAAGACAGAAGGTTTGGCGGACAGAGAAATGCAAGATCCAGGCGGGCAATTAAAGACGGAGCAAGAGAAACCCGGCACCTCCCAATTTAAGGGTGCGGGATTCACGTCCGACACGACGCCTGCTGCTCAAGAGACTCTTTCACCAGACTTTTTCGACCGAATGACCCATGAACTCGTCCAGGCCATTGGGCCATTCGCCTCCATGATTCTCCGTGACGACGTGAAAGCCCTCGGCGAATCCATCGAAACATTTCCGAAGGCGCGACTTACAGAACTCGTCGACATGATTAGCAAAGAGATACTCAACGAGGACATGAAAATCGGTTTTCGCAAGTGGGTCGCCGAATCAGTATCCACGCCAGCCGGTAGCCCCATTTCGCAGATGTCCAGCTCTAAACTGTCCTAGGATGGGGATGACCTGCTCGACGGGCCTCCATCTGCAGGCGATGTCCCTTCCAACAGATCGAGAATCAGCATCTGGTCGGTCACTCGATTGAGCGCCGGTTGTTTGCGACTCATTTTCAAGTCGCCGTATTGCTATCGGAGACTTTCCCCCACTCCCTGCGGTGGTACCCATTGAACACATTGGCGAACTAGGAGAGATTGAAAAGCCTACGCGAATGATTTTGTCGGCGAAAATGATACGCCAAGCCTGGGAAACGCTGTCTCTCGGGCGAAAAATTCTAAAAATATTCACACATAGCGTGGTCCGACGTGTGTGTCGCAAATCTACTTTGGTAAGGACGGTGAACGTCTGGTGATTTTGCTCGGAGGCGGGACGAAAGCACGCTAGCAAGATGATATACGTCGTGCCCAGGCGTTGTGGAGCGATTACAGACACCGCAAGAAAGAGGAGAGGTGAGATGCCATTAACTAGAGACTTTAAAGAAACGATTCAGGAGCGCGCCCGTCATGATGCGGCTTTCCGGGAAGCCCTTTTGAAGGAGGCTGTTGACGCGTTACTCTCCGGAGACGTGGAAACCGGTAAGACTGTTCTGCGTGATTACATCAACGCCACGGTGGGCTTTGACAGGCTAGCGACCGTCACCAAGAAATCACCGAAGAGCCTCATGCGGATGTTGGGTCCTAAAGGCAATTCTCAGGCTCGCAACTTCTTTGAGATCGTCGCCTACCTTCAGAAAAAAGAAGGCCTCTGCTTAAGAGTGCGTTCGGCATAAACCCAGAGTTCACATGGTTAGACCGTTCGAGAAGCCTCACGGCAGGCTTCCTCTACGGCCTTCAGTTGCGAGCCCGTCGAGGAATCACCACGAGCGGAATTCGGGATAGCCGCGCATCCCCTTCGATAGTCTCAGGGCTCTGAGCTTAGTCGAAGGATGCGCCCTCAGCGCCTCAGCCTTGAAAACTGTGGCTGATCAGCCTCAGGCGGATCCGCGTGCGTTCTCTTCTGGATTGATACAATCCGCTCATGTCCGAAGATCACAAAAGCGCGATCAGAGAAATTCCCGCGCCGGTCCACTTCCGCCGCACTCAGGGGGCGGATTGACAGGCGTACGGTGGTGCCGTACAATCCATCATGGTTATCGGGAAGTTCCGCCACAAAGGCCTTAGACGCCTTTACGAAGATGACGACGTGAGTGAAGTTCCTAGCCACTTTGTCAGGAAACTAAAGGCGATCCTCGCCGCCCTGGAGTTTGCCGATGACCTCTCCCAAGTGGCGACCATGCCAGGCTGGAAGCTTCATCCGCTTAGAGGTGACCGGAAAGGCGAATACAGCATCACGGTAAGCGGTAACTGGCGGATTACTTTCAGGGCTCGAGCCAATGTCGTCACCGACGTAAACTTGGAGGATTATCATTAGGAGGGATAAACCATGGCCATGAAGAACCCGCCCCATCCGGGCGAAATTATCCGGGACGAGATTATCGAAGCTCTTGGTTTGACTGTAACTAGCGCGGCTGAGCTCCTTGGCGTTCGCCGTGCAACGCTGTCCGATGTCACCAACGGCAAGGCGTCTCTTTCCGCTGAGATGGCGCTGCGTCTGGAAAAGGCATTCGGTGTCAGTATGGATCTACTCTTGAAGATGCAGGCCGGTTACGATGCCGCCCAAGCCCGCATGCGCGGCGACCAGATTAAGGTCAAACGTTTCAAGCCCGCTGGCGCTCGGCCATAAAGTCCTAGGCTTGAAAATGAACTACCTCGCAGGAAGACGGGTATCAGAACCGGTCCGCTCTCGCCGCACTGAGGTCTCGGCTGGCGCATTCTCACACCAATCGACATCCCATGATCTGCCCCGATGCCCCGAAGTTTAGAGTTAAGCAACTTAGACAAATCAGGCACCGGAGAAACTTTCGTGCCGTCGATCTATCAGTTCACCCGCAATACCGAAGAGCGCGAGATGTTGAAGCTCGGCCTGGTCAAGCCGAATAGCTACGCGCGTCCTTACGCCATGCCGCCCGGCGTGCCGCGCGATCGCGTGCGGCCGTGGAAGCGGCTTCTCTGGAAACGCTGAAGGATCCGGAGTTTCGTCGCCGAAGCCGAGAAGACGCGGAAGACCTTGAACCCTATCCCCGGGACCACCCTGCGCAACATGATCAGCCGAAGGCCTGTCCATGCCTGCGGCCTTCAAAAAAAATCTCAAGCCGATCCATGCCCCGAAGGGTTAGCAAGAGAGCCGGTCGCCATTTCAGAATCCGTAGCGGTTGTAGGACTATCGCTGATGAGTTCTTTTCTGGATCGAGAAATTCCCCGCGAGCCTGAAGTGATGACCTGTTCAAGAAGCTCGTCGACGCCGGTCCGCTTCCGCCGCGCTGAGCTTTGGGCAGGCGCGTGCTCATGCCAATCGCCCGCGTATGTTTTAGAGTTATGCAACTTAGGCAAATCAGGTACTGCAGCGTAGGCACTGACTCCAATTTTTTTCCGAGTCGTCTCCACCCCGGCGGGATTTCTTATCCACCAGCCAGCGCTTCTTCGAGTCGCTTGGCTTCGGCGACGCCCAAGCTAATTAATGCCGCTAGCAGTCGATCCACGTGGAACCGTACTGGCTTGTCTGTGTCAAGCAAAGCCGGCTCCTGACGCCGAACTTCATCGATCCACACGCACACACGGCGACCGATGCCGTGGTCGACCCAGAAGTCGCTGTCCTTGGGGTAGCTTTCCAACCAAACCTTAGCTGCTGCGACCATAAACGACAGATGTGCTGACCTGGGAGAAACTTCTAACAGGTTGAGTGTCACGAGAGCGACAAAGTGAGAAGGGCCACTCTCGACCAGCTTTTCCAGCACGGGCAGGAAGGGGTCAACCCGATCAACAGCCTTTGGAAGCAAATAGCATTTGACGGGTTGGATGAAACCGTAATCGTTGAAGAAGAACGCGGCAATCGCCGGTCCGATATGCCTCTCGATGGAAGCCAATCGACTGTGCCCTAGCCGCTTCCAGCCGCTGCTCGCAATCAATCGGTTGGTGAGTGCAGACCGAATGCTAATCGCGATAGGCTCCTGCAGGCCGCCATCATTAAAAAAAACCGCATCAACGCTTCTCAGGAACAGGGCGATTACGTCGAAGAACGGCTCGTCGGGCAGCGAGCTGATCGGCGCCAACACGAGTTGCTCAATCTCCGGCAACGCAAGTTCGGGCAGGCAGTGGGCCAGCAGGTCGAAGTAGGCATGGTTCCATTCCCTAGGCGGATGGTTGACTTCTTCGTCTTTGTCCAGCCGGGCACCGTTCGCTTCGGCAGTCCAAGAGGCATAGGAAACAGCGATCTCACGTAGCCACGGGCGCTTTATTACATCCGCGAGGTTACGGGTTTGGGCAAGCCACAGTGCAGCTGCCTGGTGGTCAGCATATTCGTCCGGTCGTGGGCGCTGCGGTGCGGGCGTATCTCCCTGCTCACGTACTCCCAGGATTCGTATAAATCGCCGGCGTCGCACCGCTACTGCCGGGAACGCTGGCCAGTTAGGTTCTGGACGCTCGTCGGCAAGCCATGCCAGTTCAGCAGCCACGGCTGCTTGGACCCGTTGTCGATGGTGCTCGGAACGTGTTGCAGCCTCGTCCTCGGTGAGATCCCATTCGCGCTTCGGCCGGATACACGCTGCGAAGGCGCAACGCAGCACCGCGCGCGGCAATCGTTCGTCGATGGACGCAAGAGTGATGGCTGCGGCGCCGAAGCCGTGCGCCGCGGCTGGCTGGTCGCGGGCAGCCACCTCAAGGAGGGCGCGAACATCCTCAGCGGCCGCGCGATCTTTTAGCGAATGGATCATTCCGACGAACGCGATCGCGATCGGGTTGAAACGAAGTCCCGACCGAAATCTATGGACCGGGTTTTCCTTAGTCTGCAGCGCCTGGGCGAAGACGCTGCGCGCCCACTCTGCGTGCCGGGTGCGTAGCTCCGCGTCGCCGTCGCGCATTGCGATCATTGCTGCGGCGACGACGGCTTGTTCCCGCATCCAGTCTTCGTTCGCATCCTCGTTCTTCGGAGTGACCGTCGCGCTTTGCGCCCACTCAACCGCCGCAGCCACGAATCTGGGTGACGAGCGAGACGGATTTTCCAGCACCACACCGAGGGCGGACTGCATGTTGGCGTCCGCCAGCCTGCCCTGCGCGGCTTCCTGCAGAGGTGCAAGGTGCCGATCTTCCGCCTCCGGCGCCACGTACTCGTGATCCATATTCTGCCTACCGTCGGGCAGCTCAACGAACACCTCGCGCCAATTGTTGGGATCGACAAGGTTGAGCGCGTGGACCACCATAAAGGCGGGATCGCCTAAGTCCGATTGCTGATCGGGTGGACCGAGGCGCGCGGCAGCCTGGCGAAGCAGAGCAGAAACTTTCTCTCGCAGTTCGACCGGCCCGAATACCGCGTACTCACGAAGGAGCTGATCGAACATAAGGCTTCGAGAAGCGCGCGTCTTCAGATACTCCAGACGGACCGCGCCGAGCGGCTCCTTCTGGAGAGCCTTGAGCCCGAAGAAATCCGGGTACTCGGAGCTGTCTTGGACGTATCGTTCCCGGTCGATGCACAGCAGCTCCGGGCAAGAAAGGAATGGAACTGCCGCCTCACGTGATTTGGGCCAGTGCGAAAGCAGGAGATCGACCGCGACCAGAAGGTAGGCCGCTGGAGAGCCGTGAGGGCCGAGCACATCGGCGAGCACCTTGTCGAGACTCTCTCCCGCCTCAATCCGGGAGTGCGCCCAGGCTTCGAGAGCCATCAGCGCCGACGTTACGCTGTAATGGCCCGAACCCTCTCTTGACCATATGTACGATCGTTTCCAAGGAAAGGTCCGATCTCCGTCGGGAAACGGGATGGTGATCGCGTCAGCGCCGTAATCGCGGCCGCCGCTGTGGAACGAGATTGCGTGGTCGACGAGCCGGCTGATAAGCGACAGTCCGTGTTGCGGAGCATGGGTAAGGAGTTCAAAGAACGGCCCCTGCGCTGGTGATTCTGGGAGAAACTCGTCATCGAGAAAACCGAACGGCCCCTCGATCTCCTCGAGCTCGCGGCGGTTCCGTCGCTCGTCAGGCTGATGCTTCGGAATTAAAGCACTCTCGGTCAGTTCCGCGAGCTCCGCGGGCGCTGCTTGTGCGAGAGTCCCGCGGAACTTTAAGATGCTGCGCACAAGATCTTCGCTGTGCCGGCGCTGACCCAACGATCGCAGGTACTCTTTGGCAAGATCAGGTGTCCGATTACAAAACAAGAGAAAGCCGGCACGGAGATCGGACTCCAGCGATCTGATCCTGTCATAATCGATCTCGCCACCGAACGGCTTATGTCGATCACGCAAAGTATCGGCCTCGTAGGGTGCCTCAATCTCGGTTAGCCAGCGATAGAGCCAATGCATCAGCAATGGCGTCAACGGATCCTGACCAAGCATTCCGCCAGACCACGCAGTGTAAAGATCGACTACGTCGGGGATTGCCGCCACTGGCAAGTTTTGCCCGAGGCTAAGCAGCCAAAGGATCAGTCGTTGCCAGGATGGTCCGCTCGGAACATTCAGGCTCCCCGGGATCATCGCCGGGTCAATCCCGACGGCCGCGAATAACTTTGAGGCCGGCTCAACTTCGACCGCCATTACGGTCCGAATGAGCTCGCGGAGCACACTTGCACGGTCGGCGAGCAAAAGGCTCGACACACGCGTCAGCAGCTCGCGGCCGACCTCGGAGCGAACGAGCGCCAGCAACGCCGCCCGGCGCCATGAACCGTGTGTACCCTCACGAGTCAGACGCTCAATGAGTGACTGCCAGCGTGTCACATCGACTGCACGCTCAAGGATCATGCGCGAGGCGAGCTCTACCCCTCTCGCCAAGGCCGCTGAGGCGGGCCGGTCGAGAGGCAAGCGCTCGATGGTCGTCGACTCGGAGTAAAGCAGATTAGCGATCGCCCATTCACGAAGGACATCATGGCGGAACGCGACGCGATCGTTCCCCAAGTCGCGCAGAGACTCACTCGCGACCAGGGCGTCGACCGCCCTCGCCGGGCGGTCACTGACATCTAGCAGTTCGGCGCGAGAGAGGGCCTGTTCCGCCAAAGCCTTGAGCAGCCTCGCACGTTCACGGTGGTCGCCATCGAATCTGCCGTCGGCCGTCTGCCACCATTGCTCGGCCATGTCGACCTCTGTACGCGGGGTTGGTTCGTCCCCTGCGCGGTTTGCAAGGCGAGCGAGTCGGAATAGGTTCCGGATGACGTCGCGCGCCGGGTGAGTGTCGGCCAAGAGCGGCGCGAGCTTCGGAGCGGCGTGCCGCATTTCGTCAACCTCCGCCTCGCTCAGTTCGCTGATCAAGATAGGTTCAGCGCGACCCAAGCGCTCAAGTGCGTCCGACGGCAGCCAGTTCGGCTCCTCGACTCCGAAGTTACGCCTCGCCGTCACTATCACGGCGAACCCTGGGATGCTTGCTGCTTCGCGGACAAGGTCAACAACGGTCCTGCGTTCTTCATCGTTGAAAAAGTCTAGGTTATCGACGAAGAGGATCGCTCCGCCATTGCTCGCGAGATCAGTCAGCAGATCGCTAGCTGTGCCATCGAATCCGAGCGCCGCTCGCATTGCGATCCAGCCGTTTGGTATCGTTCGGTTGAGGCTGAGCACGACAACCGACGCCTCTGTAGCGATCTGCTCTGCGAAATGCTTCAGCACTCCCGACTTACCTACGCCGGCATTGCCGCGGATCTCGACGTAGCGGCCACTGTCAAGGGCGGCGTGAACGGCGGCGATACGCTCGTGTCGCGTCAACATCACGTCGCCGACCCGATCGCTGATGTCAGCAAGCGCGTTGCGGGAAGCCTCGGCGAGCGCGGCACGAGCGGAGGAATGCCGCCGGTCGCCGGCAAGGCGAAACGACTCACGCCTGAGATCCTCGATCAGGCCTTCGCGAGTGCGGTCACCGCCACTGGCTGCGATCTGTAGCGCAAGCTCGACCAAAGTCGTCCAGAGATTCCCAGCGCGCAGTGTATCGTCTGGGTGGAGAGCGCGGACGGCGCGTTCCCTAGCAAGCTCCTCGGACGCAGAACCTTGGGCGGTGAAGTCGAAGACTAGGATCTGGAGCTTACGCAGTAATCGCCAGACTGTCTCATCATCGTCACGTGACCCGGCATCCTGTAGATGAGCTTTGAAGGTGTGCACAAAGGTGCGCATGTCATCATTCGCAGAGCCCGGCCGCGCGATCCGGGCCATGAAAGTCACTGAGTCAGTCAGCTGCCGTGCCCAGGTCAGCACGTCCTGGTAAGCTCCATTAATCTTCCGCGACGTTCGGGCAGTCGCAATTGCAAGCTCGTAGTAGCTGGTCCAAAAACGGTCTGCGCGAGGCCTCGACGATCTGGCCCACGACCGCCCGGAATATCGAGTCCCTGGGCGCAAAAGTGATGCTTCTCTTGACCTGGATCTCTAGCACAGCGGGCTTACCGCTCGCATCGTGAGCGTAGATGATAACGTCGTCGAGCGGCCGCCCTTCGGTTGCCCGCTGTAGCTCAATGCGGTCGATCACATTGCCGGGCAGGCCGCGAGGCTCGGGGCCCGTCAGCATGGACAACAAGTAGTGAGCACCGACCTGACCTTCGAAGTGGCTGCCCGCTGGTCCGCTCGATGCCGGACTGGTAGCGTTTGCTGTCACGTTCACTCACCTTTACGGTTAGCCGTTCTTAAGAATAATCCTTCATTTCGTCAGCGTTTGGAAGAGTATTTGTGGTCAGGACTTTATTTTGATTCTACTGTTTTCGCCGGGAAGGTACTCTATTGACGATCGTCACAAAATTGCCGTATAAGCGACCTCGTAACCATGGCCCTCGTCGATCTCTGGCTGAATTCGCAGCCTCAACTTGCAGGAAAACAGTTTCAGCAGATTATTGCGTTTGCTGGTGCTGGGAAGTTGCGTGACGGTAGTGCAGCATCAAATGAGCTGCGTCAATTTCTTTCTGTTGTTCCATCTTCGGTTCTGCGGCAATACGCAATCGAATGCTTAGAAGGCGGCTTTTCTGAATCCGGCTTAGCTTTACAGGAAGTCGTCAATGAAGTTGGACACAGACTCGGCTTTGAGGTGGAACACGGCCGATATCGCGGTACACCGGGGGCAGTAGGTTTCGACGGAATTTGGGCTCTCGCCGACAGTCGAGCAATCATCGTTGAGGTAAAAACGACCGATGCATACCGAATTGATTTAGATGTACTTGCGGGGTACCGGCGTGCCCTCAATGTGGCTGGTAAACTTAAAGAAGATAGTTCTTCGATCCTGATTATTGTTGGACGACAGGATACAGGCGATCTTGAGGCACAAATTCGAAGGTCGCGACACGCATGGGACATTCGTCTCATAAGTGTCGATGGTCTTCTGCGCCTCATGACACTTAAAGAAGAAGTCGAGGATCCACGGACTCTCCAGAAGATTCACAATGTTCTTTTCCCGATGGAGTTCACCAAGCTAGACGAAATAGTCAATCTCGTATTCTCCGCGGCTGAGGATCTGAAACAGGAAGAGGAGCAACTCGATGCGGAAGAAGAAATAACGGACGGGAAGAAGTTCGTTCCGGTCTCTTTTCATGATGCTTGCATCCAGAAAATCGAGCAAGCTCTTAAAACTTCTTTCGTGAAGAAGTCGCGTGCATCGTACCTGTCTTCTGATGGTAAAGCAGGTGTCGTCTGCGCCGTATCAAAGCAATACGAGCGGCGTGGTGAGCGGTGGTTCTGGTTCGCCTTCCATCCTCATCAAAAAGATTTTCTAAGTGCTCTGCAAAAGGCGTATGTAGCATTTGGTTGCGGCTCGGAGAAATTGCTCCTACTCATTCCTCGCGACACATTTACTCCTTGGCTCGACGGCATGAATAAGACCACGCTTGAGGATCGTTTCTATTGGCACGTGCACATTTATTGGGAGGACGACTCAATAACGCTTTACCGATCCAAAGGGTTTCCTAAGATTGATCTTAAGCCTTTCCTGGTGAATTAGCCTCGGTAATTCTGACCAAAATAGGGGCAGTCAAACCTTATGCTATTTTGGAGTTTGCGAACTATGGTCGCAGCCCTATGAACGAAAGCCGAAGGACATTTCGCCCAGGCGCGTCTATCACGTCATGTGTCGGGGCAATCAGGGTCAGTCGATCTTCAAACAGCCGGCGAAAGAGTTACACAAAGATCCAGCGGTGCGAGCAGAGGTTTAGGAAAGCTGCCAGAGGAATTGGGAGCAAATCGGAGTTGCGTGCTATGGTTGAAATGCTTTATGACAGCTTTGAGGAGGGGAAGGCGGCCCAAAAGATCGATAAGGTTTACCTGACCACCGCGAAATTGCCCCTCGACAGGACCAATCCAGTCACGAAAGAGGTTCGCGTCACCTCTGTCTGTTTCTGTTTAGTCTCCGATTTTGGCTCGGTTTGCATCGCGCTACTTTTTTGTGCTCTCGCGGAATTTATTCCAAGCGGCAATACCAGCTTCGGCAGCCTTTTCGTCCACTCCCTGCGGCAATCCTGCGACACCGATGGCGCCGACTAGCCGGTTTCCTACGGCCAGCGGAACGCCGCCGCCGACAAGGTAAACTTCGCCTGGATACATGTTCATGAT
>Ga0105092_10002325_pt1 | contig 10138 bp, 12 predicted proteins | sample PPLLak2March2015_FD_87021 | JGI IMG/M metagenome (GOLD analysis project Ga0105092, IMG submission 87021) | Freshwater sediment microbial communities from Prairie Pothole Lake near Jamestown, North Dakota, USA - PPLs Lake P7 Core (1) Depth... | ecosystem: Environmental > Aquatic > Freshwater >...
CCACTCTTAGCCTTTTTGTTCTCTTGCCAACAATGCCAATGTTTCTGGAATCAGGATTTTTCTCACCTGCTGGAATTGTCGATTAGGCATGAGCGAATTTAAGTCCTCGTTGATAACCGTCTGGGTAACATGTTCTTTTATGAAATCAATTAGTTTTTCGGAGTATTCTCTTGGTTTAAGACCGGTTCTTTCCTGAATAACTGCACCATTGTAAGCATACCCCTTCACAAAAAAGTGGTGGATATCATAGATGTCTCTGCCAGCGATGGTTTTGTGTTGAGCATACCGGTCGGTTACTGCTACCAACTTATTGGCAAACATCGTTTCAATGGTCTGGCTATTTATCAGCCTATCAATTTCCGGAAAATACTGAACCCTGTACTGATTGGAGGCAATTTTCTGACTGCTGGCACTGACTTTTAAATTGTTTCTCTTTCCAGGGCTGCTGGGATAGCGCAACTGGAAGAAAAGCACCTTATCAAATTCCAAGGTTAAAATGAAGCCCATCTGATCAAAAACCTGGTGGAAGGCTTTTCGCAGCACAGCTTCGTCTGCATTCCTTAACACGTCAAAATCTAGGTCGACCGAGAACCGGTCCAGGTAGCCCAACATGGCAGCACAAGTGCCCCCCTTAAAGGCTAAGGACTGTCCGAGCGTTGGTTGATCAACTATCTCCGCCAGCAGCCGATGAAGATAAGACTTATGGATAATATCTTCCGGTCTAAGATCTAGCATGCCGATATCCTACTTCTTCTTGAATCAATCTAACCTTATCGAAGTCAATATTTTCTGGAATATCAAAGTGGTATTTGGGGTTGAAATAATGCATATCTGCAACTGCGCGTTCGGTAGTAGCGACAAATATCCCGTTTTGGTTTAAGATACCAAGTGGGTTATGCAAATATTCGTTTTTAAGTTGGCGGAAGCGAAAAGACCAGTGACCAACAGATACGCGTTTTGATATATCGGCTACAAACGTATAATCGTAGATCGCTTGGGAAATTATCCCTGCGTGGGATAGCACAGATTCTGTCGTCAAGTATGTATAGCGGTGAATCACTGCCTTACCAATCTCCAACGGGTTTAAAGAGTCGATTGGAACAGTCGAATACAAACCTTTATAGACGGGAAAAAGGATTCCTTTGTTAATATAACGACTGATGGTCATATACAGGGTGTTCCTGTTGGATATCCCCCATAAGACAGCTAAGTCGCTTGTATGGAACAACTTTCTGTCTAGTTTCAATAGTTCGCTTAACTTGTACATATTTGTATAGGATAATGCAACCTTTTGATTTCGTCAAGAGTGATGAGTCCGGATGATTGGTTTTGCTTCCTTTTCCGGCTGCCCGCCCATTCATAGGATTACGTACGTTCAACCCGTCTTACATAATTTCTATTGACTTACATTACTTCTTCATGTAAGATTAGTCATTAGGAGTAAAACAATGGAAACTTATGCTACTGTAAAGGGTCAAATCGTCATTCCAGCAGAACTACGACGCAAATATCAAATTAAAGCCGGAACCAAGATCAATATCATCGACACGGGTGAAGCGATCCTTCTCAAACCGGTTACAGAAGAGTCACTCAAGCGGCTTCAGGGCAGGCTGAAAGGCAAAGGTGTCCTGAAAGCGTTGCTGGATGAGCGTCAGAAGGACGCAGAGCGCGAATAGCATGAATGCTACAAAAGTACTGGACACTTACGCCCTGCTCGCATTCTTTGAGGATGAACCAGGGGCAGATTTTGTGCGAAGTCTGTTATTAGAGGCCGAATCGGGTAGTCTTAAGTTGGCCATGTGCGTAGTCAACCTGGGTGAGTTTTGGTATATACTGGCCCGCTCTGTCTCTCCCGCACAAGCAGATGCCCTCTTAGAAGAAATTCATGGAATGTCCATCGATATCATTGATGCAGATTGGGAGCTTACTCATCAGGCAGCAATCTATAAATCGAAAGGGGGTATTTCCTACGCCGACTGTTACACTGCCGCACTGAGTAAAATTCTTAATGCAGAAGTCATCACGGGCGACCAGGAATTTCAAAAGCTCAAAGGAGAAATCTCAACAACCTGGAGCTTGAATTAATTATTTTTCTTCCCGGTTTCCTGCTAATAGTGACTGACTTACCTCCGATCGTTACAGATTACGGAATCAAAAAGGACAGGCCAAAACCTGTCCTTCCATTTCAAACACAAATTAAAAATCTACTCGACCGCCACCGCCTCAGCCAGCCCAGCCGCCACGCGCAGTGCCTCAGCCTTATCGGTTCGCTCCCAGGTTAAATCCAGGTCGTCTCGTCCGAAGTGACCGTAGACGGAAAAGGACCTGTAGATCGGGCGGCGTAACTGCAGGTCGCGGATGATTGCGCCAGGGCGTAGGTCGAAGTGTTCGAGGATTAATTCCGAGATGCGCTCATCCGGCACTTGCCCTGTCCCAAAGGTTTCCACATTGACGCTCAGCGGGTGTGCAACGCCGATCGCGTAAGCCACCTGGATCTCGCAGCGGTCAGCCAGCCCTGCTGCGACAACGTTCTTCGCAGCCCAGCGGGCAGCATACGCGGCTGAGCGGTCTACCTTCGTCGGGTCTTTGCCTGAGAATGCACCGCCGCCGTGACGACCCATCCCGCCGTAGGTATCGACAATGATCTTCCTTCCGGTCACACCCGAATCCCCCATCGGACCGCCGATGACGAACCTGCCAGTCGGGTTGACGTAAATCTTCATATTTTCGTCTACCATTTCAGGGGGCAAAGTAGGCATGATCACGTGCTCAATGATAGCTTCTCGGATTTCCTCCTGGGTGATATCCGGTGCGTGCTGGGTGCTGACCAAAACTGTGTCCACCCGCTTTGGTTTCCCGTAGCTGTACTCGATCGTTACCTGGCATTTGCCGTCAGGGCGCAGCCACGGAATAGTGAGATCTTTCCGTACGGCGGCTAACCGGCGTGCAATTTTATGAGCCAGGTAGATCGGCATGGGCATTAGGGTTGGTGTCTCGTTGCAGGCAAATCCGAACATCATGCCCTGGTCGCCGGCGCCAATAGTCTCGATCTCTTCATTGGTCATAACACCCGACCTGGACTCCAAAGCATGATTAACCCCCATGGCTATGTCGCCCGACTGCCGGGCAATAGCTACCTGTACTGCACAGGTGTGACCGTCAAATCCTTTTTCGCTGCTGTCGTACCCGATATCCAGGATAACTTTTCGAGCGAGCTCATCGAAATTGATCTGGGCGGCGGTAGTGATCTCCCCTAAGAGCATGACAAATCCTGTCTTCGTGGCTGTCTCGCAAGCCACCCGAGAGAGTGGATCTTGCTCCAGGCAGGCATCGAGGACTGCATCGCTGATCTGATCGCACAATTTGTCGGGGTGCCCTTCGGTGACCGATTCTGAAGAAAACATAAGACTCGGTGAATTCATGAACGTGCTGGACATTGAAAAACCTCCTATTAATAAAATTTTGCCCTCGGCAGTTCTGAAAGGGCAAAATGTTACATAACACGCCCTCTCATCTTCCAGAACATCCGCGTCTGCCGGAATTAGCACCTTCCAACCATCTTACACGCTGGGGTTGCCGAGGCTTCATAGGGCCGGTCCCTCCACCTCTCTGGATAAGAGCGCCGTTTGGGGCTATTCAATTAGGAATGATAATACCATGAGGGGAAAAAGATGTCAATTCGGACAAAACCTACACCCAGAAAATATGGATAATGTAGTAAGCAATAACCGCTGCCCAGAGCCAGGAGTCTATCCGGTCGAAGACGCCTCCGTGACCCGGAAGGATGGTGCCCGAATCTTTGACGCCCACCTGGCGTTTGAACATACTCTCGCCCAGATCGCCAAAAATCGTAAGCAAGGCCAGGATCAGCCCGAGACCCGCTCCTTCCAACAGCCTTACCGGCGAGCCAAGAAAGCTCAACAAATAAGCGAAAAGAGCGCCGCCAAGCGTACCCGCAGCTACGCCGCCCCAGTATCCCTCCCAGGTCTTCTTGGGGCTGAGCCTTGGACTCAGCTTGTGCCTGCCCCATCGCTTACCAATGATGTAAGCGCCCGAATCCGCCATCCAAACAGACGGAAGGGCCACCATCACCCACCACTCCCCTTGAGGAAGGTCCCGGATCGAGATGAAATAGGCGCCAATCCAACCGAGATAGAGGATTCCCCCCAGTGTGACCGTAAAATCTGCTCCCGCCAGGTTGCGGCCGCGTTCAAAAGCCATCATATGGACGACCATAGCCGTCAGGATCAACCCGCTCAGTAAGATACCTGCCAGCTCGAAACCGCTTGCTGCTCTCGAAACCACCAGCAGCAGGACACCTGCGATGACCAGGTAACCAGAAGGCTCATAGCCGCCGGTGCGAAACAGTTTGACATATTCCCAGGATGCCAGGGCAGCGATCAGGGCAATCAGGGCGGTAAAAACATAGCCGCCCATAAAAATGGCGGCTATCCCAACTGGCAGCAAGACGACAGATACAAGCACTCGCTGGGCCAATGGCGACATAGCTTCGCTTTTCTGCCTCTGCTGCATCGACTCTGAGACTTCATCCTGGCGTTTTAAGTCCACAGACTCAGCCTCTTTTATTTGCTCTTAACAAGACCGTACCTGCGCTCTCGATGGCTGAATTCTTCCAGAGCGTGCCGGAACTCCTCCTTATCAAAATCCGGCCAGTATACCGCGGGGAAATACCACTCCGAATATGCCCCCTGCCAGATGAGGAAGTTGCTGCCGCGCTGCTCGCCAGACGTACGAATAATAAGGTCAGGATCCGGGATGCCCGCGGTAAACAAGTATTTGTTGACCATGCTGTCGTCCACATGCTCAGGCGTAACTCCATCGTCGATCATATGCTTGATGGCGCAAATGATCTCGTCTCGCCCGCCGTAATTAAAGGCTACATTCAAGATAAGCGTCGAATTGTCCTTTGTGTACTCAACCGCTCGGAGAACCTTTTCGCGGAAAGCGGGTCTAAGCCGGTCTAACCTCCCGATATGCCGCAGCTGGACACCCTGGTCGTAGAGTTCCTGGAGCTCTCGATCGATGACATCCTCGAAGATTTTCATCAGCCCGGCAACTTCATCCGGAGGCCGGCCCCAGTTTTCAGTCGAGAAGGCATAGATGGTCAGGTACCTGACCCCAAACTCAATGCTGGCTTCAATGATGCGTCGAAGATTTTCTGTCCCTGCCCGGTGTCCGGCCAGGCGCGGCAAACCACGCGCTTTTGCCCAGCGCCCATTTCCATCCATAATGATCGCAACATGGGTAGGAATTTTCAAAGAGAGTTCAACTTGGGATTTTGGAGGCATATGCTAGACTTCCAGTATCTCCCTTTCCTTCCGCTCGCCGACGTTGTTCACTTCGCCTATATACTTATCTGTAATTTTTTGAAGCTCTTCCTCGCCACGTTCGCGATCGTCTTCTGAAAGCAGTTTCTCCTGCTCGTATTCTTTCATTTCTTTGATAACATCCCGGCGTACGTTACGTACGGCGACCCGCGCTTCTTCCAATCGTGCGTTAACCACCCTTACCAGATCTCTGCGGCGCTCTTCTGTCAGGGGCGGAAGATTTAGACGGATTGCCTTGCCATCGTTATTCGGGTTCAACCCCAGGTCGGAAGTCTGGATCGCTCTCTCAATGGCACGTAGGGATGAGGCGTCGAATGGACGGATCAGCAGTTGGCGCGGTTCAGGGACATTGATAGTTGCCAGCTGTACTAAGGGTGTTGGCGTGCCATAATACTCAACCTGCAAGCGCTCAACCAGCGCCGGACTTGCCCGCCCGGTCCGTATGCCAGATAGATCTTCTTCCAGGGCCTGAACAGCGCCTTTCATTCGGGTTTCCGCGTCTTTATAAATATCCTTTAGCATAACTGTCTCCAGGTTCCGCAAGGGATGATGACGGACCGAAATCATCCAAACTGGTTGTTTTCGGGGTTTAAGAACAGAAATTATAACTCTCCTATAGGATACCCGAAAAATCGTAGAGAGAAAAGGGCAAATCGCTTTTTCTTGCGGTTCGTCAACGGATAAGGCCGGGCTTATAATGAGGCTAGCCTTGTTTTGAGCCCACATCCTTATCCGGCTGTGACCAGCGTACCGACAGGCTGACCGTTGAGCGCCTGCCGCAGGTCTTCCGGATTCCATAGGTTGAGGACAAGAATGGGCAGGTTGTTATCCATGCACAGCGTGATAGCCGTATTGTCCATGACCTCTAGCCGGCGGTTGATGGCGTCCATATAAGTCAGGTGGTCGAATTTCACTGCATCTGGGTATCTCTTTGGGTCACAATCGTAGACCCCGTCTACCTTGGTGGCTTTGATCAAAACATCAGCGCCAATTTCCATGGCACGCAGTGCAGCCGCAGTATCGGTGGAGAAATAGGGGTTGCCGGTGCCGCCTCCCAGAATGACCACCCTGCCCTTTTCCAGGTGACGAATAGCCCGGCGGCGAATATATGGTTCCGCGACAGCATGCATCTCTACTGCTGACTGGACACGGGTGACCAGCCCGAAGCGTTCCATTGCATCCATCAGTGCCAGGGCATTCATCACAGTCCCAAGCATTCCCATATAATCCGCAGTTGCCCGATCCATCCCCCGGTCAATCCCAATCTTGCCGCGCCATAAGTTCCCTGCTCCAATAACAATCGCAATATCCACCCCCATATCACGCACCTCGCCCACCCTGCGGGCAATATCTTCCGCCCGGCGTGGATCGATTCCCGATCCATCTTCCCCCGACAATGCTTCACCGCTTAGCTTAAGTAAGATACGGCGGTACTTCAAAGGCTTATCCATCAACAGACCTCCTGAAATATTTTGATATCTCACAATTAATAAAAAGAAAGGCTGTAGATGCGGGGAAAGCGTCTACAGCCTGGGTTATTAAACAACCGGAGTTTTGAACAGCAGCACGCACAGGCTGTTGGCAACTGTTCAAAACTCCGGGTTCTATCGCAAGAGGTTTCATCCAGCTTGCGTTCAAATTATGAAGCAGAGCTTTCTCCAACTTCCCAGCGGACAAAGCGCCGGATAATAAGGTTCTCGCCCAGAACAGCAATATTCTGGTGCAGAAGTTTATCGATGGTGATATCTTCATCGCGGATATACGTCTGGCGCAGAAGAACAACTTCATCTAAGAACTTCTCCAAACGCCCGGTTACGATCCGCTCCACGATGTTTTCGGGTTTGCCATCTTCCTTGGCGCGTAAACGAGCCGTCTTGCGCTCTTCTTCAAGGACTTCTTCCGGAACATCTTCGACTTTAACGTACTTAGGCGCTGCAGCAGCAATTTGAAGTGAAAGCTCGTGAGCAAATGTGCGGAAAGCCTCAGAGCGAGCAACAAAATCTGTCTCGCAGTTAACTTCCACCATCACCCCAACGCGCCCGCCGCCGTGCGAGTACAGCTCGAGAAGACCCTCAGATGCTTCACGTTCTGAACGCTTTTTAGCCTGGGCGAGGCCTTTCTCAATCAAAAACTCGAACGCCTTCTTGAAATCGCCGTTTGCCTGCTCGAGTGCCTTACGGCAGTCAAGGATACCTGCTCCAGTAGCTTCGCGCAGTTCTTTAATCTGATCGATTGATACAGCCATGATTTGCCTCGATTATTCTGCTACTTCTTCTTCTTCACTGCCTGTCAACTGCACGTCAGCTTCTTCAGCTTCTTCAGTTTCTTCAGCTGCTCCGACGTCTTCTGTTTCATCAGATATCTCGAATTCTTCTGTGACTACTTCAGATTCCTCGAAGTCTACGATTTCATCTTCTGTGCTTTCGAAGTCAGCCAGGCGGTCAGACCGTGTGCCGATCTTTGCCAGGGTGGCTTCACCGAGCAGGTCTTCGTCAGCAAGTTCTGGTTCTTCGATGACAGTACGGGCTGAAACCCGGATCTCTTCTTCAGAAACCTCATCCTTGCGTAAAGCTTTCCCTTCTTCAACAGCATCGGCAATCTTTGCGACCATCAGCTTGATGGCGCGGATCGCATCGTCATTGGAGGGAATAACGAAGTCTACGTTGCGCGGGTCACAGTTCGTATCGACCATACCGATAACAGGAATACTGAGCAGGTTGGCTTCGTGAATTGCAGTTTCTTCGCGCATGACATCCACCACAAAGAGCAGCTCGGGCAAACGGGTCATGGCTCGGATACCACCCAGAAGCATCTCCAGGCGCTCGATCTGGCGGGTGTGGATAAGAGCTTCTTTCTTTGTAATCCGCCCGAAGTCACCGGAGTCGCGCATGCGCTCCAGACGTTCCAGCTCATTGATGCGGGAGCGCATCGTTCGCCAGTTTGTCAGCATACCGCCCAGCCACCGTTCGGTAACATAAGGCATACCGACGCGCTCAGCTTCCAGCTGGATTGTCTCCTGGGCCTGGCGCTTGGTGCCTACGAACAAAACGTTGCCGCCCTCAGCGACGGTGTCGCGGACGAGGTTGTAGGCTGCCTCTACTGATTTTACGGTTTTCTGGAGGTCGATAATGTGGATGCCGTTACGCTCTGTGAAGATGTACGGCTTCATGCCGGGGTGCCACTTATGGGTACGGTGCCCAAAGTGCACGCCGCTTTCCAACAGGGCTTTCATGGAAATGACGCTCATTTTTTCTCCTTGCGTTTTTTCCGCCGCCTCCTTCTCCCCTGCACAGTACCGCTCTTTGAGCGGACGCACCGGCAAGTCGGGAGGCGTGTGAGATAAGATTACCCCAACTGACCGGGGGCATAATTTCTCCCGCTTCTGAGCGGGAGCGGACGATAGTATATCATAGAGGTCTGGATTAGAGCACGAGGATTTTAAATTTTGGAACAGCTCCTGTCGTTATTCCTCTGCAGTCTATTCCACCCCACAGAAACGAAGCGCCGCCAGCGCCAGGGTCCGCGTGACCGTCAGCAGGTCATCCACCGGCACGTATTCGTCCGGCCGGTGAGATACACGCACATCACCCGGACCAAACAGAACAGCCGGGATTCCTCCCTCGTTGACCAGGATGCGCATATCAGACCCGTAAGTCATTCCCTCCAATCGAGAAGCTGCCCCAGTTGCTGTTTGAAAGGCACTCGATAACGTCTCCACAATCGGAGCATCAACCGGGATGCGTGCTGGTGCAAACTGCCCGCCCCACCATTCCACGACTGGCGGGTGGTCTCGCAGCCAGGAATCACTCGCGGCTGCCCGGGCGACTTCCGTTTCAAACTGCCGCCGGGCGTCATCAAGATCCTCGCCAGGGATAACCCCGTATCGCCCCTGAAAAGACAAATGATCGATCACCGAGGAAGACCATTCTCCTGCATGCAGCATTCCAATGCACAGCGCATACGGCAGGCGGTAGCGAGCATAAAGTGGATCGGGCGCCGAGCGGTTGCGTTTGAGCTCGAGTTCCTGCAGCGCCTGGTACACCGGTAAAAATCCATCGACAGCGCTGACGCCCTCTTCTCGCACGCAGCCGTGAGCCGACAATCCCGGGATGGAGACTTTGAATGAGAGCGCACCGGCTTGCACAGGGGCAATCGCCAGCTCGGTAGGCTCGATCAGCACGGCCCCGTCTGCATGGTAGCCTCGCAGCACTGCTGCCAGCGCGCCGGTACCGCCGTCTTCCTCTCCAACCACGGATTCAACCAGCAGCCTTCCTTTCAACTGCACACCCGCATCCCGGATCGCCTTGACCGCGTGCAGCGCGCACGAAAGCCCGCCTTTCATATCCACCGAACCGCGCCCATACACACGTCCATCCGCCAGGGTTGCCTGCCATGGTGGGTAACGCCAGTTTCGTGCATCGCCCACAGGCACAACATCGACATGCCCGTTAAGGATCAGGCTCGGTCCATCTCCCTTGCCAAACCACCCAACCACACCCAACACCGAATCGCGCTCGACCTCTGCACTGAAGGCCGGGTGCTGCTTGAGCGCATTCATATCTATTTCCCACAAATCGACTTCCATCCCATTACGGCGCATCCATTCAGCCACATATTCTTGAGCAGGAGTCTCCTGCCCGCCCAAGCTTCGGATGGGAATAAGCTCAGACAGGGTTTTTATAACGTCGTCAATCTTAATATTGTCCAAAACTCGCTGTTCGATTTTGTTCATGGATAAATACCCGTCTCAAATAAGAAATTCAATGGTGCTCTCTGTTTGGATGATCTTA
>Ga0105092_10002326_pt1 | contig 10136 bp, 10 predicted proteins | sample PPLLak2March2015_FD_87021 | JGI IMG/M metagenome (GOLD analysis project Ga0105092, IMG submission 87021) | Freshwater sediment microbial communities from Prairie Pothole Lake near Jamestown, North Dakota, USA - PPLs Lake P7 Core (1) Depth... | ecosystem: Environmental > Aquatic > Freshwater >...
CCGCTCGCCGGGCCCGGCGAAGAGGACGGTGTGGTCTCCCACGATGTCGCCGGCTCGCACGGCATGAACGCCTATCTCTTTTCCGCGCAGCCGAATTCCCTCTCGGCCATGCACGACATCAATATCGCCGATGGCACTCTTGATCACGTCTACCGTGGCAAGAGCAGTTCCACTCGGTGCGTCCTTCTTCTGGTTGTGGTGAGCCTCGATGACCTCGATATCGTAGTCCTTCAGGGCGGCGGCAGCTTCCGCCACCAGCTTCCAGAAGACATTGACCCCGGCGCTGAAGTTGGGTGTAATGACCGCCGCAACCTTTCCGTTGATGGCGTTCTTCATCCGGGCGAGCTGATCCGCTGAGAAGCCCGTGGTTCCCACCACAAGATCAATTCCCATATCGGCGGCTGTGCACACGTTCTCAACTGCAGCCGAGGCTATGGTAAAATCTATGAGAACATCCGGTCTGGTTGCGGCCAAGGTCTCTCTCAGCTTTGCCGCGTTTGAGACCAAAATCCCGTCACCGATAACCTTTCCCTCGCCCACTGCATCAAAACCTGCCACTAGCTGCAGGTCTTTGATCTTGGATGCCTCTTGAATTACCAGGGTGCCCATGCGCCCTGCCGCTCCAGTCACAGCAAATTTGATCATGCCCTCTCGCCGAGCCTGCTAAGGACTTCCGCCAGTATCTTCTCTTTTTCCGGAGCCATCGGGGCTAATGGAAGCCTCAGCGGTCCTCCGGCCAGTCCAATGTACTTTTGAGCCGTCTTCACGGGAATTGGATTTGTCTCCAGGAACATGGCTTTGACCAATGGCGACAGCTCATAGTGCAGCTTCCTTGCAGCATCCAGGTTTCCGGAGAGCATGGCATCCACCATTGCCACCGTCTTCTTGGGAGCGACATTTGCCACTACTGAGACCACGCCCGATGCTCCCAGCGCCATGAGGGGCAGCGTCAGGTCATCGTCTCCGGAGAGGACTGAGAATTGGCCGCCTTGCGTCAGCTCAATGATCTGTGCGACCTGGCCGGGGCTTCCGCTGGCCTCCTTTACGGCTGCGATGTTCTTTATCTTGGACAGCTTCGCGACCATCTCCGGCTTGAGGTCGATGCCGGTCCTCTTGGGAACGTTATAGAGCACAATGGGGATGTCGCACTTCTCGGCAACTGCCTTAAAGTGTTCGAACATGCCGCGATCGTTGGGTTTATTGTAATAGGGCGTGATCAAAAGAGCAGCATCTGCACCGGCATCGGCTGCATGGCGGGTCAACTCGATGGCCTCGCGAGTGCTATTTGAGCCCGTACCGGCGATTACAGGAACCTTGGCACAGTCCACGGCAATCTCGACTACTTTTTTATGCTCATCGAAGGTCAACGTCGGCGACTCGCCGGTCGTGCCGCAGGGAACTATGCCTGCAATGCCGAACCTCTGCAGGTACTCGATGTTCCTTCTCAAACCCTCCTCATCCAGGCTTTCGTCTTCTTTAAGTGGCGTGACTATTGCAGGGAACACGCCTCTAAACATCTACCTCGACCTCTCCTCTGCGAGTGGTCCTCTGCCTCATTACATTGGATATGTAGCCCGCCACGCGGTTGCGGATGGTCTTGTTCTTGATATCGGTGTATTCGGAAACCTTTAGCTTGTTTTGCTCAAAGTCCGGGCTAAAGGAGCTTTCGTAGGTTCTCAACAGGTCCATAGCGAAATTCTTGATATAACTAGGTTTTACACTTCCCATAATCAACACTCCAGCTAGAGCGATCTTTTCTGCTTCCTTCTGCCACCAATTTATATCTTCCCGTCCCCAAGGCTGTCTTCTTCCTTCTCGACGGAAGGTCCTGGCGAGGCCTCGCCATGCGAAGGCTATCGATGATCTTCGCTGATCTTCACCGCGACAATAGTGCTCGCAGCCTTTGCACCTCTTGGCATAGTGATGCCGCCTGGTTTACCGGACCTGCGCCCTTTCCCACATTCATGCTGTTTGCGACGGCATTTGCAGCGAATTCCTTGGCATTCTTTGCCGCCTCCGGCAAGGTGCATCCCAATGCGAGAAATGATGTCAAAGCCGCGGAATAGGTGCATCCTACGCCGTGATTGCCTCCCGCCATTCTCTTTCCCGGAATTCGTACCGTCTCTTCATCGCTATGAACGAGGTCGGTGCAGTCCAGGTGTCCGCCTTTGACGATAACGGCACGGGTCCCAAGGTCGAGAATCTTTTGCGCGGCCCTGCTCGCGCTGTCCATGTCGCTTACATGAATGCCGGTGAGAGCCTCCGCCTCGAAGATATTGGGCGTCACCACGCGAGAGAGCGGAATGAGATGCTCTTTTAATGCCAAGACCGCTTCAGGCCGGAGCAGCCTTCCGCCCGCCTCCGCTTCAATCACGGGATCCAGGACGAAGGGAATTCCGACTCTATGAAAATGATCCGCCACCGCCATCACGATCTCTGCTGAGTGCAGCATTCCGGTTTTAGCAAAGGCGATGCGAAAATCGTCGGTTATGGAATTTAGCTGCGCTTTCAGGGCATCTATCCCCACGGGAAAAACTCCCTGAACGCCAAGGGTATTTTGCGCCGTGATGGCCGTGATGGCGCAGGTCCCGTGCAAACCCAGAATGGAAAACGTTTTGAGGTCTGCCTGGATTCCGGCACCGCCGCCCGAATCTGAGCCGCCTACCGTGAGAACAACTATAGACATGCTCTACTCTATTCGAGCCATCCCATCTTCAAAGCTTTGGAGTGAATTGTTTTGGACCATTGCTTGTATGATGGTTTTGAACTATGGTTTTGAAGGCTCTGTCAAGTCTGCGGTATCTAATGAAACAAAGCTGGCGGTGCTTTCCGGTACAATAATTCAACCACTGATGACTTGACAGAACCGATTAAGGAATAAATAACAAATGTATGAATTTTATATTTACAAATTCAGGACGTGGCTAAATCTGGTGAATCTCCATTTCGATCGCGGCGATCTCAGGACATGATAGTTCCTGCAGATCTCAAGCCCGTAATTTTGGCATCAGAAATGCTATTCTGCTCTTAACCAAAGACGCATGGTCATCTCAGAGTGTTACAATAGTATTAAGTATAATAGGATTATTTGCGAATATCTCAAAATTTCATCATAATAAGTACGATGAAATTCTAGGATTTGAGACGAGAGGTGCAAATAGTAGTCAAGATGCCGTAGTCAGCGGAACACGAAAAAGCATTATCAAGCGCCTTTCAATAATATCTGGCTGGTGAATCGGGTGAACACATGAGAAACATTGTGCATTTGCTTTTGGCGTTGCTCTGCATAGCTCTGGCATTAATGCCAGCCAGTGCAGAAGAGACTCGCAAAGATTTGATTTTGAACAAGACTGCAGATTCAATTACGCTCATTGATGAAGTGGGAAGGACGGTTACCGTAGACCTGCCTGTTAAGAAGATAGTCTCATCCGATTATCGTGCCATGGAGGCTCTGCTGGCAATTGGTGCCAAGGATATGATAATCGGCGTGGACTCGAACTTTCACAAGCAGATGCCCTATTTCGGCCTAAAGGATGCCGCAGAGGTTGGAATACATGCACAAGAGGTCAATTATGAGCAGATCCTTTCGTTGAAGCCGGACATAGTCATTGTTCCGCTCTCGCAAGGGGCAAGCGCCGATGAGATCTCCAGCAAGCTCAAGGGCGTTCCAGTCATCGTTATGAGTATTAGCTCACGAGAGGTTATGATACCACAATTGGAGATCATGGGTCAGCTATTGGGAAAGGAGGAAGAAGCTGGGAAGCTCATCGAGTGGACGCAGAAATATGACAAAATTGTGGAGGAGCGCCTTAAGGATCGGAAGACGAAAGACATGCCGACATTCTACTATGAATCCATGACGGATCTAGGCAAGAAATGGCTGGCAATCACGCCGCTTGATTACAAGGCTGGAAAGGCCTCGGAAGGATGCGGCGGAAGAAACATAGCAGCAGATCTTGTCATTAACACCACCTCTGTGCAGGAAGATGCGGAGTGGGTCCTGTCCAAGAATCCGGACTTCATTATTCTTGATTGTATGGGTGGACAGATGACGGGCCCCGGAAAGACAGAGAGCGATGTCCAGAACAATCTCACCAAGACAATTGAATCGAGAGCTAGTGAAGGCTTCCAGAATATGACTGCGGTGAAGAATGGACATATATACCTCTTGAGCCGAGATTTCATCTCCGGGCCAAGGTGGGTCATTGGTCACATTTGCATCGCAAAGTGGTTCCATCCGGATCTATTTAAGGACCTCTCACCTGAAGAAATTAACAAAGAGTATCTCAGAGAATTCCAAGGAATAGAACTGGATGGGACGTGGGCCTATCCGCCTGCAAAGTAACAGTATTCGAGAGCGCATTGAAACCACAATTTGTTAGGTGGACGGAGAATGCCGTAAGCAGACCGGCATTCTTCAGGATTTTTGAAAATTGACGGTAGGATTTGTTGCTTCAATGTTATAGATGGCATTTCAGACTCGGTGTGGTATTTGATGCGGATTTCCGGTTTAGATTCGAATGTTACGCTAAATTTTAAATTTTAGGCTCTTTTTTTGCTACATTAAGTATAAGTAGTATGAAAAAGCTCATTGGAGCGAGTAATTTATGCGAACTACTGTTGAGGAATATCGATGAACAGAGCGAATGTGATGAAAATTATGCATTATGCAATATTGGCAATGCTCTTCTTGAGCCTGGCAGTATTGCCGTCTGCTGCAGATGATGCAATAAAAGAGAAGATCCTGAACAAGACCGCGGATTCGATCACAGTTATCGATGAAGTGGGAAGAACCGTAACCGTAGACCTGCCCGTTAAAAAAATTATATCCACCGATTACCGCCAGATGGAGATACTGCTCGCTCTCGGAGCCGGGGATATGATCGTTGGCGTTGACTCTAACTTTCACAAGCAAATGCCCTACTTCGGATTAAAGGATGCTGCAGAGGCGGGAATTCATGCCAAAGAAGTGAATTACGAACAGGTCCTGAAGCTGCAACCCGACCTGGTCATAGTTCCAACCAGACAGGGAGCATCTGCCGATGAAATAAGCGATAAGTTGCAGGGCGTTCCGGTCCTGGCCTTGAGCCTCAGTTCCAGAGATCACATCATTCCCGAAACGCAGATGATGGGAGAGATTCTGGGCAAAGAGGATGCTGCGAATAAGCTCATCGGCTGGACGGAAAAATACGATAAAATCGTTGACGAGAGAACCAGAGCTCTTTCGGAAAATGACAAGCCGACATTCTTCTTTGAATACATGTCCGACCTGCAGAGAAAGTGGTGGGCCATCGGGCCTAATAATCCCAGTGCAGGGAGGGCTGCAGATGGTTGCGGCGGAAGAAATATCGCCTCCGATCTGCCGCTGAACGACACGACCACAACGCTTGAAGTGGGTGCTGAATGGGTCTTCACCAAAAACCCGGATTATATCTTTATGGATTTCATGGGTGGCGATATGAGCGGTGTGGGAAAGACGGAGGACGAAGTCAAGAATAACCTGACTCGCTTGATTGATGAGCGGGCAAGTGAGGGCATCCTGAATTTCAATGCCGTGAAGAACAATCACGTCTATGTCTTGAACAGAGACTTCATCTCCGGGCCGAGATGGGTAATCGGTCATGTCTGCATCGCCAAATGGCTCCATCCCGATCTATTCAAAGACCTCTCCCCGGACGAGATGAACAGAGAATACCTCAAGGAGTTCCAGGGAATGGAGATGAAAGGAACCTGGACATATCCTGCTCCGAAGTAATTTCAAGCGGGAATGATTTACCGGCAGATCAATAGACATATCTGTCGAACGGATGATGGATGGACCCATTACCGGTTAATATTTTTATTATAGAAATCATATTGGAGGGATGAAGTGAAATCAGAGTCGCAGCAATCAGAGATCAAGAATAAAATAAGAAAATGGTGGGATGATCCCAGTCAGGACTATGATGGATTTGTAGGTCACGGCGTAAATTCAGAGGTTGAAAAGGAATTATGGAGAAATGGGATTGCGCAACTGCTCGGCCATAAACAGAACCTAAAAATTCTTGACATCGGCACAGGCACCGGCTTTCTGGCACTCCTATTGGCCGAGATGGGCTACGGGATAACTGCCGTGGATTGGTCCATGACCATGATGCAAAAGGCGAAAGAAAAGGCCAAGGCCGCCCAAATCCCAGTTCAGTTCGAAGTTCAAGATGCGGAGAATCTCACCTTTCCCGATGCCTCCTTCGATGCCGTTGTGAGCAGGCATGTCCTCTGGACGCTGGCCGATCCATTCAGAGCATCAAAGGAATGGGCTCGGGTGATCAAACCCGGTGGAATTGTCATAGCAGACATTCCGCGTCAGGGATCGAATTCAGGAATGCATCATTACGGAGATGAAATCGGTAAAAAGTTACCACTTGGCAATGGAGCAGATCCGGATGAGATCATAGGCATGTTCAAGGAAGCTGGGCTTACTAATCTCAATCTGAAACTCCTGGAAAAGCAGGGCGAGCAGCATAGAAAAACACTTATTATCTACGGTGAGAAAATATGAGCGACCATATGCTCTGGGCTGAGGCCCAAGACAAGGCATTGGCTGGGGATCTAGTGAATGGTTATGCATTCTTCGGGCACCCTTCCATGTCGACAAGCATCTTTGCACCTCGAATAGATTCCTCGTTTCTCCTGACACCCCCGGGAGAAAAGCTAAGTCTGGCCTTGAAAAAAGGAGACTGGCTGCCGGGATACGGCCATATGGAATTCCTGTTTTCGGATATGATGCTCTACTGGCCGGGAGACTATGTGTTCGGCCTCGTCAGAACTCCGGGGGTATATGATCTGTCCTGGCATGGAGGAAAGAGCGGGCTGTTTCTCACACGCAGCTTTGCCAAGGTGATAATTCATGCCGGCAAAGAGGATCAGAATGCTCAGAATGTCCAAGAATCTCCGGGCACTTGGGATGCGGGATTTCCTCTGGAAATACTTCCTGAGCGCACTCCTTACGACGTAAAGGCAATGGAGGACCTCGAGCTCAAGGTAAAGTATCTTGGCAGGCCTATGAAAGCCAGCTACTATGCATCTTATTGGGCTTGGGACGAAAATGGCGATCCCAGAGTTCAAAGAGGGACAACTGACGAAGACGGATCGTTCTCCGTCAATCTGAACAGAGGTGGGATGTGGATCATAGATGCCAGCATTACCCAAGAGGAGTCTGGAACCTTGATTGCAGAAGATACCCGCAAATTCTACAAGGCAGGGGATGTGCTAGAGTACAAGACCATCCAAGTCAAGACTGAACTCACGATATGGGTTCGATGAGCTCGATAAAATTATCATGAGAAATCTTTCCAAATCAAGAATGGATGGGCTTAACTCCCACCCAGTTATTTTAATAGTAGATACATAATATTTGTGGGCTAAGGAGAGAGATTCATTGACCGTTGCCAAATGAAACTGTCTGTTGTCATGTTACGAAATAAGTTTGAGTACCATAATTATTATTACGAAAAAGATTATCTACCCTAGAGTTTATGTCAGAAATTCAAAAAAAAGTACGAAATAGGCGGAGAGACGAATGAACATTATAAAAATGATGCGATTCGCAGTAGTGATAGTGCTCTGCATGAGTTTTGCGATACTGTCATCAACTGCACAGATCACAATTGATGAGAATATCTTGAATGAGACGATAAATTCGATCACGGTTGTCGATGAGATAGGAAGAACGGTTACAATTGACTTGCCTGTTAAGAAGATCATCGTCTGTGACTACCGACAGATGGAAACGCTATTGGCGATGGGTACCGAAGACAAAATTGTCGGTGTTGATACATCTTATCACACCCGTTATCCCTTCTTGGGCTTGAAGAATGCGACAGAGGTATCCCTGACGCACGCCACCGAAATGGACTACGAAAAAATGCTTTCGCTGCAGCCAGATTTGGTGATCGTGCCTCGTAGTCAGGGAGCATCAGCGAATGAGATCTCCAAAAAGCTGCAAGGAATACCTGTCTTAGCCTTTGATTTGGGCCACAGAGAACAATTAATTCCAGAGGTACAGATACTCGGACATGTCCTGGGAAAGAAGGCAGAAGCGAACAGGCTTATCAACTGGATACAAAAATACAGCAATATTGTTGAGAATAGAACAAAGGATCTGAAATCCGATGACATGCCGACCTTTTATTACGAGGCTACAGCCACATCGTCTAAATGGAAGGCCAATGTGCCGGTCGGTCGCTCAGGCTCGGTAGCTGAGGGATGCGGCGGAAGAAATATCGCATCCGGACTCAATAATACAGAGGGCATCCACTCGCTTCAGATGGACCCAGAATGGGTCTTAGTGAAGAATCCCGACTACATCTTCCTCGACTTCCATAGCGCAAAGAGTGGCCCAGGAAAGACAGAAAAAGAAGTCAAGGATGCCTTGGACACTATGATCAAAGAGAGGACGAGCGACGGAATAGGAAATGTCACTGCTGTGAGAAACAACCATACATACGCCATAGACTATGATTTTGTTTGCGGACCAAGATGGGTCGTAGGCCATGTTTGCTTTGCCAAATGGCTCCATCCCGATCTCTTCAAAGACCTTGACCCGGAGCAGATCAACAAGGAGTTTCTAAAAGACTTCATGGGCGTAGAGGTAAAAGGGACCTGGGTATATCCAATGCCGAAGTAATTATTGGTGTTCTGTTGCATCCCTGTGGTGGTACGATATTTGGGATGGTCGTTTGATGCTAGTGTCTCGTCAGCTATGTAATGTCAGAAAGAGGGTTCTGTCAAGTCATCGGTGGTTGAATTATTATATCGGAAAGCACCGCCGGCTTTGTTTCATTAGGTACCGCAGACTTGACAGAGCCGATCGCAGCCCTCGATTGGGCTGCCGGCTCAGACGATCTTATTTTCAGCCGCCTGGACCATCTCTTCCGGAAGCTTGTACTTGATGGCGATACTCAGAGCTTTGCGGTACAGGCCCGCATCCATGTGCTGCTCAAAGGATTTTGTTGCCGCCTGCGTTTTCATATTCTCAGGCAGGTTGAACTCCTCCGCGATCTCAGCCGCGTTCTTGACCAGGCCGAAGCTCATGCTCTTGTTAAATGCCTGAATTGCAGCATCCCGCACCAGATCCTCAGGAAGGCCAAAGTCCTTGGCGTAGCTGGCTGCGGCACGGAAAAATTCGCTGTCAATTTTTCTGTGAAAGGATCTTTGCGCTGCCTCAATTCTCAGGCCGGCGGGAAGGTCGTACTGCTTGGCCAGATCCGCCGCGAGGGAATAGTCCCCTTTCTTCATATTGGCATCATAAGCTCGCTTTACTGAATCGCGGATCATGTCGCTGGGAAGGGCATAATCGGATTTGATCTTGGCAGCTTCCTTGTAGGAGCCTAAATTCATCTTTACGGCGAACTTGCGTGCGCCTTCCGTCAGAGTATCCTCGGGCATATCATCCTCCAAAATTGCATTATTTCTAAGAGTGTAATTTGTGCTCGAAGGATTAAATAGATTTAGTTGAATGATGTTGTCGGACTTCGTGTGCCTTCTGAACGGTCCGGCTCAGTCGTCCGTATTTTGTCTGAGGTTGGTCACGAAGGCATACTGAGTGGTAGTAGGCAGCTTTCTGCGCAGCTCTCTCACGTCATGCATGTAGATGATGATCTGCGTTCCCGATGGCCGTTCCTTGCCCAAGATTTTGCTCACCACTTCCACTTCCGCTTCGCCCTGCACGCGAGCGGCTCCGCTGCCAAAATCCGGGGACATCTCGATGAGCATGGGCAATCTCAAGCGGCCCCACATGAACCTGGGCAGCGACTGAGAGATCAGCTCCAGCTCGGGTTTGTCCATGATAAAAAAGGTATTGTCCTTGCCCCTGGTGCCGGGCTTCTCCATCTCCAAAAGCTCTGTCAATCTGAGGCGCTTGCTTGGCAAGTGCTGGTTCATGGTCTGGATGGTCTTGACCAGCAGGTTCTTGTCCATCCCCTTTCTGTCGCTGGGAAATGCCATACACTCGCTTTTCTGCTCTTCGGCAACTTAAATGTACCGTTATAAAATGTACCGTTATAAAATGTACCGTTATAAAATGTACCGTTATAAAATGTACCGTTATAAAATGTACCGTTATAAAATGTACCGTTATAAAATGTACCGTTATAAAA
>Ga0105092_10002327_pt1 | contig 10135 bp, 9 predicted proteins | sample PPLLak2March2015_FD_87021 | JGI IMG/M metagenome (GOLD analysis project Ga0105092, IMG submission 87021) | Freshwater sediment microbial communities from Prairie Pothole Lake near Jamestown, North Dakota, USA - PPLs Lake P7 Core (1) Depth... | ecosystem: Environmental > Aquatic > Freshwater >...
AAATCAAGCGGATTTCTCCCAGGTTTCTGAATTGAGCTTCCAACCATGCTCGCGCAATCGGTTCATACCCGGCCCGGACGCGAATGGCCGGATTGTCCAGCAAGCGGCTCAGACGTCGCGTGGTGCTGGTCAGCTTGGCTTTACCCGGGATTTTGCCAGCCACGCGGCTCAAACAGACCGAGCGGCTCAGATAGATCCCCACCAGCAGCCACAGGAAGGCTCGGATTTGGGTGATGCGTTGTCCGGGACGCTGTTCCATAATTCGGGTTTTCCAGTTATCATACCGTCTGTTGATCGGCATGGGTTCACTCCTGTTCGTAAAATGGTTGGCCAAAACCGATTTTACTGGAGTTCTCCTGCCGATCAACTTTTCTGTTGTTAAACTGTCAGGTAGCTAGATGTAGTTTTCATTTCCGAATATAGAACTTTTTCCTTCTAGGCGAAGTCACCCTCTGCTCCTTGCGCCGTCGCAGGAACAAATTTCAGCTCGATCAACACAGCTGCCAGGATCAGCTCACTGGTCAGGCAAGTCAGTAATTTTTCATGGGTAGCCGGACGACCCAGGCCAACCCGGCGAGCAGGACCAAGTCGAGGGCGAGTCGCAGCCAGAGGGGAGGGAACAGGAACGTGACTGGTAGCAGGACGAGGACCGAAGCCACGAGCAGCGCCAGAGGCGCTTTCCAATCCTCGCGATTGGCGAAGAGCACGGCAGCGGTCAAGCTGGCGAGCAGCGGGATAAACCACAGGAGGATCTCGAGGGGTGTGAGCAACACCGGAAATTTCACTCCCTCCGCCAGGCGTTTGACTGTGTCCAGTGCTTTGAGCTCCATCACCACATCGGGAACCTCGAGGGCCACCACCGCGGCTGGGGGCATGAAGGTGTTGTCGAAGCTCTCGCGCACGATCAGGCGACTGCGTGTGTCATCTATAGGGAAAAGGCCAAAGGTGAAGGTCCATACGGGATGGCCATCCTCGCCGGTTGCCTGCCAGCTCAGCCAGCGGTTTGGCTCGAGAACCGTCACCCGGCTTGGACAGAAGGCGCGCGACATGCAGATCGGGTCACCGATCGCCAGGTTTTGATATTCGGGCAGGATCCGGTCGGCAGTGTGGATGTCGAAGCCGAACAGGTTCTCCAGCCAGTCGTAGCTGTACCAGCCGCCGCGACCCTGACCCCATTGCACCAGCCAGGGCCAGACCTCTTCAGGCGCCGCGTTGATGGTAATGGCGCGCGTCCAGCCGATGTGCTCCAGGTCGCCCGGCATCGCCTGAGCGACTTCCTCATCGGTTGCGCCCCAGCGTACATGCCAGGGACGGATCGCCAGGTATCCCAGGATGACGACAAGAACCATGATCCCGATGCCGTAAAAGTATTGCCTACCGTTAGGTCTATTCATCATAGATGTGTCTCCATGTGTCAACTGTTGCAAAGCTACCGGGAAGACTCCCCGGCCGATAGGGGGTCTTTCACTAGCCAATTGGAAATGACCCCAACGACGATCAATCCAAGAATGATGTGCAGGATCGGAGTCACGAATGTACTTCTTTCTGCTGAGGAAGTCTCTTTACGCTCCAAATAGCTGTGATGCCGGTTGCCGCAACAAACCACAGCAGGATGGAATAGGTATCGGCACGTTCGCTAAGTGTCAGCAACTCGCCGGTGAGGTTGACCATGGCATGGAACAGGATCACTGCGAGGGTACTGCGGTTTGTGTTGTTGTAGATCCAGGTTAAGGCAAAGGTCAGGGGGATGATCCCGGCGAAGAACCACCAGAATGCCGGCGTGCCAATGCCCAGACTCGCCTGATAAGAATCCCGGATGAAGAACGTGGGCAGATGCCACAGCGACCATACGAACCCCAGGATCAGGCTGGATGCCAAAGCGCTGTGCTTCGCCTGCAAGCGGGCTAACACATAGCCGCGCCAGCCCAGTTCTTCGATGAAGGGAAACAGCGAGGCAAACAGGATGGATAGGATTATGGACGCGGGATTGGTGAGGAAATTAAGAGCGGCTTCGCCCCAGGTCCCACCGGTGCCGCCGGTCAACACATCCAGGAGGGTCGCCAGACCATTCAGGATGGGCACAAACAGGAATATGACCAGGTACCATTTGGCAGGGATACGTTTGAAACTGATGATGCGCTTCCAATAATCCCTGCGGCCTTCTTTATCCCGGGTGAGATGGGTGAATGCAATGCCATTGACCATCGGTCCGACGGCGGCAAGCAGGACCAACACAAGCCCTGCGGCGGTTTCCATGCTGAGGTCCATCAGGATGGCCAGCCCGCCGAAGCACCCCGACCAGAGATAAGTCCCCAGGAAATATACCCAGGGCGAAGCCAGTGCAGGCCTTGTGGTTTTCAAGTTTTCGTTCATTTTTATTTTCTCCTCTATGGGAATTGAATTGCTTCCCCGACACGGATGAATTGATACGCATCTGGGAAAGCAGAACTGAAAGCCTCGAGTACCTCAGGACTACTGTCATGAGGTGACAAAGCGACGAGCTCCGGATGACGAGTTTCGAGGAATTGGATATGCGCCTGTACGTCTTCTGCACTTGCCGCTCCATAATGCAGCCCGCCAACCACGCCTATGACCTGTGTATCAAATACTGCTTCGGCGTGCGCGACCAGTTTTTCCATCGTAGGGTGACCACAACCTGTGATCAGCACGAGTCCTTTACCAGCTACGTCGATGATCACACCTTGCTCGTGGCCCTTAGGGTCGAACAGGGAGATCGGAAACACTTCAGGGAAGGGGATCACGCCGGTGCTGGCGACATCGGCGCTGATGAGCGTGGGTTCTGCTGAATGAACTGTCGTTACGCCTGGATAGGTCATGGGGATGGGTGTATACATCGTTATCTGGCTCAGATCGCCTGAGAACTCACCGAATGAAACGGTCTGGTTTCGCCATGCCGTGACGCCTCCCACATGGTCCGGGTGTGGGTGTGAGATCACGATGGCATCGATTTCGTCCCAGGCAATGCCGAGAGCCTGCATGTTTTTCAGTAATGCTAGCTGCGGGGATTCTTCCGGGTTGTGCCCAAGGTCCATCAAAACCGTAGTGGCATCGGTTCGGATGAGATAGGAAACCCCGTGGCCGGTCTCGAGACTTTCATCGACACGATCGTTTTCGTAGAGTGGAATGATCTCCAGTCGAGTCGTTGTCCCCAAATCTGTTACGGAGGCTGGCGTTGTTTGCCATTCGCGTTCGATCTCAGCGTGGGCCTGTGCCTGTCGAACGGTGAAAAAGACTGCAAAGAGTACTGCAAGAGTAATGAGCGCAAAGAGCGAGTACAAGATGATTTTTTTCATCATTGGTATTCTCCTAAGCACCTAAGGCATTTGATCGACAATGTTATGGAGCACCAGTGACCAGGTTACGTTTTCGTCCAGCCTGTTGCCCAGCCGGACAATGACGACATTCTTGCGCGGCGCAACGTAGATGACCTGGTCGTATTTGCCATGCGAATGGAAGTCATAGGTGCCGTCTGCGTTATTGATTCCCCACCAGTGATACTTGTAGTAGCCCCCATAATCGAGCACTTCCGCCATGGTTTCCCAGGTGCGTGGGTCGGGGCGGAGAGGCTGGGTCGATTCGGCCACCCAGCTTTCGGGCAGAATCTGAACGCCGTTCCAATATCCGTTATGCAGGAAGATCAAGCCGAAGCGGGCGTAATCAATGGCGCGGGCGTTGATGCCGCTTTCCATCTTTTCGAAACCGCTCTTCTCGCTGTCCAGGCTCCACGAGGCGGGGAACTCTGCGCCCATAGGCTTCCAGATTTTTTCCTGAAGGTATTCCGCCACAGGCATGCCCGTCACACGCTCGATGATCAAACCCTCGAGCAGCATGTGGTAATTGTTGTACCGGAAGGCCTCCCCGATAGGAGCACCGCTGGCTTCCACGCTCAAGGCGACCTTGCGCAGGTCGGGCGGGTAATAGGTGAGAGCATCATCGCTAAAGGGAGCCATATAGAAGGGTATTTCACGGCCGTGCAAATAGCGTATTCCCGAATTCATCAACAGCAGATCTCGAACGGTCAATGGATCGAGACCGCGCCCGGCGATCTCCGGAACATACTGGATCACCGGGTCATTCACAGATCCGATCTTCCCGTCCGCGATCGCGGCGCCTATCAACGCTGAGGAAAAAGACTTCGCCGTAGAGAAGGAGGTGTTTACTTCCTTGCGCGAGGATTCGAGATAGGTTTCATAGATGAGCCGGTCATCCTTCAGGATCAGGAAGGCGCGCGTACCTGTACGTTTGAGCAGCTCTTCGAGAACATCTTTACGTAGCTCGCCTTGATACAGATATTCCACTTCGTATGGCGTTCCCTCATCGCCGCGTTCGATGAAGGAATATGTCTCACCATTCTCGATGATCCGCTCTGGGAAGATGCGCACATCTGCAATGTCCGATTCGCCATAGCGCAAGATGCGCCAGGCATAAACGGGTGAATTAAAGATGCTCATCGCAATCAAGAGTATCGCAAAGAATATAAAGGCAATTCCGATGAGGGTGCCTGCAACTCTCAGGATGGTTTTCATGGTCATGTCATATCCTTATTTCAGAAGCGCTGACAACCTCTCCGTCTTTCAGACGGATGACCTTCTTTCCATATCGAGTCGATTCCTCCGAGTGGGTGACCATCAAGACGGTAATCCCCTTTTCAATGTTGATCTTCTTCAAAAGCTCCAGAATTTCCTTGCCGTTCTTGCTGTCCAGGTTACCGATGGGTTCATCGGCGAACAGAATGGCCGGGTCATTGATCAACGCCCGTGCGATCGCCGTTCTCTGTTGTTCGCCACCTGAAAGCTCCTTGGGGGTGTGTTTCCTTCGCCCCAGTATGCCAACTATTTCCATCAACTCCTCGGCTTTATTAATGACTTCTTTCTTTTTCTTGCCATCCAGCAAAGCCGGCAGCATGATGTTTTCATCCAGGGTCAGGTTGTCGATCAGGTTGTAGGCTTGAAAGACAAAGCCGATGTCCCTTCTTCTCATCCGGCTTTCTTCATCGTCGTTGAGTTTTTGCATTTCCTTGCCGTTCAGAAGAATGGAACCCTGGCTGACCTTATCCAACCCTCCCATCAGGTAGAGCAGCGTGCTTTTCCCAGAGCCGGAAGGTCCCATGATGGAAATGAACTCGCCTTTTTCGACCTCAAGGTTCACGTTTTTCAGAACTTCAACCGAAGAATCTGCCAGTTGAAAGGACTTGTAGACATTCCTTACTTCGATCATCTTGTTCATGGCTTCTCCATTCCTTTATTCGTACTTAATCGTTTCGATCAGGCTTAATTTGTCGCTTCTCAAAATGGGCACAAACGATATGGCCAACATTGCCAGGATTCCGATCGCGCCCATCACGACCATCTCTCGGAATGCCAGTTGGACCGTGACCCTGCCCCAAAGCAGGCTTACCGTCACAGGGATCACCGTGGACATTACGAGGGCGCACAAAGTCCCAAAGCCAACCCCCAGTACACCCATGACGATGGATTCGGTGATTAGCATCCGGTTCAGGCTCTTCTTGCTCATACCAATACAACGGATCATGGCAAAGTTCCGTTGGCGTTCGATGAAGCTAACTGCCAGATTGTTGATGATACCGATGACCCCCACGAGCAAGGCGAAATACCCATAACTGCTGATGGCGTTGAATATAGCGACGACCTTGTCCGCATTGGCTCTGGTCAGCTCCTCCTTCGTATAAATTTCCATGACTTCCTTGTTCAGCGCTCTCAGGATATTGTTTTTGGCGTTTTCTGCCCCGTCTTGCGCTTTAACGAAGATGAAATCGTAATCGGAGACACCCATATCCTCCCGATAGTTGTTCGATGAAATGTACCCCACGTGACCGATGCCCAAGTTGGTCTCTACAAACCCAGTGATGGTATAGGGGATCTGTTTACTGCCAAACTGGATCAAAAGCGTGTCGCCAAGCTCCAACCCAAGTTTGCCCTTCAAAACATTGGTCGTAACGACATTCTTCCCGTTATCGAGGTTTGCCAGGGCTTCCTTAGCGCCATCCAGCTCTTGAACCGGGTTGAACTTGAAGAAATCCTCGTCATCGATCCCACAGAGCATATTCAGGAAGGTCTCATGGTTAAGGATCGCTGCATGAGACTGGAAACTACCTGCAAAGGACTCCACCCCTTCCACCTGGGATAACTTCGCCAGGCTGTCTGCATCAGAATGACGCAGAACCAGGCGGATGTCGAATTTCATATCCCTTTCGAAAGCCTTGAAAAGATCTGCGCCCATGGTATTGAACAACGAAGTCATAAAAGCTACAATCGCAATTGCCACGGAGAACAACTGGATGTTATTCATCAGGCTTTTATTGTCGCAGGTGTTCCGGACGCCCAGGATGATCTCCTGACCGAGGAAAGGAATTTTCCCGATCCCCCTTGAGATTTGGTGGGTCAAAAATGGAACCAGAGGAATCAACCCGAGCAGTGCCCCAGTCGCCAGCGTTCCGCCCACCACCATCCCTATAAAGTTATTGGGTAGAAACTGCGGGATAAAAATACACGCCGCCAGCAGGATGATACCCGCCACCCACCACAGGTCTCTCCGGCTTTGCTTCCTGTTCAGGTCATTCAGGATGATGTTCTTAATGGGTGTTTTGGTCAGTCGAAGGATGGGCAAAATGGCAGTTATAGTGGTGATGATCGTTGCCGCCCCCACCGCAACAGCCACCTCCCTCACGCCAAAGACTGCACGGGTGTTCAACAAGGCCTCATCTACAGTGATATAGGAATATTTGATGTACTGAAGCACACCCAGCCCCAGCACACAGCCGATCAGTCCCCCGACGATTCCGAGGCAGGCGCTTTCGAGAATGAGGATGAAATTGATCTTCCTGCGGGTACAGCCGATGCTTCGCAATGTTCCGACAATGGGAATGCGTTCCAGGGTGACAAGCGTGAACGCTGTGTAGATGATGAAAACGCACATGAATAAAACTGTGACCGTGGAAATCCGAAACGGCATGACGTAATTCTGGGTTTCGGCGTCGATCACGGCGTCATTGACACCATACTTCACCTGGTATTCGGCAAAATCCTGGGTTAGTGTTTCATACATGGGCTCTCTTTGCGAGAAATCCTTCAGTTTCAGAAACACCAGGTTGGAATTGCCGCCAAAGATTTGGGAGAGCGTCTCCTTCGGCGCGAGGATATAACCGCCATCCGCCAATTCCCGCAGGAACAATCCCTTCGGCTCGCTAATCCCGACGATCTTGAAATCATATCCGGCGTTGTTCAGCTCGAGTTTTATGACGTCGTTTACCTTGAAGTGATATTCGTTGGCATACGCCTTGCCTACGATGATATTGAAGCCATCCCAATCCTGATAGCTCCCTTCACCCAAGGTGATCGGATTGTAGCGGTTGAACTCTTCGATATCAGCCCCGATCATGGTGAAATAATGCATTTTCTCCAGACTGGGCATATACAACGCCTTCTCTTTGATGAACTGGAAGGCATATTCGAACGCCTCGCCATATCCGGTCAACAGTCTATCTGTGTCGACCCACTCTTCTGCTCCGACGACTCCTTTGGTGGTTATGTAGAGGTCCGAATTTCCACCCCAGCGCACGTCGGCGTCGTACACTTTCTGCCTGACCGTGCTCGAGAAGCTTTCATTGGCAAAGATCAATGCCGCCGAAACGGCAATGGAAAACAAGACCAGTAGCGTCCTGGCTTTTTTCTCCGTCAGGCTTTTCAACAATGATTTCACGATTACGCTCATAGGTTGACTCCGATTCTGGTTTTAATTTCCAAAATACTCGAACATGGTTGCAGTATAGTGTGCAGAAAGGAAAAACTCCCCAGCCCTTGGGGGAGTCTTAGACTGGTCAAGTGGACAGGTTTCGACAGGTGCCTCCGATTACATCGGTTTGGAATCCGTAATGTTGCGGAAATACGAAATCATCAATCCAACAGCAAAGCTACCCCTTACCACCCACGACCCGATCGTGCCAACATATACGCCTATTGGGAATACGATTCACCCAGGCCACCGCCGATTTCGATCAGGTCAGCCTGCGGGGTGAGGTGGCCGGGGCGTGGGATGTCGATGAGGTAGGAGACCATCCTGGGATGACCGATTGGGAGCGCCACCATCGCGCCGATGAGCTCATTCAGTCCGGCGGCACGTTCACCGTGACCGGAACCGGCGACATCGCGCCACGTCTGGATGGCTGGACCATTGAACACACCCTGATCGGCGCGCCGGCCGGGCTAATATCGGTGATGATTGTAGCTATGCTGTTCGTCACTGGTGAATATAGGAGAGATCCAATCGGAAATTCTCTGCTCGCCAGCGCACAGCGAGGCCGTTTGCTGGCATCAAAGGCGGCATGATCGGCGCGGTCCTGCTGGGCAGGCAAAGCCTACTCTCGAACGGTATCAACATAGTTACCAGTTTTATAGACATTTATGCCATCGACCGCTGCGACACCCGGAACATCCAGGAACGCAGCTGCCAAAACTGGTCTTCAGCAGGCGGATTGACCTTTTATAGCTCTCGCAACCCCGAAACTGGGTCAGGTTTCTCGACTGCGAGATGCAGGGCGAACTACCATGGTGACATTTGGCACCTCCCTCTGATGGCTATCCGGCTATAATCGCAGAGAGGTGATCTATGCAGAACAACAACCAACTTGAACGGCTTGAAGCCAAAACCATTCAGCAGCATTTTTTGCGTATCCTCGAACAGGAATTCCACTTGGGTCCCAGGATCGCGGCGGCCGTGTTAGAAGAAGCGCAGCTGTGCTTGCTGGGCAGCTCGGACTACCTGCAACCCGGTCAGATGCGGGTAGTCCTGACTCGCCGGGGCGCTCGGCACGGTCAGGCGCTCTCCGACACGCCCACGGTGACCGTGACCTGGACCCTGGATGCTGGCCTGGAAGACCGACAGGTGTTGAGGCAGGCAGGTGTGCAGGCTTTGCGTCGAGTGCGCCTGCAGCGCCTGCTGGATGAAGCCCTCGAACAAGCCGGGGTGGCGACCCAGGAAGATCTGGCCCTGGCGTTGTATACCAGCCTGCGGACCATCAAACGCGACTTCGCCGTCCTGCAACGCCAGGGGTTGGTGCTGCCCAGCCGGGGTAGCCTGCAAGGCATCGGGCGGGGGCAGACGCACAAGGCCCAGATCGTCGGGCGTTGGCTGCAAGGGGAAACCTATGATCAGTGGGTCAAACATACCCCTCACAGCTTGACTTCCATCCAGCGCTATGTACGTACCTTTGTCCAGGTCGTAGGCTTGTCCCAGCAAGGCTTTGCCGACAGTCAAATTGCCCTGCTGGTGCCAATTGGGCTGCCCCTGGTGCGGGACTACCGGGCCATTTATCAGCAGCACGACACCCCGGCCTGCCGAGAGCGACTGGCCGCGCAATTGGAGCGCCTGGGCCAAACGGCCCAAAAGGGGGCGCCATGAGCCGTCAGGACTATGTGGGCACGGCGGCTCGCCAGGAAGGGGTGGAACGCCAGCTGGTGCGCTTGATTGAGTATGGGGCCAACCATCCTACAGTTCGCCCGATTTGAGGAGGTCTTGGGATTTTTTCACAAGCTCGTAGCTTGCCAGAAGCTCCCCCGCTTCAGCGGGGAGAGCCGTCACGATGCTTACCTGGATGCAGGAAGCCTGGGACGTGGGGCTGCCGATTCTGTTCGGGGGCACGGCCATTACCACCGCCCTGAACCACCTGCCGCCCGAGTTCTTCTCTCGTTTTTCGGCGATCTTCGCGGTGGAAGACCCAGACACCGATGCATTAGCCGAGATCTTCGCCGCCCATCTGTCCCGGCTGGGGCAGACGGATGACTATGACCCAACCGAGCTCGCCCACCGCCTGACCCAGGTGATGTCCGGCCAGCGTAAGCCAGTCGGCCGGGATGTGGTTCAGGTCATACGCCAGGGACAGGGACGGGCCGCGGTCGAGCGGCTGACCGGCACCCCGAACATGGACGACCTGCGAGCCGCGATCGAGAGCCTGCGGGACATCGGCGAGGGCGTGATGGCGAAGCCCATCCGCCGCCGGCAGTCTCCCCCACCGGACGCGTCTGGCGGGATGATCAGCGTCGAAGGGGTGCTACCCTGCAAGATAATATCTGTCTTTATCTGTACAAATCTTATTTTA
>Ga0105092_10002328_pt1 | contig 10135 bp, 5 predicted proteins | sample PPLLak2March2015_FD_87021 | JGI IMG/M metagenome (GOLD analysis project Ga0105092, IMG submission 87021) | Freshwater sediment microbial communities from Prairie Pothole Lake near Jamestown, North Dakota, USA - PPLs Lake P7 Core (1) Depth... | ecosystem: Environmental > Aquatic > Freshwater >...
AAGGGCGGCGGTGACCTCGGTCCCGTCGGCCGGGCGTGGCGCGAGGGCGACGGCCCAGGCCGCGGCGGTCCCGAGCAGTGCGGCGCCGGCGGCGCCCCACCGGGTCCCGCGGTTCTCGCCGGCCGCGCGCGCCAATCCCCAGATCCAGACCGGGAGGACCGCCATCTCCGTTCTGCCGGCGAAGGCGACGGGCTTCCACGCCGCGGCGAGAAGCGCGCCGCCGAGAACCATCAGCGTGAAGAGGACCGCCCGGCGGGTCTCCGCGTCGCGGCGAGCGGCGGCCACCGCCGCGGCCAGAAGCAGGAGGCCCGCGGCGAGTCCGGCGAGAAAGAGCAGGCGCGGCGGGGGACCGCCGAACGGGCCGGGCACGCGGCCGACGCCGCCGAGCGCCGACAGGAAGCCGGCGAGCGATCCGCTCGCCGACTCCCGCATCCACGCGATCGCCTCCGGAGGCTGGCCGCGGAGCGCGGGCAGCCACGGCAGAAACGCGGCCGCACCGGCCCCGAGCGCGAGGGCGGCCCGCAGACGACGCGCCGAGAGTGCGAGCACGACGAGCGCGGCCACCGCGAAGAGAGCGAGGTAGTGACAGTAGAGCGCCGCGGCCGCCGCGGCGGCGGCGGCGAGGAGACGCGGGAGAGTCTCCGCTCCGGTCAGCGAGAGAAGAAAAGCCGCGAGACCGAGGAGTCCGAGGAGCGCGTAGGGTCGCGCCTCGACGGCGTAGAGCGTGACGAGAAGGAAGCACGACGCGAGACCGGCGAACGTGCCGCGGCGGATTCCGCGCGGGAGCGTCCGCGACGCGCCGTAGAGCGCGAGCGCGGCGGCGAAGGACGGCAGGCGAAGGAGCCAACCGCCGTCGAGGCGCTCGGCGAGAGCGGCGAACGGCTTCTCGAGCAGATAGAAGCCGGGCGGCCCGGAATCCCGGCGCAGCGCCGCGAGCAGCTCCGCGAGCGGGAGACGCGCCGCCCACCACGTGAAGAGCTCGTCGAACCAGAGGGGACGTACGAAGAGGAGAACCAGACGCGCCGCAATCGAGACCGCCGCGAGAAAGACGAGGACCCGCGCGACGGTCGTGCGGCTTCCGACTTCGGGTTCGATGCCTTATCCTAACGCCGGAGTGGATTCGAAGCCGTCCTCGACGAAACGATTCCGGTTTCCGGTCCTCTCCGCCAGCCTCTTCGCTCTCCTGCTCCTAGCGGTGTACGCGGACCCTCTCTTCACGCGCCGGAATTTCGTCGGCCGGGACCTCCTGGCATTCGGACTGCCGATCGAGAAGATGGTGCACGACGCCTGGTCCCGCGGCCGCCTGCCCGTCTGGAGTGAGGACCTCTCCGGCGGGCGGCCGTTGCTGCCCAACCCGAGCACCGGTTCGCTCTATCCGGTGCGGCCCCTCCTGTCGCGGCTGCCGTTTCCGGCCGCGATGCGCGTCTTTCCGGTGGCGCAGTGGTTTCTCGGAGGTCTCGGCATGCTCCTGGCGCTCCGGATTCTCGGATCCTCCGCGGCCGGAGCATGGGTCGGCGCCGCGACGTTCGTCTTTTCGGGCGTGCTGATCTCGCAGGTCTTCTACGTCCCATCTCTGCCGGCGGCGACGCTTCTGCCGTGGGTGCTCTGGGCCGCCGCGCGTCCGGCTCGCCGCGCCGCCGACCGGGCGCTGCCGATCGGATGCGTGTTCGGGCTTCTCTTTCTGCTCGGCGAGGCCTTCGTCGTTGCGATCGCCGCGCTGGTGGCTCTTCTCTGGATCGGCCTCGAGGTCGCGAGGCCGGAGCGGCGCCGGGAGATCGCCTGGTGGGCCGCCGGTCTCGGCCTCGCCGGCCTCCTCGCGGCGCCCCAGATCGTCGCGACCGCGCTCCTCGTGCCGGATACGTACCGCGCGGTGACGGGCTTTTCGATTCGCGAGGCCCTCGTCTTCACGCTCTCGCCGTGGCGTCTGGCCGAGCTCGTCGTGCCCTTTCCGTTCGGAAACATCTGGACGCTCGATGAGCGCGATGCCTGGGGCTCCGCCGCGCTCCGGCCGCTGTACTCGACGATCTACTGCGGCGCCTTCGCGTTCGTCGCTCTCGTGGCGCTTCGGAAGGACCCCGGACGCGGCGCGCGGTTCGCCCGCGCCCTCGTCCTCACCGGGACCGCGCTCGCGATCGCGTTCCGCTTCGTCCCGGAGGGCTTCCGGGACCGGACCTCCTGGATCCCGCTGCGCCATCCCGAGAAGTTCTCGACGGCGATCGCGCTCGGCCTGGCCGTCCTCGCGGGCCTCGCCCTCGACCGCTTCCGCGGCGGAATGCGGCGCCCGGCCTGGGCCCTGTGGGGCGCCGGGGCTCTCGCCGCCGCCGCCCTGGCCGCCGCGAGGTTTCCCGGGCGCGTCGGCTCGCTCGCGGCGAGCTGGACGGGAGCTTCCCCCGGCGCCGCCGTCGACGCCGGGCGCTCCCTGTCGGTCGCTCTCGCCGAAGCGGGACTGCTCTGGACGCTCAGCCTGGTTGCGATCGAGTTGTTGCCCGGAGGACGGGTCGCACTGGTCGCCGGCGTGGCCTTCATCACGCTCGCGCCGATCGCGGCCAACCGCCGGATCGCGAGGACGGCACACGAGGCGAGCGTCTTTGCGCCGACCGCGTTCGCGCGGGCGATCGACCGGCGGGATCCGGAGGCCGAGTTCCGGACCCTGGACGAGAGGGTCTACCGCGCGCCGTCGCCCCTCGCGCTGGTCGGCGATCCGTACCGGATCGAGTCCGACCGGCAGGCCTGGTACTGGGCGACACCGGCGCTCTGGAATCGAGGCACGGTGCTCAACCTCGATCCCGACGTGGGAGACCTCTCGCGCATGAGCAGCCTTCGCCGCATCTCGGGCTTCGCGGCGACGTCGCCGCTCGGCGCGGATTTCTACGGCGGGCTCGCGCTCCGATTCGGCCTCCGGTATCGCGACCAGCCGCCGCTGCCGGGCTTTGCCCGGTTCGGCGGCGATCCTTTCTTCGATTGGGACGAGAACCCGGCCGCGCTCACCGACCTTCGACTTCTCGAGCGCTGGCGCGAGGAGCCCGGAGCGCTCGACGCCGTGCAGACGCTGCCCCGGCTCGCCCGGGGCGAGGCCGTCGTCGAGACGGGCCGGCGAGCCGGCGGGACGGCTCGGCCGGGACGGGTCGCGGTCGTCGAGAGTAGCCCCGAGCGGCTGGTCCTCGAGACCGATTGCCCCGATCCGTCGTGGCTGTTCGTCCTGCGGGGCTTCTGGACGCACCGGCGAATCGTCGTGGACGGCGCGAGTGTGCGCGCCGTGCCGGCGCAGCTCGCGTTCTCGGCGTTGCCGCTGTCGGCAGGCCCGCATCGCGTCGAATGGCGGGAAGACGTTCCGGGCCTCGCGGCCTCGCGGTGGGGCCCGGTCCTCTTCGTGCTCTGCGCCGCGGGACTGCTTCTACGGAAACCGGCCGAGGGTTCCCGAGCGTGAAGGCCCGGCTCGAGCGGCTCTGGCCGGGCATTCTCTTTTCGGCGCTCGTGGTCGTGTCCTACGCGGATCCGCTGTTCACGCGCCGCACTTTCGTGGGACGCGACCTCGTCCCCTACAACATCCCGCTCGAGAGCGCCGTACACGACGCCTGGAGCCGTGGACGGCTGCCCGTCTGGTGGGAGGCCGTGTCCGGAGGGCGTCCCCTGATGCCCAATCCGAACGCCGGCGTCTTCTACCCGCTGCGGCCGGCGCTCGCGGCGTTCCCGTTCCCGGTGGCGATGCGGATCTTCCCGGTGTTTCACTGGATGCTGGGCGGGATCGGGATGCTGCTGCTCGTGCGCGCCATCGGCGGCTCGCGCGGGGCGGCCTGGGTGTCCGCGGTCAGCTTCGCGTTTTCGGGCGTGATCGTGTCCGAGGTCTTCTACAGCAACTTCCAGCCCGGCGCGAGCCTGCTTCCCTGGAGCCTCTGGGCCCTCGTGCGGCCCGGGGCACGGCCCGCCGGACGCGTCGTCGGGATCGCGCTCGTGTACGCGGCGCTCTTTCTGGCCGGAGACGTGTTCTCGCTGGCGCTCGCCGTCTTCGCCGCCGTGCTCTGGCTCTTCCTCGAGGCTCCGGCGGGGGAGCGGGGCCGCCGCGGCGCGGACCTGGGGCTCGGCGTCCTCGCGGGGTGCCTTCTGGCGCTGCCTCAGGTCGTCGCCATCGCCCTGCTCGCTCCGGAGACCCGCCGGATCATCGGGGGCCTCACGCTCGCCTCGGCCCTCGACTTTTCGACACCTCTCTGGCGGTTGTCCGAGTTCTTCGTGCCGTATCCGTTCGGCGAGACCTGGTCGACGGACATCGCGTGGGACTGGGGCACGCGCATTTCTCGACACTACTTCTCTTCGCTCTTCGTCGGCCCAATCGCGCTCGCCGGGCTCCTTCGAGGAAAGCGCAACCCGCCGACGGGTTGGCGGCTCGCCCGCACGCTCTTCGCCGTCATGGCGGTGCTCTCCGTCGTCGGCCGGTTTCTTCCCGAGGCGTGGAAGCACCTGCCCTCGCCGATCCCTCTGCGCTACCCCGAGAAGTTCATGGTCGGAGCGACGTTCGCCCTCGCGCTCGCAGCAGGCATCGCGTTCGACCGGTGGCGCCAGTTTCGGACCGGAGGCCGCGGCCTGCTGGCAGTCGCCGGCGCGCTCGCCGTTCTCGCGGGCGCCGCGGCCCTCGCTCCCGACGCCGCGGGGCGGCTGATCGTGGCCGTCGCCGGCGGCGCCCCTGACCTCGTCCCGCTCGCGGCCCGCTCGCTGCCCGCCGCTCTGGCCGTCGCGGGCCTTCTGTGGGCGGCGACGGCGATCGCCGCGGAGGCCGCCGCGGGGCGCGGGCGCGCCTCGTTTCTTCTCGCCCTGATCCTGCTGACGGCGATCCCGGTTGCCGCCAACCGGGTGATCGCCCAGACGGCCCACGAGGGGACGGTCTATCCGCCGACGGCGTTCGCGCGTGCGATCGCGCGCCGGGATGCCGGAGGCGAGTTCCGCACTCTCGACGAGACTCTCTACCGGCCGCTCTCTCCGCTTCTCGCCGCCTCGCACCTCGCCGATCCGGCCGGCTCCGAGCTCTATCGCCAGACCTGGTACTACTTCACCCAGACGATCTGGAGACGCGGCACCGTCCTCAACATCGACGTCGACGCCGGCGACCTCTCGCGAATCGAGAGCCTGCGCCGTCTCGCCGCGGTCGCCGCAGCCCAGACGGACTCGGAGCCGTTCTTTTCCACGCTGTCGCTGCGCTTCGCGATCCGCTTCCACGACCAGACGCCGATCTCGGGTTTCCGCCGCTTCGGCGGCGATGCGTTCCGGTCCTGGGACGAGAACCCGGACGCCCTGCCTGACCTGCGCCTGGCGTCGCGGTGGCGCGAGGCCACGGGCCCCGTCGACGCCCTCCGGACGCTGCCCGGGCTGCCCGCGGACGAAATCGTCGTGGAGACCGGAGAACGTCGGACGGGCCGCGCAAGTCCCGGGAAGCTGCGGATTCGCGAAAGGAGCCCGGAACGCCTCCTCCTCGAGACGCAGGCTCCGGATCCCACCTGGCTCTTCGTCCTTCGGGGAGACTGGAGCTATCGCGCCGTCGAGATCGACGGCGTGCCGGTCCAGACGCGCCCCGCCCAGCTCGCGTTCACGGCCGTGCCCGTGCCGGCGGGGTCCCACACGATCGAGTGGCGCGAGAAAGCGCCCGGTCTCGAGGTTTCCCGGTACGGCCCACTCGCGGGCGGCGCGCTGCTTCTGCTGACCGCGTGGCGCCGGCGAGACGCATGACCGCAGCAGATCCGGGCGGCCGCATGCGGCTTCGCGACGCCGCGCTCTTCGCGGGTCTGGTCTGCCTTCTCTACGTCGATCCTCTCTTCGTGCGCCGCAACTTCAGCGGGCGCGACCTGATCGCGTACAACCTGCCGATGGAGAAGAGCGTGCACGACGCGTGGGCGCGCGGAGAGCTTCCGGTCTGGACCCCGGAGGTCTCCGGCGGGCGGCCGCTCGCACCCAATCCCAACGCGGGCGCGCTCTATCCGCCGCGCGCCCTGCTCGCGCCGCTGCCTCTTCCGCTGGCGCTCCGCATCTTTCCCGTTCTGCACTGGGCCGCCGCGGGGATCGGTGTGCTCGCGCTGTGCGCGGCGCTCGGCCGCTCCCGGGGAGCCGCGTGGGTCGCGGCGGTCACCTACGTCTTCTCGGGCGTTTCGGTGGCCGAGGTGTTCTTCCCCCACATCCAGCCCGGGATGACGCTTCTGCCCTGGATCGTGTGGGCGGCGGGCCGAAAAACCGGCACGCCGGCCTCGCGGCTCGCCGTCCTCGCGTCGCTGTTCGCTCTCGACTTTCTCGCCGCGGACGTGTTCACGATCGCCGTGGCCATCGGTTCCGCCGCGCTCTGGATCGTTCTCGAAGAGGATCCGCCGGCCGCCCCGCGGCGCGCCGGGGCGCTCGCGGCCGCCGTCGCGCTGGGCGCGCTCGCCGCCGCGCCGCAGATCGTGGCGACCGCTCTCTGGATCCCGCAGACCAACCGGGCGGTCCTCGGCATGACGCTCGCCGACGTCCTGCACTTCTCGATCCATCCCTGGCGCCTCCTGGAGCTGGCTTCGCCGCATCTCTTCGGTCCGATCTGGGAGCTCGACGTGCGCCCGCTCTGGGGCCATCCGCTGCACAACGGCCGTCCCAGCGGGATCTTTCCGACCCTCTACGCCGGGGCCTTCGCGCTGATCGCCGTGTTTCTGGCCTGGAGGTCGCGGGCTCGCGGCGCGCGGTTCTCACGCGTCCTGCTCGGCGTCGCGCTCGCCGCCGCCGTCCTGCCGAGCCTGCTCCCCGAGCGCTGGGAGAGACTGTCCTCTCCGCTTCCCCTGCGCAACCCGGAGAAGCTCGCCGTGGCCGTGATTCTCTCGCTCGCCATCCTCTCGGCGATCGCCTTCGACGCCTGGAGGGAGCGGCCGCGCGGGGCGAGGTTCGTGAGGGCGCTTCTCGCGGTCGGCGCGGCCTTCGCGGCGCTCGCCGCTTTCGCGGCGTTGTCGCCGGCCCGCGCGGGATCGCTCGCGGTTGGGCTGATCGGGGCCGACCCCGCGCGCGCGCCCCTCGCGGCGGCGAGTCTTCCGCGCGCCCTCGCGGAGGCCGGTCTCTTCTGGATGGCGACCGTCGTCGCACTCGATGCGCTCGGCGGCGTTCGGAACCGGAGGCGAGGCGAAGCGATCGCCCTGACTCTGCTGACGCTCGTTCCCGTCGCGGCGAACCGGCGCATCGCGCGCTCCTTCGCCGAGCCGGAAGTCTTCGCGCCCACGGCGTTCGCCCGTTTCGTCGCGCGTCAAGACCCCGAGGCTGCCTACCGAACCCTCGGAGAGTCGTTTCTGCTTCCGCGGTCGGAGCTCTCGCTCTCCCAGACGGGGGTCACGCTGTCCGAATCCGAATTCTCCCGCCGGACCTGGTATCAGCAGACGCCCGTCCTGTGGAGCCGCGGAACGGTTCTCAACGAGGACTTCGACGCCGGAGATCTCTCGCGCGTCGAGAGCCTGCGGAGAGTCGCCGGCCGCGCCACCGGCTACCGCGATTCGGCCAGTTTCTTCGGCGCGCTGGCGCTTCGATTCGGGATCCGCTTCCGCGATCAGGAGCCGATCGCGGGCTACCGGGAGACGGGTGGCGACGCCCTTCAGGCGTGGGACGAGAACTCGGGGGCCTACCGCGACGTGCGGCTGCTCGAGTCGTGGCGGGAGGCGGCCGGGCCCGTCGAGGCCCTCGAAGCGGTTCCGCGTCTGGCCGACGGGGAGATCGTTCTCGAGAACGGTCGCTCGGGCCAGGGGCGCGCGCGGGGGGGAACGGTCCGCGTCCTGGAGAAGACCGCCGGGCGGCTCGCCCTGGACGTCGATGCTCCCGATGCGACGTGGCTCTTCGTCCTCCGGGCCTTCTGGCCCTACCGGACGATCGAGGTCGACGGGTCACCCGTCGAAGCCATCCCCGCCCAGCTCGGGTTCTCGGCCGTGCCGATCCCGGCGGGGCCCCATCGGGTGGTCTGGCGGGAGCAGCTGCCGGGCGCGGGAGCTTCGCGTTGGGGCCCGGTCCTCTTCGGGATGATTGTCGCGGGCCTTCTTGTTGCCCACAGGCACCGGAGGACAGGATGAAAAGGTTGTTCGCGGCGGCTCTGCTGCTGCTGCCGCTGGGAGGAGCCTGGGCCTGCGCCCGCAAGCGCGAGGCGCCCGAAGTTCCGGCCGGAGAGCTGGCCGACGTGAAACGGCCGGCCGAGGAATGGCTCCGCGAAGAGTCGATCCGGCTCCTCCAGGACTATGTGCGCATCGACACCACGGCGGCCCGCGGCGAGGAAGAAGGCGCCGAGTTGCTCCGGCGCTTCTTCGAGTGCGAAGAGATCGAGACGGAGGTCGTCTGCCCGGCTCCCGGCCGCTGCAACGTGCTGGCGCGGGTGCCGGGTCGCCGCCGGGACAACGCCCTCCTGCTTCTCAACCACATCGACGTGGTCGACGTGTATCCGCCCTACTGGAAGGAGGCCACGCCCTTCGAGGGCAAGATCCACCTCGGCTTCCTCTACGGCCGCGGCGTCTACGACATGAAGTCTCTGGCGGTGGCCCAGGCGCTCGCGATGACGCGGCTGGTGCGAAAAGGGATCGTTCCCGAAAACGACGTCCTCTTTCTCGCCGAGGCCGACGAGGAGCTCGGCCAGAAGTGGGGAGCCCGGTGGCTTCTCGAGAACCGCCCGGATTGGTTCGCCGGCGTCGGCCAGGTCCTGAACGAGGGCGGCACGACCGAGGTGATCCTGCGCGAGCCCGTGTTCTGGGGGCTCGAAACCCTGCAGGCGGGTTACGCGCTGGCCGAGTTCGAGGCCGTCGCGGAGGCTCCCCTGAAGCAGCTCGCCGGCCGGCATGCGAAGATCCAGGCGCGGACGGTCGAGCCCCATCCCCACGTCGTCATGGGCTTCGACATGCTGGCGAACCGACTGTCGTCCCCGCTGACCGAACCGCTGCGGCATCTCGATCGGGTCCGGAACAATCCCGCGGAGCTCGCGATCCTGCCCAACCGTTATGGCAGCTTCCTCGAGCCGCGCGTGGACTGGTCGCGCGGTTACCACCCGCCGGGGCGCACGGACCGGGTTCGCATGTATGTCGCGATCTCCGTGCCGCCGGGCCTGTCGCCAGGCGACTTTCTCCAGCCGATTCTCGACGACGCCCGCAAGAACGGGTTCACGATCGTCAGCAGGGTTGTCGGCGAGGCCAGCGCCGCGAGCCCCTACCCGACGCCTTTCACCGACCTGCTGAAGCGCGTGACGGAGGCGCGATATCCGGGCATGCCTTTCGGGCCTGTGCCCACGTACGGCGGTTACACGACTTCGACGCTGCTCCGCCAGAAAGGAATTCCGACGTACGGGTATCAGCCGATCGTCATGAACATCACCGACACCGCGCGGCGCCATGGCAACGACGAGCGTGTTTTCCTGCGCGACGTTCTGAACGGCGTGGAGCTCATGTCGGAGGTGGTCGAGGAGTTCGCCCTCTTTCCCCCGACTCCCGCAGGCCGCTGAACGCAAACCCTGACGAAAGAGTGTCAACCCGATCGGCCCGGGTTGACACAAAACGGCGGTCGGGCAGAGTGTCGCTGCGTCTAAGCTACTGAAACTGCTTGATTTAACCGAAACGTGAGTGTGGCGCGATCCGTGCTTCCTTGAATGCCACATCCATACAAACAGGGAGGGGATCTAGATGAAGAAGCGGGAGTCCGGTTTCACTCTGATCGAGCTGCTGATCGTCATCGCGATCATCGGCATCCTGGCGGCGATCGCCATTCCGAATCTCTTGAACGCGGTGCAGCGGGGCAAGCAGAAGCGGTCGATGAGCGACATGCGCGCGCTCGCGACGGCGGTCGAGGCGTACGCGGTCGACAACAACCAGTATCCGCAGGCGGCGTGCGCGACGGGTCTCTGGTCGACGGCGGACCAGACGCTGGCGACGAACTCGTTCTCGAACCTCTCGCCGACCTACATCGCCCAGGCGCCGAAGATCGACGGCTGGGGCCAGTTCCTCCGGTACGGCTCGGACGCCCCGGGCAACAACTACGCCGTGGGCTCGAGCGGCCGCAACAAGACGTTCACGACGCCGATCTGCGGCACCACGACCAACTTCAACGACGACATCTACTACTCGAACGGCACGTTCATCCAGTGGCCGGAAGGCACCCAGTTCTGAGCCTTCCTCCCGGA
>Ga0105092_10002329_pt1 | contig 10134 bp, 7 predicted proteins | sample PPLLak2March2015_FD_87021 | JGI IMG/M metagenome (GOLD analysis project Ga0105092, IMG submission 87021) | Freshwater sediment microbial communities from Prairie Pothole Lake near Jamestown, North Dakota, USA - PPLs Lake P7 Core (1) Depth... | ecosystem: Environmental > Aquatic > Freshwater >...
CAATCCACTTGTACAGTTCGTAGAACAAAGTTTTATTACTCTGAATATTCTCGGTATTGCAGGAATATTTTTACTTTGGAAGAGAAGGTATATCAGGAAGTGGCTTACTGTTTTGTTTATCCCTTTATTTCTTTTTTCGGCGATAAGTTTTGCCGGAACCAACCTTCCTGCCCATAATTTCTGGCGTACTAGTGCTGTATGGACTTTGCTGTTTATTCCTTTTACTTCTTACATATTATATAAATTAAGGAAGGTACTTTCAGGTTATCCCGGTGCGGTCCTGGTTCCTTTGTTATTCTTTATTCAATTAATTAATGCCGGCAGTTATTACCTGGAGAATATAAAAACTGAATATTGTCTTACGCAAGAGAAGCTTAATAGTGCTAAAGAGATAATATCTTATGTCGAAAAGAAAGGTCATAAAGAGGATATGATACTCATAGAAGATGTTAATACCTACGAGCATCTTGATATTTCCGTAGCATCGCAGGACCCCTTCAGGTTTATATTATCAAAGAAAAATGAACTGAAGCCTATAGATGAGGAAGAGTATACAGATGCAAAGATAACTTATTACCTTTTGAGAACGCCTGAATTAAAAGAAAGGATCAGGAATAACTCCCGCTTTACAGAAGTATTTGAAACGAACGGATGGACATTATTCAGAACAGATGCTCTCTACACTCAGGAGAATTAGCCTGTATATTATTTAACCCGCTTTAACTTCCGGCTCCTCTGCTGAGATGGGTAAAGTTTTATGCTGTATAAGATGAAGTGCTCTTTTAAGGAAACTGCCTGTAGAACTATTGTTTATTCTGCATATATCTTCCGGAGTTCCTTCGGCTATTATCTCTCCACCCTTTTCACCGCCTCCGGGACCAAGGTCTATTATCCAGTCGGCAGTTTTTATTACATCAAGGTTATGCTCAACTACTACTACTGAATTCCCTTTATCTACAAGTTTGTTAAGTACTGACAGAAGTATATTAACATCCTCGAAGTGAAGTCCTGTAGTTGGCTCATCAAGTATATAGAGTGTTTTACCTGTACTTACTTTGCTAAGCTCCGTTGCGAGCTTTACTCTCTGAGCTTCACCACCCGATAATGTAGTCGCCTGCTGTCCGAGCTTTATATATCCAAGTCCTACATCATTCAGTGCTGACAGCTTTCTTCTGATCCTTGGATGTTCTTCAAAGAAAGCAAGCGCCTCCACGACAGTCATATTAAGGACATCTGCTATGGACTTAGTCTTGAAAAGTACTTCCATAGTTTCCCTGTTATATCTTTTACCTCTGCAGGATTCACATTCAATATAAACATCGGGAAGGAAGTTCATCTCTATTTTACGAAGTCCGTCACCTCCGCATTCTTCACACCTTCCGCCGGAAACGTTGAAGCTGAATCGTCCCACAGCATAACCTCTCATTTTGGATTCAGGGAGCTGCGCATAAAGATCTCTTATAAAAGTAAACAGTCCTGTATATGTAGCAGGATTGGATCTTGGCGTCCTTCCGATCGGAGACTGATCTATCTCAATAACTTTATCAACATACTCCAGTCCTTCTATAGATTTATAAGGAAGAGGGACCGATTTGGACTTGTATATCTTAGTCATCAGAATTTTTACAAGCGTTTCATTTACAAGACTGGATTTACCTGAACCGCTTACACCGGTAACACATGTAAAAATACCGAGAGGAATCCTGAAGTCAACTTTCTTAAGGTTATTCCCGGAGGCTCCTCTGAGGAAAATATTTTTACCATTTCCTTTTCTTCTCTCGTCAGGTATTCTTATCTGTTTCTGCTCCCTGAGATAAGATAGTGTCAAAGATTCCTTGCCATCCGGACTATCTATCAGATCTCTTGTTATCCCTGATAAAATAATTTCTCCTCCATGCTCACCCGCTCCCGGACCAAGGTCAACCATATAATCTGAGCTTTCAATTGTCTCCCTGTCGTGCTCTACTACTATAACAGTATTCCCAAGGTCGCGAAGATTTTTAAGTGATGTTATCAGCTTAACGTTATCACTCTGATGAAGACCTATACTTGGCTCATCAAGCACATATAAAACTCCGGCGAGTTGTGAACCAATTTGTGTAGCCAGCCTGATTCGCTGCGACTCTCCTCCGGAAAGAGTGCGTGCAGAACGGTCGAGTGTCAGGTAATCAAGCCCGACATCAAGCAGGAATTTCAATCTCTCTCTAATCTCCTTCAGAATTGGCTTCGCTACTATAGCAGTATTACCCGTCAGCTTAACTTTCCTGAAAAATTCATCTGCCTTTGTAATAGAGAGCCTTGTTATTTCACTTATATTTTTATCAAGAAACCTTACTGCAAGAGATTCTTTCTTTAATCTTCCTCCTCCGCAAGCGGGACATTTTACCGTTGTCATATAGGCTTCCACCCAATCGCGGATATTAACAGATGTGGTTGAAGAGTAATAATTCATTAAGTAATTGATAAGTCCGGCGAACTTGTGCATATAAGTACTGGGTCTGCTTCCGCCATAAGAATATGTAAAAGGAATTTTTTCCTTTGTACCGTGGAGAAGGACCTGCTTCTGTTCTTCGCTTAGAGTGGAAAGCTTCCTGTCAAAATCAAATCCATACTTTTCCGCAGTTACTTCAAGCTGGTTAAAAAACCAGATGGGACGCGGTTTGCCAAGAGGTGCAAGAGCTTCTTCATTTATTGATTTATCCCAATCAGGTATTATCAGGTCTATGGAAAGCTCTTTCTTCTCTCCGAGACCTTCACACTCGGTGCATGATCCGTAAGGAGAGTTAAATGAAAAGGAATTAGGTGCAAGCTCGCGGTAACTTATACCGCAGTCAAGACACGCAAGGTGTCGGCTGTATGTATAATCATTCGTGCCGTCATTTATAACAACTATACCATCACCATAGCTTAATGCAACTTCCACAGATTCAGTAAGTCTGAAACTATTACCATCGTTAACGGTAAGCTTATCAATATGTATCTCAATATTATGTACTTTATAACGATCAGCCTGGTAACCTCTTTCGAGAGCTATAATCTCTCCGTCAACTCTAACCTTGGTAAATCCGTCCGTAAGTATCTCTTCAAAGAGTTCCCTGTAATGTCCTTTTCTCCCGCGCACTACCGGTGCAAGTATACTTATCTTTTTGCCGGTGAGATTATTAACTATGGAATCCATTATCTGCGCAGTACTCTGTTTCATTACAGGTTTGCCGCAGTTATAGCAGTACGGAGTACCCAGCCTTGCATAAAGCAGGCGGAGGTAATCATATATTTCTGTAACGGTACCTACTTTGGAACGTGGATTACCTGAGGTTGATTTCTGTTCAATGGAAATTGCTGGCGAAAGTCCTTCGATCAGATCCACATCCGGCTTCTCAAGCATATCGAGAAACTGACGGGCATAAGCCGAGAGCGACTCGATATATCTCCTCTGTCCCTCCGCATAAATAGTATCAAATGCCAGTGAGGATTTGCCGGAACCGGATAAACCTGTTATTACTGTAAAGGAATCCCGGGGTATCTCAACATCGATATCCTTGAGATTATGCTCCCTTGCTCCTTTTATTATTATTGTTTCTTTTTCCAAATGCTTAAATTTAAACAAAAAAATCCAACACCTATTTTAATCAGGTGAAGTGTCAAAATCAATTTAATTAGATATGCATCTACTATGGACACGGGTATAGTAAAACCTATAAAAACAATAGCAAATCCTTCAGAAAGCAGATATAAAGAGAAGAATTCTGAGTTTATTGGACAACTTTACCCCGTATCAGGCGAGGAAGAAATAAATCTTATATTAAGAAATACCAGGAAGAAATATTACGATGCTGTGCACAATTGTTTTGCATGGAGATTAAAAGATAACTCCTTCAGATACTCAGATGACGGTGAACCAAACGGAACTGCCGGAATAAGGATATTAAATGCAATTGATCATCATAACCTCACCGATGTCCTTCTGATTATTACCAGGTATTTCGGCGGTGTAAAGCTTGGAGTAGGTCCCCTCGGAAAAGCCTATTATTCCACTGCTGAGCAGGTTATTTCAATTTCACGGGTGGTGGAAAAGAAGCCTTTTAGCGCATACCGAATGGTAGTCCCTTTTTTATACACAAACCAGCTGTATCATATAACCGGGAAGTATAATGCCAGGATAAGCACTGTTGAATATTCCGATATTCCTGAATTTGACTGCCTGCTCCCATTTGAATTTATAGACGAGATAATAATCCAGCTTAAAGTGCATTCTAATGATCAGATTAAAATAAAAAGTCTTGATAAAATAATCTTTTTATAATACTATTGATTAATAGTATACAACAATGGATATTTGTCAACAACAAATAAATGTTTAAATATGGACCATAATGAAATAGAAGTAACTGCTAAGAAACTTGCTGACCTGACTTTTACCCTCCTTGCCAACTGCCAGCAGAAAGAAGAAAAACTGGCAGATGTACATGGTTTGACACAGGCAGAGTTCCGTTGTTTAAGATTGTTTACAACAGATGAGGTAGTAAATAATAAACATATTGCCAATAGAATGAACTTAAGTCCTTCCCGGCTTACAAGAATTATAGACGGACTGGTTAAGAAGGAATATATTATCAGGGAAATAAATTTATCTGACAGACGTAATATGAAAGTTTCCCTTTCACCCAAAGGGGTTATTCTTGTCCAGCAGCTTAATAAAGCTTATATAAATATCCACCGTGAAATACTACAGGATATTGACGAATCACAGCATAAATCTCTTATTTCGGCAATGACACAGCTGCTGTCTGCTCTTGAGAAGTGGATAGCTAAGGGTTAAGAGAACTCTCACAGGTTTGTTCAGGAAAGCTGGGTAAATACTCAGCTTTCTCTTTTTAAATCATTCAGATAGAGTTTTATCATCTCCAGATCAGATGCAAGACCGGTAAGATTAATAAAAGAAGTAGTATCGGTATTAAAGTAAGCAGTATCAAAGCTGCTATATCTCTCCCCGAGTATAATCTTCAGTATCACTTTCATCTTATATATACTCTCAATTATCTCTTTGTTCAGGACATCATTTCCGCTAAACTCTTTTTTAACCGAAGCACGAAGCACTCCCATGAGGTATTTTGAGGTGAAGATCAATTCCTCGAAATATTCTCTCTTCTCTTCCGAATGCAGAAGAATCATCTTTATCTGCTCCTTATGCCTCAGCATCTTTGAAAACTTCTTTTCTACTTCCTCAGTCATTCCCTGATCAAGTATATAATCAGCCATTTTATTTCTTTGATTTTATACCTAATCCAATGCCATCCCCGACAGGTAGAATTATGCTGTGCAGGTTTGGCCGGTTCATAAATTCAATATTAAAATTACGGATGTGTTGTGTGGATACTTTGAAATTCCCCGGGACTTTAGCCGCAGCTGTATAACCGTGCCAAAGGAGATTATCGACAAATATCACTCCTCCTCTTTTAAGTAAAATCATTGAGTAATCAAATAATTTTTTGTAATCCTCCTTGTCTGCATCAAGAAAAATAATATCATACTTCTTCTTCAGCTTAGGAAGTATTTCAAATGCTTCCCCTTCAAATATTGTTATCTTATCTTCAACGCCTGATCTTGATATAAATTCCCGGGCTAAGGTAATATTATCCTGACTCTTATCTATAGTATGTACTTCAGCTTTTTTCCTTAGATTACGTGCAATCCGGATAGTGGTGTAAGCAATGGCTGTCCCTATCTCAAGCACCCTTTTAGGTTCGGCAATCCGGATAAGCTGTTCCATAAAATCGGCAGCATCCCAGGAAAGTATGGGGACATTATTCTGTTTAGCGTAATCCTCCATCTCAAAAATCAGGGGATCATCCTTCTTCCGGAAATCCTGGAGGTACTCAGCCTGGTTGGGGAATAAGATCTTGCTCATATAATTTTTTTATTTTAATAATAACATTTTCTTCGATACTTCAGTGTCATTCAGCTTAAGACGGTATATATAAATTCCGCTTGCTGCGTAAGTTCCGTCATCTCCCCTGCCGTTCCATTCAACCGTAAACACACCCTGCTCAACAGCTCCTGTAAATAATGTGCGGACCTTCTGACCGAGTGCATCATAGATAATCAGTTCAGCGTTCCCGGACTGCGGGGCAATAAAATTTATCCTTGTTGTACTATTGAACGGATTAGGATAATTATTACCAAGTATAAAGTCAATGTCGGGGAGTGCAATCTTCTTTATTAACATATCACCATAACTGAGTGTATAGAAATCCCTTTCAGGATACCTTATAGTATCTCCCCCGACAGTGGTATATTCATAATAGAAATAAAGTACCTGCCCGTTTGTGAGTGATGGAACATTATACCTGAACCTGATACTGTCCCCAGTTAAAGTATTTTGGATAAAAAGCCTTCCATCTTTAGAGAAGTATATGTTTGCACCAGAAACGTCATCAGCAAGGAATGTTTTATGAAGTATATAGCTGCCCCCCTGTAATTCAAGATTAGGATATTCTATACTCTTTTGAGCGGAAATAAGTCCATAACCTGATTCATTATTGGGTGATGAATAGTTATCTGCCGTTCTTATAATTATATCGCGCATCTGTATATTTGTCAGGTGGGGATGCGCAGAAAGGAGGAGTGCAGCGCTTCCGGCAGCTAAAGGAGAGGCTAAAGAAGTACCGGAACTTTTTCCGTAAAGATCACTTTGCACAGCCGAAGCTCCGAATACACTAACTCCCATTGCAGTTATATCCGGTTTAATCCTTCCGTCCGAAGAAGGTCCCCTCGAACTAAATCCCGCTACCCTGTTCCTGTTATCGACTGCACCAATAGCAAGCGTATTTATTCCATCTGCCGGTGCAGTTATATAAAACCATGGTCTCTGCGCTTCATTTCCTGCTGAAGAAATTGTAAGGATACCTCTTTCGAATGCCAGTTCAGCTGCTTTAGTAACTATAGTAGTTTTTCCGTTCATATCTTCATACGAATATGAAAAACCATCAAACTCGCTGTACCCAAGCGAGTTTGTAGTAATGTCTGCTCCAAAACTTTCCATCCATATTAATGCTGCGGCATAATTATCCTCTTCCACCCTTGTTTCAGAACGGACATCCTCTGTCTTAGCAAGTATGAACTCTGCATCATAAGCTGCCCCGATCATTACTGAATCCTTATATCCGGCTATTATCGACAGCACAGTAGTACCATGAAAGTCCTGACTGCTTGCATCTTCTATCTCATTTGCAGTCACAGAATCATCAAATATAAAATCATATTCTGCAGCTACAGTGGTATTGGATAAAGATTCGTGAGCTCTCCATCTGAAACCTGTATCCAGTACTCCTAGAAGCACACCCTTTCCGGTTATTCCCCTCTTGTGTACCACGGGAATATCTGATAATCTCAGCTGTGTGTAGGATTCACCATAAGCCGCTGAATCCTGATTCATCTTATATAAAGATCTTTCTATTACAGGCTTCCGGTATCTGAGAGTACGCACAGGTTCTATATTTTTTATGAATGAGAGTGTTTTAAGTATATCAATCTGTGAGGCAGTCAGGTATGCAGAAACAGCATTAAACCATTTAAGTTCATTCTCAATTTTAATTCCCTTATTTCTTATCTGATCAAGATATTCAGATTTTAACGGGAGATCTTCTATTCTGATTATATCATCCCCCATTACTTTTATCCGTCTCTCTATGCTGCGGTCACTCAATTCAGATAATGCAGTTAAATAAGCGGGAGAGTTTTTGGCAAGTATCTTCCCATCAGCGCCTTTATCAGTAAAATATATCATATATTTTTGCTGAGAAAAAGCAGTCTGGATAATGATCAGAATAAACAGCGATATAGTTCTCATATAGTCCCGATTTTTATAATAAATATAAAAGGTTCAGGGGATAGAGTAAAATACCCTAATTATACCTTATTTATATCCTTATTCTATAAATGTGAATATGCGCTCAAGCCTGATCGAATTAAACATGTTCATGGGATCGAACTCCGATACGGTCGGATTCCACGACCAGTATATAAGAAGCGCCTCTCCTATAATATTATCCTCAGGCACAAAACCCCAGTACCTGCTGTCCATGCTGTCATCCCTGTTGTCCCCGAGAACAAAATAATAATCCTTCTGAAATGTATACTCCTTAACCGGATTACCCTCGATAGTAATTACTGTTCCTTCCACCGAGACTACTTTTCTTCCATACTCACGGTTTATTATCATTCCCCAGGTCTCTATATTTTTAAGATTTAGGGATACTACAGATCCTTTTCCGGGTATTACAAGCGGACCATAGTAATCGGTATTCCATGGTTCACCAGAATAGAACATGGCAGGATCTTTATACCTGTTCTTCCGCAAAGTATTATTTGTCTTTATTGTTGATGGATACTGCTGCAGTTCTTTATTGATATAAACATCTTTGTCTTTAATCTGCACCGTATCACCGGGACCTCCGGCAACTCTTTTAATGTAATTCACCCTCGCTGCCGGGGAGAACTCGTGTTTATTCCCGGGGTATTCAAAAACTATGACATCATTTTTCTCAGGCTTTGAAAGTTTAATCAGCCTGTAAGGTTTTAAATAAATATCTGTCAGGGGTACATTCCGGGGAGTGGTTACAGAATAGGCAAGTTTGTTAACAATAATAAAATCCCCTATTAGCAGGGTATTCTCCATCGATCCTGTCGGTATCTTATAAGCATCAATAAAGAATGCTTTCAGGATGATTGCAACTATGACGGCAATGATCAGAATTTTAACAAGCTTGCCGAAGAATGATGTCTGTTGATGTAGTTTGGTTCCCAAGTGTTGTTCCTTTATTCATCTATCTGAAGCACTGCAAGGAAAGCTTCCTGCGGAATCTCGACATTTCCCACCTGTTTCATCCTCTTCTTACCCTCCTTCTGCTTCTCCAAAAGTTTTCTTTTCCTGGTTATATCTCCGCCGTAGCATTTTGCAAGAACGTTTTTCCTGAGTGCCTTAATTACTGATCTGGAAATTACTTTTGTGCCGATTGCTGCCTGGACACTGATCTCGAACATCTGCCGTGGTATAAGATCCTTTAGCTTATTGCAGACTTTTCTTCCCCAGTCATACGATTTATCCCTGTGTACTATCATCGAAAGTGCATCAACCGGTTCACTGTTCAGCAGGATATCGAGCTTAACAAGATCAGACTCGCGGTAGCCGATATATTCATAATCAAATGATGCATATCCGCGCGACATTGATTTCAGCTTATCATAAAAGTCAAATATTATTTCCGACAGAGGAAATTCATATGCGATATCAGCCCTTGTCGGATCGATATAGGTAGTATTTATATATATGCCGCGCTTGTCCATTGACAGTTTCATAATATTTCCAAGGTACTCGCTTGGACAAACGATCTGTGCTTTTACATAAGGTTCCTCAACACGTTCAATGTTCCCTACTTGCGGCATCTCTGCAGGATTGTCAACTACAACCTTCTCTCCATTTTTAGTATAAACCTGGTATTCAACGTTAGGCAGAGTGGTTATTATAGACTGATTATATTCTCTGAATAATCTTTCCTGGACTATTTCCATATGTAGAAGTCCCAGGAAGCCGCACCTGAAGCCAAAACCAAGTGCCACAGATGTCTCGGGCTGGTATGCAAGAGCGGAGTCATTAAGCCTGAATTTTTCGAGAGCATCACGAAGATTTTCAAATTCATCAGTATCGGTCGGATAAAGTCCGCTGTAAACCATCGGCTTTACTACTTTATAACCGGGGAGTGGTGCTTTTGCTCCGTTTTTATTATGCGTAACGGTGTCCCCGACTTTTGCATCATGAACATCCTTTATTCCAGCGATAAGATAGCCGACATCTCCGGCAGAAAGCTCATCAGCTTTTATTTTCTTCATCCCGAGTATGCCGATCTCTTCAGCTTCAAACTCTTTATCTATTGCAAAGAACCTTATCTTATCATTCGTCCTCAGAGTGCCATTAAATATTCTTATATAAGCTACAGCTCCCCGGTAAGGGTCAAAAATGGAATCGAAGATGAGTGCCTGCAGGGGCTGATCCGGATCTCCTTTAGGGGCAGGTATTTTTTTAATTATAGTCTCAAGTATCTCCTTTATACCCAGTTTAGCCTTAGCACTTGCCAG
>Ga0105092_10002330_pt1 | contig 10130 bp, 7 predicted proteins | sample PPLLak2March2015_FD_87021 | JGI IMG/M metagenome (GOLD analysis project Ga0105092, IMG submission 87021) | Freshwater sediment microbial communities from Prairie Pothole Lake near Jamestown, North Dakota, USA - PPLs Lake P7 Core (1) Depth... | ecosystem: Environmental > Aquatic > Freshwater >...
CTCCTGGCTTTGTAACTCGACAGGGCGACCGATTTCATCATATGTATACGTCAGAACTTCGCCATCATCATAGCTCGTGCTGATGGCGCGGCCCAGCCAGTCGGACTGGGTCTTGATCGTATGGGTCTCGTAGGTCTCGTGGGCCTTATCCCCGATCGTGCGCTCTTCAGTCATCGTCCTGCCAAAATCAGCGAGAGGATAATGCCAGAGGGTGATGCCGCTGGCATCTTTCATTGCGGTTCGGACGCCATTGAAACCGTCTTCATTGTCTTTAACCGGATCATAGGCGGGGGTTGCCGGGTTATCATCGTCATAGAAAAATTCAGCCTGGGCTGCCTGTCCGCAGCTTTCACCACTGCTGCTTTTCTTCTTTAATCGGTTTAACTCATCATATTCAAAAGAGAGTTGACATTTTCTGTTATCTTCCTGGAATGTCATGTTCCCCAGTGCGTCATATCCATAGGTCCACAGGCCCATGTCGGGGTCATCCATACTGAGCTTGCGTCCCAACCAATCATACTGGATGGTGGTGGTGTTGAGCTGCGTATTCTTGACCTGGACGAGACGGTCGGCAACATCGTACGAATACGTCGTGGTCGCATAGACTGTGTCCGGGTTGGAGAACTCCGCTACCGAGATCATACGCCCGAGGCTATCCACAGTGCGGCTGACCTTGTTACCATTGGGGTCAGTCACGGTTGTCGTCAGACCATCATAGGAAGACCGAGTCGTAATCCCGCCTGGCGCGATGACTTTCGTGGTACGCCCCAGAGCATCATAATCTATCGTGGTGAACTGGCGGTCGGGACCGTCCACGTAATTTCCACCCGCCCCAACGACTTCATAGGGAAGGCTCTGCCGGACCGCCAGCCCCTGAGCGTTGAATCGGGTCGTATTGACCAACAATTTACCGCCGGCATCCACCTGCGTCTGGATCATCCGCCCTGCGCCGTCATAGATGCCCCAGACCGAGCGATACTTGCCAGCAATGGTATCCAGGATCTGCATTTCCACAGAGTGCGGTGCGGAAATCTTGCCATTGCTGAGCGGGGGATAGAAATACAAAGTTCCTGCCTGCTTCAGTCCCGGGGGAGTAACAGACAGAGTCCGCCCCAGGCCGTCATAGGTTGTGTAGGTCGTCCAGCCATTGGCATCAGTGTTCTGATAAGGCACACCTAATGTATGCAAATATATCATGGCGGTTGTAGGCGGCGTTGATGGATCTTGCAATGTCATTTGAACTGCCAATGGATTTTTGGTTTTTATTGGGTAGCTTTGCGTTGGGTCGTTCGCTACAGAATCATAGTCTACTGTGGATTCCCAGTACGCTGCAACAGGACCGGAATTGACCATCCCATAAATTCGATAGGTCTTGACAGCGATCGCATTCCCATAGATGTTGTAGTCGGTAGCAGTATCCATCGTGTCGTCCCCATTGCCGGTCAGCTTCTGCACCAGGGTCACATCGCCGTATTTCGGCGCCGCATTGATCCTGCCATCATAGTGATAGCGGGTATCGGAATAGACCTGGTTGCCCGAGTTCACCAGCAAGACCCGTGACACTTTATCCAGAATGTAGTTCTTGGGATTGATGTATTCCTCCGGAGGAAGGTCCGTGATCTTCCCGGGAGGCGCTGCATACTCGTAATAGGTCTTGCGATACAGGCTGTTCCCTAAATAGGTACCCTGAACCAACAGGTTGCCGGTGAACGGATCGTGGTAGTACGAATTCCTGGTGATCAGCGTGAGATTTCCGCCACTCAGCTCATAAATGGCGGACCCTGCCAGATAGCGATAGTTCCAACCCAGGAAGGGATTCTTATTATTATCTTTCGGTGCGCCACGGTTGTCGGTGACGTAGGTATTGACTATCTTGCGCAGGACGATGTCGTCAAGAGTGAGAACCTCCGCCTGCAATTCTCGCCCGGTATCGAGACCAATCGTTCCAAAGATATGTTTCGTCTTCGAAATCGGTACATCGTTGTTCCTTAAGTTCAGGAAGTTCAGCAGCCGCTCCTCCACAGTTGTGTAGCCAATCAGGTTACCCAGCGTGGAATTCTCTCCCTGCCCGCTGTAGACAGGCGTAGCGTACAAGTAGGACATTTTTTTGGCAAGGCCCATGCCGCTATCTACCGTCACGTTCTGGACCCGGTAGTTGTACCAGGAATTGTTAGCGCGTCCATCATGTTCATAAGTAAACGTCAACAAACCGCCGGTGCCGTTATCGATTGTGGCAAGGCGCGGATACGTAAAGGCATCGCCATTTCCCGATGCGCGGTTTTCCTTATTCTGGTAGATAAAACGAATGGTCGGTACCTCAGTCACTGGAATGTCTATTCCATTCTCCTTATACCCGCCGCCCGTGATCTTCAGGCTGGTCAACGTTAGCGTGCCGTTGGCGTTGGGGGCCTGAGCCAGGGTGTAGCCAAATGTGTAGGTCCGGATCGGCACTCGCGGCACATCAGTTGCACACACCAGACAGATGACCTCGATCTTCGAAAGCAGCTGGTTATCAAGGTTATCCCAGAGCTGGAACTCGGTAGGCACATCACCCACCGTCGAACGCTTTGCGGTGGTGAACATAACCTGATAGGCAGGTTCGAGATGAGGTGTCACACCGTCTGCTGGATCGGGGTCGTCGAAGCCCGTATAGGAGATCGTCTCGAGGTAGCTCTCACGATCAAACTGGGCAATCGCCGAATCTGGGGGCGTTTCGACATAATGGTATTCCATGTAATTGCCGTGTGGATCGGTGACCCTGTCCACACGCCAGCGCAGGGCAACCAAGTTTTGGGCTTTGCCCGCATAGCCCAGGGAGGCATATGCTCCGTTTGGAGTGATGCAGCTCAATCCATCCGTTGTACATAAATACCCATACATCAAAGCCAGTTGTTCGGAATCTTCATTCCAACCCAGACGGTAGCGCATCCCATCCGTCGTCACCACTTCCCACCACTCGCCGGTGGTGTTGGCTGTGCTGGAGTTGTTATTAAATGCATAATTATGACGTTCGATGTAGAGAAATGCCGCCTGGTTCGTAAAATAACGGTTCTGATGGAATTCATCCCGGACCAATTGGTATAGGGCACCATTTAGCGTGAGCGCGAACTCATTTCGATACCCATACCCGTTTTCATCGGTCGTGATCTTGCGGACGATCTCGACATCATCGATATTCCAGCCGACGCCTACCCACGGCGCCTGGATGTCACCCAGAACGCCATCCACGGTGGCACTTGAATAGGAAAGGGAAAGATCCGGCTGCATGCCACCGCGTCCGGGAGGGGTCCAGACCGGGATGCTGTAGCGCGCCGAGCCGGTGAACAATGAGGGGTAGGGTTGATCGAAGAGCAGCACGTTGGCGCCGTTCTGTGGCAGGGAACTCCCCAAGCCCGCACCCCATGTGGAGAAATGAGCAGCCTCCACAGTGACAGAGTTATCGGCAGGATCGACCTCGAGAATCGGCACTTTGACCCAAATCTTGTGGGTTTCATCATACGTAGCGACATAGGGCTCCTGTCCTGCCGGGACATTTGTTAAGTCCACAAAACCGTCCAGGTTGATCTCCAAAAAAGCCGGGGTCTTGAAGGCTGCCGTGGATTCCCTGGTTAGGCTGATCGCCTGTTCACTGAATTTGCTCGTTGTATCAATCATTAAAGAACTGGTTTCAAATACGTCCAACTTGAATTGCAGTGCCGGTCCCTTGCCAGCCATCTTTGCCGGCGACGACATGACCAGCGCATTCTTTCCCACGTTCTCTTTGTCCATATGGACGACCACCCGCCCCAGATCATTCCAGCCCCCCTCCGGTTTGAGCGGCACAAGCTCCGATCCTGCCTTCGCAGTCGAGAGGGCATGGCCAAGTGCCACGCTCGTCTTCAAGTCCAGCTTGCTTTCCGTGGACTTTAGTTCCGCATTGTGTAGCCAGATCTTCCCCTTGATCGTATTGCGCTTCGAGGAGGTCACAGTTGCAGAATAGTTGAATGTAAATTCTTCTCTCATCCCCAGGCGTTCAATGTTCAATGCAACTTGTTTCTTTTTCGAATCATAGGTCACAGGGCTTTTGCTGTCCGGGCTGTATTCCAACCCGGCTTCCAGAGAATCTGTGAACACCAGCGAGGTGAGTTCCTGTTCGGAATGATTGCGAATACTCGCATGGAATGTCACCAATCCATTCGCAGGCACAACCGCAGGATCGGCAACGATCGTAAACTCCACTGGGTCCCTGGGTGGCACAGGCGACTCGGGGCCGTCTGCCTCCGGCGATGTCTGTTGCGGATATGTCATCTGCGGTGGATCGAAAAAAATCGGACTTTGTTCCAGCAGGGATCTAGGAAGGTTCTGCTCCATCTTATTGTCTGAGCGAGGATCCGCCTCTTGTCCAGAGCTGACAAGCGCGGCGGTCGGGACAAGCGCGTTGAATAACATCACTGTCGTTAAGAATACGTGTATCGTGATCTCCATCCGTGGTTTAAATGCAAACATGGTTCCTCCTCGATTTGTCTGCAACCAAGAACGTGCCCCTGATTGTATTAAGTTGTTCAGATATGAAATAACGCTAAATTTCCCCGGCGACTGTCACATTAAAGTTTTGATTATCTTGACAATTGCCCACTAGCACCCATAATACTTGAACACTACTCCCGCTGTCAAGACGATTTTTAATCTAAAGTGTTACATCATGCTTGTTGTGGATTTGTCATAATCGTACAGCATAGGATAGTTTTAGAAGAATAGTGCAACAAAAACAGGTCAGACGTACAGGAGCCGCCCTTTTTCATTACACAAGTTGAAGAATTTCGTCGTAGGACATTTGCACTTCTTTTTCAACGATCGGGGACATTTCCTGCCACATCCCCATAAAGGCTGCTTTTCGGCGTTCGAGCTCATCCACAGAAAACGATTGCAGCCTCAGAGTGTCTTTGATCCGTTCCTGAAAATTGGAGGGCAAGTGTGCCAGCTTTTCCACACAATAGTACCGCCATTTTAGATCCGCCACTAACTCATCATTCCAGGCAAACAGCATATTAAAGAAATGATTCAATCCCTCATCGAACATATGATGAGCGCTGACCAGATTGCCTCGCTCTACCCATAGATCCGTCAAACGGTTGATATACCATTCGGACAGGGTTAGCCCTGACATGAGCAGCCATTTCTTCTCCTCTGGCTTCAGCGGAACCTTTTCCTCGAGCAACTGTAGAATTATGCCATCTGGATCGTAATAGATCTGTCTCTGATCGTATGTCCAGCGCTTCGCCATATTCCAGTCCGCAGCAAGTTCGCTTTCATAGTCAGCCAAATGACAATGGATCTCAATCCCTTCCGCCTTGAGGAACTGGCTTGACAATGAAATGTCCGACGTCTGTTTTTTGAATAGGGCGATGTCAATGTCAGCGGAGTGGTCAAAGTAGCCGCGGACAATTGCTCCCAAAAAGACAATTCCTACAATCTCGTCACTCCTGTACGGTTGAGCAAATTCTTTGGCAGTGCGAGTGGCCTTTTCTAAAAGAGCAGGGTCTGAAGATTGAATTGAAAATTCTGTACTCATATATTCCTATTTATCAAAAGTTGGATTTACGATTTCCTGCGACTCACTTCCCAACGGGTGAGCACATTGCCTGAGCCTGGCCAGGTGCGTGTGTGGATGAGCTTGAGCGACACCGGCGGACGACCTTCAAATATGGGTGCACCCACGCCTCCAATCAACGGAAAAAATGTAAGATGTAGTTCATCTACCAGATCATGGACCAGCAGATCATTCCAGAGCAGGCGGCTCAAGAGTACCAGGATATCCTTGCCCGGTTGCTGTTTGAGGGCGGCAATCTCCTTGTATGCCTCCGCCCGTTTGATGATGCGCGTATTTTCCCAGGGTGCCAGCTCCGCGCGGCTCAGCTTATCCGAAATAACGATTTTCTCAATGGACTTGAAGAGCCCGGCAATTTCACGCCTGATAACGGCAGCATCAGGGTCATTCGGTACACCTGACCAATAACCCTTATTGCCCAAAAAAGCGGTGCGACTCAACAACAGGAAATCGGCTGCACGCAACAGTTCAGCATTATAGAAATCGAAGCTATTGTCGCCCGAGTAGTCTTCGTGGTAGTGATCAAATAGCGAGTTGATGCTTTTGTCCTTCCCTTCATAGTAGCCATCCAATGTGACAAAGTTACTAACCATAAGGTTACCCATAATACTGCTCCGTTTTAAAATTCTTTTCTATCGTCGTTCTCAACTGCTGAAATCCTGGTGGTTAGGGAGAAGAAGCCAGTTCCCCGAGCCGCCGTTCGAGAAAGCGCCGCTCCGGCTCCTGTTGCGTGAGTTCGAGGGCGCGCTGGTAGGCAATACGAGCCTCTTCCGTCCTTCCCAGCTGGCGACAAAACTCCGCCCGCGCCGAATGCGCCAGATGGTAGTCAGCCAGGTCACCTCTTAGGAGGATGGCATCGATCAAAGCCAATCCATCTGCAGGCCCGGCGCTCATCGCCACTGCCACCGCGCGGTTCAACTCGATCACAGGGGATGGATCTGCCTGCAGTAATATATCGTACAACGCGACGATCTGGTCCCAGTGGGTCGCGGCGGCAGTCACTGCCTCCGCATGAACTGCAGCGATGGCAGCCTGAATGGTGTACGGACCAAAGCGTCGGGAGGCGAAGGCACGTTTCACCAGAGCCAGCCCTGCGGTGATATAGTCCCAGTTCCAAAGCGTGCGATCCTGCTGATCCAATAGGACAAGTTCACCCTCCGGCGAGGTGCGGGCAGTGCGGCGGGATTCCTGCAGCAGCATCAGCGCCAGCAAGCCCATCGCCTCTGGTTCGGGCAATAACTCCACCAGGAGACTTGCAAGCCGAATGGCTTCTCCGGAGAGATCATGCCGCGTCAGCGTTTCACCGGAGGACGCCAGGTATCCTTCATTGAACACCAGATAGATGACGTGCAATACGGAGTCAAGCCGGTCGGGCAGGTCAGTGTGTGATGGCACCTCATAAGGGATATGCGCGTCGCGAATCTTTGCCTTGGCGCGTACGATGCGTTGAGCAATCGTCGCAGGCCGCGTCAGGAACGCATGCGCGATCTCCTCGGTCGTCAGCCCGCACACAGTACGCAACGTCAACGCAATTTGCGCATCGAGGGAGAGTGCCGGGTGACAACAAGTGAAGATGAGTCGCAGACGTTCGTCCTCGATATCCTCCCCTTGCGCATCGGACAGATCGCTCGCTTCCGTACCCAGACTTTGCGCAAGCAGCCCCAGCGAGGCATCGAAGCGCGCCCGCCGCCGGATGTTGTCGACGGCTTTGAAGCGGCCAACCGAAACGAGCCAGGCACGCGGGTTGGCTGGTACGCCTTCCCGCTGCCACTGCTCCAGGGCGGCAGCGAAGGCGTCATGCAACGCCTCTTCCGCAAGGTCGAAATCGCCGAGCAGGCGGATCAGGCTGGCGAGGACGCGGCGTGAATCGGCGCGGTAGACCGCATCCACCATTCCGCGCATTCGATCCGCCGTGTCCTCAGGCATGCTCACGCTTCTTCCGTCAGGAACGCCAGTTCCGTTTCCCATTTGGTCATGTCCGGTTCGATCTCCGGATCGGAATAATACCATTCCACCCGCCCAGCCCACCTGTCGCCGGCCACTTTCCAGCGGATACCTTTTCCCTCGGCCCAGGCCAATAGTCTGGCAGCAGCCTCTTCAAGCTCATCGGGGTGGCCTGTGTGCAGCATCATCGCGTATGTGCCTGCCGGCAGGATGTCCGAAATGATCTGGCATTCGCCCTGGACGCTCTCGACAATCGGAACACCTACGTCGACCTCGAGTTTTCTTTCCATGTCAACGACCAGATAGCGCCAGAAAGGCGCGCCGGCCGGTTCCAAGCCCTTTTTGCCCAGCCAGGCAAATACTTCGCCCGTCAACGGAGGCAGCACAGAGCCAAGTTCTGTCATAGGGACCTGCTTGCGGATCCCTACGTAGTGTTGTTTGTTGCGAGCCACGAGTTTGGGTTCGGTTACCGATATCATTCGTCTGCTCCTTTTCCACTAAACATGCGAGGGTCAATTTCAGTCAATAGAGAAGCCACAAGCGACTACTTTCTGGTCAATTCCCAGATCGGACGCACCTCGATGCAGCCGAAGCGTGCCAGAGGGATCTTCGAAGCCACCTGGATCGCATCATTCAAGTCCCTGGCTTCGATCAGGATGAAGCCGCCCAGCTGTTCCTTCGTCTCTGCAAAGGGGCCGTCCGTTGTGGATATTTTTCCGCTGCGCACCCGCACAGTGATGGCGGACTGAACGGAGTCGAGCGCCTGTGCAGCAATGAAATGACCGCTTCTTTGGAGTTCTTCATCATAGGCGATCGACTCATTATCAATGGCATCCCTTTCATCCTTTGTGAAGGCATCGAGAATCTTTCCCTCAAAGTAAACCAGACACAGGTATTTCATCATATGCTCCTTTCCATGATTTGGTCTTCCTGTTCACTGAATAGTCGTTTGCAGAAGCCTAAACTCGACAATTAACGGAGAAAGGTTCCATGTCCATTCCGTTCCTGGTTGAGATCCACAATTGCCCGAACTTCGATGCATCCCATCCGTGCAGACGGAATTCCCGAGGCGATTGTGATAGCTTCTTCCCCATCTTCAGCTTCGATCATGACAAACCCGCCGAGATGCTCCTTCGTCTCTGCGAAAGGACCGTCAGTGAAGGACAGTTTTCCATTTCGAACTCGTATCGTTGTTGCTGTCTCTACGGGCTGGAGAGCCCCTGCAATTACAAAATGTCCGCTCTTCCGCAGGCTTTCATCATGGTCAAGGTGCTCATTTACAAGGTCTTGTGCCTCTCTTTCGGTCTGAGGCCCCAGGTCATTCGGTTCACTATAGACGAGACACACATATTTCATGTCCAAACTCCTTATCTGTTTCAGATGTACTTTCATGAAATAGTCGTCCGGAGACGCCCAAAATCGACAGAGTTCGAAATTTGCACTCTGTTCGAGTTTATCGAGCAGATCCATACTCCAAGCCGTCCGACTACACGAAGAAAACCGACGTTGGAGCGGCCATATTCTGATAGCTGCCCAGAAATCAGACTGGATGTCGGAGAGGAAGGTGGAGAGAGTTAGAGCAGAGCGATAAGGATTCCCAGCGCGTTGATTGCGCCGTGGACGATCAGTAGTACCCAGATATTGCGATAGCGCGACCACAAATAGCCAAGGAACAGTCCTTGAACGCCCTGGTTGCTAAAGGCTGTCGCTAAATCTATGTCAAGCCCGCGCCCACCCTGAATGACAACATGCCAGACTGCCCAGACCAGTGAGGCGAGTACGATCGCGGGCCAGCGGCCCAGCAACAGTTCAAGACGACTCTGGAGCCATACCCGATAGAACATCTCTTCAACCACCGCGTTGATTAGAAATACGATAATGACAGTGACAACTAATGTTACGACATCTGGCCACACGTAGTCTGAGGTCGGGGTAGCAAGTGGCGTGGCATAGGTAAGGTAAAACCAGGCCACGAGGGGCAGAATGGGGCCAAGCCAGTACCACCGACCAAGGTCGGAGCGCTGAGCGTCGCTATGTGCCTGTACAAGGCGTGTAGCGCTTTTGGTGAGACGAAAGACGGCAAGCGGAACAGCTACAAGCAACACAAGTTTGATTGCAGCGTACCAGCCTTCTGTGTCACCTGTAAGAGCGAGCAAAACGGGGAATAACAGTGCCGCCGCAAGTAGGACCCAGGTCTGCCAGGCGATGGGTCGGTAATCAGTAAGCGGGTCCACCCTGGCTTCCTGCAGGGAAGGAGGGATCAGACGAATCACGATCAAACCAATAAGAGAAGGTATCCACTTTGTCCAGACGGGGACGGTGCTCTCATGATCCGCGGAATAGCGGATATCGGTATTCCCAGTGAGTGCCAGCCAGATGGCAGATAATAGGATTATGCCTATACCGCAAGACAGGATAAGCGCAGCATGCCGGACTGACTTGAGCGGAGATCCAGAAGATTTCATCTTTTACAGTGTCAGACAGGCATCTGCACAAAGCCAGAAAAGACTTTCCCGGATGTCACGTTTTGACTGCCATTGGCGTTGATCCCATTCCTTGCCACTCAAATCATCGCCACCATACAAAGCCTGTCCAAAAA
>Ga0105092_10002332_pt1 | contig 10129 bp, 9 predicted proteins | sample PPLLak2March2015_FD_87021 | JGI IMG/M metagenome (GOLD analysis project Ga0105092, IMG submission 87021) | Freshwater sediment microbial communities from Prairie Pothole Lake near Jamestown, North Dakota, USA - PPLs Lake P7 Core (1) Depth... | ecosystem: Environmental > Aquatic > Freshwater >...
GGTTCAATGCTGATGCCGTTTGGCTCGATCCTGCATAGGGGAAAGCGGCGTCGCTTCGAGGCCTGATAAAGCGTCGGCCTCTCGTTGCCGCCGCACTCCAAAATGGCCTGGTGCCCCGCGCTCCAAAAAGTAAATGGCATAGGGCGAGACGCCTGCGCTCCCAGGGGACGCTCCCACTCTCGATTCTTATTTTGGCGCCGTCACCGCCCGCGGTTCTGCCGCCGGTAACGGGCCGCCTTCTTCTCAACCCGCCGGAGGAGCCGCCGTCCCTGCCGGTCAAGCTTCGGGCATCCAAGATAAGCATGCATGAAACGCAGCCGGTCCACGGCGCGGATACCGGGCAGGGCGGAGGAATAGAGCAACTGCGCCAGGTCTTTTACCTGCCAGCGCCTCCAATTCCAGGGGTGATTCTTCAGCCGCAGGAAATCGAGAAGTCGCAATCTCCCGGCCAGTGGACGTTGATCGGTAACCGCCTCGTCAGGCACGAGGAAATGGCAGAGATAAAGATCTTTGTGGTAGCGACGCGACTGATGCAGCAGTTCAGTGAGTCGGGCCAGCTGGTCCGCGAGGTCCGCCTTCCAACGTCGGAGTGCCGGGCGAGCGAGCGTGTCTACCGCCCGTTGGATAGCCACATTGAGAGGGCTCATGCCGGTCAACTCTTCCGTGATGAGCACACTTTCAAAGGCGAGGCCCCGGTCTGTAAAATCCTGCGCGGAAATCAGACGGGGAACAGCGATCCCTTGCGTCGCCGCCCATTTAAGGTTTCGGCTTTCGATAAAGGCGGGGGAGCCGCCTCGGCGCCAGCGGGAGAGCATGCCGCGAAGCCTGTCCCATCTACCGCCGCCCCACCCGTAGACTTTCATGAAAACCCGGCGCCGGCCCCCTTCGCCATCCGTCAGATCTGTACGGACAATCGCGCGGCCGGGTTTGCGGCGCACCTCCGCAGGAAGCCGGCCTGCGAGCAGATCGGCAACCTGAGCCGCCGTGACCGTGACGCTGGAGTCGGATGCGAATGAAGGGCCATTCTGGGCAGGGAGTTTGTGGGTTTCCATAAAGCCATGATCCGAGCACCGGAGGGCTGCTATTATACGCGCGTGCTGACCTGCTGGAGAGAAGGGGTTCGATGGGAATTGCGGAGTGAGTTTGAACCTTGTCTCGACGCCGTTCTCTCAAGTCCGCCCACCACGGTCCGGGAATCTCCCGTCAGGACAGTCAGTCAACACCACGCGGGAGGTCGGTCCTATTACATAAAGCGATACCTGACCGGCTGCAGTGCTTGGCGCCGGCTGTTGTTCCTGATTAGAAAACCACCCGCGGAGGAGCAGTTTCAAGCCGGCCTTCGACTGGAGAGCCTGGGGGTGCCGGTCGTTCGTTTCCTCGCCTGTGGAGTTGGCCGCAGCTTTCGGGGGGTGGAGGAAAGCATCCTGATCACGGAGGCATTTGACGGGGTGCCGCTCCGCACGCCCGGCGTTACGGACTGGTCGGCTGTCTTGCTTTTCCTTCAGGCGATGCATGACAAAGGGGTCATCCAACCTGATCTGCACGCAGGCAATCTCCTGGTCCGTTCGGATAATGGGGAGCTGCGGCTGGTCGATGTAGGGCACGTCGAATTCAAGCGACGCATCACGCCGGCTGAACGGCTCGCGAATCTCGCCTTTCTCAAGCTTTCCGTTCCTATCCCGTTGCCTCGCGAGGCGGACCTTCTCGTCCCAGCCTTGCGCAAACGTGTTTACCGACGGAGGTCGAGAAGATGTCTGAAAGAGAATCGCGAGTTTGCTTCCGTGTGTGCCGGGGGGCTGGTCTGGCACGCTAGACGCCCCTTTCTCAACGAGTCTCTTTGCCGAATCATGGAGGACCCTGACGGGGTTTTCGAAAACGGGGCCCGCCTCCTCAAAGCCGGCCGGACGACGACCGTCGGGAGCCGAGACGGTTTCGTGCTCAAGCGTTTCAACCTGGTCAAGCCGGCCAATGTCGTGAAAGACCTGTTCCGCGGATCCCGAGCGAAAAGAACTTATCGTCTGGCCTACCAACTGGAACTCCTCGGTATTCGCACGCCGCGTCCCTTGGCCTTTGCCGAACGAAAGAAAGCCGGATTCCTGCTGAAGAGCTATGGCGTTTGCGAGGAAATCCGTGATTCACGGACGCTGGCCGCTCTCCTGAATGTCGATCGGCCGATCGACCCCAGGGTTGTAAGAAACCTGGCGGAGCTGATCGCCAGGCTGCATGAGGAGGGTTTTTCCTACCGGGATCCGAAGGGGAGCAATTTCCTGGTAGGGGGCGAAGGTGAAATCTTCCTGCTCGACCTCGACGGCCTGAGGTTCGGGAAGCGGATCTCGGAGACGGCGGCAGCCGCCAATCTCGCCCGCCTCGCCCGGGCGGTCGGTCGCGCCCCTGCGGTGGGTCCCAAGGAGAGATTGGCTTTCCTGCTTCAATATTACCGGACACGCGGCCTGAAAGGAGTCCCAGCCAGTCACCGCAACGGAGCCGGCCTGATGGACTATCTGCATTTGCGGCACAAGACCTATCGAAGGGGTGTCAAGGCCCGGCGGTACCAAGCTTTGCTGGACCGGCTCAGCGAGGTCGAAACGACGCCTGCCACCGGGCAGCAGGGGACGGTCGTGACTGTCGTCATGACCTCCCGTCCTGATCCTCAACGGCCTGCCCAGGTCATCGAGGACCACGGCCGATATATCCGTCCCTGGTGGAACAGCGTCAACCGGATCGGCCTGCGGGGTGTGATTCTGCATGATGGCCTCCCCCAGAGCTTCATCGAGAAAGCGACTACCGCCAACGTTCGCTTTGTGCGCATGCAGCCTGGCCCGTGGCCTCTTCTTCACGAGCGCCACCGGATGGTGTATGACTTTCTGGGCTCGGTCGATGACCGGTTCGTTTTCGTGACTGACGTTTCCGACGTGGCGTTCAGGTGGGATCCGTTTGATCTCGTTTGCGCCGACGCCGGGCGGCACCGGCTGTTCATAGGGTCTCAGGCCCCGGTCATTGGCGAGAGTCGATTCATGCGTCAGGAGATGGCCGCGCAGTATGGGGAAGTGCTCTATCCCGAGCGCTGGACCTTGAATCCGGGGATTATTGGCGGACTGCGGGAAAACGTGATGGAGTTCCTCGGCCGGTTGATCGCTCACCTGGCAGAGCTCGATCCGCACTTCACACGGACGGACATGACCCCGGTGAACAAAGTCGCCTACGACCTTTACCAATGGGAGGAACTGATGACCGGTCCTCCCCTGCATTCTCGGTTCGGCCAATGGGAGTTCCGTACGAGTGCGGCCATCATGCACAAATAGCGTGGTTTCGGCAGCGCGTAGTTTCCCGGAGACTGGCTGATGAAAAAATCGCTGGTTTATCGGTGGCGGAAACTAATGCGGCCTCGGTACATCACCCAGGCCGGGGTGCGCCTGGACCTGGGAACGCTTGCTTTCCCCCAGCGTAAAGTGATGTATCGCGGGGTTTATGAGAAGACGGAAGGCGATGTTGTCACCAGGAATCTGGCACGGGATGATGTGGTCCTAGAGATCGGGGCCGGCATTGGCCTGGTTACTATTCTCTGTTGCCGCAAGATTGGCTCGGATCGGGTCTATGCCTATGAGGCGAACCCGCTCCTGGAAATGGTTCTACGCACGAATTTCAGCCTCAACGGCGTGAGCCCGCATCTGAGCATCAAGCTGGTTTCGCTGACCGGAGGCGAAGGTGATTTTTACGTCGCCGACCGGTTCATGATCTCAAGCCGTTATGCTCCGGCGGTCGAGAAGAGGGGCGTGACGGTGCAGCGGCAGCGAGTCGCGTCAGAAGCGCTCCCGGACATTCTGAAAAGAGTGCGGCCGACATTCCTCATCGTAGATGCGGAGGGGGCGGAGATGGACCTGGCTGATGACCGGGTTGTTTTGCAGGGGGTTCGCAAGATCTGCATGGAGGTCCATCCGCACATCGTGGGCGATCAGCAGATCTCCCGACTGATCGACAGCCTGACAGCGCGGGGTTTCGCACTGATCCTCGGCGAGAGCCAGGGGAAAGTCCTCTACTTCTCACGGCTGGCAGTTGGCGGACTTGACCTTGTCGTTTAGGACCGTCGCGAAAGGAGCTTGATCGCCCAGGGACTCCGGGTTATTCTCGGGCGCCGGAGAGACATGCCTTTACGACACTTCACTCTGCTCACGACCTTGAGCGCAGCCGCCCTTTTCTGGAACCTGGGCGCTCCCAGCCTGCATCATGCCGAGGGGGATTGGGCCACGATCGTCTTTAACATGTTTGATCACGGTCGTATCTTCATCCTTCAGATCGGGCACTTTGATTACTACGACAAACCCTTTCTGAGCTACTGGCTCATGCTGATCTGTGCCAAGGTCGCCGGCGAGGTGAGCGAAGCTGCGTTGCGTTTTCCATCGGCTCTGGCCGGTCTCGCCTCAGTTCTCATGACCTACGCTTTCGCGCGGCGGTTCTTCGGACCTCGAGTGGCCCTCAACGCCGGACTGGTGCTACTTTCGACGTCCGGCTTTATTATTTGGGGTCGAATTGCACAATCGGAAATGCTGAACCTGCTCGGCATCCTGGCCCCGCTCTGGTTGTTTTTCTGCTGGCGTGACTCTTCGCGCCCGGCCTGGCTTTACACGATGACGCTCATCATGGCGGTCGGCTCCTGGACCAAGGGGCCGCTCTGCTTCGTTGTCCCGGGATTCGTGATCGTCCTTTACAGCCTGCTGTTCCGGGACTGGAAGTGGCTCAAAGGTCTTCACGTTGTCGCGGCGGGGACCCTCTCTGTCATCTTGTACTTTTCCATCTTCCTGCTGGCCTGGTTGGATACCGGCCGATGGGATGCGTTGTTTCTGGTTTACCGGGAAAACGTCCTCCGGCTGTTTTCCCCTTGGGACCATGTACGGCCCTTCTACTACTACTTCTACGCTGTGCCGGCCATTCTGGCTCCCTGGAGCGTTCTCCTGCCCTGGGTTGTGATCCATCTCGTAAAGACTCGAAAATCGCTTTCCCCGGAGCTCAAAATCCTGCTTCTGATCATGGCCGGGATCTGGGTCTTCTTTGCCCTCTCAGGCTCCCGCCGGAGTTATTACCTGATCCCCTTGCTTCCTTTCGCCGCAATGTGGGTGGCGGTTTGGCTCGAGGCACTTACCGGATTGCCCGAAAGGTCGAAAAAGAGCATCCGTACTCTCTGGTTCGTCGCCGGTATCCTGGCGCTCGTCCCTTTGACGGCAAGAATCGGGCTGCCGCGGAGTTTTATGATCCAGGTTGCGGCCAGATACCTGTCGGGGCCGGCGGCTGAGGAGCGGGTCGTATCCGCCCTGACCTCCTTCCCGGTCACGTTGGCCTACATCGCCCTGGCGGTGGTTGGGGTCAGCTGGCTCTATTTATCCTGGACTCGATTCAGTGACGCCGGTATTCGGATCTTTGTTTCCGGTGTTTGCGCCGTGTTGATTCTGTACTTCGGCCTGGTTTCACCGAAATTTGCAGAACTGCGCGGGTACCGCGAATTTGTTAAGGAAGTCGCGGCTGTGGTTACGAGAGGCGAGGAGATGACTCTTTATCCCCAGCAAGAGGCCGCCATGGTGTTTTACCTGCAGGTGCACCAGGGGATGAGAAGCTATCGACTCTTCGACGACCTCGCTGCAGCCCGGGACCATCTCCTTCAGACCGGTGGGGTTCTGCTTGCGGAGGAGCGGGAACCGCTTCCGCAGGAGTCCTGGGAGAAGATAGTCGACGAGCATAAGTTGCGAGTGACGGCCAGGACCGACTCGGAGCAGTACGCGTGGGGGCTCTACCGACCTCGAGCGCCAGTCAAGCCGCCAAGTTAACGTGCACGTAAAGTGATCGAATTGCCAATGTGGGGCGTCAGATACCGCTACCTCGTCACCCCGAGCTACGCTTCGGTGCTCGAGGCGGCAGGCGTTCAGGATGCCGCGTCTTTGCACTCCTGGTCGGCAGAGGGTGACTGTGTGTCCCAAAGCTCGACCTCCGAAACCCGGCGTCAGGCATTGGGAAACCTTCTGGTCTATGTGAAACGCCGGTTTTACGAGCCCGCTTCGTGGCGCTATCTGGCGCGTGCGAGCCGGGGCTCGTGCGAGTGGGCGAACAACAAGAGTCTGAGGCAGTTGGGCATCCGATGCCCGGAGCTCGTCTGCCTGGGCGAAAAGCGCCGTGTCGGCCGGCTCTGCTGGTCGACCCTCGTCACCCGTGAAGTGCCTGACTCCAGGAACCTCCTGGAGTGCTTCCAGGATCCGGCATTTCGCCACGGTCAGGAAAAGCGTCGAGAGGTCTTAAGCGAGTTGGCTGCCTCCCTGCGACTGCTCCACAGACGGGATTTCGTTCTGCACGATGCCAGGCTTCGCAATGTCTTGCATCAAGAGGACGGAGAAGCCGGGTGTCGCCTCTATTTCATCGACTGCCCGCGCGGCGGGTACCGGCGCTTCCTGGTTCGTCGAGCCGTCAGGCGGGACCTCAGCCGGTTGCGCGAGGACCTGACTGAGAACTGCGGGGAGGAGGCTTGGGAAGTCTTTCGCGAGGCGTATTCGGAGGCATGAAAAGGACCTCAAGGACCCCCAGGGACAACACAAGCGAGATCAATCATTTTCGTCTCGTCCTTGAGGTCGTTGGGGTCCTTGAGGTCCTTTATCAGCGGGGCGCTTCTAAAGGGGCGTGCCCCAACCCCCTTCGCGAGCGCAGGGAGCCTTGGGAGTGCGCAAGCCACGCTTCACGCGCTAAAGAAACGACCCCAGAAAACGCCTCAAGAACCGCCCTTCCAGCGCGGCCCGGCTGGGCCAGCGCTTCCAAAGCTGCAGGTAACCCCGCCGAAAGGCGGGCAAGTCGCCCAGCCGATAGTCTGCGCCGGCGAGCTCCTTTGCCTCGTGGAATTCAACATCCGCAAACCTCTTCCCCAAGCGCTCTACGACGAAGGGATCATTTCTCAGGTAGCGAACCACTCGGTCACCCTGGCGCACTTGTTTCGCGTAATCGAAGCGGGCAGAACGATCCAGGCGTCGAATTCGCGCCACAGGAACCTTGCAGCACTTGAAGGGAAACGTGGCGGCGAGTCGGATCAACAACTCCACATCCTCGCGATGCGTCAGGTCTTCGCGGTACATACCGTGGGTGAGCATATTCTGAAGCGAAATCAAGAAGCCGGGATTGCGCACAAAGCGATGCCGAACATAGGCTGCAAGCACGTCGCCTTCAGGGCAGGCTTTGGGCACCTCGTTTTGCTCGCTGACCACGGGCCCGTATACGACCCCATCGAAAGTCGGATCGCGAAGATAGAGTTCGATCCGGGCTTCAACTGAATCAGGGGTGAGAAGATCGTCGGAATCCAGGAAACAGACGAAAGCGGCCTTCGTCGCTCTGATGCCATCGTTGCGGGCGGCCGACTTCTCGCCATTGACCGCCTTGGTCAAAAACCTGACCCGGTCCCGATACTCGCCACACAGAAAATGGCTGGTCCCGTCTGTCGAGGCATCATCCACCACCACACATTCGGCATTCGGGTAGGTCTGAGTCAGCACGCTATCTACCGCCTGGCGTACGTGCGGCCAGCGGTTGAAAGTGGGGATGATGACGGCGACGCGGGGAGGATTCACCGTTTGACCCGTGCCCACAATGATCGCCCTAACCTCCGGTAGTGAAGCGCGCGGCTCCACATGAATTTTTTGAGTTGCGCGGGCGCGGACGGATCTCGGCCCAGCTTCGACACAAGTTTCCAGACCTGGTGCGCTTCTTTTGTCGTTTGTCTGCCGAGGTGAGCGATGCCCTGCCAGACAGTCCATTCCTGAACCAGCACTTCGCTCCCGCCAAGCGGTCTGAAAGCGGTCAGCCGCTTGTGTCCGTCCGTCACAAGATACCATCCGAGCAAGGGGAGAACCGAAATGGGGGGAAACAGATCTCCTCGCAGCATGGCTTTACGGTAGGTCTCGACTCGTTCGGGAGCGTGTGTGATCGACAACAGGTCGACCACGCGGCTGACCGGGATGACACGTGTCGGCGAACAAGCTTGCCTGGCGTCAAAGCACTGGCTCACTGAAACCTCACCCCGACATCCAACCGATTGTTCTTCTAAGCACCCTCTCACCGACTCCCACCCACCTCTCAAAAGGCAGGCGAACCCTGGACCTTTCATCCTCGGAAGTGCTGAGCAGGTGCGGGGCCCGGCGCCTCTTGAGCTTCAGAAGCGCTCGCTCATCATATTTCTCTCGGAGACTTGTCAAATACGAGCCAAGCGGGCCGATCCACGTCGGAAGCACGATCGACGAGCCGAAGTCGACGAGCCAGGGCCTGCCATCGGAGCCGAGAACCAGATTCCCACCCACATCGCAGTGGAGAACGCCCCGGGCCCGGACCTTGGCGAGGATCCCGAGCGCGCCGTCGAAGAAATCCTGCGTGAATTTTTCGGGTGGCGCACTCAAGCAGTTGGGGCCGGCGACATGACTGAGAAGCAGGCCGTCGGGCCTGATACGGTCGATTAGGCGGGGAATGCCGGCCACCCCTGCCAATCGGCCATAAGCCTGTGCTTCGCGGCCGATTAGATAAGCCCCGAACGTCGATCGAAAAAGCCGGGAGCTTCTACTGAAGTCCTTGAGTATCGCTTGCCCACCTTCGTGCTCGACGAGCCGGACAACGGCGAAAACTCCGCCTCCTGGCTGAAGTGGCGCGATCGTTGAAAAATACCGACTTCTCATGGTCACCGCTCCGCATACAGGGGCGTATCGAGGATCATACTTGACGTCGGCCTTGTCCTCCACCTCCGGTGCGGCCAGAGCCACTGCTCGGGGTAGCGTCGAATCCAGTTCTCGAGGATGAGCGTGTACTCTTGAGTAATTCGGAGGACCTCGGCCTCCCGGGGGCGCCTGGCATCAGGGTAAATCGGTGGCGCAAAGAATGCGCGGAACCGGAACGGCGCTCCCTCGCGGACCAGGCAGCACGCCACCACGGGCGCGCCGGTGCGCAAGGACAGTAAGGCCGGCGTGGGTGTCGTAGAGGCCGGTATGCCGAAGAAATTCACAAAAATCCCATGCCTCCCCTGATTTTGATCAGCCAGAAGCACCACCGGCTGACCTCGGCGCAGCGCCCGAGACAAAACGGTCACACACCCACGGGTGGGGCACATCCGTTGAGAACCTGCTTCCCGGCGGGCCTTAATCCACGCTTCCAGTCGGGGGTTGTCCAGCCTTCGGGCTGCGGTCTTCACAGGGAGGGAGACGCCTCCGCCGGTGAGGCCGAAGACTTCCCAGCTGCCCAGGTGTGCCGTGACAAAGATGGGCGGTATCCGGGCGTGTCTGACCCGTCTCAGGACAGCGCTGCTCTCGTTATCCATCCGAAATTGCGACGGGGCTGTTGGCGGCCAGCAGAAGAACTCGACGGAGGTCTGAGCCAGATGCGAAAACATACGACGAAGTATCAATCGCTTTTCGGAATCGCCCAGCGTGGAAGCGAACGCAAGGTCCAGGTGTTTGCGCCCGTCCCGACGGGCCTCCCGGAGAATGGTATACAAGACCGGACCGGCAACCGCCCGAGCGAACCCCACTGCCGGGTCTGCGGGCCATACCCCTAGGATCACGCAAGCGAGTCGCGCCGCGAGGTATTCCAGCATGTCTCGTGACCAGCCGCGCTTCTTCACCGTTTGTCTCCTTCAGGCGGCCCGATACTAGCAAAACCAAGGCATGGGCCAACAGGGGAAAGGAAGACGACAAGATGCGACATCCGTCCTTTGTCGCGCCACAAACAAGGAAGTGATAAGTAGAATAACGGCAGGAAGAAGCACGGTCAGGTTCCGTGCGGTGTATTTGTTTGCGTCCGGCGGGGTTGAAGGGGGGAGGGTTTCCATGCACCACCGAAAGGCATTCCTGGAGTTCACGGTTATCTGCACGGCTGTTTTCTGTCTGGTCACCTTCGGGAAAATCGGATCCTCGGCCCGAACGGACACCGACCACCGAAGGGCGGAAAGCTTGGTCCGGCCGCCAGATCCGGGTTTTTCAAAAACGATTACGACTGGCGCTACAGCCCAGAATCTGGCACTGGCGATGGGTGTCCCGGCAGCAGACATTGTGCTGGCGGAACTTAAGGGAACGACTGATCCTATCGCTTTCGGCCTCGGTGAGACGGCTTTGAGCTATTTCCCGAC
>Ga0105092_10002333_pt1 | contig 10129 bp, 8 predicted proteins | sample PPLLak2March2015_FD_87021 | JGI IMG/M metagenome (GOLD analysis project Ga0105092, IMG submission 87021) | Freshwater sediment microbial communities from Prairie Pothole Lake near Jamestown, North Dakota, USA - PPLs Lake P7 Core (1) Depth... | ecosystem: Environmental > Aquatic > Freshwater >...
GACCAGCAGAAGCGCCAGGTTGCACACCGGCCCGCCCAGCGAGCGCAGGATATGCTGGCGGGGCGTGATGGAAGGATGCTCCGGCTCGTCATACAGCAGCACGGGCATCCCAAAGACGATCCGCACAGCATCCACGGGTTTGCCGATCGCTCGCGCCGCAGCCACATGGGCCATATTGTGGCACCATTCCGATCCCAGCAAAACGACCATTTTTATCCCGCCCAAAAGCAGGTGCTGCCAGCCTCGCCGGGAGGGGTGGTTTTTGATCGACAATCCGGTGAACAGCGTCCAGACCACCACCTGGTTCACCGGCAGCCCATTCCACCCCTGCAGGGCCAGCGGGGCGCCGAAGACATGCCCCATGCGAATCACGGGTTTGCCCGGCTGGAAGGAAAACGGGTTTGGCATCGATGGACGTCCTTTGGAGAAGTGCTTTCAGGATAGCATAAAAGAAGGAAAGGGAACAGGCTGCAGCAGGGGATATTTTCCCATATCGGAATATATTGCGAAGGATGTTTAGAAACCCTTTATCAGCCAACGCCACTGTCCCAAAGAGGGGTGAAATCATTATTTTAGGTGGGAGCTGTACTAGCTGCAGCTGCACCTACGAGGAGCACAAAACCCAGCCTTGCCGCCTTGGCGGGCCGGGTTCTGATGCAGAGAGGGAGCCGCACGAAGGTGGGGCTTTGTGCGCTTCGTTGCTGCGGTTTCTAACCGCCTGGACTTACCAGCCTGATATCCGTCCCCAAGGGGTGACTCCACGATCAACCATCCCTGTCTGCGGATCGTGGCCGATTCCAACCGCAAGCTGCCCGGGCAGGGGCACCTGGATTTCGCCGGGCATTTTGCCGCCCTCCAGCGGTCCGGGTTCCAGGGGTGGATGGCGGTCGAATGCGACAACCCGGTCGATGCGGCGGTCGAGCTGCCCCTGGCTGGCGAGTACCTGCACGGGTGCTGGGAGAAAGCCGGGGAGGACCGGTAAGGCCGGGAGAGGGCTGACCGGTATCTAAATGGTTCTGCGCGGAGACGTGTCGTTGGCCCGGCTCGCCGGAACCAGCAGGCTGCAAAAGCGAGCCGCCAGATGCTCGATCTGGATGCAGCCGCCTAGAATCGGCCAGTTCTTTCCCGAAAAAATATCTACCCACTCCGTCATTCGACTTCTCACGGGGATTTGGAGGTGATCTAACCCCGACCGTGGGTTGACGATCACGATGACCTCATCGCCCTGATATGCCTGCCGGTAAGCCCACGCCCCGTTGAGGACGAACAAGGTCTCCGGCTCCGCCTGGCGCAGTGCCGGATGTTGTTTCCGGCACTGAATCAGCCGGCGGGTGATCTCGTGTACGGCTTTGTTTTGCCGGCTCTCCTCCCAGGCCATCGGCCGCCGGCAGTCGGGGTCATTTTCTCCCAGCATGCCCACCTCGTCCCCGTAATAGACCATGGGTGCCCCGGGCAGGGTGAACAGCACCGTCAAGGCGATGCGCAGCCGGTCAACGTCCCCTTTCATCAGGGTCAGGATGCGCGGCGTGTCGTGGCTGCCGAGCAGGTTCAGCATGCCCCGTGCCGCCGGACCGTGAGCGTGCAGGAGCTGGGCCACCTCAAAGGCAAAGTCCTCCGCGTCCAGGGTATGGGTCAGGCAGTAGTCCAGGATCAGCTCCCGCAGGCGGTAGTTGGTCACCCCATCAAAGGTGTCCCCCTGCAGCCAGGGTTCCGCTTCGCGCCACACCTCTCCCACCAGATAGGCTTCCGGATTGGTTTCCTTAACCACCCGGCGGAACTCACGCCAGAATGCAAAGGGGATCTTGAAAGGCACATCCAGCCGCCAGCCGTCGATCCCGGCCTCTTCCAGCCAGAAGCGTGCCACATTCAACAGGTATTCCTGGACGGCGGGATTCTGATGGTTGAGCTTGGGCAGGTAGGGAGCATCCCCGCACACCATATACGAGAGGGGCGACGTGTTCAGGGGGTAAGAGTGGACGGTGAACCAATCCGCGTAGGGTGAAGCGGGTCCGTGCTGCTGCACATCCTGAAAGGCAAAAAACTCCATTCCGCAGTGATTGAAGACCCCGTCCAGGATGATCCGCATCCTGCGCGCATGGCAGGCGGCGACCAGGTCTTTTAGGGCTTGATTCCCGCCGAAGGCAGGATCGACCTGGGTGTAATCGCCGGTGTCGTATTTGTGGTTGGTCCTGGCGACAAAGATCGGATTGAGGTAGAGGGCGTTCACCCCCAGATGCTGCAAATAATCCAGTTTCTGGGAGATCCCCTGCAGATCGCCGCCAAAAAAGTTGGCCGGTGTGGGCAGTTCCTCCCACGGTCGTGTACCATGCGGATCGTTCTCGGGGCACCCGTTATAAAAGCGGTCGGGGAAGATCTGGTAGAAAACCGCATCCGCTGCCCAGGAAGGCAATTGCCCGTTATCGCCCATCTTGCCCTCGAGAGATCGCCTGATTTCCTTCTATCACATGATGCAGGATCAGATACATGGCGTGGGACCACAAAAGGGGCGATGCCACCGGTCCCCACCGCTTCACCCAGGGGGTGTACTCCTCCGGGTAGTTCAGGCACTCCTGCACCTGCTCGGGCAGCTCGCCGCGCTCGTTCGCCTGTCCTTCCAACCAGCAGAGAACTGTCCTCGCCCGCTCCCGGTCTCCGGCTTCGGCATAGAGCCATCCCAGCCAGGCGTACAGCACCGGCCATTCCCCACCCCCATAGTAGCGGTCTTGGGGGTAGCGGCGCAGCCCGCCGGTTCGCCCCATGAGCTGGCTTTCGAGGCGGGTAAGGGTTGCTTTCATGCGCGGGTCTCCTGGGGAAACCACCTGATACGGCACCGCCAGGGCGGCAAGATTGGCGTCCACTCCTCGGCTGCCGATGGATTTGACCAGATATCCATCAACAACCGAATGGGTGAGAATGTACTCTTGAATTTCCGCCGCTGCCCTCCCCGCCTGCTCATCTCCCTGCCAATCGGCGAGCGACCGGAGCCCCGCCGAAACCGCCGCCAGGGTGTAGGTATGCACCTGGTCTTCGTGCTCCTCCCAGATATCCGAACAGGGCAGGGGCCACAGGGCGATCAGATACTCGCGGATCAGGATAACCGCTTCTTTCCATGCCGGCGGGAAGGCGTGCGTGGGGTGCAGAGTGAAATGCTGCTGCAGTGCCCACAACCAGGTGCCCAGCCCATCCAGCTGGTGGTTCCCCCAGTGTCCGGCAACCTCAAGACCTTCCACGGTAAAACGAGCGTGGAAGGTGTCCATCTCGCCAGAGCGGGATCCCGCTCTGGCCTGTAAGGTGCTGTCCTGGATCTTCCCGGCATAGCGGCGGACCACCTCCACCGTCCACTGGAAAAACCGGTGGGCGCTCTCCCCCTGTCCGCAGCGGTCCATGGCGTAGGCGCAAAAGGATCCATCCCGAAACCACCCGTAGCGGTATATGGGGAAATTGGGGCAGGCGATGTACGCCCCGGAGGGAGCCTGGTTGGTGAGAATGACCTCGAGGCTGTGCTGCACCAGATCCATATGCCTAACCCTTTAGTGCACCGGTGACGATGCCTTTGATGAAGTATTTCTGCAAGAAGGCAAACAGCACCAGGATCGGTGCTACAGCGATCAACGAGGCGGCAAATACCAGCCCCCAATCGGACAGGTGCATTCCTTGAAAAGCAGCGATGCCCACCGGCAGGGTGAGTTTTTCTGGATCATTAAGGATTGTAAAGGCCCAGACGAACTCATCCCAGGCGCCCAGCGCCGCCAGGATGGTGGCCGTGGCCAGGGCCGGCTTGCTCAGGGGCAGGATCACCAGACGGTAGACCTGCCAGGGCGAGGCGCCGTCCATCACCGCCGCCTCCTCTATCTCTCCGGGGATTGTCTCAAAAAAGCCCCGCAGGAGAAACACGCACAAGGGCAGGTTCTGGGCCACGTACAGGAGAACTACCCCTTCCAGGTGGTCGACCAGGCTGAGACGGGAGGCAAGCATGAACTGCGGGACAATCAAGGTCATGGCCGGCATGATCATAAAGAACACCACCACGCCGTACCAAAATTTCTTGCCGGGGAAGGTGAAGCGGGCAAAGGCGAAGGCCATCATCGAGCCCAGCCCAACCACGAGGGCAGTGGTCACCACCGTCACACTGAGGCTGTTGATGAAGTAGCGGTCAAAGCGGTTGGAGGTCCAGGCGGCGATGAAGTTCTTCAGCGTTGGGTGGTAAGGGATCAGGCGGGGGGGGATCTCAAAGGCATACACCGTCCCTTTGAGCGAGGTGGAAATCATGTACAAGAACGGGAGCACAGTGGCAATTACCCCCGCGAGCAGCAGCATGTAGAGCAAAATTTGGGAGAGGTAGGTGCGCCGTATGTTTGGCATGGATTTGGCCGATCAGGGCAGGGAATGCGCTTCGCGGCGGGTGAGGCGCAGCTGTGCCTGGCTGATGGCGAATACAATGCCGGCCAGGATAAATGAGAGGGCAGCCGAATAGCCAAATTTCAAATCGGTGAAAGCCTGGCTGTACATATAGCTCAGCATGACATCCGTGCGGTGGATGGGACCCCCTCCGGTTATCAGCGCAATCGGGATGTAGGTCTGGAAGGCGCCAATGGTGAGCATGACGAACACCAGGGCGATGGTGGGCGCCAGCAGGGGTAAAGTAATGTAGATCAGCATGTGTTTGCCATCTGCCCCATCGATGGCCGCCGCCGCAAAGCATTCTTCTGGCAGCGCCTGTAGGGCAGCCAGGAAGATCACCATCGTCCAACCTACCCCCTTCCAGATCCCCAACGCGTACAGGGCAATGAAGGCTGTCCGCGGCTCGTTCAGCCAGGGGATGGCCTTATCCACCAGATGAAAAGTATTGACCAGTGCCTGGTTGACCAAACCGGCCGGGTTGGAGTTGAAGAGATATTCAAAGAGCAGGGACACCACCACCCAGGAGGTAACGACCGGCAGGTAGTAGAGCACCCGCATCGCGACCCGAGCGTGGCGGACCCCCTCAAGAGCCAGAGCGACCACCAGTCCAAAGAAGAGCTGCCCTGCCACCGTCACCAGCGCATAGCGGGTGGTATTGGCCAGGGAAGACCAGAAGATGGGATCGGCGAGCGCGGCCCGGTAATTTCCAAGGCCGAGGAACGGGCTGGTTGCTCCGGGCATGAGCTGCCAGTCGTACAGGCTGATGCGCAGGGCATTGACCATCGGGTAGGCCAGCCACATCAGGATGAAAGCCATCCCTGGGAGGAGAAAGGCATAGGCGGCCAGGCTGTTCCGGCCCTTACGGGTCAGCCGCAGGGGGAACAGGTTATAGAAGCGCCGGGGCCTGGTCTGGCCCCGGCTGGCGATCGTATTGAGTGTCATTCTACGAGCAGGGCATCAATTTGTGCGGCGGCTTCGTCCAGGGCTTCCTGGGGGGTCTTTTCGTGGCGCAGGATAAACTGCCCGGCATCGATGATGATCTCGTCCATCTGAGTCAATTTGGGATGAGCCGTGCGTGACTGCGAGGTTTTCAGCTGCTCCAGGAAATAGCCGTAGTACGGGTGGGATTGAAAATAATCGGAGTCGACCAGGTCGATGCGGACCGGAATCTGGCCGACTTCAGCCATCTTCATCTGGTACTCGGGCGAAAGCAGGAAGCGAATGAACTCGATGGCCTGTTCGGGGTGCTGAGATTGCTTGAAGAGCACCACGTCCTCCCCACCTACCACGTCAATCGAGCCGCCTTTGCCGGCCGGGAAGGGGGCCGCCGAAACGAGTTTGCCGGGGACCAGCGATTCGACCATCGGATAGGTCCAGGGGCCGTTGTCGGTGTTGGCGTACATATCCTGGGCAAAGCCAAGGAAGAGGTCCACGCCGTTGCCCAGGATGAGTGGGGAGATGCAGCCCTGGTCGAACAGCTTGAGCAGGAACTCGTAGGCGGCTACGGTGTCGGGTCCGTTCAGGTAGCCGGTGGCGGTGGTCACTTCGGGGTCGGTGACGGCGCCGCCAAAGGACCAGATCCACGGGAGGGTCACCCAGGCAAAGGTGCCGTCGGCTGCAAAATAGTAAGCGTCGGGTTTGGCGGCTTTGAGCGCCTGGCATTGGGCTTCGATCTCATCCATGGTGGCGGGAGGGCTGCTGATCCCGGCCGCCTCGTACAGGGCTTCGTTATACAGCCAGACCTTGGTGTTGGTGTCCAGGGGCAGGCCGTAATAGTGGCCCTGCCACAAATTGGTCGACAAAGGGCCCGGGAACACCACCTCTTTGAACTCTTCAAAGTCGGGCATGGCCTCGTCGAGGGCCACCAGGGCTCCCTGGTCGGCCAGCTCGGGCACCCAGATGATGTCGGCCCGGATCAGGTCAGGCGCCACGCCGCCTGATATAGAGGTGAGCAGCTTGCGGCGGAAATCTTGCCAGGTGACGGAGAGTGCTTGGATCTTGATCCCAGGATGATCCTTCTCGAACATCGGGATCAGGGTCCCCACCAGCATCTCGTTTTCGGGTGAGGTCTCGTTGTAGTTGTGCCAGAAGGTGACCGTGACGTCGCCTTCCGGGGCAGGTGTGGGCGGGACGACCAGGGTTTCCTTTACCACAACCGTTTCCTTGACGGTCACCTTCTCCGGCTCTGGAGGGGGTGCGGTAGGGGTAGGCTGCGGAGTGCAGGAGGCCAGGACCAGGCTGGCCAGCAGGAGAAGGACGAACAGGGTTTGCTTCATGGGGATCTCTCCTTATTCTACATGAAAAGAAAGGCGACGGTAGAGCATCAAAGGCAGAAACTGCAGCGAGCGAGAACAGCAGGTTCTTTATGGGTTTGGGAGCCTCCTCTTCGGGAATTGAAACGGTTCAGTTTAGGGGTTTTAAAAAAGGTTACTTGGTCGGCGCAAGTCCTGTTGACTGGCGCACGACCAGGCGCGGCTCGATAAAGAGCTGGGGTGGGGGTGTCCCCCCGTTGCCGCAGACCACGGCGAGCAGGATGCGCACGGTCTCAAAGCCGATCTCGCGAAACGGTTGGGCGATGGTGGTCAGAGATGGCTGCCAGTGGGCGGCCTGCTGGATGTCGTCAAAACCGACCACCGACACGTCTACCCCGGCGCGCAGCCCGCGCACCTGCAGGGCATGCAGCGCCCCAAAGGCCGCCAGGTCGTTGGGGCAGATGACCGCCGTGGGGGGGTGAGGGAGGTCCAGCAGGAGGTGCATGGCCACCTGGCCGCTGCGCTCGTTGAAACCGCCTGGGACCAGATAGTCCTCCACAAGGTCCAGTTGGTGTTCCTGGAATGCCTCGACCACCCCTCTCCAGCGCTGCTCGGCCAGCATCAATCCTTCCGGGGGTCTCAGGTAGGCAATGCGGCGGTGGCCAAAGTCGACCAAATGGCGAATTGCCTGCCGAACTCCGGCTGCGCCATCCACGTCGACGAAGGCGTATGGCTCGGAGGCGGCGGTCTGGCCGTACGTGACGAAGGGAAAGCCGCGCTTTTGCAGCAAGTGGACGCGCGGATCGTCGGCCCGCATGCCCATCAAGATCAGGCCGTCCACCTGCATTTCCCCCACCAGGCGCTCGTAGATCTTCAGCTCCTGGCGCGCGCGGGTGGCGGCGGAGAGCAGAAGATCATACCCATTCTCGGCAGCAGCGGTGTTGACCGCGGATAGAAATTCCAGAAAGGCGATATCCCCGGGGTCCAGGCTGTGGTTGTCCTCCACCGAGATCAGCGGGACCAACCCCAGCCGCCGGGTGAGCCGGGATTTGAGACTGCGGGCTGCTGCGGAAGGGTGATAGCCCAGTTCCTCGATGGTCTTCCGGATCACCTGGCGCGTGTCTTCGGCCACCACCTCGGGGTTGTTGAGGTAGTTGGAGATCGTCCCGATGGAGACGTTGGCTTTTCTGGCGATATCCCGGATGGTGGTCATCGGCAATTGAAACGGTTCAATGGATAACTAGATTATAGCAAGGAAAGTGGAAAAGTCAAGCGGTAGTAGACCATTTTTCTTGACAAATTTCACAAACGGGAATAAACTTGGCTCGTTGTCATCTTGCGAGAGGAGGCGTGTGTGTTTAAACCAGAATCGGTGCTTGTCATAAATCGAGCCGCATGTGCGCGCCTCCAGGCAGCGAGATAGGCTTTATTCCCCATCCGTCTTGAAATAACCTGGCCGCGGGCGCACATGTGCCCGTGGCTTTCGTTTTAATCGATCCGCCGCGTGCTTCTTTACGCATGCACCGTAGAGGGCTCGCGCCCTTTCTCGACCTCGCGCACCGGCCTTTGAATTCGATCCTCACGCCAGCCACGGCTATCTTCCTGGCTGGCGTTTCTCGTTAACCGCTAAGAGATCTCTTTCATGAAAGGAAACGGGTTTTTATGGCTCAAGGTTTTGAAAGTCGACTCGCCCATGCCTGTCCCACAGCCCGGGACGATCGTTCCCCGTCAGGCGCGCAGAGGGCGTCTTTGGATTGGTTCCAGGCAGTCCACCAGCCTGGATTGGATCGTGCTTTCTCTTCTCGATGGATGATATCCCGCCCCGTCTGTGCCCGTTCTCGGTGGCTGCGGACGGGCGGTTGGATGGGAACTTACGGCGATGAGTACAAAAGACAACGTTTCAGACGACGAAGGTGTCGTTTATAAAAAATCAACCTCGATCTGTTTTGTTCGCCCGCTGCGCTCACCGGAACGGGTCATTCCCTGTGCGGTCTCGAGCCGCCTGCGGAAGGAGCTGGTCTATCCGACTGCGTCACCCTCTTCCTTGCGTCGACGGGTCAGGCAGGTCAAGGAGCTGGATCATAGTGACCCGCTGGCAGTCGGCGATGTGGTCAGGTTTGTCGACGCGGGCAGCGGAAGTGGCGTGATCGTTGAGATCCTCCCCCGGCGCAGCCACCTATCCCGACGGACGGCAGCCCCCACTCCGGGCGCGCACGCGTTCGAACAGGTGGTCGCCGCCAACGTGGACCAGATCATCCCGATCTTCGCCGCCGCCGATCCGAGCCCGCACTGGAATATGCTCGACCGCTACCTTGCCTCGGCGGAATCCTTTCATCTGCCCGCCGTCATCTGCATCACAAAGCTGGACCTGGTCCGGGGTACGGACCGGGAACCCGGCAAAGAGATCCAGGCGACGGTAGCAGAGTATCGACAGATCGGCTACCCGGTCCGGTTAGTCAGCGTGGTCACCGGTGAAGGCCTCGATGACCTGCGAGAGGTTTTGCGCAGCCGCATTTCGGTCTTCGTCGGCAAGTCTGGTGTCGGGAAGACATCCCTGCTCAACACCCTTCAACCCGGACTTGGCTTGCGTGTCAATGAGGTCAACCAGAAAACCGGTAAAGGAAGACACACCACTACCTGCCCGGAGCTCTTCCCCCTGGACTTTGGCGGGGCAGTGCTGGACACCCCCGGCATGCGCGAGGTTGGTCTGTGGGAAGCCAACCTGGAAGACCTGGCGATGCTTTTCCTGGAGATGAGACCGTTGGTCGGGAAATGCCGTTTTGGGCTGGATTGCAGTCACGATGAGGAGCCTGGTTGCGCGGTGCGCAAAGCGGTGATGATGGGACAGATCAGCCCCCGCCGGTACCAGAGCTTCCTGCGGATGCGGGAGGACTGGAGGCGGCGATGAAAACGATCCATGACGAAATGGCCCTCGCCACAACGCATCCACGGGCTTCCGCATACACCAGGTCTGCACGGGCGGGAATGCTGCGCGCTTACCGTGCTCAGGCGGAAGACGGATTCACCTGCAAGCGCTGCAGAAATTTCGTCTCATCCGCAGTGGCTTTGGCGGGTGTGCTCAACCGCAATCACTGCCCGTATTGCCTTTGGTCACGTCACGTGGACCTGTACCTGCCCGGTGACCGCCTGTGCGCCTGCAAAGCGCCGATGCGCCCAGCCGGCCTTACCCAGAAGCAGACCCGGAAGAAATATGCCTGTCATCGGAACGGTGAGCTCATGCTGATCCACATCTGTACGGAGTGCAGTGGAATCTCGATCAACCGGCTTGCCGCTGACGACGACCCCGGCGAGGTCATGCAGGTCTTTGAGAGCTCCTCGCGGCTTGACCTTTCAACGATGTCCAGGCTGGCCGCCGAGGAAATCCAACTTCTGGATATGCGGATGCGCGATCTGGTGCGGATGCAGCTTTTTGGGAATATCCAGGTAATACAACGGTCTGGCTGATCGATAAAAAC
>Ga0105092_10002335_pt1 | contig 10118 bp, 7 predicted proteins | sample PPLLak2March2015_FD_87021 | JGI IMG/M metagenome (GOLD analysis project Ga0105092, IMG submission 87021) | Freshwater sediment microbial communities from Prairie Pothole Lake near Jamestown, North Dakota, USA - PPLs Lake P7 Core (1) Depth... | ecosystem: Environmental > Aquatic > Freshwater >...
GGTGATCGGGGAATATGGCTTCGGTGGGTTCCGACTTTTCACTGTAGCAGTTCCCTCTCCATAGGTTCTTTCTTTCTTCAACGTCACTGTTCTTTAGCAGTTTCTCTCACACCAGGAGGGCTGAAAAAATGCTCTCCTGGTTCGTTATTTTTATTTGGTCTATCCGCCGGCGAATTTTCGTGGCCACATCAAGGTAATGCGTTCCTTGAAACAACAACGGCAGGACGCACGCGGCATATTTGAAGCCGGTCTCGTGGCCGCCGATCCGATGGTGTCGATACCAAGGCATTTGCGGGTGGACGGGCGGATTCTTTACGCTGGCCAAGGTGTTTACGATTTAACGAATTACAAAAATTTATACGTAGTCGGGGCCGGTAAGGCGACCGCCAAGATGGCTCTGGCGGTCGAAGAGCTATTGGGCGAACGGATCACCGGGGGCATCGTAATTGTTAAACGGGGACATACCGTTCCGCTGCGGAAATTAGAAGTTGTTGAAGCCGGCCACCCGATACCAGATCAGGCGGGAGTTAACGCCACGGAAACTATCGTCGGGTTGCTGAAGCGGACTCTAGAAACGGACTTGATCCTTTGTCTCATTTCCGGGGGTGCCTCTGCTCTATTGGTGTCTCCCAGCGCAGGTCTCAGCCTGGAGGATAAGCAGCAAACCACACAAACGCTTCTCAATTGCGGCGCGAGAATTCAAGAAATCAATGCGGTTCGCAAGCACATCTCCAAAGTCAAAGGCGGTCGACTTGCCGAGCTGGCCTATCCTGCGACTGTCGTAGCGCTGATTCTGTCGGACGTAATCGGCGACGCTGTCGACATCATCGGCTCAGGACCGACGGCACCCGATTCGAGCACCTTTGCAAATTGTTTGTCCATTATCGAACGATACGATGTAGGGGAAATGATTCCTGGCGCTGTGAGACGCTTTTTGCAAAAAGGAGCCGCAGGAGAAGCAGCAGAAACTCCCAAATCAGGTGATCCAGTCTTTGACAAAGTTCAGAATCTCATCGTCGGTAACAACCAGTCCGCCTTATCGGCGGCCAAAGAAAAAGCCGAAGCATTGGGATACCACGCGTTGGTTCTTTCGAGTACCGTTGAAGGCGAAGCCAAAAAGGTCGCTATCGATCACGCAGCCATGGCCAAAGATATTTTAGCGGGTCGCGGCCGGGTGCAGCGGCCGGCCTGTATCATTTCCGGCGGAGAGACGACGGTCACCATCCAGGGCGACGGTTTGGGCGGTCGGAACCAAGAATTTGCCCTAGCGGCGGCGATCGAAATCGACGGTATGGCGGGGGTGGTGGTACTTGGTGGAGGTACGGATGGTACCGACGGGCCAACCGATGCGGCAGGGGCTATTGTCGATGGCACTACGCTTCAGCGCGCCAGAGAAAAGGGATTCGATGCAAGAGACTATCTTCGAAGAAATGATTCTTACCCTTTGCTAAAAGCCGTCGGCGACTTACTGGTGACGGGTCCGACACTGACAAACGTCATGGACCTTCGGTTAGTGCTAGTCGCGTAAAGGCGACGGTCGTTTTCGTGCGCTGCACCCCTTTCCAAGGGGTCGACCAGACCTGCTATTAATCTTTTCCGGTGTTGATTTCCCGATCCATCCATGATTAAAGTTCCTCCTTCCGATAGAAATTGACTAAACAGACAACCCACCTATTAATGGTTGGGCCGGATGGGAGTGAGGAAATGATTGACGTAAGCGCGAGAGGAGTCCGCTGCCGGGCGGCACAAGAAATTCTTGATCTCGAAGGAACTATCGGAGTTGCCACCGAGGGAACGATCGTCTATGAGCTCGAAGGAGAGGGAGGACAATTGGTACACGTTCAATGGGACAATGGGGCGAGCTCCCTTGTCTCCTCGGAGGAAATTGAGATTACCGACCGGGGCGTGATCTGGCAATAACCGAGCTTCAAGCGTACCGGCCAGGACAAGCGCTGCTGGGATCAAGTCACCCTGACCGCAAGCTTTCGGCCCAGGGATTCGAAGGAGTCAAGCCACATCTGGGCAGCGTTATCGCCCCGCTCTTTGTGGCGGCGGATTGTTGGGTAGGTGCTTTCGAGCAATCGGTAGTAACTATTTTGGATTCTCCACAAATCTACCTGAAAGGGAAGGACGTCGATCAAACTCGACGCCCTGTCCAGTTGTTGTAGCGCATCGCCCGTCGGGTTGGCGACCAGCCGTTCCATCATCCGTTCAAGTTTGCGCCTGTAGGCGAATTCCAAGGTAGCCGCGTCGACGGACACCCCTTCGAACCAGGCCGTCTCTAGGAGCGCTCGAATCCGTTCTATGTCCACGTCATCCTTTTCGAGCGCTTCGCGCAGGTAGCCGTTGAGCACGAATCCCGCGGCGCCGTGAAAAGCTTTGGGCAGCGGAATATGAAGGTTGGTGAGAAAGCGCATCATGGGCGCGCGGTGTTCATAGATCTGCCGGTAGAGCGCCTCGGCTTCGCGCAAAGCGGACTCGAGTATCACGTTCAAGACTTTGCGCTGCTCGTCGCGAAACAGCGAACTGATCGAATAATTCGACTCGCCAAAGCGCCGGTCCATGATGCGGATGACTTCCGCGAAATCGGCGCGCATGAACGGTTCGACTTCTTCCCGCGTCAACTTTTGATAAGCGTCGGTCCCCTGAAAACTGCGCACACCGCCGTTGACGTTGTGATCGCCCAGGTGCAGCACGCCGAAACTCATTACTGCCGATTCTCGAGTGATTTCTGACGTGAGCTTTACCCGGCCCACCGCCATTTTGGCTAAACCGGCGGTGAATACCTGGTAGTCTTCACGCTCTGCCTCGAAGTTATAGAGTTTCGTTCGCTCCGGGTAGTCTTCGAAGAGAGAGCTTACCGCGTAGTGTGCGACGACCCGTTCAAAATCGACCCGGGCGGGCCTGACGAAGTTTTCATAGATACGCTGGCCGTCGCCGTGTTCTGGGATGTTGCTCTTGGCCTTTGCCAGGCGCTCAACGAATTGCTCTTCGAGAGAGTCGCCGAACAGGTCTTGGGCCAATTGGACGGTACGCCCGGCGTATTGAATGATCTGCACGGTTTCGATGCCCGAGATTTCATCGAAGAACCAGCCACAGCTCGTATACATGAGCATGGCATGGCGCTGCATTTCGAGGAGCTTCAGCGCCTGGGTCAATTGTTCTTCGGTCAAAGGGCGGGCCAGATGGTGGGCGAGAAAAGCGTCGACATTTGTCACGGACCGGTCAAGCACTACGCTTACGTAATCGTCTCGTGCCACCCAAGGATCTTTAAAATATCGCGCGGCGAGTTCTTCATAACGCACCGCCACTGAGTCGCGCAGCCAATCCAAGGCATTCCGAAGCGGCGCGCGCCATTCTTGGTTCCAATCCGGGTGGCCTCCCGAGTTGCAACCGCAGTTGCCCCGCCAGCGCTCGATGCCGTGGAAGCAGCTCCAGGAGGTTTCTTCGAGGATCTCGACCTGGTAGGTCGGGGGATGCCGCTCAAGATATTCGCCATAGTTCGTCAGTCGGGCCAATTGATTAGACTCGATGGTGTTCAAGGCGTAGGCCAGCGCCATGTCGCCAAAGCGATGGTGATGGCCATAGCTCTCTCCGTCGGTTGCAATATGCGCGAGTTCAGGCCAGTCGCGTTCCTCGGAGAAAACGCCGGCAAGCCGGTGGGCGAAATTCTCACCGCTGGACAATAAATTCTCAAACGCGACGGCCCGGGAAACCGGTCCGTCGTAAAAGAACAGAGCGATTGTGCGACCCGAGGGCAGCCGTTGCTCGTAGGCCTGGGTCGGATCGATGTGCCCGCCTTTAACGTCGTGCCATCCGCGGCCGCCGACGCGCCGGACGCGCCCGGCCTGGTGCGGCGCGAGGATGGTAAATTGGATCCCCACCTCGGCGAGAATCTCCAGCGTCTCTAGATCCACCGCCGTTTCAGGTAACCACATTCCTTCCGGCTTGCGTTGGAAACGGCGCTCGAAGTCGGAGATGCCCCAAAGGATTTGCGTGCGCCGGTCGCGGCTGTTGGCCAGCGGAAGTATCATATGATTGTAAGCCTGAGCCAATGCGGAGCCGTGACCGGAATAGTTCCTTTGGCTTTGGCGGTCAGCTTCCAGGATCGCTTGATAGACGTCCGGCGCTTTTGGTTCCAGCCACGAGAGCAGGGTGGGTCCAAAGTTGAAGCTGATCTTCGCGTAGTTATTGACGAGTTGAATGATTTGGTCTTCGTTGTCGAGGATCCGCGACACGGAATTTGGAGCGTAGCACTCCGCCGTCACGCGCTCGTTCCAATCATGGTAGGGGTATGCCGAATCCTGCAGTTCGACGGTTTCGAGCCACGGGTTCTCGCGCGGCGGCTGGTAGAAATGGCCGTGAATGCAGATGTAGCGTTCCACAAGAGTTAATTTACACAGTCGCTCACGTTGGCTATTGATTTTTCACCGATACGGTGGGGTACGGTCAATGCCATGTAGCGGGCTACTTGGTTATCGAATTATTATACCTTGCCGACAGATGTTGGTGGAATTTTGAACAGGTCTCCGGCGCGTTGACGCGGTTCTCGACTCAAATCCTCGCGGCTATAATTGACCGGTCGTCACCCAGCTGGTTCTTCGCTCACCGCGGCCGATCACCACGATTCCGCTTTCGGAGACAAAGTAGCGGTGGCGGTCCTTTTCGATATTGTATCCGATTTCGGTTCCCGGGGGGATGACGTTCGATTTATCAATAATGGCTCGGCGAATTTTGCAGCCCCGGCCAATTTCCACCCAGTCCATGAGCACGGAATCTTCGATTTGGCCGTAGCTATGAATTCTCACGTTACGGCCGACCACGCAGTTCTTGACGACGCTGCCGCTGATAATGGTACCTTGGGAGACGATGGAGTCCAAGGCCGCGCCTTTGCGATCTTGCCAGTCGAAAACAAACTTGGCCGGCGGATCGCCAAAGTCCGTGGTGCGGAGCGGCCAGCCGCGGTTGTACAAGTTGAACGATGGATCAACCGAACAGAGATCCATGTTGGCTTCGTAGTAGGCCTCAATGGTTCCGAGGTCGCGCCAATAACTAGGTTCCTCGCCTTTCTCGGTCGACGGCACGCGATTTTTGCGGAAATCGTAGGCGTAAACTCTCTTTCCATGGAGCAGGGACGGTAAAATATCGCGGCCAAAGTCATGGTCGCTCGATTCTCGTTTGGCGTCTTCTAACAGGGCTTGAATTACAGTCTCGGCGTTGAACAGATAGTTGCCCATGGAGATGAGCGCAGACTCGGGCTCGCCGGGAATCGCTTTGGGCCGGCTCGGTTTTTCTTCGAAGCCGACGATGCGCCAATCCGAGTCTACCTCCATTACTCCAAACGGCGTTGCTTCTTCGATTCTTACCGGCAACGCCGCGACAGTGACGTCGGCGTTTTTTTTCTGATGCTCGTCGATCATCTGTCTGATGTTCATTCGGTAGACATGGTCCGCGCCGAATACCGCGACGAGTCTGGGGCGGTGCCGCTCAATCAAGTATAGGTTCTGATAAACCGAGTCGGCGGTGCCCTGGTACCAATCCTTGCCCATGCGCATCTGAGCGGGAACGGGCGTGATAAAATGATCGCCCAAGAAATCAGTGGTGCGCCAGCCCTTTTCCAGATGCTCCAAAAGAGATTGCGCCTTGAATTGGGTCAAAACATAGATGGAAAGAATACCGGAGTTCACAAAATTGGAAAGGACAAAGTCAACAATTCGGTACCGGCCTCCAAACGGCACCGCGGGCTTGGCTCTGTGCGCCGTCAAAGGATAGAGACGCTCGCCCCTGCCGCCCGCGAGGACAATGCCCAAGACGTACATCATCGCACCTCTGTTGACAACCTCCTCAACCCAAAAGCTGTTCGTACAAGCGGCTGTAAGCTTGAGCCGAGCGATCCCAGGAAAAATCCACGCGCATCGCCCGGCGCATCAGCTCAGTCCACGGTTCTTTCTCAGCAAAAGCGGTCAATGCCCGTTCAATGGTTTGCCATAGCGCTTGAGGCTCGTATTTGTCAAAGACAAAGCCGGTACTGCGGGCGCGGTCGGTGTCGTAGTCGACTACGGTATCTTTCAATCCGCCGATTCCGCGAACCAGCGGAATTGTACCATATTTCAGACTGAACATCTGATTGAGGCCGCAGGGTTCGTAAAGCGAGGGCATCAAAAATATGTCCGCGCCGGCTTCGATCCGATGGGCCAAAGCCTCGTCAAAACCCGTCCGCACGGCGAATTTTTCCGGGAAACGGGCGGCGGCGGTTACGAAAAAGCTCTCGTAACGCTCTTCGCCGCTCCCCAAAAGCACCAGCTGTATCTCCCGCTCCATCAGCTGATCAAAGATTTTCTGCACGAGATCGAAACCTTTTTGCGACGTCAGGCGAGAAATCATGCCCAGCAGCGGCACAGCGGATTTCACCGGGAGCCCCACACTTCCCTGCAGCTTGTCTTTGCAGATAGCCTTGCCGGTCAGGTCATTTACGGAGTACCGCTGCTCGATGAAGGCGTCGATTTCGGGGCTCCACTCGCCGTAGTCCACCCCGTTGAGAATCCCCGTCACATCCGCCGCTCGCTGCTGTAATATCCCTTGGAGGCCGAAACCCTGTTCCGCGCTCATGATCTCCTGCGCGTAAGTCGGGCTTACGGTAGTTATCTTATCGGCAAAGGTCAGGCCGCCCTTTAGAAAATTGATGTTACGATAAAACTCCAGATATTGAGGGTTGAAATAGCTGCGATCGAGGTTCAGTAAGGGCCAATTCAACTCGTGAAAAATTCCCTGGAAACCAAGGTTGTGCGCGGTAAGGACGCTCTTGGCCGATGCAATTTCCAGGTAACGAGCGGCTTGTGTCTTCAAAAATATAATTCCGAGCGCCGTCTGCCAGTCGTGGCAGTGGACGATTTCGACTGGATGTTGGCGGAGAATTTCCAATGCGGCACGGCTAAAAAAAACAAACCGTTCCGCGTTATCAGGATAATCAAACTCGGGCCTCCCGTAAAGAAAATCACGGTCGAAGTATCGGTCCGCACGGACCAGGTAGACGGACACGCTGTGTCCTAGCTCAGCCTTGAGCACGGACGACTCTACTGGCTGCGCTCCGAGCGGGATGGTGAGTCGCATACCCGTTTCTTCCAGTGCGAAGGGGCCATTGAGAACGCACCGGTAGGCCGGCATGATCAGGGAGACTTCGTGCCCGCGTTTTTCCAGAGCAACGGAAAGCGTTCCGACAACGTCGGCCAAGCCGCCGGTCTTGGCGAAGGGGGTTATCTCTGATGAAAGCATCGCAAGTTTCATGACGGATGATTGCGGGCAGATCAGACGCTTGACTGTTTGGCGTACACCTCAATCCTGGTTCTTAAAAAAAACGACTGACAGCGGCGGCAAGGTGATCGTAAGGGAACAAGGGCGACCATGGAGCGGTACGGGAACGGTCTCTACGCCGCCGAGGTTGCCCATGTTGCTCCCGCCGTAGTCACCGGCGTCGCTGTTCAGTATCTCCCGCCAAAATCCACTGCGCGGGGAGCCGAGCCGATAGCTGTAACGGGGCACAGGGGTGAAATTGCAGACGACAAGAATAAGGGCCGAGCTCGATTTACTTTTGCGAATCAGAGTTACGGCACTGCTATCGGCGTCGTCACAATCGATCCATTCGAAGCCCGCCGGTTCGCAATCCATTTCGTGCAATGCCGGCTCGCCGCGATAAAGGCGATTGAGATCTTGCATCCACTTTTTTAGTCCGGCATGGAACGGATAGTTCAATAAATCCCAATCCAGGCTGCCGTCATGCACCCATTCTCGCCACTGGCCGAATTCGCCACCCATGAACAGAAGCTTCTTTCCCGGTTGCGCGTACATGTAGCCAAACAGCGCCCGCAAGTTGGCGAACTTCTGCCAGTCATCGCCGGGCATCTTGCCGATCAGGGAACGCTTGCCGTAGACGACCTCGTCATGGGATAGCGGCAGGACGAAATTCTCGTGGAACGCATAAATCATCCGAAACGTCAGCTTGTTATGGTGGTAACGCCGGTAGATGGGATCCTGGCTCATGTATTCCAGCGTGTCGTGCATCCAGCCCATGTCCCACTTGAGACCGAATCCTAGCCCGCCGACATAATTGGGCCTGGACACCATCGGCCACGAGGTGGATTCCTCCGCGATGGTCTGAACGTCCGGATGATTTTTATACACCTCTTCGTTCAGTCGCCGCAAGAATCCGATGGCCTCGATGTTTTCCCGCCCGCCGTATTGGTTTGGAATCCACTCGCCTGGCTTGCGGGCGTAGTCTAAATAGAGCATGGAGGCCACTGCGTCGACACGTAATCCGTCGATATGATAGTCGCGGAGCCAGAACAGGGCGTTGCTGATGAGAAAACTTTGGACCTCTTTGCGGCCGTAGTTGAAGATGTAACTGTTCCAATCGGGATGATAGCCCTGGCGGGGGTCGGCATGTTCGTAAAGATGCGTTCCGTCGAAAAACGCCAAACCATGTTCATCGGCGGGAAAGTGTGACGGCACCCAGTCGAGGATCACCCCGATGCCGTGTTGGTGCAAAGTATCGACAAGAAACATGAGATCCTGGGGCGTCCCGTAATTGCCTGAAGGCGCAAAATAACCGGTAATCTGATAACCCCAGGAGCCGAAGAAGGGATGGTCCAAGATGGGCAGAAACTCCACGTGGGTGAATTCCATCTGTTGGAGATAGTCCGCCAGTTGTGGTGCCAGCTCTCGATAGGAGAGCGAGCGATTGCCCTCGGCAGCCACGCGGCGCCACGAACCCAGGTGCATTTCGTAGATCGCCATCGGCTTAGCCAGGCCGATGCGCTGGCGGCGTGTCGCCATCCACTCCTGATCGCCCCACTGATAGTCGAGATCCCAGACGATGGAAGCTGTCTTCGGCGGTATCTCATTGAAGATCGAAAACGGGTCTGCTTTATCTACTCGGTAACCGTTGAACTTTGAGACGATGTGGTACTTGTAAAGTGTCCCCTTGCCAATTCCCGGGAAAAATCCCTCCCAAATGCCTGATTGCCCCTTGGGTTGGAGACGGTGGCTGCTGTTATTCCAGCCGTTGAAATCGCCTATGACAGAAACTTGCTCGGCATTGGGCGCCCAAACGGCGAAATAAGTGCCGCTGATCCCCTCATGATCGACCCTCTGAGCGCCGAGTTTACCGGGGAGTCGAAAATGGCTACCCTCGTTAAAAAGATAAAGATCGTTATCGGTCAGGAGAGTTATGGTTTCATGGCTTCCCATCAATCGTGTTTGCCTTTCTTCTTTGCTCTCCAGCAGGGCAGTCAGTTTACAAAATCCGACAGAAACGCGCTTGATGGATTTTAAGCGCTCGCGATGCGACCCGATACCGTCGAGGCAAATGACGCTTTGTACGATCGGCTCTTGAACCGCCGCTGCTTTAAAAATTTTGACAGATGCATGGGGGTTTGTAAATCTATCCGGGAAAACTTTAAACACAAAACAAGAATTTTTGACGGAACTGCTGATGCGATTGTAAGATAATGTTCTTGCTGTGGAAATGGGACGAATTTTCAGTGCTCGCTTACTGATGCTTCGAATCCTGTATTGCGGCTCTGTTCTAAAGGTAAATAAATTCTAAACGTGCTGCCGGTCCCTGGCTGGCTTTCGACTTCGATTCTTCCGCCGTGGTTCTTGACGATTCGTTGACAAATGGGGAGTCCTAATCCCATTCCTCTTCTCTTCTTGGCGGTAAAAAAAGGTTGGAAAATTTTCGGCAGATCTGTTTCCGCAATACCAAACCCGCTGTCCGCCACCGTTATCACGGCCATTGGTGCCGAGCCATCAGACTGAGCCATTTTCGCTTCCACTCTTAGCTGACCGCCTTCCGGCATGGCATCAATGGCGTTGAGATAGAGGTTGACCAGGACCTGCTCCAGTTGCGGCGAGTCGGCCTGGATGCGCGGAAGATCAGACTCAAAAGTTTTCTCTACAGCCACTTTCTGCTTGTAGAGCCGGTTCTCCACCAACTGCAGCGTCTTCTCAATGACATCGGCTATCGAAGTCGAGCAAAACTCTGTGCTCCTTGGTCGGGCATATTCCATCAGGTCTCTGACGATCTGCCGGCATCGCTTCGATTCCTCGTCGATGATCTGCAA
>Ga0105092_10002336_pt1 | contig 10115 bp, 7 predicted proteins | sample PPLLak2March2015_FD_87021 | JGI IMG/M metagenome (GOLD analysis project Ga0105092, IMG submission 87021) | Freshwater sediment microbial communities from Prairie Pothole Lake near Jamestown, North Dakota, USA - PPLs Lake P7 Core (1) Depth... | ecosystem: Environmental > Aquatic > Freshwater >...
CATTTCTTCCTCACTTCGACATTCGACATTCGATATTCGATATTCGACATTCTGTCTTTCTTCTTCATCGGGCAGGCTTTTGGTTGCGGCTACGCCGCGCCGTGTAATTCGTGGATAAAGAAGAAGGCCTGACGCCCAGCCGCGATCATCCCTCATTCCATCATTGTCCCGCCCACGTGAAGGTGGTTAAATAACTCTTTCCATGTCTGAAAATCCGACCCGGGAACAGTTGCTCGAACTGAACGAGGCGCTTCGTCGCGAAATCGACGAACGGAAACGCATCGAGCAAAGCCTGAAGCAAAGCGAGGAGCGGCTGGCGACTGCCCAACGGATTGCCCATTTTGGCAACTGGGACTGGAATATCGTCACCAATGAACTGGCCTGGTCCGATGAGATCTATCGGATCTTCGGACTCGAATCAAACGATTCTCCCACGACCTACGAGGCTTTCCTCGCTGCGGTCCACCCCGATGATCGGGATCTCGTAAAAGAGTCAGTGCGGCGTGCCCTGGAAGAACAGGTTCCTTACCACATCGACCACCGAATCGTCCGTCCCTCCGGTGAAGTCCGCATCGTCCATGAACACGCAGAGGTAACTCGCGACGAGGGGGACCGGCCAGTGAGAATGATCGGGACGGTTCAAGACGTGACCGACAGCAGGCAAGCCGAAGAATTAGTCCGGAACAGCGAGCAACTGCTGCGAAACATTCTCGAAGCCTTGCCCGTCGGTGTCTGGCTGCTCGATGAAACGGCTTCTATCGTGAGCGGCAATCCGGCAGGGGAGAAAATCTGGGGAGGCGCCAAGTACGTCAACATCCGCCAGTTCGAGTGCTACAAAGGCTGGTGGCCTGACTCAGGCAAGCAGTTGGAGCCACACGAGTGGTCAGCGGCCCGCGCGATCACAAAAGGCGAGACGGTCCTGAGCGAAGTCGTCGAGATCGAGGCGTTCGACGGACGGCGGAAAACGATAAGTAATTCGGCGGTTCCTCTCATCACCCGAGACGGACGCATTCGAGGCGCCATCGTGGTGGCGGAGGACATCACGGAGCGGGCTAGCTTTCAGAAGGCGTTGCGTTACAGCAATCGGCTGCTTGAGTCTTCGCGCAGCGAGCTCCGGAGGCTGAGCGCCCATGCGGATTACCGGGTCGAGGAGGAACGCAGACTGATCGCGCAGGAACTGCATGATCAACTCGGTCAGGGTCTGATCGCATCAAAAATCGCTCTCCACATGTTGACTCTGGACAAGCCCGAGCACCAGCGCCTGCGCGATCAGATCGCGCAGGTCGTGAGCCTTATCGATCAGACCATACAGTCAGTGAAACGAATCGCACTCGGGCTTCGGCCCTTTGTGCTTGATCATCTCGGCCTGGTGGCGGCAATCGAATCCGAGCTGCCCAAATTTGAAGAGAAAACGGGCATTTCGACCGTCTCTTACCTGCCGCAAGACGGATCCGTTCAGCTGACGCCCGACGTATCCATGACTCTCTTCCGCATATTCGAAGAGGCTCTTTCGAATGTTCGAAAGCACGCCAGAGCAACTCAGCTGATCGTCAGGTTGGAATCCGAAGCGGGCCGGCTGTTGCTCGAGATCCATGACAACGGGCAAGGAATCGATGACGAGCAGATCCTGGCTCCTGAATCCCTCGGCATAGCCGGAATGCGAGAGCGCGTGAACCGGCTGGGCGGCGACCTCTGCATTGAAAACAACGACTGCGGGGGAACGTCGGTGGTCGTGAGCGTGCCGTTGAATGAGAAAGTACCGCAATGACCCCAGGGACCCGAAAGACTCTTTTTCGTCCTTGAGGTCCTTGAGGTCCTTTCTCTTCTAAAGCAACTTGAAAAAATCGTTCCCCTTGTTGTCCACCAGGATGAACGCCGGGAAATCTTCCACTTCTATCTGCCAAATAGCTTCCATCCCCAGTTCCGGGTAGTCGAGGACCCTGACCGAACGGATGTTCTCCTTGGCCAGAATGGCGGCCGGGCCGCCGATGCTGCCCAGATAGAAGCCGCCGTGCTTTCTGCAGGCCTCCGTCACCTCCGGCGAGCGGTTGCCTTTCGCGATCATGACCATGGAGGCGCGCTGGGATTGGAAAAGGTCAACGTAGGGATCCATCCGTCCGGCTGTCGTCGGCCCAAATGACCCGGAGGGCAAGCCTGCCGGAGTCTTTGCAGGCCCGGCGTAATAAACCGGATGCTGCTTGAAGTAGTCAGGAAGCGGTTCGCCGCGGTCGAGTCGTTCTTTCAATTTGGCGTGGGCTATATCCCGCGCCACGACCATTCGGCCCGAAAGCGAGAGCCGGGTCCTGACCGGGTGTCGAGTCAGCTGATTCAGGATCTCAGGCATGGGCCGGTTGAGATCAATCTTGACTGCGGGTGCTGATTGCTGGTCGGGCACTTCGAGCAGCCAGCGGGCCGGGTTCTCATCAAGCTGCTCGATCCAGATTCCCTTCCGGTCGATCCTGGCCTTGATGTTCCGATCGGCCGAACAGGAGACGCCGATGCCGACCGGGCAGGAAGCGCCGTGCCGTGGAAGCCGCACGACCCGCACGTCGTGGGTGAAATACTTCCCTCCGAACTGAGCGCCGAATCCGGAGGCGTTTGCGGCCGCCTGCATCTCCTGCTCGAGCTCCAAGTCGCGGAAGGCGCGACCCGACTGGTTGCCGCTTGTTGGTAAGCTATCAAGGTAGCCGGTGGAGGCGAGTTTCACGGTCTTCAGGCAAGCTTCCGCGCTGGTCCCCCCAATGACGAAGGCCAGATGGTAAGGGGGGCAGGCGGCAGTGCCCAGCGATTTCATCTTCTCCACGAGAAAACGTTTCAGACTGTCGGGGTTCAAGAGAGCCTTTGTCTGCTGGAACAAGAATGTCTTGTTGGCGGAGCCCCCCCCTTTCGCGATAAAAAGAAAGCGGTAGTCGTGACCTGGTGTCGCGTAAATGTCGATTTGCGCGGGCAGGTTGCAGCCTGAATTCTTCTCCTCGTACATCGTCAGCGGAACGACCTGTGAATAGCGCAGGTTTTCACGCGTATAAGTCTGAAAAATCCCGGCACTTAACGATTCGGTGTCGTCCCCTTCCGTCAGGACAAATTGCCCCTTTTTGGCAAACACGATGGCAGTGCCGGTGTCCTGGCAAAAGGGAAGCTGACCTTCGGCCGAAATGACGGCGTTTTTCAGCATAGTGCGCGCGACGAACCTATCATTGTCCGATGCCGCGGGATCGCTCAGTATCTTCGCGACTTGCTGGTTGTGGGACGGGCGCAGGAAGAACGAGACGTCGCGCATGGCCTGTCTGGCAACCAGAGCGAGCCCTTCCGGGCGTACCGCGAGAAACTCGCGCACGCCCAGTTGCTCCGTCCTGGTGTAGTCGCCCGAGATGAACTTGTATTCGGTCTTATCGTCCCCAAGCGGAAAAGGATCCTGATAATTGAATTCCATAATGGCGTCCTCACTGTTTGGCTCCGATTATAACTCCTCGGATTCCGTGTTCTATCGAGCAGGATTACAATCAGGCGATGGTCGGGCGTTTCGTTGCCAGGTACAAAGAGGCGTACTCGGGCCTGCCGAAGGCTGTCTGGATGTTGGCTGGCGTGGAGCTCGCGAATCGAGCCGGCACGATGGTGTTCTTTTTCATGACCCTCTACGCCACACGGCACCTGGGCTTCAGTCTCCCGCAAGCCGGCCAGATCGTGAGCAGTTACGGAATCGGGTCGCTGATCGGAGCTTACCTGGGTGGCCGCTTGTGCGACTGGGTCGGCGCCTATCATGTCCAAAGGATCAGCCTGGGTCTTAGCGGTGTTTTTTTCATCCTTCTCAGCTTTCCGGAGTCCTTTCCCGCCGTGATGATTCTGATGTTTCTGTTGGGAGCGTCAGCCGAGGCGCTTCACCCCTCGAATCTGACCGCAGTGTCGCAGCTTTGTTCGCCGGAAACGCGAACCAGGGGCTTCTCTCTCAGCCGTTTGGCGGCAAATCTTGGCCTGAGCATCGGCCCGGTTGTCGGCGGGTACCTGGCCCTCATCAACTATAAGTGGCTCTTTTGGGTAGACGGCGTCACCAGCCTGGCGGCCCTGGCAATTTTCCAGGCCTTCTTCTCAACCCAGGCCGGTCCCCCGGCTTCTTCTCGTTCAGAGGACCGGGTGCCTTCGAAGTCAGCGTTCAAGGACCGCCCTTTTCTTTTGATCTGGATACTCTCGTTCCTGGTCGCGATCGTCTTCTCGCAATTATTCGCCACCTTCCCCCTGTACATAAGAGAGGTCTACCAGCTGCAGGAAAACGCCATTGGCCAACTCATTGCCGTCAATACCGTGCAAATCGTGGTGATCGAAATGCTGATCATCCATGCTCTTCAAGGACATGATCCGGCCCGGGTGGCTCGTGTCGGGGCACTCGCCCTGTGCGCGGGTTTTGCGCTGATGCCGCTCGGGCGCAGTTTTCTGTACGGGGCGTTCACCGTCATGGTGTGGACCTTTGGGGAGATCCTCACCCTCCCTCTCCTCGTCACACTGGCCGCCGGACGAGCCGATCAGGCGGGGCAGGGAAGGTATCAGGGCCTACTCGGCCTGTCGTTTGCTCTGGCCATGATTGTCGGTCCTTTGGTCGGGACCTGGATCTACAACTCCACCGGCCCCGACCGTCTGTGGTATGGCTGCGGCCTGTTAGGGGTTGTGCTGGCGGCGGGGTTTACGCTTTTGATCGCGATCATGGAGAGGGAGAAGGCATAAAGGACCCCAAGGCCCCAAGGACCCCAGAGACCTCAAGGACAAGAGAGTCCTGGTCCCTGAGGTCTTTGGGGTCCTTTCAGCTCTGCCTTATTTTGTCGGCACGGCGTAGACCTTTCCGTCCAGCGCGCCGAAGTACACCAGCCCATTCCCGACGGCCGGTGAAGAGACGACACCCTTCAGAAAACTAGGTCCCTGGCGGTCAGTCTGAAAGCGCCAGACTTCCCGACCGGTCTTCGCATCCACCGCATACACGTCTCCGCCGTCCTTCGGGTGCCTTTTCGAGGCACGGGCAGTCCCGATGTAAACCACGTCTCCCTCGACGGCCGGTGAGGACCAGGAATAGCCGGACGTTTTGAATGCCCATTTGCGCTTGCCGTTCGTCAAGTCAATGGCGAAGAGGTGCAAATAATCCGAGCTCCCGACGTAAACGGTGTCCGCAGTGACGGCCGCACTCGACTCCACCCAAGAACCGAAGTAATTGAACCGCCACTTCTCAACTCCGGTCGCTTTGTCCAGCGCGAAGACATACGGATACCGGCTTCCAATAATCAGTGTGTTCCCAAGAACAGCCGGGGTGGCCTGGACGATGCCTTTGGTATCGAACTTCCACTTCTCGGCTCCCGTCTGACTATCGAGCGCGTAGACCGAGTTGTCCCAGCTGCCAAAATAAACGGTCCCGTTTCTCACCACCGGGGACGATCTAACGCAGTCACCGGTTGTGTAGTGCCATTTTTCGTGTCCGTTTGTAACGTCAACCGCGTAGAGGTTTGAGTTCCCGCTCCCGACGATAACCAGGTTGCCGTCAAAGGTCGGGGACGACTGCAGGTAATCCCACCTGGAGTCACTGTCACCGAGGGCACTGTGGGGGACCAGGGCCGTGTGAGTGTCAAACTTCCAGCGAAGCTTTCCGGAACTGCGTTCAACGGCGTAAAGGAATCCGTCGTCACTCAGGAAACAGACCAGCTGCCCGCCAGCCGCCGGCCTTGACCGCACGCCTTTTGCCGCCTGAAAACGCCACTTCAAGCCACCGGTTTTCGCATCGAGGGCGTACAGAAAGCCGTCCTCGCTTCCGATATACAGAACGCCGTCTGAAAGGCTGGGGCTTCCCCATACTTCGCCGCCGGTGGGGAAGGTCCAACGGGCCGTCGCCAGACGAGAGGCTGCCGCTGGCGCAGCGCTGGGCACGGCGCCCGCCTTGGATAGAACCAAGGGAAGTTTCAGGTCCGGAACACCCATCGGCCCGAAGTCAAGCGTTCCGGAGATCGATTCGGAGTTGCCGGCCAAAGTTCCGGTGAACAAAACCGTCTGAATCTCGTTGTCTTTCAGCGTGGCGTTCCCTATCGGAATCGAGTCGAGGTCCCACTCCTCGCAGAAGAAAAACGCCTGAATATCGCCTTCGCTCTTCTTGAATTCCAATCCAACCGTCACTGAATTGCCTGGATCCGCCATTCGCCCTTGCCAACGCCCGAGAACTGCCTGAGATGCGTCGCCTGGCGCGGCGCTCGCAGTGCAGCACGTGAGCGCGAAAAACAACGCGAGCCAAACAGGGTAGGGACTTAGCAGCAGTCGTCTTCTATTCATCGAAACCTCCGCCTCAACAGCTTCTCTCTCCTACGCAATCTCTCTGACTTTTGTTCGGGAAATCCCCGCGAAACCACTACGTCGCCGAAAGCCCTGGCCCCTGTCATCTGTTAGACTCGCCCCGTGGGAAAGCGAGATGTGATTGTCATTGGTGGGGGACCGTCGGGTGCTACCGCTGCTTTTGTACTGGCGAAAGCGGGGATGTCGGTCCTGCTCCTCGATGCCGCCGTTTTCCCGCGCGACAAGCTCTGCGGGGGCCTCTTAAGCCGGCGGGCCGAGAAGACGTACAAGGCTGTCTTCGAGAAGCCGTGGGACCCGGCGATAGAGTTCGCCTCTCATGGAGCGGTTTTCTTCGACGGGCACTCGAAAATCCAGTCCGTCGAGCATGTCTGGCCCACCTATTTCACCTCCCGGACGAAGTTTGACGCACATCTCCTGGCCCAGGCTGCTGCGGCGGGCGTTGTCGTTCAGGAGCAGCGTCGCGCCTTGCACGTTTACGCGCCGGATTCCCGAGTGCAGGCGGCCGGCGGACCTGACATCCAGGCGGATTTCATTATTGGCTGCGAGGGAGTCAATAGCCCTACCGCCCGCGGTGTCGGACTTCCTCCCCTCTCGAGGCGACGGCTGGCGGCCGGCCTCGAGGTCCACATTCCCCGGGACCTTTTCTCGCGTCAGCCTGACAAGCCTGAGATCTACTTCCGGTTAGCCGAATGGGGCTATGCCTGGTTGTTCCCGAAGCGCGACTGCGTGACCGTGGGTATGGCTGGATTGGTTCAGAAGAATCGGAACCTGAAGGGCAACTTCACCCGGTTTCTGTCGGGGCTGAACGGCGGACGGCTGCCCGAAGTAAGATGGAAAGGGCATCCGATCCCATTCGGCAACTACAGAGCCAGGCCAGGCAAGGCCAATATCCTGCTGGCGGGAGATGCCGCCGGGCTGGTCGAACCCGTGACGGGAGAGGGCATTGCCTTTGCTATGGAAAGTGGCCGATACGCTGCCCAAGCCATCCTCGCAGCCGCAGCCGCCGGCCGCCCTGACTCCGCCCTTTCCCGGTATCTGGAGAGCTATTCTCGAATCACAGCCCTGTTCCGCCAGGCCCGGATCATGCGCCACCTGGTCTTCCAGCGTCTCACCCAGCCGATATTCCTTCGTGTCCTTGCGCGCAGTCAAACGGTGGCCACCCGGTACCTCGACCTGCTCGCCGCCGAGATCGGCTACGGCGAGTACGCGCGATTCCTCGCGAAGGTTCTCATTCGCCGCTTCTTGGTTTAGTCTGGAAGTAGGCCGGACAGTTTTTGTCTATCGACGAATTGCACGAATTACACCGAATTGCAGCCGTGTAATTCGGGTAATTCGTCGATAGACAAAAAGCCTCCACCCGGAACCCCAAGTCTATGGATCCATTTATCCCAGGGCTGCTGGATCGAATTGCGCCGCCTCGCAAGGTCGCGTTGTTCCGGGCCTCACGCCTCGGGGATTTCATCTGCGCAACCCCGGCCTTCCGTGCCCTGCGCCAGCGTCTCCCCGACGCCGAATTCACGCTTGTCGGCCTTCCTTTTGTTGAACCGCTCGCGGCACGTCTTTCCTCGCTCAACCGGTTCTTCGCTTTCCCCGGTTCTCCGGGCATAGCGGAACAGCTTTTTGAGACACGTAAATTAAGAGCTTTCCTGGAACGCATGCGGGCGGAAGAGTTTGATCTCGTGATTCAGATGCATGGGTCCGGTGTGTGTGCGAATCCAATTACCCTCGAGTTCGGGGGCCGAATCACCGCGGGCTATGTTCGGCACGGAGATTCGCCAGGACGGCTGGAGGCGGCTTTTCCGTATCCAGCCGGCGAGCACGAAGTGAAGAAGGTCCTTGCCCTCACCCGGTTCCTTGGGGCTCCGTCCGCCGACAAACGTCTCGACTTCCCGCTTCTGGCGGCCGATCAGCAGAGCGCAGCCCAGCTGTTAGACAGGGCCAGGTCGCCGCTCATCGGCGTCCATGCCCGGGCCGAAGCGAAAACCAAACGATGGAGCCCTGAACGGTTCGCCGTGGCCGCTTCCCGTCTGGCTTTGTCTTGCGAAGGTTCGGTCGTTCTCGTTGGGTCAGGATCGAGCGAGGGGCATGATGAATTGATCCGCCGTCTGGACGCCCCGTTCCTCGATCTTTGCGGCAGGACCTCGCTCGGAAGTCTTGGGGCGCTCCTCAGCCGGCTCTCCGTCCTCCTCACCAATGATTCCGGGCCGGCCCATATTGCGTATGCACTAGGCGTCCCGTCGGTAACGGTATTTGGAAGCACGCTTCCCTCCGAATGGGCTTCCACGTCTGTCGCGCGTCACGCTGCTGTAGTCCATCCGATCGGCTGTCGGCCCTGCGACTTTGACATCTGCCCGATCGGTTATCAATGCCTTGCCCAGGTGTCGACCGATCAGGTTGTCCTGGCCGCGCAGAAGGTGATGAATGTTCATGGAAAGTCAGGACCGATTCAAGCGAATGCTGGTTCCATTTGATGTAGAGAAGATCGCCGTTTTGCGGGCCAATGGCATTGGCGACTTGATGTTTGCCCTGCCGGCGCTGGCGGCGCTGCGCAAAAGCTACCCGAACGCCGAGATAGTGTTGCTGGCGAAACGATGGCATGCCGAGTTCTTCAAGGACCGGCCGGGTCCGGTTGATCGAGTCATCCCGATCCCGACCTATCCGGGAGTGGGCGCCTTGGAACATCTGAGCGACGACCGGCCGGATCTCGATGAGTTTTTTGCGGCGATGGTCAGGGAGCGCTTCGATCTGGCTTTGCAAATGCACGGTGGGGGGCGGTATTCGAACCCTTTTGTACGCCGGCTTGGCGCTCGTTTGACGGCCGGCCTCAGGTCTCCCGATGCGGTAGCGCTCGATCGCTGGATCCCTTATGTCTACTTCCAGCCGGAGATCATCCGCTACCTCGAGACGGTCTCGCTGGTGGGAGCGACACCTCTCGGCTTGGAACCGAAGGTCGAGGTCACAGACCGGGACGTCGCCGAAAGCGAGGCAGCAGTCCCGCCCGATGGTCGTCCCATCGTCGTGTTGCACCCGGGCGCCACCGACGGGCGGCGCCGGTGGTCGCCGGCTCGGTTCGGAGCGATCGGTTCGGCGTTGGCGGAACAGGGATTTCGAGTGGTTGTCAGCGGATCCTGCGAAGAGGACCACGTCATCCAGGGCGTGCTGCAGAACATGGGCTTCCCAGGTGAGGGAATGTCTCGGCTCTCTCTGGGCGGTCTAGCCGGCCTCCTGTCCCGGGCCAAGCTGGTCGTATCCAATGATTCGGGTCCGCTTCACCTCGCCCATGCGGTGGGGGCGGCGACAGTCGGCATCTATTGGTGCGGGAACGTGGTTACCGCCGGACCGATTACTCGAATGCGCCATCGACCGGCCATCTCCTGGCGGCTGAATTGTCCTTCCTGCGGGCGGAATATGATCGAGGACAACTGCGATCATCACGATTCATTTGTCGATGATGTATCCGTCGCGGAAGTGAGGGACCACTGCCTGGACTTGCTCCGCGGTGCCTTGGACACGGTATTGGCGGACTGACTCGTCGGCCGGCTGGCTGGTTCCGCTGACCGCTTCCCGCTGCCCGCTGACAACTGAGAAGGTGTGAAAAAATCAAGCGTGTCGACGGGCTTTTTATCGTGGCCGGACTCGCCCGAGTCCGGCGCGTGGATGATGGCTGGTTGCACGATGTACGCGCCGGACTCTGGATAGTCCGGCCACGATAAAAGCCCGTCGACACGCTTGATTTTTTCACACCTACTCAGCGGTCAGCCGTCAGCGGTCAGTTGTCCGCGGGCAGCGGGAGGCGGTCA
>Ga0105092_10002337_pt1 | contig 10113 bp, 6 predicted proteins | sample PPLLak2March2015_FD_87021 | JGI IMG/M metagenome (GOLD analysis project Ga0105092, IMG submission 87021) | Freshwater sediment microbial communities from Prairie Pothole Lake near Jamestown, North Dakota, USA - PPLs Lake P7 Core (1) Depth... | ecosystem: Environmental > Aquatic > Freshwater >...
AATACAAAACCAGGATTGATACGCTTGTGGATTCGGAATGGTATGAAACAGGCGAATTTGCCGATAAAATCAGGGCCGATAACGCTGACGGTCGAACTTCTGTATGGATAAATGGCGTTCGGATTTTCGACAAGGTGGAAACACCGCTGTTCACTAATGGGAAAATTGGTTTCTACACACATTGGAATCCCGCTTTCCTTGATGATGTAAAGATAGTTCCTGTAAGCACAGTTACCAGATTAAAAGAGTTCGAGAATAAGAAGAATTCGTTAGTCATCTATCCAAACCCCGTAAATGGAGATATTTTTACCATTGATACGAGAGATTTTGGCAATAGGATCAATATAAGGATCTATAATAGCAATGGACAGCTGGTATCTGATGATTTTGTTACGAATTCGGCCAATTATGTGGTAAATGTAAATGAGCGGCGCTTAAATAAAGGATTTTATTTAATTCAGGTTTCCTCTGAAAATAGGGTTTCATCAACGAAGTTGGTTATTAATTAAGTAGTAGTAGATTAATTAGATCAGTGGGGGCAGAAATGCCCCCATTTTTATAAGATTGAAGCTGGATTGGACAAAGCTACCAGTATTGAATTTCGTTTCAAATTTCTTAGCAATAAATTATTTTCAAATGATGAAAAACCTGTGTAAATCTCTTGCAATTGGCATGATGGTGCAACTTTTACTTGCATGTCCACTAATGGCACAGCGTGACCCGATTAAATGGCCTTTCTCGATTACATCTATCTGGAACATGCCAATCCACAAGGATGCCAAATATGTTCCGGCTACGTTGAAGTATCCAAAATTCGGTCTCACACCAGATCAGGACATTATAATCCTGAAACCAAATTCTCCTATGACAGAAATATATACAAACTATGCGGGTTGGGATGATTCCAAAGACCGTTGTATTGTTCAGGGACCATTGTTATTTTCAGCACCGATACCTGATAGTTTTACAGTTAGCAAAGATAATTGGTTGCCAGGAATGCCCAACGCCGGCCTGGCTGTATTAATGCAGGATGGCCGCACCATTAAGCAAACTCAGCCTTTTGCCCGATGCACCGCTGGTACTGCTGCAACCTCTCAATATTTGTTTAAAAATCAGGATATTTATGGTGAGGGTTATTATGGTGCACATGGCGGGAGTGGATTGTCAGCCATTGGCGGAACTTTAAGGCTGGGAGAGCTTGTTCCTGGGGGAATCATTCGCCATGTCATGAAAATTAATGTTTGCGCTTTGCTCAATTTAGCGCTGAATAACGACGGTTCACCAGGTTTTCGCTGGCCTGCGGCAAATGCAGATAGCTATGCTGCAGACAGATATCGTGGAACTAATCCGGCCATGGAAATAGGCTCATTGTTAGCCATCCCGGATTCATTAAATATCGATTCGATGGAATTTGAAACTGAGGCAGGCAAAATATTGGCAACTGCCTTTCAAAACTATGGCGCTTATATAGTTGATGACTCCTATCTCGATGTAATGTCCATGGAAACTGAATTTAGTCCCGACGGGAGAATGATTGATGAATTTAAACAGAAATGGGGTTTTGATTTTGGATCTAACTGGGATCCAAAGGATACTCCCTGGACCCGGGATTTTAAAAGAATTATCGAAGTTTTGCACGTAGTTGATAATAATACCAAAACGACCATTGGGGGCGGACAAACCAATGATTTTCAAAACAGGCTTGCACCAACAGCCCCGGAACTGGACCTGCCCACTGCCATATCTGAGATAACGGAGCCGGAAAATAAGGTGAGCATCTACCCGACTCCGACCCTGGATTACTTAAATATCCTGGGTGACATAAGGGTAGAACACTATTCTATCTTCAGCAGCCCGGGACAAATCCTGCAACAAGGAAATATTGATGAAACGCATTCAATTGATGTACAATGTCTGGCTAAAGGGAATTACTTTATCCGTCTGGAAGGGGAGGATTTCATTCAAATTGAGAAAATCATCAAACTTTGAAAATACGAAATACAGACCTGTTGAATTTTTAAAACAGTTATGATGAAAGGTCTGAATTTTCTCACCCTTCTCAGTGAATAAGCAGAATTCCCGGAGTTCAAATTCCACAGATTGAGATTACGGTATTTTATTCAAAAGATATAAGTATGAAGATAATTCATTCTCTTTTTGTATTCATTACACTATCTTGTAGTTCTGGTTTTTATACAGACCGCAAAATTGATTTTACCTCTCAGTGGGATACGGTCAGAGTGCTTGAGAATCCATATAAAGGCTGGTATCATCACTTACTTGACAATGGAATCGGACTGTATCCGATTAAGGACGATTCTCTTTTTGACTCTTTTCCGGGTACGGATCATATTTACCTGAGGTTAGCCTGGAGTTACCTGGAACCCCGGGAAGGTGAATTTGACTGGTCGTATATCGATCATGTGGTTGAAAAATATGTGCCAAAAGGCTATAAAATTTCATTCAGGATTTCGTGCAGTGAAACAGGAAGTTATCCCGATAATTTTGGAGAACTGCTTGACGGAGTGCTGTATGCAACACCAAGTTGGGTCGAAAAGGCCGGGACAAAAGGTGTAATCTTCTCGAGCAACGGGACAAAATCCTGGATACCCGAGTGGGACGATCCTGTTTTTCTCGAAAAGCTGGATCAATTTCATAAGGCTTTTGCAGCCCGGTATGATGGCAAACCCTGGGTTAGCTACGTGGATATAGGAAGTATTGGTGATTGGGGTGAAGGTCATACTGCTCTGACGACTAAAGTTCCCCCTACCGTGTCAGAAGTGAAAGCAAATGCCGATGTTTTCCTGCGAAACTATAAAAAAAGCCAGCTGGTAGCTCCCGATGAACTTCTCTGGTACGGCAAATCTGAAGCGGAAATGAAAACCCTGCTTGATTACATTACAAACAACGGAATCAGTCTTCGCGATGACAGTCCGCTTGTTGACTGGTATGTTCAGCAATTTCTTCCTACATGGACAATTATCCATCCGGAATTTTATGACCCGTTATATCTTCAAAAACCCATAGTTTTTGAATTGCAGCATTACCGTATTGTTAAAAAGGATGGCAACTGGCTGGGTAAAAACGGAAAGGAAAAGATCGCCGGGTATGGATATTCAGGCGCCGAAATCATGCGTAAGGCAATTGAGCTTATGCATGCCACCTATATTGGTTATCATGGTTATGCCGAGGATTGGCTTGCAGATAACCCGGACCTGACGAATGAACTGGCCAACCGTTGTGGTTACTGGTACTTCCCTGTTGGGGCTGTTATACCCCGTAAAATGGCAAAAGGCGAAAATGCTATATCTATGGAATGGCTGAATAAAGGTGTAGCCCCTGCATATAACGTTTTCGGTATGATTTTGCGCTTTGAAGCCGGGGATCCCGTGAATTCATTTGACCTTATCATTAAGGATTCCGGTAACAGGAAGTGGCTTCCGGGCAAAATTCAGGCTGAAAAATACCGGTTTACAATTCCTTTCGAAGCTCCGGAAGGTCGGTACAATCTGATGTTTAAAGTGGTTGATCAGTCTAATGAAAAAGAACGGGAAATTAATGTAGGGTTGAAGGAAAAAATAATTGGAAATCAGGGATTTATTAATCTGGGAAAAGTAAACATCTGATACTTTATCAACTATCATCTTGAAAATGAATATACCGGATTCTTATAGTTGATTGACTCATTAAAACAGTAAGTATGCATAAATCTTTTTCTATAAACACTGCCAAGCTCTCACTGATGATGTTCCTTCAATACATGATGTTTGCTGTGTGGTGGGTTCCCCTGGCTGCTTATCTTACAAATATGGGTGTGAACGGGTTACAGAAATCATTGGTACTGAGTTCTATGGCAATCGTGTGTATGGCTTCGCCCGTGATCGGCACGGTCGCCGACCGTTATTTTGACGGACAGAAAGTATTGGCAATGCTTAACCTTTTCTGTGCGACAATGCTGTTGCTGGCAGGATTAACAAACAAGCCTGACTGGCTGTTTGTATTTTTACTGCTGGCTATGCTTTTTTACATGCCCACCTGGGGCCTGACCAGTTCCATAGCCATGACCCATTCTCAATCCGAACAATTTTCGCGGATCCGTGTGTTTGGCTCTATAGGCTGGGTGGTTTCCGGGATTTTTAGTCTGGTAGTGGTCAACCTTTATAACATTTTTTTTGACGGGACCAATATTCCCTTTTTTTTTGCATCGGCAATCGGACTATTGGCCGCAATCTTCAATTTAAATCTTCCTGCCACACCGCCTTCGGGCAGAGGCAATAAAATTTCGGTTACAGATGCTTTGGGCTTTCGGACTGTCCGTCTGATGAAGGACCGCAATTTTGCTGTTTTTATCATCTTCTCCTTTTTATCTATGATTCCTTTTTCGATGTATTGGTCGTATTGTTCCGAATTTTTACTCGACCGAAATTTTAAATACATCAGTATTACCATGAATTTCGGGCAATTGGCTGAAATGTTATTTCTTCTCACAGTATTCTTCTCCATCAGGAAAGCCGGTTTGCGAAATACAATGATCTTAGGCCTTGCAGCCTTGTTGATCCGTTATGTTGCATTTTATACCGGCTCGGCCACAGACGGTGTATTTTTTTATTTAATAGGGATACTTGTTCATGGCATCATTTTCGGATATTTCTACCTGGGGGGGCAAATATACATTGACCAAAAAGCTCCGGCAGAACTGAAAGCCCAGGCACAGGGTTTTATCTTCTTTGTGACATTCGGTTTGGGCCTGCTGGTTGGAAATTTCATCAGCGGACAACTTATCGGACATTTTTCCTCAACCGTAAATGCCATCAGGACCTATAACTGGGACAGCATTTGGGCTATTACTTCAGTTTCATCACTGGCTCTCATACTCGCATTCATTATCCTGTTTAATAATGAGAGAAATACAGCATCATAATTGTGAGCGAAACAGGAGATATGTCACCCTCTCAGGTGACATTTATATGGCTGTTACCTGCCGGATAATAATAACAAAATCAAGTAAATACAATTAACTATGAAGAAGTTTTCAAAATATTTATTTACAGGGCTTAGGATTTTAGTTGGATGGCATTTTCTCTATGAAGGGATTGTCAAATTAATGACAACCGGATGGAGCGCTAAAATGTACCTGATGGACTCGAAATGGATTTGTGCCGGTCTGTTTCACCAAATGGCTTCATCTCCCGAAATAATGAAAGTGGTCGATTTTCTGAATATCTGGGGACTCATTTTGATCGGTCTGTCGCTATTTACAGGTTTGCTTGTTCGTTGGGCTTCGATAGCCGGTTCTGTTTTGCTGCTGTTTTATTTTGTGGCTTACCCTCCCATTCCCGGATATACCTTTGGGTCAGTGACTGAAGGAAGTTACCTGTGGGTCAACAGAACACTGATAGAATTTTTTATTCTTCTGGTTTTTGCGGCACTCCCAACCAGTTTTTTCTATGGTTTTGACCGCTGGATCGACCGCTGGAAAGAAGAAAGACCGCGTGCTCCAATACCCAATGCAAAGGGCAAGGTTGATGCCCTTCAACGACGTGAGGTATTACGCGATATGATCAGCATACCTGTCTTAGGAGCCTTTGCCTATGCTGTTTATAGGAAAAATAAATGGGACAGTTTTGAGAAAAGGTTCCTCACTGAGAAGCCGGATGCTACATCGGGTGCAACATTGAAAAGCTTCAATTTTGTTTCATTGGGAGACTTAAAAGGTCAGGTACCTAAGGGAAAGATAGGTAATATGGAACTTAGCCGCCTGATCATGGGAGGTAACCTTATAGGAGGATGGGCACATGCACGCGATTTGATCTATGCTGACAAGCTGGTGAAAGCATATCACACAGATGAAAAGGTGATGATGACTCTTCAGTTGGCGGAACAGTGCGGTATTGATACAATTCTTTGTAATCCGCAACTGACACGTGTCCTCAATAAGTATTGGCACGAAACAGGAGGAAAGATCAAATTCATATCAGATTCCGGGCATAAGGACGGGTTACTGGAAGGTATCAGACTATCGCAGGAGGGAAATGCCTCAGCCATGTATTGCCATGGTGAAATGTCCGACAGACTGATCCGTGATGGCAAGTTTGATGATATCATTAAGGGCCTGGAACTAATTCGCAGTTACGGAAAGCCAGCCGGGATCGGGGCACATCGGCTTGAAACAGTTCAGGCATGTGTTGCACAGGGAATTAAACCGGATTTCTGGGTAAAAACCTTGCATCATCATAATTACTGGTCGGCACAAATTGATAAAGAACACAAAAGCACTTCGGAGGCAGGTTTTAAAGATAATGTTTTTTGCTTTAATCCTCAGGAAACCATTGATTTCATGAATAAACTGGAAGAACCCTGGATTGCCTTCAAGACCCTGGCTGCCGGAGCTATCCAGCCAAAAGACGGTTTCCAGTATGCATTTAACAGTGGAGCCGACTTTATCGTTGTGGGGATGTATGATTTCCAAATAGTGGATGACACTAACATTGTCCTGGACACACTGGCTAATGTAAAGCGAACCAGACCATGGTATGGATGATCTTGAGAGTATTGAAGATAAAATGCAACTATAATTAAGAGAGTTGTCAATTAATAAATATTAAAATGAAAAAAATAAATATATCAGTAATAATTCTGTTCATAAGTATCAACTTATTTTCTCAGAAGTTTGAGAATCTTGCCATGACCCCGCCAATGGGTTGGAACAGTTGGAATAAATTCGGTTGCGATGTAAGTGAATCTATGATCAAGCGAATGGCGGATGCAATGGTTCAATCAGGATTGGCCAATGTGGGATACCAATACATTATTATTGACGACTGCTGGCAAACAGGCCGGGATACAGAGGGCAATATTCTTGCAGATCCCATAAGATTTCCATCCGGAATTAAATCACTGGCCGAATATGTCCATTCCAAAGGCTTAAAATTTGGAATTTATTCGTGTGTTGGAGAAAAAACTTGTGCCGGGCGGCCAGGCGGCCGCGGTCATGAGTATCAGGATGCACTTATGTATGCTTCATGGGGGGTTGATTACCTGAAATATGATTTCTGTTTTCACGAAAAATTGAATGCGGAAGCGGCTTATCAAACTATGCGTGATGCTTTGTATGCTGCCAAACGTCCGGTTGTTTTCAGTATTTGCGAATGGGGGAGCAACCAACCCTGGCTTTGGGCAAAAGATATTGGAAATCTGTGGAGAACGACAAAAGATATTTATCCATGTACAAATTGTGACGGGGATTTTAAATCCGGGTGGTTGAATATTTTGGAAGAACAGGTTCCCCTGGGGAAATATGCCGGCCCGGGACACTGGAACGACCCGGATATGCTTGAAGTTGGTAATGAGGGCATGAATTTTCTTGAGTCCCGTTCTCATTTTACCATGTGGTGTATGCTGGCTGCCCCGTTAATCTTAGGAAATGACCTTTCAACGATGTCGCAGGAAACACTCAGTATTTTGTCTAACGAAGAAGTCATTGGAATAAACCAGGATTCTTTAGGTAAACAAGCCTATAGATATTTGACAAATGAGGGAGTTGACATTTGGGTAAAACCACTTTCGGGACAGCGATATGCCATTGCCATACTCAATAAGAATAAAAATTCAGCTGCATACAAATTTAGTTGGAAATGGTGGGGAAAATGCTTTTTTGCGGAATCACCCCAGGATGAAGCTTATCAGATTTACAATGTATATGAAAAGAAAAAGATGGGGACAACGGAGGTTCCCTTTGAGGTCAAATTAGATGGTCGTGATGTTACTTTGTTGATAATGAGTAAAATGTAAGTCATTGACTCTAAATTTATGAAAGGTAATCAATATGTAATTTTAAGCGCTCTTATTGCGTCATTGGGAGGCCTGCTTTTTGGATTCGATACAGCCGTAATTTCAGGTGCAGAGAAGACTATTCAGCAACTTTTTAACCTGGATGGGTTCTGGCACGGTTTCACAGTGGCAATAGCCCTGATAGGTACATTGGCCGGAGCCCTGATATCCGGGAAACCGGCAGATATCCTGGGCAGAAAGAAATCCCTTTTTGCCATAGCTGTAATATATGCTGTATCGGCTTTGGGGAGTGCACTCACACAGAATTGGACAGGATTTCTTATCTTCCGTTTTATCGGAGGCATTGGTGTAGGGGCATCTTCCGTTATCGGACCCATGTACATTGCCGAAATCGCCCCAGCCCGGCTGCGAGGTCGCCTTGTAACTTCGTTTCAACTCAATATTGTAGCCGGGATTTTACTGTCCTACTTTTCAAATTACTGTATTGCCCAATTAGTCACACAGGATGCATGGAGGTGGATGTTGGGAGTAATAAGTATTCCATCGGTGATTTTCTTTGTTCTGATTTTCTTCATTCCTGATTCGCCCCGTTGGTTGGTATTAAAAAACAGGTTGGACGAGGCGAAAAAAGTGCTCTTGAAGATTGGGTCCACTGATCCGTCAGGCGAAGTAAAGGAAATAGAAGCTTCCATCTCAAAAAATGATGGGGTAAATCGGGAATACCTGTTTACATCTATGTACAGGATACCAATAATTTTAGCCGTGTTGGTTGCCTTGTTTAACCAGTTAACCGGAATTAATGCCATCATGTATTATGCTCCCCGGATTTTTGAAATGGTCGGGTATGCTAAGAATTCAGCCTTGCTGCAATCCATATCTGTGGGTGTTACCCTGTTTGTTTTTACCGTATTGGGCATGTTTTTGGTCGATAGGGTCGGAAGGAAAAGATTATTGTTGGTCGGCTCGGTTGGCATGGTCTTCTTTTTGGGTATGGTTGCCAAAACGATTTTTTCCACTACTGATGGAAGTATTTGGATGCTAATCTACCTTTCCGGCTTTATCGCCTTTTTCTCTTTTTCACAGGGAACGGTTATCTGGGTATTTATTTCTGAAATATTCCCGAATTCAATTCGGGCCAAAGGACAGACTCTGGGAAGCTTTACTCATTGGACGGCGGCTGTCGTCATTTCATGGCTGTTCCCTGCTATTGCCGAAAATAGCGGAGGAGGATGGGCTTTTATGTTCTTCTCGGTGGCAATGGCCTTGCAGTTTTTAATTGTCTGGAAATTTTTCCCTGAGACCAAAGGAAAGACCCTTGAACGGATTCAAAAAGAGATGACTTTGTATCAATCAATAAAATCATAGAATGGAAAAAACATTCAAACTGGGCTACATGCCTACACGCAGGTCTTTTTTTTCAAAAGAAGATGCACAGAAATTTAAGAAAATAATTTCCGAAGCAATAGAAAAATTGGTTCCGGAAAATGTAATGATCTTCGGACTGGAATGGCTCAATGACGAAGGGCTATTGTATGATGACAAGGATGCCAAAAAGGTAGCCGATTATTTCATCGGCAAGGAAGTTGATGCCCTGTTTGCCCCGCATTGCAATTTCGGGACTGAAAATGCAGTAGCCCAAGTGGCAAAAATAGTGCAAAAGCCATTACTGATCTGGGGGCCCCGCGACGAGGCTCCCCTGCCTTCCGGGGAAAGGCTCCGTGATTCCCAATGTGGCCTTTTTGCCACCTCAAAGGTTTTGCAACGGTATAATGTAAAGTTTACCTACATCATCAATTCCCGGGTCACCGATCCGGTATTTCAGAAAGGGTTTATCAATTTTATTCGTGCTGCCAATGTGGTCAAGTTCACTAAAAATGTGCGGATCGGGCAGGTGGCTTCACGACCACAGTCGTTTTACTCCATCATTGTCAACGAAAACGAATTGCTTGAAAAGTTCGGCATAGAGATTATTCCGTTTAATCTGGACACCATAGTCCGCCAGGTTAAAGATGCAATCCTGAACAAAGAAGCAGAAATTCAGGAGGTTGCCGCATTAATAAAAAAGATTGCAGATTTTTCGAAATTGAGCGATGAATCCACAGAAAAGATTGCTGCTCTAAAATATGTATTGACAGGTACAATAAGGGAATACAATCTTCAGGCTTTGGCTTTTCAGTGTTGGGATGAATTGCAGTTCCAGTTAGGGATCTGTTCCTGTTTTGTCCACGCGCTGCTCACTGATGAAGGTACACCTGTTGCCTGTGAGTCGGATATACACGGGGCAATAAGCAGCCTCATGCTACAGGCAGCTGGTATGTTCCG
>Ga0105092_10002339_pt1 | contig 10111 bp, 7 predicted proteins | sample PPLLak2March2015_FD_87021 | JGI IMG/M metagenome (GOLD analysis project Ga0105092, IMG submission 87021) | Freshwater sediment microbial communities from Prairie Pothole Lake near Jamestown, North Dakota, USA - PPLs Lake P7 Core (1) Depth... | ecosystem: Environmental > Aquatic > Freshwater >...
CTTCGGAGACCCTCTGCCTCTGCACTCTCGCGATTGATTGTGCCCATAGGCCAGCTCGCAACGTTGTCCATACTAATCTCAGATACGGACCAGGGCACTGAAAAGACGCAGCAGGGCGGACTACCACGGACAAGCAGGCGTTCTGAAAAGACCTCCAGCACCCAAATAGAAGGCTTCTCCTTTTGGTCTTTGAGGTCCTTGAGGTCCTTGAGGTCCCTTAAAGAGGCCGGGATTCAAATCCGGTTGGCGCCTGGCTTCAGCTCACGGACAGAACCATTTGCTTTCCAGACACCCGTTAAACCCTCCGGGAGAGTGATATTGGCGCTCAGCCGTCCGGCCTCGGCGCGGACTTCCGCGATGATTTCCCCACCTGCCGGGTGAATCAGCCTGCCGGATGCCTGGCTAAGCGGGCCGAGCTGCGGGCGGACTTCCACCGTTTTGAAACCCGGGGCCGCCGGCCGAATCCCGAGGATCGTCGCGAAGTAATGGAACAGCGGGTGCGAATTCCAGGCGTGGCAATCGGAGCGGCTCGGATCGTACGACTCCAGCGGCGTTTTGAGTCCCTGCCCGGGCTGATCAAGCCAGAACTGGAGCCTTTCAAAGAACAGGTCCATCGTCCCGAGCTTTCGATACGTCTCAAACAGAAAATGCGTGGAATAGAGTGTTGCCGGCGCCAGCGGAGAAGCGCCCGATTGTTGGGTGGCGCGATTACCCCGCAGCCGGCCGAACTGCCCGGTCGGCCGCAGATCGCGCAGCGACTTCCTGACTCGCTCGACCCGGTCCACGGGCGCAAGTCCGCTCAGAATCGCCATGCACTGCACCGGTTCCGAGAACGACGCCCGGTTCGACCCGTTCGCCCATAGGCCTTTGTTTTCGTCCCAGAAGGTGCGGTCGGCGATTGCGGCGATTTCACCCGCGCGGCGTTCGGCTCGCGCCGAATGCTCCCGCTCCCCGAAAAGCCTCTCCAGCTCGGCCGCTTGCTTAAACGCCCAGGCGAGCAGCCAGTGAATCAGTCCGCTCCGTTCGGTTTCCGGAAAGGAATCGGTGCTGTTCCAACCTTCTGGGCTTCGGACCAGCCCATCCGAATCCAGGTGCTGCTCGTAGGCATCAAGGATCGTCCGAACGCCCGGCATGAGAGTCCCAACGAACCGGAGGTCGTCTCGCCACAAGGCATACTCGTAGATCGTCCCGATGTGCAGCAGCGAAAACCACGGAATCAGCTGGGGCTGGCGAACCGGGTACCGGGCTTCGGTCAGTCCGCTCGTGTGGCGCGACTTGTCGATCATGTAGATCGCTTTGCGGACCAGGCGATCGTCCCGGGTCATGACGTAGCTGCTCAGTGACTCGGTGCGGACGTCCCCCACATACTGCATCTGCTCGAAGTAGGGACAGTCGACAAAGGTTTCGTGCGAGCAAGTCTGCATACCGCGAACCAGCAGCGGGATCGTCCCGTCGACGGCCGGATCGCTCGAGGAGAACTGGCTCTCCATTTCCAGTGGATATCGGGTTTCCCTCCAACTCAGTCGCTGAATCGTCAGAGGGTCGGAGGCCGTGCGGACGAGGATTTCGACGTAGCGGCCGGCGGCCCACCAGAGGGTCTCGAAAAGACGATCGGAACCCCCGTCCGGCAGGAAAGTGTCCCCCATGCCCAGGAAGTACTTGTTCTCGATCTCGTTCCGGTTCGCTTTCTGGAAGTTCCACTTGTCGGGTGCGAGGCGCAGCCCCTCGGCCCAATGCAGACGTAACGAGCTCCCTTTTCCTCCGCTTGTCACGAGCTCCGGGTAAGCGCAGAGATAGTCCGCAAGATCAATGATCACTCGGCGGGCCGTGTTTGGCGGAATCGTCAGGGACTTGGTGCCAGCCAGCAATTCGGCCCATCCCGCGGCCTCGTTCCCGAGATGATCCGCCACCCTGATGGGAACCTGCATCACGTCACCGGTCGCTGCGGTCCCCACGAAACGCGGGATACCTCGGGAGCCGGACAATTTCTCCAGCATGGCCGGAAGCGTACCGGACTTCAGGTATCGCTCGGGCGCAATCCCGTACTCGAGCATGACGCTCGCGGCCTGCTCGTCCTTGACGGCCTTACTCCAGCCCTCGCCGGCGCCGCGCTCGAAACCCCAATCGAACCGACCCCCGTCCACTGTCATTGGCGCCGCAAGTCCCCAGACATAAAAGGGGGGACCGAAGGAGTAGCCGCCCAGTTGTTTGGTTTCCCAGTCGGCGTGCCCAGTGCTGAGTCTTTCGGTCAAGGGGGCTTCAGCCGCGAGGAGAAAGCCGGGCCGCCTGGAGAATTGCGCGAGAGGGCTGAAGTTCCCGAGCGACCAGACGCGTGCGACGAGCAGATGCTCTCCTTGAGCGAGATCCAGCTCATAGGTTTCGTAGAACCAGTGCTCGAAATTCCCACGCTCGCTTCCCCGGCCGACTCTCCGGCCGTCGAGAAAAAGCTCATACCGTTCGTCGGCACTCACGTGCAAACGTGCCTTAACTCCCGAATTGTTGGTGAGACGGAGCCGGTAGGCAGTGACGAGTGGCGGGTTAGTCGCGGATGGACAATGAACCCAGAAGGCCGGCCAAAGGCGCTGCCGTTCCCACTCCGTCTTGGCAAAATCGGGGAACTTGATTCCCGATGAAGCCCGGGACGCGACTGAATCGCCGGATGACCGGCTCTGGGCGGAAAGGTCAGGTTGAACGATCCCGGAAAGCACAGCAGCTCCGGCGGTCGCTTGCAGCAGGCGGCGCCTTGTCAGCCTCGATTTCGTTTGCATGGCGGCTAATGATGCCACACGCCAGCTTTGCGGACCAGACACCTGTTTGGATTGCCTGCCCTCCGCGAAACGACCCAAGGACCACAAGGACCACAAGGATCTCAACGACCTAAAGGGCGCCTGTCCTTGAGGTCTTTGAGGTCCTTGAGGTCCTTTCGCGTGCACCCCAGATGCGCGCTTTCAGTTGGGCCACCAACTACATCTCAAGCAGAAGCTTCAAGAAGTGGCCCAAGGCGTGGATATGGTCAATGTGATCGGGCGCGGTGTTCCCCGCGAAGCCGAGGACCTGGAAGTGACCCCGCCGTGCCTCGCTGATCTGCTGCATTCCGCGCGGGCCCCAACGGAGAACCGGCACGCGCCTGAGCGGCAGCTTCTGAAGCACGTAATCCGTTGCCTCGGTGGTGCTGACGAAGGTTCCGGGAAATATCTCGGAGTGGGTCATGACGAATCTCTTTCGGGTATCCGGCCGAGCCGCATCACGGGCGAGGGCAGTGAACACCCGCATGTCCTCCTCCCTGATTTTCCCGCCTTCTGACAGCACCCGCCCTTCGGGCACGTAGCTCGCGTGGATGCCATCGAGGAGGAGGACCGCGTCGACCTGGTTGTAGTTGCCGGGGTCAGTCAGGATCGCTTCGACTGCTCCGTAACCCGCACTGAAGCCGCTCAAGACGATCCGATCGAATCTCACCTCCACCCCCAGCTGTCTCCCGAGGGCCGTCTGGCCAGCGGCGATCAGGGCCCGGAATCGAGCAGGGTCGGAAAACGGCTCTTCATACACCCGAGAGCCCGATCCCAACTGCACGTTGATCCCGGCCCAATCGTTTCCCATGTCAAGAAGAGCGTTCTGAAGGACAAAAGCCGCGCCATGGAAATGAACGAGAAGATGGAGACGACCGCGCCGCCGCTCCTTTGCCAGGAAGAGGTCAACGGGCTTCGTCAGCGGTTCGGTCAGGATCAGGTGCAGGCCCTTCCAGGGCTTCTCCTGCACTCGGCCGTGTGTGCGCGCCGTCTCCTGCATGGGGGATGGGTTTTGGGACCGCGGTTGCTGGGCATTCACAGAAGCCGAGATGAAGAGCCAAATCATGACCAGAGGGAGACGTCGCATGCCCTGCACGATAAGCCAGTCAGGCGAACTCTTCAACACTTGAAACCCTGCGCCTGACCGATCGCGTCTAGGTGGATAACAATCCACATTCCCGTTCCCGCGTCAGGGGTATAACACAGGAAAGGAACAACAGTATGTCGCTTCAGACACTCGCGAACGTGATGCATTATGTCCAGGCGGATAAAGGCCCCTCCTTCTGGGGACCAGGCGATCGATACACCTTCCTCGTGACGGGCGCGCAGTCCGGCGGCGCCTACTTCATCATGGAAGCCACTGTCCCTCGCGACGGAGGGCCTCCTCCCCACATTCACCGAAACGAGGAAGAATGCTTCTACGTGCTGGAGGGCCAGTTGGAGATCAGACTCGGAGACAGGATGATTTCGGCTTCAACCGGAGACTTCGTTCACGTCCCGCGCGGCACCGTCCACTGCTTCCGGAACGTCGGAACAGCTGTGGCCCGGACTCTCCTGATCTTCTCGCCTGCAGGCCTGGAGGGCTTCTTTGAGGAGACTCTGGAGCGGGTGACCGACCCTTCCGCTCCTCAGCCTGAGAACATGGAGGCCGTCGTCGCCCGCTACCTTGCCGTAGCGCCGAAGTACGGACTGGAGTTCGTGCGGGTGTAGAACAAGTTGCCGGCAACCGTAGGTCCCATCTCCAGATGGGACCGTGCGATTGAAGCCTGCACGCTGACCGGAGACCTAAAAGAGGAAAGTACGGAGCATTAGGTGCGATTGCACGGTCCCGTCTGGAGATGGGACCCACGGACTTTGGCGAAAATACAAATACCCGGCAACTCTCCTTGCACGCCTCCGGCGTGCTGTATCTTGCATGGCACTAATGATATAGCGTGAAAAAGCCGAATGCCTGGGTTTACACCGGCTGTGTATTTTCGCCAAAGTCTAGCGGTCCTATCTGGCGATGGGACCCACGGTTGCCGGCAACTTCAATTTCCTCACACCTTCACACCACGAGCGGCTCAGTAACCCTTGTGCGAACAACCGGTGCTAATATGGGCTCACCATGAAGATCTCTATCCTCGGCCTCGGTTTCATGGGAAGCACTCATCTGAAAGCACTCCTTGGTATCCCCAATGCGAAGCTGACAGCGGTAATGAGCGCAAGCGAAAGAAAGCTTGCGGGCGATCTGAGCGGGATTCGTGGGAACCTCGGCGGGCCCGGCGAGTTGATGGACTTTTCCCACGTCTGTAAATACCGGACCGTCGAGGACGTCCTCGGTGACCCGGACATCGAAGCCGTCGACATCTGCCTCCCTACTGATCAGCACGCTCCCGTAGCCATCGCCGCCCTGCGGGCCGGCAAGCACGTCCTCGTGGAGAAGCCGATGGCCCTGGACGGCAAGGCGGCCGACGAAATGATCCGCGAAGCCGAGCATTGCGGCCGCACGTTGATGGTGGCCCAGGTCCTGCGCTTCTTCCCCGCTTACAGGCACCTCGCCGCGTTACTGGGCGAGCGCCGCCTGGGGCCTGTCCGCTACGCCTTTTTCCGCCGGCGGACCGCGGCTCCCCGGTGGGGGAATTGGCAGGTCGACACGAAGCAGAGCGGGGGAGGTGTTTTTGACCTCCTCATCCACGACGTCGACATGTGCCTCAATCTTTTCGGCGTCCCTCAAGCGGTTTCAGCAAACGGACACGAGGATCTGCCCCGTGGAATTGACTGCATCGTCGCCAATCTTGAGTATCCGGGTATTGGTTCAGTGTCGGTGACCGGCGGGTGGCATCACCTCAGTGATTATCCTTTTTCGATGGAATTCACTGTCACCGGCGATCTTGCGACCGTCGAGTTCAGCAGCACCGGCCGACCCTGTACCGTCTATGCGTTGGGAGCAGACGCCCTGGTCCTGGAGTCCGACGAGAAGGATCCCTACCAGGCGCAGCTGGAGTACTTCATCGAGTGTGCAAGCAACAATCGGCGCCCCGAAAAGTGCCCCCCGGAGCAATCGGCTCAGGCTGTCAAGCTCACCCGGCTGATCCTCGAATCCCGAGAACGAAAGGGGGAGAGAGTCAGATGCGACTTATAGGAAGCCTGATTGCTGTCATCTTCTCCCTGCTGATCCTTCCGCTCCAGGCCGAACTGCGGGTTGGAGTCGGCACCAGCGACATAACCCCTCCGAATGGTGTTCCGATGGCCGGTTACTACCATGTCCGGCTCAGTGAAGGGGTCCACGACCCGCTCCAGGCCAAGGCGATCGTGCTGGAAAATGGGGGAGTCACGGCGGTGTTGGTAACCTGCGACCTCGTTCACCTGCCGCATGAGATTGTTGGCCAGGCACGCGAAGCGATTCAGAAGGAGATCGGGTTGCCTGGCTCATGTGCCATGATCAGCGCCACTCACAGTCACACCGGCCCTGTCACTTCATCAGTCTGGCTGGAACGGACGGGTGGACAGGCATCGGAACTCTGCAAGTCCTATCTTCAGAAGCTTCCCTCGCTGATCGCAAAGGCGGTGAAGACGGCGCAGTCACGACTGCAGCCGGCCGAAGTCAAGGCGGCGGCCGGCGAGGAAGCAGGCCTGAGTTTCAACCGCCGTTATCTGATGAAGGACGGCACTATCGGCTGGAATCCGGGCAAGCTCAATCCTCAGACGGTCCGGACCGTTGGTCCGATCGATCCGCAGCTTCCGGTGGTTGTCTTTCAAGGGGCGGGAGCGAAGAGCCCTACAGCCGTGTTCGTAAACTTTGCCATGCACCTGGACACGGTTGGCGGCCTTCAGTATTCAGCCGACTACCCTTACACCGTTTCGAATCTCCTTTCGCAGGCGTTGGGACCCGAACTGTTAACGGTCTTCACGATGGGAACGGCGGGCAATGTGAATCATGTCAATGTCTGGAGCGGAACGCCCCAGAAAGGCCCCGAAGAAGGGGCGCGCATCGGCACGATCCTCGCTGCCGAAGTCCTGAAGACCCTTGAAAAGCTGGGGCCGGTCAGCACTGGGCCCCTGCAGGTGAAGAGCGAAGACGTCAAGCTTGGTCTGCCGCGAATTGAGCCGGGTGACCTCGAGAAGGCGAGGCAGGTGGCAGCCAGGTACGGGAAACCCGACGCCGCCCCTTTTCTTGATCTGGTCCATGCTTTCAAAGTGCTTGAGACGGCCGAAAGACAAGGCCGGCCGATAGAAGCCGAGGTCCAGGTGATTGCGCTGGGAGATCAGATCGCCTGGGTGGGCTTACCCGGTGAAATCTTCGTGGAACTTGGGCTGGCTATCAAGGTGGCCTCGCCCTTCCGTTACACGATAATCTCAACGCTATCCAACGGCGCCTTCGGTTACTTTCCTAACCTTAAAGCGTTTGCAGAGGGCAATTACGAGCCGGTCAGCGCCAGGACCGAACCAGGCTCCGGCGAACGGCTGGTGGAAACAGCCACCAGATTGCTGGTGGAGAGCTACAAGACTGCGGCTCGGCAATAAACAGGGAGGCTAAAATGGAAGATCACCTGAATCGCCGTCGGTTTGTGGGAAAGACGGTCGGCGGAGTCGTTGTGAGCGCCGCCTCGTACCGTCGGATTCTCGGCGCGAACGATCGTATCCGGGTCGCGAATATCGGTTGCGGCGGCCGGGGTCTTCTGAAGGAAGCTCTGGAGGTCAGAGAGCGGACTAACGTCGACATCGTCGCGATTTGCGACACCTGGCGTCCGCGCCGGGAGGAAGCGGTCGCCGCGGTTCGGGACGCCGGGGGGCAGCCGCCAAAAGACTATGTCCACTACCAGGATGTGCTTGCCCTGAAAGATGTGGACGCCGTCATTATCGGGACACCCGACCATCAGCACTGTACGCAGCTCGCGGCTGCGGCCCAGGCGGGCAAGGATGCCTATGTCGAGAAGCCTTTGGCGATGACAATGGAGGAACTCCAGAAGGCGGTCGAGGCCGTCAAGCGGAACAACCGGGTGGTTCAAATAGGAACGCAGGTTCGAAGCTGGCCGGCGCCTGCGGCGGCGGCCGCGTTCATTAAATCCGGAGGTCTGGGGAAGATTCTCAAGATCGAGCAGTCCCGGAACGGCTACAGACCGTACTGGCATGGCACCGGGAACCGCGAGGTCAAGGAGGCTGATGTCGACTGGAACGCTTTCCTCATGCATGCCAAGTATCGCCCTTTCGACCCCGATCAATACGCCGCCTGGTACGGCTACCGGGAATTCTCGCGCGGACCGCAGACCAACCTGATGGTCCATTTCATCGACCTGGTCCACTACTTCACCGGGGCGCCCTACCCCTTGCGCGGCGTTGGCTTTGCCGGAACCTATCGTTGGAAAGATAAGCGGACCGCGCCGGACTCTGTCGAAATCGTTCTGGAATACCCGGAACAGGGGTTCCTCACCCGCTACTCGACCGTCTTCGGGAATTCCGGAAACAGCTTCATGAAAGTCATCGGGACGCGCGGCATTCTCGATATCACCAATTGGCGGGGAGAAATTAAATTGATTGGCGAGGGATCCGGCGAACCGGACAAGCTCGACCCTGGAACGACTGTCCCCCCTGTCCAACCGGAGCATCACATGGCGGACTTCTTCAACTGCATCCGCACCCGCAAGAGTCCGCTCGCGCCCCTCGATGCCGGTTGGGGACACTCGATTGCGACACTGATGGCCGACTTGTCCATCCAAACCGGCAAGCGCATGATTTACGACCCGGCCAAGAAGGAGATACGAGAAGGGTAGGCGTAGACAGACATGTCAGTGATCGTCGCCAAAGGAGGGCCCCGCATGAGCAGCGCCGAACAACTCGCCATCGACGGAGGGCCAAAAGCCGTTACCGATAGACTTCCCCCCTGGCCGCAGTTTGACGAGAATGCTATCGCCGCTGTCGAAGAGGTGCTGCGCTCGGGAAAGGTCAACTATTGGACCGGCCGCAAAGGGATGGAGTTTGAGAAGAGGTTTGCCCAGTGGCAAGGAAGTAAGTTCGCCGTGAGCGTTACAAACGGCACGGCGGCGCTTCACACCGCCCTCACTGCCTGTGGAATTGGACCAGGCGACGAAGTGATCGTCCCCAGCTATACCTTCATCGCTACCAGCTTCTCGGTTGTTCAGGCAGGCGCCGTGCCCCGCTTCGCTGACGTCAATATAGAAGACCACTGCATCAGCGTCGAATCCGCCGAGAGGTTGGTCAACGAGAGAACGAAAGCCATCATCCCGGTTCACCTCTATGGCAACGTATGCGAGATGGACGAGCTCACGGCGTTTGCCCGTCGCCACAACCTCATCGTCATCGAAGACAATGCCGAGGCGTTTGGCGGTGAGTACAAGGGCCGGAAGACGGGAACTCTGGGCCTTATGGCGGCCTGCAGCTTCTGTCAGAACAAGACGTTCACAACCGGCGGCGAGGGAGGCATGATCACGACCGATGACGAGGACCTGGCGTGGAAGGCGCGTAGCATTCGCGACCATGGCTACGACGTCCAGGAACGACTGAACCTGCTCGAGCTCGAGCAGAAGCTGCCGTACATCCACAACGTTGTCGGCTGGAACTACCGGATGACAGAAATGCAATCGGCCATAGGGCTGGCAGAACTGGAAAGGATGGACAGCTGGAACCTCCCGCGACGCCGTCGCAACGCCCGAATCGTGATAGATTCCCTCGCTGACCTGCCCGAGATCAAATATTCGCCGGTGGATACCCCGGAACGTCGGAACGGCTGGTACGTGATGGCCTTTTCCTTGGATGTGGACAACATGACCTGCGGCATCAAGCAGTTCGTCGAGGCGGTCTCTGCCGAGGGAGCCCCGGTCTGGAAAGTCTTCTGGCCTCAGTGCCACACGGAACGCGCCTTCCGCGAACGACGGGCCTTCGGCCGGTCCGGCTTCCCTTTCACTTCACGCGAATACGCCAATCCCTGCAGCGTTGATTACTCCTCGGTGGAAGTCCCCAACGCCCTCTGGCACGAGACGCACACTTTTACCTGTTTTGCCTTCCCGACGTACACCGAAGACCATATGCATCAGATCGCCGCAGCCATCAAGAAGGTCATCCGGGCGTACGCGCGACGATAGGCCACTCACAGCGACGTATCTTTAAACCGCCCGGCATTTCGCGAGCGCAGCGAACCCGTGAAGTGCCCATGGCTAGCCCTTTGCCGGAAGACGTGCCTGAGCAAAGCAATGACTAAGGGCTCGGCTACTTCCTTACGCCGGAGGCGTAAGAGGAGAGTAGCCGGGGGTGGAGCCGTTTTTCAGGCGACACCCCCGGGAAACAGGCAATAAAATCCCCCACTCCGGCAGGAGTGGGAGGAGGGA
>Ga0105092_10002340_pt1 | contig 10108 bp, 9 predicted proteins | sample PPLLak2March2015_FD_87021 | JGI IMG/M metagenome (GOLD analysis project Ga0105092, IMG submission 87021) | Freshwater sediment microbial communities from Prairie Pothole Lake near Jamestown, North Dakota, USA - PPLs Lake P7 Core (1) Depth... | ecosystem: Environmental > Aquatic > Freshwater >...
ACCCACCCATTTGCCCACCGCGATCGCCTGGCCCTTGCGGTTGAAGGTGGGACTTCCCCAGATGACGTAGTCCATAATGTCCTCGTCGAGGAGGAAATCGAAGTTGTCATAGATCATCATCTCGCCCGACGTATTGTTGGCACGCGTGAAGTTGGCCGGCCACGCCACCGTCGCGTAACCACCCGCGGGAACGGTTCCGGCCACCTGCGCGTACAGCAGGTCCGAGCACAACCAGTAAATGTTGGGGAGCACGATATCGGAACCGGTCGTGTTGAAGAGTTCGATATAATCGCCGGGGTTGACCTCGGAGATCACGAGCGCCGGTAGCGGGTGAAACTCCGTTCCATCGTCGAGCACATCGAGGTCGGGGCACTGGGCCAGGGACTGCAAGGGAGCCAGTAAAAGGAGAACTGCCAGGATCAGGAATGAGCGCGCCATGGTGTGTCCTCTCTGGTGTGGGGCGGCACGATTATACCCGAATTTAGTTGGGTATGCTACTCTCTAGCTGCGGCCTCCCACGGAATCGCAGATTAGCGTGATCCTAAACCCCCGTCTTATCGCCCTCGCGACCGCCGTCCCGCCCAACGTAGTCCTGCAAGACGACGTCAAGCGCTTGGCGCGGCGCCTGTTTCCGGACGCCCTCGGCCCCGAGGAGCACCTCCTCGACGTCTTCGACAATGCGGAGATCGAACGGCGCCACCTATGTGTGCCCATCGAGTGGCTCGAGGAGCAGCATACCTTCGGCGCGAAAAACGACCTGTACCTCGAGCATGCAGCGCGCCTCGGGGGCGCGGTCGCGGTCGCGGCCATCGACCGCGCCGGGCTCGAGACCCGCGACATCGACCACATCGTTTTCGTTTCGTCGACCGGCCTGGCGACACCGAGCATCGACGTCACCATCGCGAATGAGCTGGGATTTCGTCTCGACGCTCGGCGAACTCCCATCTGGGGTTTGGGCTGCGCGGGCGGCGCGGTGGGCCTCTCTCGCGCGCGCGACTTCGCCCTCGCGGATCCGAGCGCGCGCGTGCTGCTCGTGGCACTTGAGCTGTGCAGCCTCACCTTCCAACCGGACGACGTCTCCAAGCGCAACGTCGTCGCCGCGTCGCTCTTCGCCGACGGCGCTGCGGCCGCGGTTGTCGTGGGCGCCGGGGTGACTGCGCCGGCGCCGACCGAACATCGCAAGCTCGAGCTGGTTGCGTCGCGCAGTGTTCTCTGGAAGGACACGCAGGACGTGATGGGCTGGGCCATCGACGGCGCCGGACTGCACGTCGTGTTCTCACGCGACATCCCAGCCATCGTTAGAGAGAAGGTCCGCCCGAGCCTGGCGGCTTTCTTGGACCAGCAAGGCCTCGCCATCGACGACGTCGCACACCTGGTGACCCACCCGGGGGGCGTGAAGGTGCTGCACGCGTATGAGGAAGCGCTCGGACTTGCGCCGGAAACGTTCGAGCACGCGCGCTACGTGCTGCGCAACTATGGCAACATGTCGTCGCCGTCATGCCTCTTCGTCCTCGAGCGCTATCTCGACGCGGGGACGATCGGCGCCGGCGACCGCGCCGTCGTGTCCGCGCTCGGGCCCGGCTTCTCGGCGGAGTACGTGCTCGTGCGAGGGATATCGTGAGTGTGGCTCCCATACCGAACGCGCGCTGGGGGTGGCTGCTCGCGATCTTCGTCGCCGTCATCGCGGTGCAGCGCGTGGGCGAGTTGGTTTTGTCATCGCGCAACGCGCAACGCGTACGAGAACGCGGCGCGCGCGAGTTCGGTGCGGCTCATTTTCCTCTGTTGGCAGTCGTGCACGTTCTCTTTTTGACCAGCCTCGTGTGCGAGGTGTGGTTCTTGGGGGCGCGTCCCGGCAGGGCGTGGCCGCTGTGGCTGATTCTTTGGCTGGGTGCGCAGGCGCTGCGCTACGCCGCGATTCGCGCGCTCGGCGACCGCTGGAACGTGCGGATTTTCGTGGTTCCGGGGGTACCACTCGTACGCAGCGGGCCGTATCGGTTCGTCCGGCATCCCAACTATATCGCCGTCGCGATCGAGTTGGTGGCCGCCTCGATGCTGTTCGGTGCCTGGCAGACGGCGATTTGGATCTCGGCGCTCAACGCGGTCGCGTTGCGCATTCGCATTCGGGCTGAAGACGCGGCGTTGCGCGCCTAGCGCGGCACGCCGCTTGGCGCCGTAACAAGGAGGAGACGATGGAGCGTCGCGCAACCGCGGTGTTCGCGGGCGGGTGTTTCTGGTGTGTCGAAGCCGTGTTCGAGGAATTGGAGGGCGTAGTCGACGCCGTGTCGGGCTATGCGGGCGGTTCGAAGGAGACGGCGAACTACGAAGCGGTGTGCTCCGGCCGGACGGGACACGCGGAGGCGGTGCAGATCGTGTACGACCCCGCGAGGATCGACTTTCGCAAGCTCCTCGAAGTCCATTTCGCCACCCACGACCCAACCACCCTCAATCGGCAAGGTAACGACGTCGGCACGCAGTATCGCTCGGCCGTCTTCTACGCCGACGAGGACGAGAAACGCGCCGCGCAGGAGTTCATCGACGAGCTGACGAAGGCGCGCGCGTTCCCCGCGCCCATCGTCACGACGCTCGAGCCGCTGCGCGAGTTCTTCCCCGCGGAGACGTACCACCAGAATTACGTGTGCGCGAATCCGAACGCGGGCTACGTGCGTGCGATCGCACTCCCCAAGGTGGACAAGGTGCGGAAGCTCTTCTCCGACGACCTCAAGGATAAATCCCCGCTGGATCGCTAGCGTTGTGCTCCCCTTCGGTGCTACCATTATGGACGTCTAAATCGATTGTTAGCGTCCACGGAATCGTTTTCGAAGGCAACCCCACGCCGCAATGAGTTGATGCCCCATGTCGTCGAAGTTGCTTCCATGCCCGTTCCTGCTATTCCTGCTCGCTATCGCCCTCGTGTCGTGCAGCGGCGACGGTGACCCGTCGCCCGCCGACGTCGACACTCGTTCGTCGCTGGGCGGCGGCGCATGTTCGTGGCATCCCATGGCGAGTCCCACCACCGAGACGCTGTGGGGGGTGTGGGGTTCGCCCGACGAAGTGATCGCGGTCGGGAATGCCGGCGCCGCGGCCCACCTCGGCGAGGAGTGGCTCACAAAGACGACCGGCACCGACAACGATCTGTGCGACGTGTGGACCGGGGCGGACTCGCGCGCGTTCGCGGTGGGAATCAACGGAACGATTCTTCGCTACGACGGCTCGTGGTCGCCGATGACGAGCGGGACTCTCTCCAATCTCTCGGACGTCTTCGGATTCGAGGATGGCACCGCCGTCGCCGTCGGTCAGGCGGGCACCATCCTGTGGTTCGACGGCTCGGAGTGGTCGCCCATGGAGAGTGTCACCGACGTGAATCTGTTCGGCGTGTGGGGATCGGCGGCGAAGGACCTCTTCGCGGTCGGTGTCGGCGGAACCATCGTCCACTACGACGGCGAGGGATGGGCCTTCATGACGACCGTGACGCCGGAGAACCTGTCGGCGGTGTTTGGGATATCGGACAGCGACGTGTGGGCGGTCGGCGACAGCGGCACCATCATTCACTTCAACGGGACTGCCTGGCAACCGTCAGCGTGCGGCGCCAACGCCAACTTCGCCGACGTCTGGGTCGTTCCCGGCGAGTTGTGGGCAGTCGGTTCGAACGGAACAATCTTGCACCAAGTCTTCTCGCCGCCCTCGTGCTCCGTGGTGGAGAGCGGAACCGTGGCCAATCTTCTCGGCGTCTGGGGCCGCGGTACGTGCGAAATCTACGCGGTGGGTGCGGGCGGGACCATTCTTCGCTACGCCGCGAAGGAAGTCGACCAACCGTAGTTTCACAAAGTTCGCCTCGCTTGTTGCTTACCCGGCGCCGAGTCCATATAGTCGTAACGGGTGAGCAAATTCTCGTCGCATTCGATCGCCTTTGTGGCGCCAAACCCGCGGCGCGCATGCATCGCGGCCGCGTTGATCGCGCTGGTCGCTGGCGCCACGCCCGCGGCCGATTCTCCGCCCCGCGATTCCGCGTTCGAAAGCCAACAGGTCTATCGTTTCTGCCGCAACTTCTCGACCCCCACGCGGAGAGAACTCGCGTCACTGCAGTACCTCCTCTCGTTCGACGAACTCGCGGATATGCTCGCGTTGCGCACTGAACAGAGCTGCCGCAAGTGGATCGACGAGTTCTGGCGTAACCGGGATCCGAATCTCGCGACCCCCGAAAACGAGGCGCGCGTCGAGCACGATCGTCGCGTCGAGACGGCGACCAGCTCGTTTAGTCGCGGCGAATGGCCCGGTTGGGACCAACGCGGCGAAGTCTGTGTTCGCTACGGGATGCCACCCGCGCGCGACGTCCAGCCCGGGGACGTCACGCCCGATGGGTACATTCGCCCCGCCGAGTACTGGTTTTACCCGTTGCACGGCATGACGGTGCAATTCGAGGACGCGTTCGGCAACGGCAACTACACCTACTTTCTTGAACACGTGGCGTTACCGACGTACGAACGCCCCAGCAGCGATCGCATGCGCATGCCGGCCGGACAGTGGCGCGAGATGCCCGACTTGGATCTGGACCACATGACGCTCGACGTCGTGCTCGGAATTTACGGCGGCTACTTCGGTCTGCCCGACTATTCGGCGCAGTTCACCTACGACGATTACTTGGAATCCCTGCGCCACTTTCCCGAGGTGCTCGAAACGACGCCCGCGACGTACCCCTTCGATTTCGCGTTCGTGCGCGTACCCTTCGATTACGAGGTCGCGTTCTTCCGCGGCGGTGAAGCCGTCGATCGCGTGGACGTCAACGCGGAGTTCGAAGTGGACGCCCAGTCGCTCCCGGTCGCGATGGAAGCGAGACGGTACCGCGCAACCGCCGTCGTCTTCACCCCCGACGGGAGCGAAGTCGCGCGCCTGTCGCACAACTCGACCGTGCCGACGGTACCGGCGGGGACCGAGTCGCTGCGCAACGTGCTGGTCCAACTTCCCTTCACCCTGGCGCCCAACCGTTACGAGCTCGCCGTCACGGTCGAAGACACGGACACGGGGCGATTCTCGTCGTACAAGCGGATGATCCACCCCGACGACTTCGACCGGAACCTCGCGATGAGCAGCGTGTGCTTCGCGAGCGGAATCGAGCCGGTCAAGAAGGAGTCTGCATTCAATCGTGGAGCGCTGGAGGTGGTACCGCGACCGTCGGCGCGCTACGAAGTGGCGGCGTCCGTTCCGGTGTACTTCGAGGTGTACAACGTCGCGGCCGACGAAGAGGGACGCCACCGTTACACCGTCTCCTACCGCGTGATTCCACAATCGCCCGCGCCGAAGGGATTCTTGAAGAAACTGGTCGGCAAGTCCGACGATCCCACTTCACTCGCGTCGAGCTTCGAATCCGCGGCCACCGGCCCGCACGACGTCGTGTATTTGTTCGTGAGAACCGACAATCTCTGGCCGGGCGAATTCGAGTTGGACATCTCGATACGAGACGTCGCTTCCAAACAAGAAGCGACCCGCCGGAGCCGCTTCCACATCGTCGAATAGCGCACTGGACTCGGTAGCCCACCACGAGCTCGACCGTGGTTTTCGGCGGGATCCCGGCGGATACTGAGGTCTCCGCCGGGAACCGCCACCTCGACGCGTACATGGAAGAGCTGCCCCCGCCGGTGTCGACGGTGTGGGCTTTCAATAACAACCCGACCACTTGCGATCTGGTCCGCGTACTTCTCGAGGGATTCGGCCCTCTCGCTTACGTACGCTTCAATCGGGCCCGATCGGGCGACATTCCGGAAGGTGAGATGCAGCGGGATCGTCATCGGATCCCCTTACTTCCCGCTAGCTACGCGACGGGAATCTGCTTCGTGCTAGGGAGCTTCGCCTTGGACTTGCCAATGGTCACGTCGAGCATTCCGTCTTGGAAGCGCGCCTGGACCTTCGACTCGTCTGCTTCTTCCGGCATCGTGAAGCGACGGACGAACTTCCCATAGCTGAACTCGCGCCGGTGAAACTTGAGACCCTGTTCTTCCTTCTCCTGTTTGCGTTCGCCTTCGATCGTGAGGACGCTATTCTCGAGGGTGACATGAACGTCGTCCTTCTTCACGTCGGGAAGTTCCGCACGAACGTGATACTCCTTCTCGTCCTCGCTGACATTGCACGAGGGAACCCAGTCGGCGATGGCCAATGCCTCGCCGTCATTCCACTTCGTCAACCCGAACACACGGTTGACGCGCGTGTTTAGATCGTCGATTTCGCGAAATGGATCCCATGTTTCTCGTCCGCGTATGAGTCTCATGATTTTTCCTCCTTTGTCTCTTCGAGGTGACTTGCCTCGGATTGGTCTTCCTAGGAGGAGTATAGTGCTAAAAAGGACAAAAACATCCTAAATATTGAGCGCCTGGTTATTTCTCTCAACCTATTGCCTATCAATAAGTAAGTCGGCATTGTAAGTCGAAGACGGAGGGCGCTGTATCGTCGACCCACGACACAGCGCCCCCAACCCCTACCGCGGCTGCTGCGCCGTGGATGTCGTGTCCGACGCGCTCGGTACCAGCGTTTCCTCGTCTTGAACGGTTGCCGTCGCCACCGATGATCCGCGCCAGCTTTCGACTTCAGCTTCGAAATTGCGCGCAAGCGCCGCCAGGTCCACCGGGGCGAGGCCCGGCTGTTCCTGCACGCTCGCCACGCGATCGCGGTTTGCAATCGCCTTTGGGCTTGCACCCTCGAGCGACACCGCTAGCGTGTACGCTTCCTCTGCACCGCGGAAGTGGCCGGTGTGTTCGAGTGCCATCCCGAGATTATTGAAAAATACCGCGACGTCCTTGCGCAGTTCGGTCGCGCGAGCAAGCGCGGGCAGCGCCTCATCGTAGCGGCCCTCTTCGATCAAGATCAAAGCGAGGTTGTTCATCGACCACGCATCGTCGGCGTCGATCCCGATCGCGTGCCGGTACGCGGCAATAGCGTCTTCGCTTTGGCCGAGCGTGTGGTACGCGCGGCCCTTCAGCCGGTACGCAGCGCTGGATTCGCCGCCGATGGCGAGTGCGCGATCGGCCACGCTGAGGGCTTCCGTCGGCCGGCTCGATTCGATGAGGACGCGGCCGAGATTCAAGTGGCCTTTGACAAGCGTCGTGTCGAGCTCGACCGCCCGCTTGAACGCGGTCTCGGCGGTCTCGTAGCGTCCCGATTTCCACGCCGACATTCCCAGCATGTAATGGCCCCACGGATTTGCCTCACGACGCGCCGTGTACGCTGTGAACAGATCCACGGCTTCGTCGTAACGGCCTTCGAGGAAGGCGGTCTCGGATTGCTCGTAGGTGACCTCGGTCGTCACCGGCGTGACCGCGACATCGGCCGCGTCTATTGGAGTCGATGGAACGACGTCGGGCGTCGTTGTCGTTTGAATGTCCGGCGTCGAAGACGTCGAGCGATCGCTCAATGTCTCTTCATCGGTGCCGCATCCGGCGACGACGAGTGTGAGGGCGAGTGCCGCCGCGCTTGCGGCGCGGCCGAATTGAAAGTGCGTGCGGTTCAACATGGTTGGTCCTCCTGGTATGACCCCGAGCCACAACGGCGCGGGTTCAGGGGTCCCATATCGCAAGCGGTCCGCCACGCCTTTCGAGGGGTGTTGTGACCTAGTTAATCGTTTTTATAACAAAGTATTATGTCGATGCGGCGTCCCGACGCGGGAAGCCGACTGTGTCCGCTTGGACACGAGGCGGGAGGGTCGCGTGTGTCCATTCGGACACAAAGCGATCAGCGAGCTTTGATGCCGAGCCGGCGCATGATCTTCAAGAGGCTTGCGTGGTCCGCGAGCCCCAAGTCGGCGGCGGTGCGGGTGATGTTCCACTCGTTGTGTTCGAGCGCGGCGGCGACGATTTGGCGTTCCGCTTCCGACTTGCGATCGCGAAACGTCTGCGCTTTCGCGCGCTTCACCGGTACGTTGCCTTTGATTTCGGCGGGAACGACGTCGAGGCCGATGGTCGGCCCGTCGGTGGCGATCACCATCCGCTCGACGATGTTACGCAGCTCGCGCACGTTGTTACGCCGCCAGTCGTAGCCCATGAGCGCGTCGAGTGCTGCGCGGTCGAATCGTTTTCTGCGCACGCAAAACCGCGTGCACGTCGCCGACAGAAAGTGATTCGCGAGCTCCGGGATGTCCGATACGCGGTCGCGCAAAGGCGGAACGCGCACGATGTGGACGTTGAGCCGGTAAAACAGGTCCTCGCGAAAACGCCCCGACGCGACGTCGGCCTCCAGATCGCGATGCGTCGCCGCGATCACGCGCGCGTCCACCTTGACGCTGCGCTCGGCGCCGAGCCGCGTCACTTCTCCCTGTTCGAGGACGCGCAGTAGTTTTGCCTGCACGGCCGCCGGCAATTCGCCGATTTCGTCCAGAAAGAGCGTTCCGCCCGACGCACGTTCGAAAGCGCCGTGGTGCGTGCGGTTCGCGCCCGTGAAGGCGCCGCGCTCGTGCCCGAACAGCTCGCTCTCGATCAGCGTGTCGGGGAGCGATGCGCTATTGATGGCAATGAAGGGGCCGCTCGCGCGGGGACTCCGGCGATGGAGCTCGTGCGCAACCAATTCCTTCCCCGTACCGCTATCGCCCACGATCAACACGCCGCTCGGAACCGGCGCCACGCGCGCGATCTGCTCGTCCAGTGCACGCATCGCCTCGCTCCCGCCGATGAGAGCACTTTCCACGCCCGCGTCGCGCCGGAGTGTTTGTACTTCGGCTTGGAGGCGCCAGCGCTCGATCGCGTTACCGACCTCGTGGGACACGCGCTCCATCGACTCCGCTTTGTCGATGAAACTGTGCGCACCCAGCTTGATCGCTTGCACGCAGCGCTCGTAGTTGCCGGTCCCGGTGTACACGATGACGGGGACGTGAAAGCCGTCCTTCTTGATCTTGCGCAGCACCTCGAAGCCGTCGATGCCCGGCATTTCGAGGTCGAGGATCAAACAATCGACGTCTTCCATAGAGAGGATGTCGAGCGCTTCCTTGCCCGAGGTGGCGACACGCGTCGCATAACCGCCGATGCGCTTCAAGTCGTAGGCATATTGCTCCGCGAGGTTGCGGACGTCGTCGACCACAAGGACGAGCGGCACTACGACTCCACCTTTCGCGACGCCATTTCGGCGGCCGGGAATTCGACGGTGAAACGGCTTCCCTTGCCGGGTTCGCTCTCGACGGCGATGGTTCCGTCCAGATCCATCACCAAGCGGCGCACGATCGAAAGCCCAAGTCCGGTGCCGTCCGGCTTGGTAGTGTAGAAATCGTCGAATACCTTCGACTGCGCGGCCGCGTCGATGCCGCTGCCCGTGTCCGCGACGACCAAACGCACGCGCGATTCGCCGCGCTCCCGACGGACGCGTTCGGTGGCGATGGTCACGCGACCCGCGCGACCGTCGAGGCTGTCGATCGCATTGGCGACCAAGTTTTCGACCACGCGCCGCAGCGACACCTCGTCGCCCCATACGGTCGCCTGGCCGACCAGTTTCGTCGTCACGTCGACTCTCGCCGGGTCGTTGCGATCCGCAGCCACGCGCCGCACGACGTCATTCAGATCGCAGCGACGGCGTTCCTCGCGACGGGACAGCCGCGCGTAGTTAGACGCGAGGTTTTCGAGGTAGGCGATACTCGAATCGAGCGTCGTGCTTCGTTCTTCGAACGCGCCCAGCAGTCGCTCCGGATCTTCGTGGGCTTGCTGGGTCAGGTGACGAAACACGTTTCGAATCGGCGTAAGGCCGTTCTTGATGTCGTGGTTGACCTGGCGAGCAAGGTCCCCGAAAGTGGCGCGCCGCTCGGCGTCCTTCAATTGGACGGTACTTTCCCGAAGCCGCGAGGTGAGTTTACCGAGTGTTCCCGCAAGGACTCCAATCTCGTCCTTCCGATTATTGGCGAAGTCCACATCGAGCGCATCGAGATCGATGCGTGATGTCTTCTCGGCCAGATCGGCGAGAGGACGGCTCAATCGAGAGGCGATCCAGCTTGCCAGCAACACCGCGACGATCGCAGCAACCGCCATCGCGACCAGGAACCAAAGATCGATGCTACTTCGTAGCGTGCGCAGCTCGCTGGTGTCGTGCGACACTCGAAAGGTCGCGGTCGTGAGAACGCCGTGCTCCGCGTCGGCGAACGGAATTG
>Ga0105092_10002341_pt1 | contig 10107 bp, 6 predicted proteins | sample PPLLak2March2015_FD_87021 | JGI IMG/M metagenome (GOLD analysis project Ga0105092, IMG submission 87021) | Freshwater sediment microbial communities from Prairie Pothole Lake near Jamestown, North Dakota, USA - PPLs Lake P7 Core (1) Depth... | ecosystem: Environmental > Aquatic > Freshwater >...
CTCGACGAATCGAAAGAGTTGCCTTGGGCCGAGGTGGGCATATCCTGAGCACATGGCTAACTCAGCCGCCTTCTTCGACCTCGACCGGACCCTGATCTCCGGCGCTTCGGCGTTCCCTCTGGGGGTCGAGGCGTGGCGTCAGGGCCTTGCCTCCAACCCCGACATCGGCCGATGGGCGCTATCGGCATTGAGTTTCCGGCTGATGGGCGACAAGGGAGACGCCACCGACGATGTCAAGGGCGACTTCTTGAGTGGGATCGCCGGGGCATCGGTTCAGGCACTCGAGATGGTCGGCGCCGCTGTCCTGCCCAAGCTGGTCGCCCGGGTCCGCCCGGAGTCACGAAAGCTGATCAACCTGCATCACGAGGCAGGAAGGGACACCTGGATCGTCTCGGCCGCCCCCCATGAGATCGTCGAGACTCTGGCCCGATCCTTGGGGATGACCGGAGCCATCGGCACCAGGGGAAAGGTCGTTGCCGGCCACTACACCGGAGAGCTCGATGGGCCATTCGTTTATGGCGCCGGCAAGGTCGACGCCATCGAGAAGATCGCTGCCGACTACGGGTACGACCTCGAGCGCAGCTACGCCTACTCCGACTCCATATCCGACCTGCCCATGATGGAGACGGTTGGCCATCCCGTCGCGGTCAACCCCGACTCTGAGCTCGACTCGGTCTCCCATGAGCGAGGCTGGCCGGTCGTGATCTTCGCGCGCAAGACGAAACGAGCAGTTGCGCTCAGTGCTCTAGCCACCGTTGGTGTGGCGGCAGCGGTCGGCGCCTATGCGCTGGGACGGAAGCACGGGCGGTCGTATGCCCTTGCCCAGATGGCTCAGCGGGAGATCTGGCGACCCCGGGTCTAGAGGATCGCGCTCGGCCCCAGTAGTTCCTTCAACTCGGCGAAAAGCGCCGTCCGCGGCTCGACGCGGTGCGCATCGCTCAGCTTGAGCACCTTTACGCCTTGCTCACTCGTCATGTTCAGATATACCGGGGCAGGCCCAGGGTGATTGGACAGGATCGTCTTGAGGCGGGAGACCATCTCGGGAGTGAGATTCGAAGCCGTCGTCTTGAGCCGCACCATCGAGTCGTCACGGATCTCCAGCTCCTTGATCTCCCGGGCCATGACCTTCACCTCGTCGCCCCGGTGGTCGAGGTGCCCGCCCACGATCACTACGGCGTCATCGATGACGGCATGCCCGTAGTCGTTGACTGTGCGGGGGAAGGCGACGACCTCCACCGAACCTTCGAGGTCCTCGAGTTGGAAGAAGATCATCGGATCTCCGTTCCTGGTCCATCGACGGGTGATCCCGGCAACCAGACCGCCCACTGTCACGCTGGTCTTGTCGGCCAACTCGACGAGCTGGCTGACAGTGGTGGTGGTGGCGGCAGCCAGCGACTGGCCGACAGACAGCAGAGGATGATCGGAGACGTAGAGACCGAGCATCTCCTTTTCGAAGGCGAGCCTGATCTTCTGCGGCCAGACCAGGTCCGGCACGTCGATGCGGCCGTGGGATACCTCCCCTGGCTCACCGGCGAACAGGCTGAACTGTCCCATTTCCTCGTTCCGCCGGCGCTCCAGCGTCCCGTCGAGGATCTGCTCGTACACCACGGTCAGACCTTTTCTCGGGTACCCCATCGCATCGAAGGCGCCGGCCTTGATCAGAGATTCGACGGTGCGCTTGTTCAGCGCAGATACGTCGACGCGGTCAACGAAGTCATGGAACGAGTTGAAGGCGCCATCGGCCCTCGCCTCGACGATCTTCTCGACTACGCCCTCGCCCACGTTCCGCACCGCTGATAGCCCGAAGCGGATCCGGCCCTCCTTCACGGTGAAATCGGAGTCCGATTCGTTGACGTCGGGCACGAGCACCTCGATGCCCATCTGCCGGCACTCGTTGAGGTAGACCGCGGTGCGGTCTTTGTCCTTCTTGGTAGCGGTCAACAAAGCGGCGAGATACTCGGCGGGGTGATGCGCCTTCAGGAATGCTGTCTGATAGGCAACGAGGCCGTAACCGGAGCTGTGGCTCTTGTTGAATCCGTAGCCCGAGAAGTGCTCGATGAGCCCGAAGATCTCGCGGCCCACCTTCTCGTCGTGCCCCTGGGCGACACTGCCGGCAACGAACTTCTCCTCCTCGGCCTTCATCACCGCCTTGATCTTCTTGCCCATGGCCCGGCGCAGGTTGTCGGCGTCGACCATCGTGTACCCGGCCATCTCCTGGGCCACCGACATGACCTGCTCCTGGTACACCATGATTTGATAGGTGTCGGCCAGCTTGTCGGTGAGGGCGGGGTGCAGCACTTCGATCGGGGCCCGACCGTTCTTCCGATCGGCGTACAGGTTGTGCATGTTGGCGCCCATCGGACCCGGGCGATAGAGGGCAACCAACGCGATCACATCGTTGAACGAGTCAGGCTTCAGCGAGCGAATCAACGACCGCATGGCGTTGCCTTCGAGCTGAAAGACCCCGATCGTGTTGCCCGATTGGAGGAGCTCGAAGGTCTTCTGATCGTCGAGCGGGACCGCGTCGATGTCGAGTCGCTCCCCCGTGCCGGCCTCGACCAGCTCGAGGCAGCGCTCGATGATCGAGAGGTTGCGCAGCCCGAGGAAGTCCATTTTGAGCAGACCCAGTGACTCCACCCCGTACATCTCGAACTGGGTCACCACCTCGGCGCCCTCACCCTTCTGTTGGATGGGGACGACGTTGATGAGCGGCTCAGGGGCGATCACCACGGCTGCGGCGTGGATCGAGTCCTGCCTTCGCAACCCCTCGAGGCCGCGAGCGGCATCGACTGTCTCCCGCACCGCCGGATCGGCCTCGTAGAGGTCTCGAAGACCCTGAGCGTTGGCGTACCAGTCCTTCGTCGTCGAGTCTGCGTCGGACGAAGGCGGTGTCATCACCTGCTCGAGTGTCGCCTCACGACCGAGGATGGCGGGCGGCATCGCCTTGGCAACCCGGTCGCCGACCCCGTATGGGTGGCCGAGGACGCGGGCGGCGTCACGCAGCGCCTGCTTTCCCTTGATCGTGGAGAACGTGACGATCTGCGCGACGCGATCAGCCCCGTACTTCTGTGCGGCATACCGGATCATCTCCGCCCGGTAGCGCTCGTCGAAATCCATGTCGATGTCGGGCATTTGACGGCGACCGGGGTTGAGGAAGCGCTCGAAGATCAGCCCGTAGGCGAGGGGGTCGATATCGGTGATGCGGAGGCAGTAGGAGACGATCGAGCCCGCGGCAGACCCGCGGCCGGGTCCAACCCTGATGCCGCTCTCCCGGGCATGGCGGATCAGATCCCAAACGATGAGGAAGTAGGCGGGAAAGCCCATCTCCTCGATGATCTTCAACTCATGTTCGACGCGGTCCCAGACCTCGGAAGCGGCATCATGGCCGTATCGGTCGCGTGCCCCTTGATCGACAAGCTTCCGGAGATGACTGACCTCGGTCTCACCGGAGGGGACCGGGAAGCTGGGGAGGAGGATCCGGCCGAAGTCGAGGTCGACGTTCACCCGGTCCGCTATCAAGAGGGTGTTGTCACATGCTCCGGGAAACGTGTCGGCCGGGAAGAGGCGATGCATCTCGTCGGATGTCTTCAGATAGTGCTCGTTGCCCTCGAAACGAAGCCGGCTCGTGTCGGCGCGCAAGGAGCCGGTCTGGATGCAGAGCAGCACATCATGAGCATCGTGTTCCGCCCGATGGGTGTAGTGGGCGTCGTTGGTGGCGAGAAGGGGCGCCCCGGTCCGAGAGGAGATCTCGAGAAGGTCGGGCATGATCACTTTTTGCGCCGATAGGCCGTGATCCTGGATCTCGATGAAGAAATTGTCTGGCCCGAAGATGTCCTGGAACCTGCCTGCAGCAGCGATGGCGGCGTCGAAGTCCCGCATCTGGCCCTTGTTCCCCTCTTCACTCATTGAATCGGGAGCGAGGAGTTGGGGCACCATCCCCCCGAGACACCCTGAGGTGGCGATGAGGCCCTCGGCGTGTTCTGCGAGAAGCTCGAAGTCCATCCTCGGCTTGTAGTAGTAGCCCTCGAGAAAGGCCCGGGAGGAAAGCTGGAGGAGGTTGCGATACCCGACCTCGTTCTCGGCCAGGAGATTCATGTGAAAGCGTCGATTGGCGTTGCCCACCGGCCGGTCGAATCTCGAACCTTCCGTGAGGTATGCCTCCATGCCGACGATTGGCTTGATTCCGTTGTCCTTCGCCGCCTTGACGAAATCGACAACCCCGTAGAGGACGCCGTGATCGGTGATGGCTATCGCCGGCTGACCATCGGCTGCCGCGGCTGCAACCACATCCTTGATCCGGGCCGCACCGTCGAGCATCGAATACTCGGTGTGTACGTGGAGGTGTGCGAATGACACGGCTGTCATTCACCGTAGCACAGGGCGGCTCACGCGGAGGTGCCGTGTGACGGACCTCGTGCGAGGCTCCGCGCCATCCATGCGGCGACGACCATGATCACCAGACTGACCCCATGGGCGATAGAAAAGCCATGGGCCAGGGCGTTCGAAGTGGCACCGGCCAGTTCGGCTCCGCCGCCCGCCAGCGCCTCTCGGACCGAAGAGATGTCGCCGACCGAGGCCGACACCGTTGCCAGTATCACTCCACCCGCAAGCCCTGCGCCGACCGACATCCCGACCGTGCGCAGGAAGGCGTGGGCGGAGGTGGCCCGGCCCGCCAGCCTGTCAGCCACCGCCAGGCGCACCATCTGAAACGCGGAATTCGTCACTGCTCCCACCGACATGCCCATTGCGAAGTAGCTGGCGTAGACCACCGGTAGTGGCGCCGAGAAGGAGACCGCGGCCCATGCGGCGGCGATGGCCGGGATGCCTCCGATCGCCGCCACCCGAAGCACCTCACGCTCGCTCACCCGATCAGTGATGCGACCGGAGATGTTGGCGGCTGCGGTCCATCCGATCGTAAGCCACAGGACCGACCAAGCTGCCGCGGCCGCCGAGCCCCCACGTGCGCCCCTCACGTAGACGGGCAGATATGACGACAGCCCGATCATGGCCACCAAGGTCAGCGAGACGACCAGGGCTAGCTGACGGTATGGGTACTCGCCCACGAACCGAGGGTCGAGCAGGCTGGATCGACCCCGCGCCATTCGCCGCCACAACACGGTCCCCGCCAGGATGGCGACCGAGGCGAAGATCACGGAGAACGTTGAGAAATTCGAGACGGCCGCCAGGAGGGCTCCGAACGTGACCACCAGAAGCCCGACGGCCAACCAGTCCACCCGGAGCGGAGTGGGCTCTACCGGGCCGGGGAGGGTCCGCCACCCCGCGATCAGAGCTACTGCAGAGATTGGCACCATCAGTAGGAAGATCAACCGCCAGGACCCGACCTGCAGCAAGACCGCCGCGATGGCGGGGCCGGCGAAGCCGAGGATCCCCCATACGTTCGAATTGGCGGCAAAGGCCCTCCCGACGAGATGGCTCGGATAGACGAGGGCGACGGCACCGACCCCGACCGAGATGATCGCCCCGCCTGCGGCGCCCTGGAATACGCGGGTTGCCACGAGCATCGGCATCGAGCTCGCAGCCGCCGCAGCGAGCGAGGAGGCGGCGAAGGCGAACGTGGCCCACCTGAACACGGTGGAGGTCCCGACGGAATCGATGAACGAGCCGGCGATGGCAGTGGTCACACCCGAGGCGAGCAGAAAGGCGGTGATCACCCACGGCAGGAGATGCACCTGGCCGAGTTCGGCCGTGAGTTCGGGCAGGGCCGCCGTGACAGCCAGACCTTCGAAGGCGACGATGGCGACGGTCGTGAAGATGGCGACCGATGCCGGCAAGAGCTCACGGGAGAGGATCGACCTGGGGACCGTCATTGCCCGCCCCAGGATGGCAGCGGCAGCAGCTCGACCGCGACTAGACGAGTGGCCAAGCTGCGACAACGAGTGCCGCGATGACAGCGACGCCAAAGCCGACCCAGGCCCGCATCGATTGAGCGTTGGGGCCGCGCATCCGGCTCCAGATCTCACCGATGACGAATCCAGCGATGAGACCACCGAGGTGGGCCTGCCACGAGACGGTTCTGAACAAAAACGGAATGGCGGCATTGATCAGAAGGAGGAAGACGAGCTGACCGAGCAAGGCCCTCCCTTGGATCGTGTTCCTACGATGCAAAGCCCAGCTCAGCCAGATCCCGAAGAGCCCGAAGATCGCCCCGGAGGCGCCGACGGCGATATCCCTAGGGCCACCCAAGTAGTAGGCGAAGACTCCGCCGACACCGGCCGACGCCAGGAAAAGGCTGACAAACGGCCAGGTGCCCACTCCCCGCTCGATCTGGGGCCCGAGCACCCAAAGGGCCCACATGTTGAAGAGGATGTGCGTGATCGACCCATGAAGCAGGACCACGGTGAAGATCCGCCACCACTCACCCTCCGTGATGAGGGCGTTGATCTGGGCAAACCATCTGACGAGATCCTCCTCGAGACCGAGGAAGCCGAGGACGTAGAAGATCACCGCCACGACGATGAACGTCATCGTGGCGGGCGCCCCGGAGGTCGCCGTCGTTCGGCTCCGCGAACCGGTGGGGATCACCTTCTGTGTTCCCTCCTGCCTCATGCACTCGGGGCACCGCTGCCCGACGGAGGCATCCGTTGAGCATGAAGAACAGATAGGCCGGCCGCAGTGGTTACAGCTGAGCAATGTGCTCCGGTCGGGGTGTCGATAGCAGACCGGGGTGGTCGTGTGGTCCTGGGTCAAGGCCGGAACGGTATCGCCCTCATGGGCCTACCCGTCCTCCGTGGAGCGGACCAAATCGAGGACCTCGGTGAGGTCAGACGGCAGCCGCGATGTGAAAGTCAGCTCCTCACCGGTGGTCGGGTGCTGGAGGCCGACCATGTGGGCGTGGAGGAAGATCCGAGGGCTGTCGACTGCCTTGTTGGGGCCTGTGTAGGCCTTGTCGCCGACGATGGCATGGTCGATCGCCGTCATGTGGACTCTGATCTGGTGGGTGCGGCCCGTGGCGAGCGCAACTTCGAGCAGGGATACATCTGAAGTTGCGAACTCCTCGACGACTTCGTAATGGGTCACTGCCGGTTTCCCGCCCGGGACGACAGCTCGCCTGGTAGGGCGATCCGGGTCCCGCCCGATCGGCGCGTCGACTGTCCCGGTAGGTGTGGCAAATCTGCCATGGACCAAGGCAATGTATTGCCGTCGTAGCTGTCGCCGGGCCATGGCGGAGTCGAGCGCTTCGAACGACGCCGCGTTGCGACCCACCACCAGAACACCGGACGTGTCACGGTCGAGACGGTGGATCATCCCCCAACGCCCGGCTGCCCCCACCCCCTCCAACTCCGGGTATCGATGAAGCAACCCGGCCGCAAGAGTGGGACGCTCGTGGCCGGAGCCAGGGTGAACGACGAGACCGGGCGGCTTGTCGACGATGATCAAGTCTGGATCCTCGTGGATCACTCCGAATTCGACCGGCTCGGCAACCAGACCGATGGCGACTTCTGGGATTGGGGTCTCGACGACCGCCCCGGTGTGGACGCGATCGCTAGGGCGGGCGGGGGATCCGTCGAGGAGCACCCCGGCCTCGAGCAGGGAGCGGGCCTGGGCACGGCTCAGTTCGAGCAGGTCGGCCAGCACCTTGTCGACCCGTTGCCCTTCGAGGCGCTCGGGCACCTCTAGGTTGAGCGTGCCAGCCACGCGTGAATCAGTAGCAGCCCCACTGCGATGGTGATCGACATGTCGGCCACATTGAAGGTCGGGATCCACCACAGGTCGATCCAGTCGATGACTTTCCCATCGAGCAGGCCGGGCCCGCGGAACACCCTGTCGACGAGGTTCCCCAGCGCACCACCGATGATCAACGCGTAGGCAGCTGTCTCCATCCAGGGGCGTTCGAGTCGGAGGGACCACAGCAACGCAGCGCTGACGGTGATGGCGGCGATGCCGAAGAACGGGCCTGCATTCTCGAACATGGAGAAGGCGGCGCCGGGATTCTCGGTGAATGTGAGCACGAGGAAGTTTGGGATGATCACGATGTCGCCGTCGACGAGCTCGATGGAGGCCCATCGCTTAGTGATTGCGTCGAGCACCACAACGAGCGCGGCCAGCCCAATCCCGAGGCCGTACCTGCGGATCAAGCCTTGCGTGCGCAGTCGACGCAGAGCGTCGCGTATGGAAGGACGTCGAGTCTCGCCATGGGTATCGACTTGCCGCAGCTCTCGCATGTGCCGTATGTGCCTTGCTCTATCTTTTCCAGCGCCCGCTCGACCTTGCTGAGGAGATCGAGGGTGTTCTGCTCGATCGATAGCTCCTTGGCGTACTCCAATTTCGTGGAGCTGGCCTCCGCGTTGCCGGGGTCGGGGCTGCGGTCGGACGAGCTCTCGGAAAGCCGTGCCTCCTCCAACTCCTGCTCGTAGTCGTCAACGAGTCCCTGGAGCCGCGCTTGCTCCTCTTCCAGTCTTGCCCGGAATTTGTCCACGGTTGACTTTGCGAGCTGTCTGGCCACGTGAATCCCTGCGTAAAGGCCGGAAACCCTACCAACGCACGGCAACTATCCGGCGGGTTTCATCGGAGCCTGCAACAAGGCGCCGCGCCCTAGCATTTCCGACTCACATGACGACGAACGCTCAGGACGCGCCGAACAGGGCCGGGGGTTTTACCCGGGTCGAACCAGTCGTGGATATACCTGCCATGGAAAAGGGCATTCTCGAGCTATGGCGCGAAACCAAAGCCTTCGAGGAATCGATCCTGCGACGACCTGCCGACAAGGAATACATCTTCTACGACGGGCCGCCGTTCCCCACCGGGAGCCCGCACTACGGAAACCTTCTCGCCGGCGTCATCAAAGACATGGTGCCCCGCTACTGGACCATGCGCGGCTATCGCGTCGAAAGGCGATTCGGCTGGGACACCCACGGGCTACCTATCGAGATGGAGGTCGAGAAGCGTCTGGGCATATCCGGTCCGAAGGCGATCGCAGAATACGGAGTCGACCGGTTCAACGAGGCGGCCCGGAGTGTGGTCCAGGCCAACACCGAGAACTGGGAGGTTCTGACCGAGCGCATCGGCCGCTGGGTGGACTTCGACAATGACTACAAGACCCTCGACCCCGACTTCATGGAGACAGTTTGGTGGGTCTTCAAGCAGCTGTGGGACAAGGGATTGGTCTACAAGGACTTCAAGGTCCTCCCCTACTCGTGGGGGGCGGCCACCCCGCTCTCCAATTTCGAGGCGAACAAGGACTATCGCGATGTCGAGGACCCCTCGATAACCGTGAGGCTGGAGGTGCTCGAAGATGCGGGCCCTGTTTTGGCCGGCGACTACCTCCTGATCTGGACGACCACCCCATGGACCCTTCCCGGCAACCTGGCTGTGGCCGTAGGGGAGGACATGGCGTACTCCCGCATCGCCGACGGCGATGACCACTACTGGATCGCCACCGCCCGTGCAACGACGGTCTTCGGCGACGATCCGAATGTGGTCGGTGAGGCCAAAGGTTCCGAACTGCTCGGTGTCCCCTACCGGCCACCCTTCGATCATTTCGGTGTCGAGCGTGAGGCAGGGGCATTCCGCATCATCGCCTCACCGGAGGTGACCGTCGACGAGGGGACGGGGCTGGTGCACATGGCCCCTGCCTATGGCGAGGCCGACTTCTACGCCCTCAAGGCGGCAGGCATCGAATCACTGGTCGATCCGGTCGACGCCGAGGGTGACTTCACCGAGCAGGTCCCTGAGGTCGCCGGCCTCAATGTGAAGGTGGCCGATGAGACCCTCATCGATCTCTTGCGGTCCTCGGGCAGCTTGGTCCACGCCGACCGCATCACCCACTCCTACCCCTTCTGCGAGCGGACCGGCACACCGTTAATCTACAAGGCGATCCCGACCTGGTTCGTCCGTGTCGAAGACATCAAGCACCGCATGGTGGAGATCAACGACACGATCCATTGGGTGCCCGACTATGTAGGAAGCCGTCGCTACGGGAACTGGCTGGCGAATGCCCGTGACTGGGCCGTCAGCCGCAACCGATATTGGGGCTCGTGCATCCCGGTCTGGGAATGCACCGATTGTGACGAAGCGGTCGCCGTCGGCTCCCTCGACGAGCTGGAGGCTCTCTCCGGCCAACGACCCGCCGATCTCCACAAACACGTC
>Ga0105092_10002343_pt1 | contig 10103 bp, 8 predicted proteins | sample PPLLak2March2015_FD_87021 | JGI IMG/M metagenome (GOLD analysis project Ga0105092, IMG submission 87021) | Freshwater sediment microbial communities from Prairie Pothole Lake near Jamestown, North Dakota, USA - PPLs Lake P7 Core (1) Depth... | ecosystem: Environmental > Aquatic > Freshwater >...
AATCTGGCATTCGGAAGTCCTGCCGATCGGCGGGAACCTCGTCACTCGCGATATTGCCGTCGGCCTTCGAGCGGCCCTCGACGATGCGGAACAGCTCAAGATCAAATACGGGAGCGCATTGCCCGACGAAGTCCCACAAGAGGAAGTGGTTGAGGTCCGTGTAGTGGGGTCGAGTCTCAAGCGCATGATCAGCAGGAAGATACTGTGCCAGATCATCGCGGCGCGCTGCGATCAACTCGTGGACGGGATTCTCCAGGCAATCAGGCACTCGCGGCTGGACCCTCAACTATTCACCGGGGTGGTGGTGACAGGAGGCGGAGCCGAACTGCGAGGGCTGATCGAGAAGCTGCGCCGGCAACTCTGCCTGCCCGCCAGGCTCGGCTATCCGGTCAATGTCGTTCCGATGGGCCATCCGTTCTGCAAGCCCATGTATTGCACAGTTTTGGGATTACTTCGATATTCCGGTGTCCGAAACGAGAACATCTACAAAACGGGATTCGGTAACAAGCCGAAAGGCAGGCTTAACAGGCTTTACCGTTGGACGATAGGAAAAATGAGTTGAAAAGCAGAAGGCAGAAGTCAGGAGTCAGAAGTCAGAAGTCAGAAGTCAGAAGGGAAAAGGGAAAAGCAGGGGTACGACCTCCCGTTTTTTTCTTCTGACTTCTGACTTCTGACTCCTGACTTCTGACCTCTGACTTCTGACTTCTGCTTCTGGGTGAAAGGGGAGACGATGAATCCGAAACAGCAGCCTGGTCTGTGGCTCCCTCTGAAGGAGGTTTCTATGGATGGCAGTTCGCGGCCAGAGGAAGAAAAGAACCTGACCTTGGCGTTTGATGAAAGACCGGTGACGGGTGCATGCATAAAAGTGATCGGGGTCGGCGGCGGAGGCTGCAATGCCGTCAATCGGATGATTGAAGCGGGTATAGGAGGAGTCGACTTCGTTGCGGCCAATACGGACCTGCAGGCGCTCAGGCTTTCCCGTGCCGCTATCCGACTCCAGCTGGGCGGCAAACTGACCAAAGGGCTTGGCGCGGGATCCAACCCGGAAGTGGGCAAGCAGGCCGCGCTCGAAGACACCGAGAAGATCATCGAGCTCCTGGAAGGGGCCGACATGGTCTTCATCACCTGCGGACTGGGTGGCGGGACGGGTACTGGCGCTGCTCCGATCATTGGCACCCTGGCTGCGGAACTGGGCGCCCTGTCCGTCGGCGTCGTGACGAAACCGTTTGGGTTCGAGGGCCGCAAGCGGATGCGCCAGGCGGATCACGGTTTGGCGCAACTCAAGGAAAGCGTCGATACCGTTATCACCATCCCGAACGAGAGATTGCTGACCAGCGTCGCTCCGGGCACTTCGCTCTCCGAGGCATTCAAGATCGCCGACGACGTGCTGCGCCAGGCGGTTCAGGGCATCAGCGACCTGATCACGATTCCGGGAGTGATTAACCTGGACTTTGCCGACGTCCGCACGGTGATGACCGGTATGGGCATGGCGCTGATGGGAACGGCCGTGGCCGAAGGCGAAAACCGGGCTGCGAATGCCGCCCGCCGCGCCATCAATTGTCCGTTGCTCGAAGACGCGACAATTCAAGGCGCGCGCGGAGTGTTAATCAACGTCACTGGCAATGCCGACATGACTTTGCATGAAGTGAGCGAAGCCAGTCGTATCATCCAGGAAGCGGCTGACCCCGAGGCGAACATCATTTTCGGCTCCGTCTTCGACGACAGCATGGGCAGCAAGATCAAGATCACCGTGATCGCTACCGGTTTTGACCGAGACGAACCGGAGAGAACGGAGGAGCCGGTCGAGCCCCAAAAAGGCAACGGCGGAGCTCCGCACTCGAGACCGGAGCCGCGCAAGCCGGAGGGCTTCGAAGGCCCCCGTAGGAACAGCCCATCCGACGCCGGGCCGTTCTCTGACCAGTCGATCTTGCCGCCGAATGATTTCTCGCCGCGCCGTGACGATTTTAATTTCCCGGCCTTTCTGAAGAGAAAAGTCCCGCCACTCGGTTCCGACGACCGAGGTTCAGATAACGGCGAGTAAGAGCCTGCCCTCACGAAAAGGGGCGCAGGGAACGCTTACCCCCCTTTGCGTCCCTGCCCCCTTTTCGTGAGGCTTGAAAGACAGGGCTGAAGAAAGAAGGGTGAAGAAAGAAGGATGAAGGCTGAAGAATGATCACCTTGCCCTTCGTCGGCGGTCCCTTCCTCCTTTCCTTTTCATCCTTCATCCTTCATCCTTCATCCTTTTCTCGACTGCCCACCTGGCTTGTGATCGGCTACCTTGTCATCCACTCGTTTTACATCGTCACCGCACGCTACCGTTCGGCGCATCGGGTCCGGGCACTCCTCACGAACTTCGGCCTCGTTTGCTTGTTTGCACTGCTTCTTGTCGGCTTGGGTCAAGCGGAGTTGTATCGAGAACGGTGGTTCAGAATCGTCGCCCTCTGGTCGCCAGTCGCGTTCTTCTGGTGGGCCTATTTATGGGCGGGCTTGACCCTCCATGCCTATTACCCCCGGGATTTCTCTTATGATTCCCGGCTCATTCGCCTTGAAGACAGACTCTTCAATCAACCGAGCCTCTGGCTGGCAGCTGGCGAAAAGGCCTGGCTTACGGACCTCCTGCACTTCCTTTACAACACTTACTACGCCTATACCCCCATACTGGCTCTTTACCTTCATATCAACGGTCGGCTGGCGGAGTTCCAGTCCGTGACCTTCGCCGTGACCCTCGGATACGCTTTCTGCTATTCCTTCTTCCCGTTGATGCCGGTTTTTGGCCCGCGCTGGGGGCTGGTCGACGCCGGCCTGCTACCTCCGTCGAGGAGTCGGCTGCGAGGTGGCTGGATGACGCGCATAACGAATGTCATCATGTGGCAAGGCCCGGCTCACAAGGGCTGTGCCATGCCGAGTGCCCACAGTTCGACCGCCGTTGTCTTTTTGATCTGGTCGTCCCGGATTTGGGGAGACGCCGGCGGACTCCTGGCAGCGGTGATTGTTGCAGGGATGGTCCTCGGCGCCGTCTACGGCCGCTACCATTATGTTGTTGATATGATCGTCGGGGGCGCGCTAGGAATAATCAGCGTTCTGGTCGCAGATTGGTTGATGTAGCAGCGTCTAAGCCAGAACGGGGGGTGGGGCACCGTGATTAGCGAGGAACTCTTCAATGCCTGGTATGCCGCACTGGAACAGCGACATCTGAAGGCGCTCACGTTCCAAGAGGTCCGGCATGCCCTGCAGGCGCTTTCGTCACTCTATGTCGAGCGGCGACAGCAAAGCGGTGCTGGAAAAGCCCTCGATAGTGCCGGCAAACGGGCCGCTTTTTCTCTTTTTTATGCAGCCCTCCACTTGCTGGAGGTCAGCTATGTGGCGGACCAGCTGAATCTCAAAGACTTTCCTATTGATTCCTTGACTGACCTGGGATGCGGAACCGGGACAGGAGGAATCGCCTGGTCGCTCGAACTGGGCGGTTCTGTCCCGCTTACCGCGGTGGATCAGAACACTTGGGTGCTGGAGGAGGCGAGGTGGAACTTTCGCCAGCTGGGAGTCAAAGGCGAGGCCAGGCAGGCCGATCTCGCACGCTGCTCGCTTCCGCCCTCGGGCGGCGTTTTGCTGGCTTTCACGGTGAACGAACTGGACGAGGCTGCCAGGGGGACCCTATTGCAGCGGCTGCGACGTCGACGCGGTCAGGGGCTGCTCATCGTCGAACCGATAGCGCGCCGCGTGTCTCCCTGGTGGGATAAATGGGCGGAGATCTTTCAGAAGGAGGGCGGGAAAGAGGATCAATGGCGCTTCACTCCGCCAATGCCGGAACGGCTGCGCCTGCTGGACAAAGCCGCAGGCCTCGACCATCGGGAACTGACTTGTCGAAGCCTGTGGGTGGCACCGGCGTGCCAGGGTGTCACCTCTGAGCACTGAAAGGAAAGGACCTCAAGGACCTCAAGGACCTCAAGGACCAAAGGGAGAAACGACGATTGGTTGGTCCTTGAGGTCCTTGAGGTCCTTGAGGTCTTTGAGGTCTTTGAGGTCCTTTCCTTTCAGTGCCTTGTTACTTATTCCGCGTCGCGACGTCGTAGACCAGACCGGCGACTCCGCCGGAAATCGCACCGATAGCGGCGCCTTTCTTACCTCCCGCCAGTCCACCGATCGCTGCCCCGGCGCCGGCGCCACCAGCCACAATCAGGACTTCTTCTTTGGTGGAGCGTTTCTTTTTCGGCTCAACCGTGGTCGTACGGTCCCGCGTTACCGGTTTCTCGACGATGACCGGCCGGGACTTCACGAAGGTCTCCTTGTTAACGTCCTGATCGGCCCTCTGGACGGGTACCAGACCATTGTCGTCCTTCAGGTACATCTGATCGTTGCCCTTCTGAGGAACAACAAGGTATGCCGTCCTGCCATCGGCCAACGTAACCGGGACCAGACTGGCAGCCACCGGGCCTTCCGGCGTCTGAATCTCCTGACTGAAGGCGTTCGTAATACCGTACTTGTCCCGCAACCACTCGGGATCACGGGTATCACGGCTCAGTGCCCACACGCCAAGCACTAAAGCAACAACCAAAACGCCGACTATAATCGCGTGGTTTCTTGTCAGATTCAAAGTCATGTCAAACCTCCGAAACTTCAGGGCTTTAGCAGCAAAGAACGTGCCAATTTCCCCTACTCATATAGATACAGGCAGTTCCAAAAGGTTTGGCGGGAGGCACCGGGGAGTTTTTCCCGGGTTAGCGACCCGTTAATGCCGGGCCAGGCCGTTCTGCTGGCGTAAGTCGCGGGAAAAGACGAATTCCGAGAGCACGGAGTGGCAGTACCGGATGGCGAATTCGAGATCCGAGATGGAGAGTTTCTCATCTATCCCGTGAACTCCCCGGAGATCTCCGTTGGATGCCTTGAACGGGTCGAAACCGTAACTGACGATCCCCCGCTCTCGAAGAAAGCGTCCGTCGGTGAATCCGGCGAGGACCGAGCTCCCGAGAGTCGCCTGCCGTTCGATTGACTGCGTGGCCGTGCGTATCGCTTCATAGAGCTCGCTGTCCGTCGGAGAGGCGGCGGGGGAAGAAATGAGAAGCGGTTCAATAACGATATTCTCGTCGTCGACGACTTCCGTTACCGTCTCCAGGAACTCCTCTGGTTCCTGGTCCGGAACCAACCGACAATCCAATTCGGCGTAGGCGGTTCCCGAGAAGGCGTTCGTATTGCTTCCTGCTCGCACGACCGATACGGCTATGGTATTGCGCAGGAGAGCCTGGTGGCCCGGGTCAAGCCGGCGGACGCTTTCCGGGTCCCTCGTCAGTTCATCAAGATGTAGCAGGCGGTCGCGGATCTCCGGAGACTGATAAGCCGCGATTTCGCGAAAGTAGCGGGCCACGGCCGGAGCGATAAGGATCTCCGGGCGATAGCGAAGAAGGCGATCAAGCGCGCGGATCAGCCGATGGGAGGCGGCATTCCTGTTCACGTACGCCCCGTGCATCGGTTCTCCCACCGCTGTCAACCTCAACCATAGGGCCAGCTTCTGGGTTGTCTCGATTCCGACATGGGCCAGGCGGTTGTCCCGAACGATGTTCGCCCCGCCTTCCGTCAGCGCGTAATCAATCCCCTTGAGCCATTCCGGCCGATTCTCCAGGACCCACGCCATCCCGTCCTCGCCCCCCATTTCCTCATCAGAGGTCGCAAGGAAGACAACATCCCGTCTGGGCGGGCGTCCTGACCGCTTGATGGCGACCAAGGCAGCCAGGTGAGCGATTCCCAGCCCCTTTGAATCAACCGTACCTCTACCCCAAACATAACCATCCCGGATCATGCCAGAAAAAGGAGGCACGGACCAACTATCCGCGTCCACAGTGGCGACGTCCATGTGGTGGACAAGCGCCACCCCACCGCCCGGCGAACGTCCTTTCAGGCGTGCGACGAGATTCGCCCGCCCGGGTGCCGATATCGCGGTCTGGCAAGAAATGCCCTCGCGTCGCAAAAGTTGGGCCAGATATTCTGCAGCAGCTATTTCCCGGCCCGGGGGATTGGCCGTATTGATCTGGACGTACTCCGACAGCCATTTGACCGCCTCCTGGGCGACCTTCGAAACCTGCTTGACGGGGTTGTCTCGGGTGGCTGGAGGAGAAGCGAGGACGTTCGCGAATGCGACAGCCAGATACAGGCAAAGGCAGGCTGCCTTTCGGGTCATGGTCGCCTTCTCCAGCCGCTCAACCGGAGAGCCGCTGAATGCAAAAAGTCCCATAACGCTGCCAAAACGGACCAGAGCGAAGAAGATATCACACCCGGCCAAGCTGACGAAGAGCCTCATAGCAGACAATCGAGACAGCGTTGGCCAGGTTCAGTGACCGCACCGAGGGGTGAAACATCGGAATGGTCCAAAGCCGGTTCGAGTATCTCTGCCTGACCGCCTCCGGAAGGCCCCGTGTTTCGCTCCCAAACACCAGGTAACCTTCCTCCTGGTATCTGGCCCGCGTGTAGGAGTCCGCCGCGTACTTCGAAAAGAAGAACAGTTCGGAGTCGGGGATCGACTCCAGGAAGGTGTCAAGACTCGAATGTCTTTTAATGTCGACATAGTCCCAGTAGTCCAAGCCGGCACGCCGGACACGACTATCGGTCAGACGAAAGCCCAGCGGACCGACCAGGTGCAGAGTCATCCCCACGGCAGCGCACAGCCGCGCGATATTGCCAGTGTTGGGAGGTACTTCAGGTTGGACGAGGACGACGTTCATGGCTAGTAAGCGAGCGAAGCGAGCCTTCGGAGTGCCCCACGGGGAACGGAGCAAGGGACCTCAAGGACCTCAAGGACCTCAAGGACTTCAAGGACCTCGAGGACTAAGGGACTCGTTCTTCCGATGGTCCTTGAGGTCCTTGAGGTCGTTGGGGTCCTTTCCTCCGGTCAGCTGTCCGCTGTCAGCCTCTCGATGATCAAATCCGTAATCTGCAGCCCTTTCATCCCGACGACCCGCACCCGGTAGGCATTGGCGATTCTCACTTCGTCCCCTATGACCGCAGCACGGCCCAGCAGCATCATGACATGGCCCCCTATCGTGTCGTTCTCCTCATCCTCGAGGGCAATCCCGAGCTCGGTATCCAGTTCCTCCAGCAAAACCCGGCCCCTTACCAGGTACCGTTTATCATCAAGCTTCCGGATATCGGCATACGCGGCCTCGGGCCCGATATCGAACTCGTCTCGGATGTCACCCACCAGTTCGCTCATCACGTTGTCCAGAGTGACGATTCCGACAGTCGACCCGTACTCGTCAATCACCATCGCCAGGTGAGTCCGCGTGCTGCGCAGTTCGGCGAGCAACGATCGAACCGAAGCACTGTCGGGGATATACTCGACCGGGCGCTTCACCATCGTAAAGTCAAAGCGCGGTCCCAGTTCCCGTTGCTTCCAGAACAGATCCTTGACATGCACGAGGCCTAACACCCGGTCCAAAGTGCCATCGCAGAGTGGATATCGAGTGTGCTGATGAGTCCGTGCGGTCTCGAGGTTCTCTTCGGCCGTCCTGCGGATGTCGAAAAAGACGACCTCCGTTGAAGGAACCATGATCTGACGGACCGTGCGGTCGCCGAATTCGAAGACCCGTTCGAGCATCAATCGTTCATCCCGGTCCAGGATGCCTCCTTCCTGCGACTGGGTAAGGATCATTCGCAGTTCCTCGGGAGAGTGCGCGTGACCTTCCTCGGCGAGTGGCGGAAGCCCAATTAGCCTGATGAACCCGTTCGCCGCACCGTTGAGCGCCCAGATAAACGGGTAGGAGACCCGGTAAAACAGCGCCAAGGGGGCAGCAGTCCAGAGAGACACGGTTTCCGCCCTCTGGATGGCGACGGACTTCGGTGCGAGCTCTCCGATCACAATGTGCAGGAAGGTAATGATCAGAAAAGCGATCACCACGGCCAGGCTGTGCGCAACAACTTCTTTCATCCGACCGAAACTCGTAAGGAGCGGCTCGATCAGGCTGGCAAAGGCCGGCTCTCCAATCCACCCGAGCCCGAGACTCGCGACCGTTATCCCGAGTTGGGTCGCAGAGAGGTATTCGTCCATTCGATGGATGATGCTGGAAGCCGTTGAAGCCCCTCGAACCCCCAACTCCTTCAGTTCCTGCACACGGGTCGGCCTCACCTTAACAATGGCAAACTCCGACGCCACGAAGAACCCGTTCAGCAGGACAAGGAAGATCCCGGCAACCACAAGCAGGGTCTGATGAAACAGGTCCATAGCTGAACCTTTATAGCATAGAAGCGATCTATATATACGATTCGAGGATTCAGGATCAGGGTCGGTATTCAAGGGTTGCGGGGCGAAGATTGAAGAGCTGGTCAACAATCACTCCGCATCCCGTTGTTACGCGTCTCCAGTAAAGAGTATACTAACAACGTCTTGGCTTCTCAGTCGCAAGGAGATCGTATGAGTTTCAGGAAACTGGTGCCAATCGCGGGACTTGCTGTGATTTTGGTAGCCGGCTATGCCTTCGGTGATGACCCTCGCGGAGGTGGTGCTGCCGGGTCTGACCGAGGAGGAGGGGGCAGCGATCGGGGAGGTGGCAGTGACAGGGGCTCCACTGAGGCCCGGACGTCCAGTCAGCCTTCGCCTCATTCTGTCGCCGTTACCACGGGCGGCGGAGGCGGGTCCACAACTCCGAACTACAACAGTTACGGGACTGGCTATTACATGTACCCGAACTACAACGAGTATTACGCCCGGGACTTCCTCTATAGTCTGTGGCGTCAGTATCCCTACTTCGCTCTCTCGAACTATTCCTATCGGTACTCTCTTGGGGACTCCCCAATCGATCGCAACCTGCTTCGGCTCGCCCTTCAGGACTCTTATGAGTCCGCCACCGCAATGGTCAATCGGGTCGACGAGCTCTCCGACTTGATTAATCAGCTGGAGGCGGGGCTAGTCCCACGCAAGCAGTTTCAGGAGAAGTTTGACTCGTCCATCACGGACATCCGCAAGCTGGCCAAAACGATCAGAAAAGACTCGCGGCTGGAGTACCTTGATCAGCGCCGCGGGATTGAAGTATCAGAACCGGCAGCCGCTGCCTCTATCCCCGAGATGCGGGCACTAGTAGCCGAACTGGCTGTACAGGCGAAGGGAATGAGGGATGGCCTGGAGAACTACTACGTCCGCGATTACACCAGGGTTGTCGAGGTTGACCACCTGAAGCAGCCCTCCTTCAAGTCCATGTCAGACCGCATCGACAAACTGGCCAAGGCCATCGAAAAGTCGGCCGATCGAATGTAACGATTGCGGGTTTTGAATTGCGAATTACCAGATGGGGACCGGAGTCCGGTCCCCATCTTTTTTTCACGCAATTCGCCTCGTCAATTCGCAATTTGGCTGGTTTGTCCTCGTGATTGACTTTTCGGTATACTTCCTACAGGAATTGCCCGCAGATGCACACGCGTTACTACGAGATGCTCAGAGGTTGCTCGCAAGACGACTTCTACCAGGCGCTCAATGATCCCGAGCATGAGCTTTATGAGATCGTATGGAACGCTTTCGAGACGGTCGTCATTGACCCGGCCGAAATTCTCGAGCCTGACTTCAGGGATCTGAATCAGTTCCGGTACCGCATCGGGGAAACATCGGCAACTCTGGAGTTTTTCCCCAACGAATGCTATTTTCGCGGCCGGTCGGGACCGGACCCCTATAACGACAATTCTGATGCGGCAGGGATTCACCTGAAGTTTTCTATTCTCCCCAACATGAGCTGCCTTTTTTGCGTCAGCCTCGGAATCTGGGGGCAGTCGGAAAGGGAGACGTTTCGAAAGCTTTGGTTTCGACACCGGAATTTGCTGTCAGGACTCCTGCGCCGGGCAAAACCAATCGTTTTTACTTCGATACTATTCCCCGACGTCGAATATGCCCCGAGTCTCGAAAAGATGTTGGATTCGTACTTCAGTGTGCGGGACCCCAATAATCTGATCGAGCTTCAATACTCGTTTCCACAGCTGGAGGATTCCGGCGAGGCGCAGAATTTCATGGCCTACATGGCGCTTCTTTACCACATGATACAGAGTCTCGTCTATTCGAACGAAGACCTGACAATGATGTGGGTTTCACGCCTCAACGAGTTTTACGCCGGTCACCTCCCCGACGTCCCCCCGCC
>Ga0105092_10002344_pt1 | contig 10103 bp, 12 predicted proteins | sample PPLLak2March2015_FD_87021 | JGI IMG/M metagenome (GOLD analysis project Ga0105092, IMG submission 87021) | Freshwater sediment microbial communities from Prairie Pothole Lake near Jamestown, North Dakota, USA - PPLs Lake P7 Core (1) Depth... | ecosystem: Environmental > Aquatic > Freshwater >...
ACTCCAAGCCACAAAGCTGCCTGAAAACGCGGCGAGTCCCACCAGCCGGGTGCACGCTGTGTTAGGCGTTTTTGCGTTGCACAAGACTCGCCGATGGGATAACCTGCTCATTGTAATCCAAAGAATTGTTCAAACTGCTTATCAACAGACCGCCAAAAGATGACAGTGTAGCCGCCACGTTTTTGTTTAGGTTTTATGTTTTGAGCCACAAGATTAACTCTTTCTCTTTGATAATCTTTTGCACTCAACGAACCAAGCAGAAATTGACATAAGTGTTGATAAGGCTCTTTGGCAAATTTGTAACCCATCTTTTCCATTGCTTTTCTATTAGGGACTATTTCTCCAATCCATTCTAGAATTTCGCAAACTGGTCCTCTACCACCTTTATCCTGATGAAAACCTATCACATGTAACAACGCCAACTTTCCTGATTTCAATCTAAGACTATACACATCTCCTGAATTCCAATCGGTTGAATCGACGAATCTCTTTTTCACCTTCTTTTCGGTTGGTTGGGCGGTATTCAATTTTTGAGATAACCGTTCCAAGACCCCTTTTCGCTTTATCTCAAGCTTCTTGTCTGGAAGCCACCTGGCTAAGTCTGAACCATTTTCTATAACTGTGAGCGCTTCTTTTTTAACCTTTTCCTGCAACCTACCTAGATTCCATTGCACATCAGCAAGTGTTAGCCAGAAAACAAGTGCGGTATCTGGGTCGGATAATTCGCTTTTCCACTGTTCTATGAGACGTTTCGTCGCTTCAGGCTCAGATATTCCATCACCTAGAATATCTTTGTAATCGTCGCGAACATCGCACGCAGTATCATCGCTATATAAGCCAGTTCCCCAAGTACCCATATATTTCCTCACGAATTCTTTGGTATGAAATGAAACGCCTAACGGTGTGCGTTACCCGCGGGTGGGCGGGACGAGAGAACGCCATTTTGCCGGAACCAACCTGAAGCCAGAAACCTGCCTGAAAACGCGGCGACTCCCACCAGTCGGGTGCACGCTGTGTTGGGCGGCACCCCAACGTTAATTCTACTAGCCTTCATCACAGGGCTCGTATCTCTTTGCACATGTAATGGCTGCGATCAATTTCTCCTCCGGCTTTTCTTCTTGCTGATCTTCTGTCGCGCGACTTTGCCTTGCCATAGGTTCTCCCACCACAACTTGAAGCGCCTTTCGAAGGCTTTTGTTCGATCTCTTTCTACATAGAACAGCGCAATCATTGCAATCGGCCAAATAACTGCCGTAGCAATTTCTAGCGTTTTGATGGTTTGGTATTCTTGATGCGTTACTTCTATATACCCGCTCGGACTACCAACGAAAAAATGACCATTCTTAGCTTCTCCACTTAATGCTCCTCCTCCTAACTTGGAAGAATAATTAACTAAAACAAAAAAGAGCAGTACCGCTACAACGGCTAGAGAATAAGTGATAATTCTTAGACGACGATTGCTTATAATGTGACATAGATGAAACCTATACGGGCGAGGCAAACATTGGCCAATCTATTAATGCCGCCCAACGGTGTGCGTTACCCGCGGGTGGGCGGGATGCGACAACGCCATTTTGCCGGAACTAGCCTAGAGCCACGCAAACTGCCTGAAAACGCGGCGACTCCCACCAGTTGGGTGCACGCTGTGTTAGGCGGCACATAATGCTTAAGGCATTCTAAATATCATGGGACTTATTGCCTTGTTACTTTAGACCTGCGACAACTTTTGGCCCTTCAAACCATAACCAATAAATATGCTCAACCTCCCAAGAAATTCGATTGAACAATCGAATTTTAGCAGGCGCAAGAGATTTTCTCCACATGAAATCCATACTTCCTGCATTGCAACCCGCTAAATATACAAATTGAAGATTAGAGCCTATTCCGCCATCTTTTTGAATCTCGCTGGGGAAATAATTTTCATGGGGATTAACTGACAAAGATATTGCACCTTCGGTCGAACCACCATGTGATGCAATAAAAATGAGTCGGCCATTTTGCAATGCTTCTTTCAAACTTTCCCTCGTAAGTGGCTCAATGGCAACACTTTCTTTACCCCAGCGAAAAGTGGCCGTTTCTGCTATCGGATAAAAACCTAGATTGAATATCCACTCCGGAACACTCGTTGCCCAGACTCCAACATGAGGGACAGGAACATAAACCACATTTTCGTACAACATATATACAGATGCGGGTCTGGTATGCGGACGGGCAAGATAATTTGCGCGAAACGAAATAAAGACCCCAAGCAGGATGATAAGTTGAAATAAAAGACCCCAAACTACAGAACAGGATTGGAGGATTTTGTTGTTTGTAAATCTTGAAACTATGGGAGTTGGTTTTGTCGAGTGATTCAGTGAGCGAGATATGCTCATGAGAAGTAAAACACCCCATCCAAAAAATGGGACACAAGATATTACATATAATAATTCTATAAAGAAAACGTTTGGAATGACACTATTTACTCCGACAAAATAAGCCAATATATGAATAACAACAAAAAACATAAAAAACAACGGCAATAGGGAAAACAGGATTAAGCCATTCTGGGCATGAAGTTGAAGGTTTTCATCTGTTTGTCTCCTCGACCCAAGCAACCATACCTGCGGACTAAAACTAAGATAGCAGAGGAAATAAAGAAAGTAGGTTTTCATTATGCCTGAGTTTTACCTGATATATGTTTGCCGCCTAACGGCTGGCGTTACCCGCGGGTGGGTGGGACGAGATGACGCCACTTTGACGGAACCCACTTCAAGCCACACAACCTACCTGAAAACGCGGCGACTCCCACCCGTCGGGTGCACGCTGTGTTGGGCGGCAACTTACGCCATTGTTGCGTCGTTTGCATGTCGATGCTACCGTCCTGACGTGGTCTCGTCTCTGGTTATGTCCTCGGCAACATCAGCCAAATCATTCCCAAATTGATGCCCACGCCCATCGAATATGCGGACAATTGCCTGTGGGAGTTTTGCTGCATACCTCGCAAGGTGGGCAAATGGTACTACTTCATCATCGCGACTATGATACAAGAAGATCCGGGGTATTGCCGGGAGCTTTGTGGCAAAGTCTGGCGGTAAGTTCATTTCGGCATAGTTCCAGTTTTCATCTCCCCCAAAATATGGTGTGGCAAGAAGAAATAGCCCGGCGATAGGTTTTTCGACCTGCTCCTCGCTGAGATATTTCAACAGAATCGAACCGCCTACCGAGTGTGCGACTAGAATGACCTCACCGACCAGGGCAGACAACTCCATTGCAACTTGAACTTCCCAATCCGCATACCCGGCGCTTTCTTCAAGCGGCATTTTCGGATAGCGCACCTCATAGGCAGAAGCCAAGGCGTTTTGCAGCGATGCAACTAGGATTCCATCTTCCTCGTAGGCGCCCTCTCCACCGCCGCCATGTATAAAGAGTATATGCTTGGTCATCCTGGTTCTCCTTGAAGGTACTACCTGCCTGCTGTTAAATGGTGTTACTATCATGCCGCCCAACGGTTGGCGTTACTGGCGCTGGGGCGGGCGTGGACTCTGTTTGGGAGCAGGAAAAACTCGAAGCCAGAAAAATGCTCGAAAGTGCCGCAGAATCCCCAGCGTCCAGTGCACGCTTTGTTGGGCGGTTTTTTTGAGGCAGACTAGCCTTTTCCCGTTCTCAGTTCTTTTTCATACATGGCAAATTCGCCTGCCACATACATGCCTGCCCGTTGATAGAGCCGTGTTGCGCCTGTGAGGTTGGCAGAATCAACGCCGAGTCCGATAGTGGTTGTGTTGCGTTTGTAAAACTCGCCAAAGGTGTGACGTAACAAGGCGATACCAAGACCTTTCCCGCGCCACGAGCGACGGACTGCAATGGTTCCAATCCAGCCAATTCCTTTGCGGAAGCGGTTTTGCGAAAATCCCGCTACTTCATTCCCGTCCCAAGCAATCATCCATAGAGTGGGGTCAAAATTCGGGTTGCCAAATTTTCCATGAGACCATTCTTCATATGTTCGGTCATGACTGCCCCAATGGTCACGAAAGGCTTCATTGTCTGCTTGCCAGACTGCGACTGCATGTTCATCTTTGATGAATGGTCGTAGTTCGATGCCATTAGGGATGGTCACAGGAGTGGGGGCTTCCTGCAATTTGATTTCCATCCGCCAATAATAACGAATGGGGGAGTATCCATTATTTCGAAGTAGGTTATGCCCTGCTTCGTCATTATTATTGATTAAACTTTGGATAAATACCCGCACATCAGGTGCGGCGAGTTTCATTTCATCCTGCACGCGCTCGGCTACCTTTTCAAGCAGGGATGAACCAATACCCAACCCCTTGAATTCTGGATGGACACAGCCATCTGCTTTAAGTTTATAGTGTCCGCTCTCGTTGTAGAATTCTTCACTACCAACCAGACGTCCATCTCGGGTTTCTACAACAAAAACGTCGCGCTCTACGTTGAAACCTTCGTTTTTCCACTCATTTGCCAGTTCTTCAGCGGTAAGCACAAAAAGTGAATCGCCTTCCATTTCTGCAACATCATGAACAAGTTTTGCTACGGTGTTAATATCTGTCCAACGGGCAGGGCGCAGGGTCAGACTAGGGTCAAGATAAGTTTGTCCAGTCATAACAATCTCCATTTGCTTCTAGACTTACCGATAAAGGTTACATGGGGATAGGGTAAACCGCCCAACGGTTGGCGTTACCCGCTGGTGGGCGGGACGAGACAACGCCGCTTTGTCGGAACCAACTTCAAGCCACGCAAATGGCTTGAAAACGCGGCGAGTCCCACCAGTCGGGTGTACGCTGTGTTGGGCGTGTTTTCTTGGATGGTTTATTCCTAGCTTCCTTATCGGGCCATGCTCGAAGACTTGTCCATTCTCTCAAGTACAGTCTTCCCAGTATAGCCTAGACTGCCTGCAATAACGTACATCACCGAGCTGACCAGCAAGGAAAATACTTGCAGTTTGAGCAATTCGACATAATTGTTCTCATGGCTCAAATACTCTGCTGCCGAGGTGAAACCATGATAATGGTAGTCGTTGTAAAAGAACGGAATCCACACCATCTTGTTGACGAGGATTCCGGTGGTCACGGCGTAGCTACCAATGTACAAGAGCATGACGATCGAGAAAAATACGATGATGGACAAGACCAGAGAGCCCATGGAAAACCCAAGGTTGCGATTCTGGTAGCCGATGAATGCGGCCAAGACAAGTGATGTAACAACAAGAAAATTATGCAGAGCTAGCCATAAATCGTAGGGCATCACCCAAAACATGGTCAGCGAAATGTACAAAGCCAACGGTGTGCCAATCACGAATCCGAATGTTGCGCTTTGGTGGACAATCTTATTCATCATTCTCTCTTGCCGATTATTTGGACTTTACCCATTGCAGCCACACGCCCAACGGTGAGCGTTACCCGCGGGTGGGCGGGACGAGACAACGCCGCTTTGCCGGACCCAGCTTTGAGCCACGCAAACTGCCCGAAAACGGGCAGACTCCCACCTGTCGGGTGCACGCTGTGTTGGGCAGCATTTGTGAGGATACCTTATTTCAGTGGAAGTACAAAGGTTGGGATTTCTTCCTCACGTGGTACATCATGATACCAATACAAGCCATCAATGACTCTTATCTTCCAGCAATAACTACAACCATGCAAAAGTGTGAGTGCTTTTTCGTTTTTCCAAATATCTGCGCCTTCTCGAAAAACAATGAATCCTCTCAATAATGCAGTGACGCCAAATTTCTCGATAAAAACGTAATCATCAAGAACCAAAACATCATTCAGGTTTTCATTTTGTAATGACAGTGGAAGTTGATTTTTCGGAATCAGATTATTGAATGGATATCTTTGATTCCTGTCGTCGCTAAAAAGTGTCTTTGGCTCATATTCGTCCATGAGCAATCTTGCGTCGTTACGAATTTGTTCTGGATTGGCGTTTTGCATGGAAAGCAAAGCACCTAGAGTCATAAAATGACCAGTGGGGATCATGCCTATTGCGATTAAGAAAATTCCAGAAACGGAAACTAATCTTTTCTTCTTTCGATCTAGTTTTGAAACGATAATAACAACGGCACAAGCAATTAGAAAGATGTAGCGGACTGTTTCTGTACAAAGAGGGGATAAGAAGTAAAATCTCCCAAAATACCCGCTAGAAAAAGCTATCGTAATTCTGAGAATCGTAAGCAAGACTATTCCAGTCAGCAGTAACCCGACCTTATGATTCTTGATGTAATCCACCATGAATTCCCTTTTGTTATTTTCGTGTTGCTGCCCAACGGCTTGCGTTACCTGCGGATGGGCGGGACGAGATAACGCCCCTTTGACGGAACCAACTTCGAGCCAAGAAAACTGCCCAAAAACGCGGCGACACCCACCAGTCGGGTGCACGCTGTGTTAGGCGCTTTTCTTATTAGGAACCTCAACACTATTTTCCAGTGACTGGATCTATCTTATCGAAAAAGATGCTGGGCGAATAATTCACCATCCAGCCATCATACACAATTGTATCTCTTGAAATCCCAACTGATATGTCACAGGCATTGTCTATCGCTACACGTTTCTCCTGCCCGCCATCCTTCTCGGCAATTCGCAAAGCTTCATCCGCAGAAATCTTGACTTTAGATAAATCAACTGATTCCCAATTTGACAAATTTGGAGAATACTCTACTTCCCATGCGGCAACCTAGTTCTTTCTTGGGTCAATCTCTATACCGTGTTTAATACGTGTTTCACCTTGGTCAGTCTTGATTATTTTGTAAAGCATGAATTGAGCATATTGAAAACCACTACTGGTCTCGCTGCAACCTAGACTAAAGTGCATCAAATACAAATTCATATTGCTTAGAGGTTCATTCCAAACCAATTGGTGTAGTGCATCGGCGATTTGAAAATAGTCAGCCTGCTTCCAGTTTACTACTTTATTTGGAGATATGTGTCCGACCTCTGATGTATCTTTCCATTCAAAGAATACATCCTTTTTCCCCTGCGAGAGTGCATCAAGAATCGTACTTGAATCAATCAGGTATTCCTTGTCCATTTTTGACGTAGCGTTCTCACGTTGATCAATATTGCACGCGAGCATTGACCCTAATAATATTGCGAGTGCCAGAAGAACTCGTTTCATAACTATCCTTATACCCTAAGCGCCTAACGGTGTGCGACATCGCCCCCTTTAGGGGGTACCCGCTGGTGGGCGGGACGGGATAAAGCCATTTTAACGGAACCAGCTTGAAGCCAAGAAACCTGCCCAAAAACGCGGCGACTCCCACCCGTCGGGTGCACGCTGTGTTAGGCGGATTCGCCATTTTTCTTACACAATTGTACAACCAGTACACCAATAACAACTATAACCATTCCAATGATTTGGGCAATGCTCAATTTTTCACTCAAGAATAACCATGCCCAAATTGCTGTTACCAGTGGCGTAAGGTTTAGCATTGCACTCAACTCGAATGCAGGTAGCATTCTCAGCGCATGATTGTAAAGTACATACGCGCAGACCGTATTGACCACGGCTAACCCTAGGACGATGCCCCATCCTGTTACCGAGAATCGAGGTAGCCCTTCTATGGATAAAGCTATGGGAGTTAGTAGAACACTTCCAAAAGCAAGCGGAACCGCAGTCAAAGTAAGTGTATCCACTTTTTGCTCTCTAGCAATTTCGCGACCCAAGATTCCAAATGCGGCGTTGCCAGTAAGACCTAGTGACACAATGGCTATACCAAGCGGCTCTCCCACTTTTAGCCCCGGAGAGAAAAAGAGCAGGCATCCAAGGATCGTAACAGTTACACCAACCAGCTGCAATCGCGTCGGTAATTCTTTGAGCCAAATTATGCCAGCGATAAGAACGAGTAGTGGAATAAAGCTCAACAACAGCGAAGCAGTCGTTGCTTGAACATACTTTAATCCCCAATAGAGCGCCCCATTTCCAACGACATACAAGCTTAGACCAATAAGGAAAAGACGAAACCACAGATGTGGCGAGATATTCGTGAGACGGTCATGGCAGAACATGAAAGGGAACAGTACCAGAAAAGCTAGAAAGTACCGCAGCCCCGTTATCGTTAGGGGTCCCAGGTAAGCTAGTGCCATCTTGGCAAAGACGAGCGTCGATCCTGCAATGAGGGTGAATGCAACGCACTCAGACACAGCGATAAGACGAGCAAATTTGGCTGTTTGCATCAGTTAGTACATAAACACAAACGTAAGACGCTTGGTGCCTCAATAACCTATCTCGTTATGGACGTACAATATCCGCCTAACGGTGTGCGTTACCCGCTGGTGGGCGGGACGAGATCACGCTGCTTTGACGGAACCGTCTTCAAGCCACGCAAACTGCCTGAAAATGCGCAGACTCCCACCAGTCGGGTGCACGCATTGTTAGGCACGCTCTTGACTTTAAGACTCGCCCGCTAAAACAGGTATGTCCTTGTTTTATTAAAGTTTGTGACATAAGAAGTACGCTTATTTGCGCGCCCGCTTGAGCCGCTTGTTATGCCGCGCGTACTCGATCGCGTACTCCAAACCGACAATCCCTGTCTTTTCGTAAACTCTGTGGCTGGTTAGCCTCAGCTTCGTCTCCTTGGCCAGTGGTGGCAGCAGCGGGATACCACCGCCGAGCAGTACAGGCACAACGGCAACTTCCACTGTATCTACCAATTCGGCGTCGAGGAGGCTACGAAAGAGCGAGCCGCCGCCGAACAGCCAGATGTCCTTTCCCGGCTCGGCGCGGAGGGCTGCCACTGTCTCTTCTGTCCCCTCAGCAACAATTGTCACATCTGAGTAGTCTTTCTGCCGCAGCGTCCGCGAGAAGATGAAGGTTTTTATGCCTGGCGTCCCTTGTTGTCCCGCGGAACCCATTGCCTCGAACGTCCGGCGGCCCAGAAGGAATGTATCGAACTGCTCGAACAATCCAGTGAAATCGATCTCCGGGTCCATGATGATCCAGTCGGCCTCGCCGTTTGGACCGGCAATGTAGCCATCCAGACTCATTGCAACTGAGTAGCGAATCTTTCTCATAAATGCCTCTCGATCAATACTTTACGCGTTTCGGGTGCCGAACGGCTTGCGTTACCCGCTGGTGGGTGGGACGAGACAATGCCATTTTGCCGGAACCAGCTTTGAGCCACGAGAACTGCCTGAAAACGCGGCGACTCCCACCAGTCGGGTGCACGCTGTGTTAGCCAGCCAAGGAATTGGCATAAATCAAATACCAGCATTACCTGACCTAAAGACGGTCAATTGATACTCTTGGCTTTCATCGAGCCCATTCGCCAGTACTTCTCCTTATTCTTGTCGAGGCTGATTCGACTTGCTGAGGAAGCTTGGTCGGTAGCCTACCATTACCATTAGTACCACTCCTACAACCGCGACTGCATCTTTTATTATGGGAATGGACGGTTCATAGGAAATCACTGCAACGAAGGTAAAACACAAACAGAGGAAAAGATACAATCTTAGTAGCAAACGATCAGGTCGCCCGCTCGAAAAAGGAAAGGCTCTAATGGTAATGAATGCGCAAAAATATATGCTTATGGCAATGAGATAAGTCCACCCGACCTTAATCTGACCTTTATTTATTAGGGACACAATTGCCCACACGAGTGGAACAATACAGAGAGCCAAAATCGCAGCTAGCCCTTGGTTGATTTGTGCCTTCTTCTTTTCTTGTTCAGTCATCACAATTCTATACCTTTACCTTTTAGGCGGGCTAACGGTATGCGTTACCCGCTGGTGGGTGGGACGAGACAACGCTGCTTTGCCGGAACCAGCTCCAAGCCACGCAAAATGTTCAGAAACGCGGCGAGTCCCACCCGTCGGGTGCACGCTGTGTTGGCACGCTTTAGGTTTGTAAGACATGTCATGCAAAAGCAAAAAACCAGCCTTATCAACTATCTTTGCCATTAAGTTCTTATCCATCATGTCTGAGCAGGAAGAATCTCATTGTGCTTTTCATGAAAGAGCAACATGTTTAAACCCACGGTGATGACGAGGGCACCCAAGCTAGCTATATACACTGCTTCTGGTCGGTAATTGTATAGGAATCCCGCTGCAAGTGGAGCAACGACGACTGCCAGGGCGTTCCCCGTCTCAACGAGGCCATATGCCAACCCGGTATCCCCG
>Ga0105092_10002345_pt1 | contig 10102 bp, 5 predicted proteins | sample PPLLak2March2015_FD_87021 | JGI IMG/M metagenome (GOLD analysis project Ga0105092, IMG submission 87021) | Freshwater sediment microbial communities from Prairie Pothole Lake near Jamestown, North Dakota, USA - PPLs Lake P7 Core (1) Depth... | ecosystem: Environmental > Aquatic > Freshwater >...
GACGGCGGTGCGGTGGTCGATGAGCGCCAGTACGAAGTGGTGGACGCGCTACTCAAGACCGAGCAGGCCAAGCGCGCGATCCCGTCCAACTCCGAGTTCCTCTGGGGCCACGAAGCGCGCCCGTTGCAAGAGGGCGGCGAAGGTCGCGTTCTTTACCTGCTCGAAAAAGATCCGACGATTGACGGCAGTTCTTTGGTGGACGCCACCACGCGCCCCGACCCCGACGACCCCAGCCGCTTGAACGTTGGCTTTCGCCTGAATCGCCAGGGCGCAATCGTGTTCTCGCGCTTCACGGGCGAGAACATCGGCCGACGAATCGCCATTGTATTGGACAGCAAGGTTCGCTCGGCTCCGGTCGTGCAGAGCAAGATTCCAGGCGGCGAAGGCCGCATCACCGGACTCGACAGCGACGAAGAAGCCGGCGACATCGCGATCGTGCTGCGCGCCGGTGCGCTGCCCGCGCCGTTCCAGATCGTCGAAGAGCGCACGGTAGGCCCGTCGTTGGGACGCGATTCGGTGGAGTCGGGCGCCCGCGCGGCGCTGATCGGTTTCATTCTCACCCTCGCGTTCATGGTGATGTACTACAAGTGGTCGGGTACCTTGGCGTGCGCGGCCATGGTGCTGAATCTCGTCATCGAAATGGCGATTCTGGCCAAGCTGCACGCGACGTTGACCTTGCCCGGTGTCGCGGGTTTGATTCTCACCATCGGCATGTCGGTCGACGCCAACGTGCTCATCTTCGAGCGCATCCGCGAAGAGCTGCGCCGCGGCAAGACGGTGCGCACCGCCATCGAGGCGGGCTACGAGCGCGCGTTCGGCACCATTCTCGACTCCAACGTGACGACGCTCATTACCGCGTTCGTCCTGTGGCAGTTCGGGACGGGCCCGATTCGCGGCTTCGCCACTACGTTGAGCATCGGCATTCTCGTCAGCATGTTCACGGCACTGTTGTGCACGCGCGTCGTCTACGATTTCATCACGATGCGCCGTCACGTCGAGAAGTTGAGCGTCTAGGAGAAGCACATGGAGTTTTTTCAAACACCCAATATCAACTTCATCGCCGTCGCGCGCCGCGCACTCCTGGTGTCGGGCATCGTCCTCCTCGCGGGCGCGGTCTCGATGGCCGTGCAGCGCGGACTGAAGCAATCGATCGACTTCGCGGGCGGGGCGCTGGTGGAAGTGCGTACGGAGAAACCGGTCCCGCTCCAGGACATTCGCTCGATCGTCGCCTCGGCCGGCTTCGAGAACGCGGAGGTCACGCGCTTCGGCGCGGAGAACGAGTTTTTGATCAAGGTGAAGGGCGTCGACCAAGCCGACGCGTCCGCCAAGGCCATCGTCGCCGCAATCCAGGCCGGTATCTCGGATCAGACGGTCGACCTGCGTCGCGTCTAAACGGTGGGCCCGAAGATCGGCGCCGAACTGCGCAGCACCGGCATACAGGCGGTCATCTGGTCGCTCATCGGAATTCTGATCTACGTCGGCTGGCGTTTCGATTTCCGCTTCGCGGTGGCGTCGATTCTCGCCACCATGCACGACGTTTTCCTAACGCTCGCGTTCTTCTCGTTCACGGGCATCGAAATGTCGATGGGCGTTCTGGCCGCGGTATTGACCATCGTCGGCTATTCGCTGAACGATACGGTCGTGGTCTTCGACCGTATCCGCGAAAATCTCCGCATCAAGCGCGGCGTCGAATTCGGGAAGCTCGTCAACACCTCCATCAACGAGACGCTCTCGCGCACGGTGATCACCGGCACGACGACGCTTCTGGTGCTCTTGAGTCTGATTTTCCTCGGCGGCGAAGTGCTCCGCGATTTCGCAGTTACCCTCTTCGTCGGGATCATCATCGGAACCTACTCGTCGGTCTTCGTCGCCGCTCCCATCGTGCTGGAGTGGCACAAGTGGCGTCCCCTCCGAACGAAGTAGTCTGTCCTTCTTCGTAGACGCCGGTGTCCTCGACGGGCGACACTTGGCAGACCGGCGTCCAGCGTAACTGTATACCATTCAATGACTAAGCGCGGGGCACGGCGCTTGCTCGTTTCCGATGATTCGGTCCGCCTTGTCGGACTTCGACCATGGACGCCCGCCTTCGGATACTTGCCTTCGTGACCCTCGGCTTCGTCGCCATGGGCACCTTTGCGCCGTCGGCGTCCGCCGACCGCAAGAAATCGGACGACAACGTCGCGTCACAGGGCCCGTCGCAACCGGAGAAGAAGGGGGGCGGCGGCCCCATGGACGTCTTTGCCGACATCGAGCGCGGGTGGAAGGGGGGCAATGTCGAAACCATCCTGCGCCACTTCGGCAGCCAGAAAGTCGCCATCTCGATCCAGGGCACGGGGCCGCCGGGCGGCACGTTCTCCCGCAACCAGAGCTACTATCTCCTCAAGGACCTCTTCCGCTATACGCTGACCCGGAAGTTCGAATTCGTGCAGTACCGCAAGCCCAGTGAAGAAGGCGGCGAAACTTTCGCCGTGGCGGAGCGTCACTACCAAAAGAACGACGACGGACAGTTGATAAAGGACAAGGTATACGTGTCGCTCCACCTCGAGCGCGACGGTGACGACGAGCGCTGGGTGGTCGACGAGATCAAGTCGATCCGCTGAACGCCACCCGCTCGACCCATCTTCGATCGTGGGCTATGCTACGTTCGATGCGAGCATTCCGATTCCTGACCATCCTGCCCGCGCTGGGATTACTGGGCGCGTGGCTCGGCCTTTTCTTTCGTTACTTTTTCTCCACGGAGTGGGCCGCGCGCGTGCCGGTGGCGGCCATCGCCGTTTTGCTCGCACTTGCGATTGCGGCGTCGGCGATTCGGCGGCGCACGACGTCGCGCAGCGTGCGGGTCGCACTCGCGCTCACCGCCGCGTCCTTCGTCTTCTTCCAGGCGAGGTCCGGAAATGACGAACGATCGCAGGCCTCGTGGCGACGCGAAGCGTCGCAGCGCGTGGCCGAAACGCTGCGTGTCGTGGGCGAAGACGTCGCGCACTTGGAAGACGTTTCCACCGCGATGGTGGCGCGTGTCGCCGAATACGTCGCGCACGCCGGTGAAACGGTCGCGAGCGACCGCACGAGCGCGTTCGCGCTCCTCGATTCGTTGGCGGCGGCCGCGTCGCACGACCCCTCGCTCGCGCCGGGCGCGGCCATCGGCTTCCAACTCTTCGACGCCGGCGGCGCTCGCATCGCGTGGGCGGGATGGCCGCAGTCGTTGTCGACGCTCGACGAGATGTTCGTGAAGAGCGGCGAGGAGTTCTTCTACACGCGCGGCGTGTCGCTCTACCAGATTCTCTCCCACGTGGCCCCACTCGAGTCGGCGGGAGAACGAGTGGCGTCGCTTTTGATCGACATGCCGCTCGAAGTCGATTACCGCGTCAACAACCGCTTCCTAAAGAGCACGAGTCTCGCGGATCGCTTCTCGCGCGGCCAAGTGGCGCGCGTCGCCTTCGGTTACTACCCGCCCACGGGAAACCTTCCCGATCGCCTGGACCGTTTCCGCACCCAGCGCGACCAGGCGCGGCAGAAGCGCGAACGCATGCTCGCCGCGGCGCGCGAACAACCGCAACCTTCGGCGGACGACGCGACGGACACCACACTCGTTGCACCGCGGCTGTCTCGATACGACTCGGTGCTGAGCTACTTCGAATTCCCGGAGAATGTCGAACCCGACGGTGAGATCGCCGGCGACGTGAATTCCGGCTTGCAGGGACGTATCCTCGTTCGCAGCGTGGTCGGAAACCCGCTGTTGAACATCACCGCGGTGAGCCACCCGTTTTCGCACTATTCGGGCGTGCGCGGCGCACACCGCGTCTTGTGGGCGAAAGTGTTGGCGCTTGCGGCCCTCCTCGCCATGTTCGTGCAAGCGATGCGCCGACTGCAACCTGCCGCGGGTGCTGTCGCTTCCGCGCGGCTCACGCTGGTGCGTGCGTCGTTGTTCGCGGCTTTCATGGTGGTCTTTCGCTATGCGTTGCTATCGTTCGATACCGGAGCGACACGAAGCAAACTCTTCGACCCGTCCGTCTTCGCGACGCCCACACTCGGCGGTCTCTTGCGCAGCACCTTCGACCTCGCGCTGACCGGGCTCCTGTTCGTCGCGACGCTGTACGGACTGGTTCGTATCGTGCGCGGCGACGTGGGTGCGCAAGCGCCGGAGCACGGCGGGGAAACTCGGCCGGCCTGGAAGCTCGCGCTCGAATCGCTGCTCGTCGCGGGCGTGGCGCTCGGCGTGTGCGAGCTGGCACGCCGGTTCACCAATACCGTGGTCGTCAACGCCAACCCGCGCCTTCTCGGCGAGTCGATGGCGCTCACCGACGTGAACGTCCTCATTCTCCACCTGGGCATCTTCCTGGTCGTCAGCGGGATCCTGCTGGCGGGCATGTTCGCGATATGGGGCGCGTTCCGATGGACGCGCGCGCCGCGCCGCGGGCTCGCGTGCCTACTCGGGCTCGCCATTGTCGGCGTGGTGTGCATCGTTCTGCGCCGCTGGGACCCGGTTGTCATCTCTGCGCTGGTGCTCCTCTTCGTCGTGTATGCGCCGCGCGTCGCGCACCGCGAAGACTTGGTGTCGGTGGGCATCGCCGCGTTCGGCCTCGTGATCGTCACGTCGGGCGCGGCCTACGTGTACTTGAGCCGCGACTACGACCAACTGCGCAAAGGCTTCGTGCTCGAGAAGTCGAGTGAAGTGAACAACCCGGCCGACAACTGGAAGGTGGTCATCCTCGAAGACGTCCTCGGAGACTACGCGCAACGCCACGAGATTCGGCAAGCGTTGTACTCGCCGTCGGCGCCGGGAGTGGAGCGGCTCGCCTTCGACTTGTGGGCCGACAGCCCCTTGAGCTTGCTGGGGTACAGCTGCGCCATCCACGTTGTCACGGCGGACGACCGTGCGGTCAGCGAGTTTTCCGTCGACATGCCGTACCGCGTGCGCCTGGGCGAAGGCGGCGAACGCACCGACACGCCCGACGGCAACGAATGGGCCGTCCTCGACCTGACCCGGTCGACGCCGCAGGGCGAGGTGCGTTTCTACCGCGGCGTTCTCAACGTGGACGAAGGTGATTCGTTCGGCGATTCGCCCGCGACTCGCGTCCTGGGCAAGGTCATCGTCGATGTGCCGTTTTTCTTCGAGAGCCTGGAGCTGGCGGCGCGCACCGGACCGCGCACGCCGGAAGTGCTGCGTAACGTACAAGAGGGCGGGGTGGCACCGCGCGTCGAAGAACCGGAGGCGTTGCTTCTGGCACGCGTCGGCAGCGATCGTCGGGTGATGGAATCGTCGTCGGAGCGGCTGGTGGTGGGAAGCCGCGTACCGGAAGAGACGCTGGCGCGCGCGGTCAACCTAGAATGGCCCGTCTTGCGTTCAGACTCGCGCTCGTACCGCGTGGTCGCCCTGGAGACGCCCGACCCGCAGAAGACGCTGCTCGCCGGCTTCGTGGTGCCGTCTCCGGAGCGGCACTTGTTGCGCTGGTCGACGCTGCTCTCACTCTACTTGTTCTTCACGCTCGTGATCTTGGTAACGGTCGTCGCACTCGGCGCCGTCCCGCGCCTTAGCGAAGCGCTGCCGACCTTGACGCCGGGCCGTCGCATGGGTTTCCAGCAAAAGCTCTTGGCGTCGTTCCTGGTCGTGGCGCTGGTGCCGGCCGTGATACTCGGGCTCTTCTCGGTGGATTTCATCAAAGAGAGGTTCGTCGAGGAAGGCCGCGACGAGGCGTCATACAAGGTGTTCAGCGCGCGCAAGGCGCTGGTCAATTTGCTGCACGGTGAGTTGCAGTTCTTCCTCGGGCGCTCCGACGTCGAATCGCTGCTGGCGCCGAAGACGCCCGCGATTCGAAACCTCGGTGGCGGGCGTGTCGCGGTGCTGGTGGAAGCGCTCGACGACCAACGCGCGGAAGACGACAAGCCGGGCCTCCCGGTGGCCGGCGCGATCGGCGAGGTTTCGACCGAAGACTTGATGGTGGCGCACGTGAACAACACCGACTATTTGGGCGTGTTCAGCGCGCCGCTTCGCGTCACCGGCGACGGCTGGTCGGGGAGTTACTACTTCTATTACGCGCGCGCCATCGACGAGGGCCTCTTGTCCGAAATCGCGGAGCAGGTCGGCGCGGACGTGAACATTTATTCCGACGGCGAGCTGGTGGCGTCCAGCCGCGAGGGATTGCTGGCCGGCGGATTCATCAGCTCGTCGATGAACTCGGACGCGTTCGTCGAAGTCTCGCTCTTGGGTTCCGACCGCACCCTCGTCACCGAGCGCGCGGGCAGTTACGACTTCCAGGTGGCGTACCTGCCGCTGGATCGCTGGACCAACGAACCGAGCCCGGCGGACTCGATCGCGACTGGCGCGTGGACCCAGGCGCCGACGCGCGCGGCCCTCGCGGTCCCACTCTTGTTTCGTCCCGAATCGTATTCACTCGAGATTCAGCGCGCGACATCGGTGGTGCTGGGCGTGTTTGCGTTGCTGTTGGCCGCTACCATCGCTCTCGGGCTCGTGGTCGCGCGCGGCGTGTTCGAACCGCTGCGCGAATTAGTCGCCGGGACCCGTCGCATCAGCCGCGGCGATTTCAACGTGCGCTTGAGCGAGCGACGCTCCGACGAAGTGGGCCTGGTCGCCAGCGCCTTCAACGAAATGACCGAGCGCATCGCCGAGTCGCAGCGCGCGCTGGAGGAGCGGCGTCGCTACTTGGAAGCGATCCTCGCGAACATCGGGGCGGGTGTCGCGAGCACCGACGCCAGCGGGCGCGTGCGGACCGTCAACGCCGCCGCCGAGCGCATCACCGGAATCACCGCCGCGGAAGCGGCGGAACGAACCCCCGGCGAACTGGCGCCACGCTCAAGAGTGTTCGCCCTGCTCGAACCAGACGCAAACGCATCCGCGTTCGACGCCGGCGAACTCGAAGTGGACCACGAAGGAAAACGCGCCACCGTCAAGTTCATGCGTGCGCGCCTCGAGACCGAGGGGCGTTACTTCGGCACCGTGCTCGTGTTCGAAGACGTGACCGAGCTGATCCAATCGAAAAAGCTCTCCGCGTGGGTCGAGATGGCGCGCCAGATCGCGCACGAGATCAAGAATCCGCTCACACCCATTCGCATCTCGACCCAGTTCATGCGCCGCGCGTACGAGCAGAAGCCCGCCGACTTCGACCGCGCCTTCAAGGAGGGCACGGAGACCATCCTGCACCAGGTGGACGTGTTGAAGCGCATCGCGAGCGAGTTTTCTTCCTATGGGCGCATGCAGCAGCTGCACGTCAAGGCGCAACCCGTGGACCCGCTGGTGCGCGGGATCGTGCGCCCGTACGAGCAGAACGCATCCGGCGTTCGCGTCGTATATGAAGACGGTGCATCGGATGCCAAGGTCATCGCCGATGGAGAAGCGGTGCGCAAGATTTGCGCGAACCTGATCGAGAACGCGATGGAAGCGATGGGGTCGAAGGGTGGAGAGTTGCACGTTCGCTGCGCCGAAACCACGAACGACGGTACCCCCGCTATTCGCATCACCTTCCGCGACACCGGGCCGGGCTTGAGCGACGAAGCATTGCATCGTCTCTTCGAGCCGTATTTTTCCACCAAGACGACGGGGACGGGATTGGGACTCGCGATCTGCCGCACATTATCGCGCGAGATGGGTGGCGATGTGACGGTGGAGAACGTCGCCGGTGGCGTAGAAGCGGCGTTGACGTTGAGACGGGTTTGAGCGTGGTGACTCCTTTCTCAACGAAATTTTACTTGACGCTTAATCGTGGCCATTGCTTCAATATAGCGAGCGGAGTCGCTTGGGGAGTTTATCATGCTCTCTCACCATTGAGATGAGGATCGGCAGCCGGGGCAGTAGTTAACTAACGGAGCTCCGGAGAAACCGGGACGGTTCAATCGGAAACGTCGACACACAAGCCTCGGCGGGGCCACCACAAATCTGAGTGCTGCCTAGGAGCGCAAGGTGTTTGACTTCGTGTCCACGAAATCGCCAAAGGACCAAGCTTCGTTGTTATCCAAGTCGCTAGAAGCGTGTCCCTGCCGGTCTTGCTACGATTCTGCTGCACGAGCAAAGCGTGTCCTCGTTTGTGCTTTTTCCGCACTTGTCCTTGCTGTTCAACCTCAGTCGGGCCGTTCGACCACATACCCGGAAGGATACGATTGGCACGCCGAGGACCCACTCATCTACGGTCATATCGTTGTCGAAGGCGTCATCGCGGGCGTTCGCTTTCAAGAGGTTACGTGGGAGCAGGTTTTGAGCCACTCGTCGAATCCACAGAAACCATCTGTCGGAGTGCTTGAGCTTGACGACGTGAAGGTGCTACGCGGGGGGCAATTGAAGCTGCCTATCGAGGTAGAGTTGTTTTTCGATTGGCGAGAAGCTGTCGGTAAGCGAGTCATACTCTGTGCGCGGTGGTGGCCGAGGCTCGATAGCTACTACGTCCACGACAAGAAGGGTGTGTTTTTCTCCTCGGGCGCCGACTGGGTGCGGATGGCACCGCAAGAGACCGTGTCAGACATCGAACTAAGGGCGCGAATTGAAGAGGTTCAGACCGCTGCGGTTGCTCACCGGGCCGATATCGTCGCGATCGGCACTATTACTTCGCTCGAGGATTCCACCATTACCGGTGACCCGAAGTATGGACGCAACCTGCAGAAGGTGACCTTGGAACCGGTGGAAGTCATTGAGGGCAAGGCGCGGCAACGGCTCTCATTCTACACCAACAATTGGGTCGTGAAGATCCCCAGACTGAAGGTCGGACAACGATGGATGGTTTTCCTCGAAACGACGAACGGTATCCCGTACGTCGCGGCCGGTGCGAACGGGATGTTCGCGGTCGCGGACGATGATCGCTTACTGTACGACGGAATCGCGCCAAGCTCTTTATCGAAGACAGAAGTCCTTCGATTGATAAGTGAGGAGAAGAGTGCCGACGACTAGGAGGCGCACGGCGTTCATTGCACTGATCCTAGGCGCCGTCTTCGGGCCTTCGCGCGCACACGCCACCGATGCGTGCTCACAGACCTGCGTCACCGGCCTTAACGCGAACGATCTACTTGAACTACATGAATGGCCCGCGGGGAAGCGCTCGTTTGGGATATCCCAAGAGACGCCGCTGCCCGCGGGTTTCCAAAACGTGTGGAACTTCCACACTTGGCCAGCGGCGCAAGCGTGGACTCAGGGCACTTTTATTGCGTTTGTCGAAGGCGGATACGACATCAATATCATCTTCGTCACGGATCCCCAGGCACAGGGGTGGACCGAAAGTGATTATACCCCAGCGTACGAGCACTACACGCCGATTGTTGTCGGCGATCCACCACACTTCCAGAAAGTCAATTCCGAAATCCGGATCAATATGTTTGCCGATAATTCGAATCTCAGGACAAATGGCCCACAGTATTGGAATGAGGAAACCCCGAATTGCCTCGCTACAACGTTTGACCTTCAAACGTTGATTCTTCATGAGATCGGTCACGCACTCCAATTGGATGACGTGGAAGGTGCTAACCATTCGGCCTGTTCGGTAATGTGGCCCGTGATAGCGCACGGCTACTGTGTCCGGACGCCGACGAACTTTGACAAGGCGGTGGTCAATTGCCGCTATCCCCAACTTCCTCCGCCCTCCACAGGATACACTTGGGGCGCTATCAAGGCATTGTACGCCATCTACAACTATTTCGATGGTGCGGTTGCCCTATCCGGCGAAGACAACACCGTGGTCTGGAATCACCAAGCAGGAGCGACTGATCAAACCTACTACGTATACCGCGAGGAAGGCGAAAGCGAACAAGTCACTCTGGTAGAGACTGTGATTGGTGACTCGCTCTTCATCGACGAGGATACTGAGTTCGGCAAGGAATATCGCTATCACGTCGCGAGCGTTGATGGCACGACGCTTCTCGATGTGGGACTGGGAAAGGCGGGTCTAAAGCAACGTTGTAGCCTCGTCATCCCAGACCCACAGAACGGCATTGTGAGGGCATTGGCGGTGCGCGGCGATCTGGCCTACGTCGCAACGACGGAGTTCATTCAACGCTATGACATTTCGGATCCTTCGACTCCGGTCCTGACGGGAAGCCGAAACTACGACGCGTTTGACGGGTGGGCGGAGCAGTTAGAGTTTAGCGAAGACGGCACGAAATTGTA
>Ga0105092_10002346_pt1 | contig 10101 bp, 9 predicted proteins | sample PPLLak2March2015_FD_87021 | JGI IMG/M metagenome (GOLD analysis project Ga0105092, IMG submission 87021) | Freshwater sediment microbial communities from Prairie Pothole Lake near Jamestown, North Dakota, USA - PPLs Lake P7 Core (1) Depth... | ecosystem: Environmental > Aquatic > Freshwater >...
GATTGGCAGGATCCTGAACAAGCAGGTAATTGCCATCGGGACTGCGCCCAATTGCTTTGACCTGCTGGCCCGGATTGAGCACTCCAACCACGCTGTACTCCGGCCCGGGGCCAGTGCGATATTCGGTAGCCACGCTCACACTAACCATCAGAACGGTGGCTGGAGTCCCTGGGACTGAGTCGGCGACCGGCAGGTTGCAAGCGGAGAGAGCAAACACAGCCGCAAACACAATTAGAAAAAACGATGTAAATTTTGTCATTCTTCCTCGGCAACCTTCTATGTAGTCGTTCATAAGTTTTTATAATTTTCCATGTGTAGTCGGCGTTCTCTTACGCCGACGGGGACGTTACACTGCCCCGGGCGCAGGTGCCGGGAGAGAACGTCCCCTACACATATAATTATTTTCGAACGACTACATAAAAGAAGGATTTCTTTTCCGATGACTTTCAACACACTTGCTGCGAAGAGCTGGTGCACTTTCCGGTGCACGCTTTGTTAGCGCCATTATTGATAATGGGAGCTAATTATGCCTTGGGCGGAATGTCTCTGCTTAAGAGCTTATAGGCGAACCAGATAAACGTCTACAGCGTTTCATATCTTTGAACCTCGGACCAGGCAGACCCGAACCATGATCTTGAAAATGATCACCTGGGATAACTTTAAGTTGAATTTATGAAAGCTATTGATTGCCATCGCAGGTCACGCTACTTTCAATTCCCTACCGGCATTTGACCCCGCCTGGCAAATGGATTCTTCGAAAGTTTTTTCTCGAAGAAGGATGACCCCTCAATTTGATGCTTGCTGGCTTTGCTCGAACATAGTCGGATTCTTCTGCCATGTTTCGCTCCCTGATCATACTGCCATGCCAATCCAGAACAAAACGTATCCTTTCTAATTATTGCGCCTTTCTACGCTTTTTGCAATAGCTTAGCTGGAGTTTTCAACAACTATTTACGATTTTGTTTGTCTACATGACGCCACAATGCGAAATTGGTATCACAACGCTGGTTATTAGACTCACTCCAGCCGGCACTTGATCAAATAACCAAAACCCGCCAAATGAGGCGGGTCTTTTGTCCTGGGCTTGGTCGGTCCTCCTTCGCTTAACCTATATCGCGCCCTCTTTTCCCCAAATCGACCTGCCCCGGCGTTCATAGCGGCCGGGTCGGTCATCCTTCGACTCGCAGAATCCCGCCTTTGCCGCCAGGATCGCCCTGGAAATGATCCTCGAAGATTTCGTTTTTTAGCTTGACGCCTTTTCAATCAATGCTTTGCATGCCACTCTGCCGCTTGTCTCACGCATGTTCCACATGCGTAAGTAAACTTTTCGAATAGTTTTGTTGGCTAAAATTCATGCTCCGAGTTTATCTAATTATGCGGCACTCTGAAATTTTGTCAGGTTTTGTTGTTATGCTCCACAGTTATAATTACATTTCCCTTTTTATGTCCTTTATCCACCTATCGGTGAGCCTCGACAATTTGTTCCAGTGAATAGCTCGTGTCAATGACCGGTTTTATCTTCCCTGCCTCAACGAGTTCTTTGAGGCAGGGAAGGTCTTCTGCTTTTCCGGGTGGGTTTTCCCCAAGTATTAGCTTCTTGCTGCTTGTCACTTTCGTCCATAACATTCGAATACCTGGTAACGGTACAGTGACATTCAAATAGATGCCGTCTTTCTTAAGCGATCTCATACGGGCTGAAAACAAACTCTTGTCCACCGCTTTAAAAGTAACATCATATGCGAATCTTTCCTTAAATTGGATGGGATTGCTTATGCCTGGCTTACAGAAGCTTGGGCTAGCCCGAAACTGACTGGGGATGAATTGAATCCCTTAACGATCAGCCAAACCGCAAGAACCATTTCCTGCACGGCCATTGGAAGGACCAAAACCATTTGGATGGTTGACATCTGATCGAGGAGGGTGAACAGACCTAGAACACCGGAAATGAAATAGGGTATGGCGGCAAGAAGGCCCCAGCCGGATAACCATCGAGGCACAAGTTTTGATCGATACAGTACATAGTAGAACATCAGGGCGCCCAGAATAAAAACGATTGTCAAAACATGACCCATTTGATCATGGGCTTGCAGGACTAAATCACCCAATGATTGGAAATAGAAGGCTTCCGCAGCGATTGCTTTGACATAGCCCTGACTTATTAAGAGTAGGGATAGCCAACCGATGGCAAAGGCAAGATCAGTTACGGCCTCAAGCGCTCCCCTAAAGACAACGTATCCAACAGCCAGAGCTTCGTTGTATCTTTTCAGGATCGGAAACATCATTACCGGGACCATAGCCAGGGCAAGACCCATCGTCAAAACAAAGAGCGCCCCTATGACGATTTGGTTTGGATTTGTAGAAACTTGAATAAGATAATCTGGCTCCTCCAAGATAGGCCCCGTAAAGACAAGACTAAGTATGCCGGCCACCGTCCCAATGATGTACAGTACGCCGACCATTGTTGCGGTTTTTCTGCTTGTCCCACGGGGACTTTCTTTAGTCGTATTCATTTTATAGTTCCTCTTTTTTGTTGTTATGCTCTACAGTGATGACTACATTTCCCTTTTTGTGCCCTTTTTCAACATAGCGGTGCGCCTCGGCAATTTGTTCCAAGGGATAACGTCGATCTATGACCGGTTTGAATTCGCCTGCATCGGCTAGCTTTGCGAGGAAATGCAAATCCTCCGCGCGCTCGGCTGCCGGCCCGGCGATGACCTTTTTGCTGCTTGTCATTGACACCCAGGGTGCCTGGAGCATGTCCGGCAGTCCACCTAGAACCAAGAGCAGGCGTCCTTTTCCTGTGAGCGAACCCTTGCAACGGGAAAACGGAGCCGTGCCGACGGTGTCCACAATGATGTCATAGGTTTCACCGTTTTCGGTAAAGTCCTCTTTGGTGTAATCGATCACCTTATCAGCACCCAGAGATTTCACCAGCTCCAGATTGGCGGTACTGCAAACTCCCGTCACTTCCGCCCCGAAATGCCTGGCGAGCTGCACCGCGGCAGTCCCTACTCCTCCAGAAGCACCATTGATAAGGGCTTTTTCGCCGTGCTGGATTTTTCCTCGTCTGAAAAAATCCAGCACGGTTGTTCCTCCAAAAGGAATGGCGGCGGCTTCCTCGAAGCTCAGATTGGCCGGTTTTAGTACCACCAACCCGTCTGCTGGCATGGCCTTGTACTCGACATAACAACTCATGCCGAAGCCGCCCATTGCAAATACCGGGTCACCGGGCTTGAATTTGCTCACATCCTTGCCAACAGCTTCTATTTCCCCGGAGAGTTCCGACCCCAATATCTGTTGTTTTGGCCTGAAGACACCAAAGACCAATCGCGAAATAAGTCCGAAGCCGACAGGCACATTGAGAGCCCTTATCCGGCAGTCCCCTGATGTGACCGTTGTCGCATGAACTTTTATCAGTACTTCATTGTCCCTGGGAGCAGGCTTTTCTACCTCTTTTAACTCAAGAACATCGGGTGAACCATATTTTTCATAAACAACTGCTTTCATCATTTTCTCCTGAATGGTTATGTCGAGTAAATCTGAAGGTTTTAGACTTTACTGATTGTTCAATTGGTCTCAGTTTCGGGATCGTAAGAGAATACTTCGTCCAGCGGAATGTCAAAAGCGAGTGCAATGCGAAAAGCCAATTCCAGAGAAGGGGAGTATTTTCCCTGTTCCATGGCAATGATGGTTTGGCGCGTGACCCCCACTTTTTGGGCCAGCTCTTGCTGGGTCATCTCATCATTAAAAAAACGCAATTTCCGAATGTTGTTGTTGATCCGGCGTTTGCCCATCTTAGAATCCCCTCCGATAAAGATACAGCCGTAAAACATCGCCAATGATCTGAGCCACGACTCCAAAAAAGATCAGCAGGGTGAACATTACTAATGGCGGCTGACCAAAGACAAACGTTAGCATCGATAGAAAACCCCCGATCGAGGAGATAAAATAAGTAACCTTCGTCCCTCTCAAATCAATTAACCGGTCTCGCTCATCTTCAATATCTTCAATAGTAGATTTTTCCTCCCCGGTTTTTATAGCATGAATGATGGCAGAGACAATATGAGTGAGGATCGTGGCGAAAATTGTTACGACGACTGCGAGTGCGATGACGATCCCCCAAAGGCGAAAGACATTCGTTGAATTGAAACTCCCACCCAGGAGCATTTGAATGACTCGGATCAAATAGAAGCCCAGGATCAGTGTGAAGTTTACTAAAGATACGGTAATGTTTTTTTGCTGAAATGACATAGTTTCCTCGCGTGTCTTCTGAAATTTACTTTCAGTAATGTTTGGTTTACATATAGTAATACAAACCATACTTTATGTCAAGTATTTCTTACACAAATAGGAAATTTATCTATATATACCTGGTTGAATGGCTCAACGGATATCCTGCTTCTACCATTATGTTCTCATAGTTGGTAATACTTTATTATTGACTTTATAGTCAGTCAATGATATCATTTTTATAATGATTGAACATTTAGTCAGTGAAAGGAGCAGGTATGCCGCGCAGCAAAATTCAGAGTGAACAGATGCGGGCTGAGAGTCGAACAAAGATCCTATCTGCCGCCCGCCAGATGTTCGCCGAGCGAGGCTATGACGGTTGCAATATGGCGGATGTCGCTCGGCAGGCAGGGATGAGCCAGGGGAATATCTACTGGTATTTCTCATCAAAGGAAGAATTGTATAAGGCGGTCCTGGTAGAAGGGTTTGAGGCCCTGGGAGCCGTGATGGCAGAAGCCGCCACGCGTCCTGGCACCAGCATCGAAAAACTCGATTTCTTCCTGGAACGCTTCAATGCTTTGATGAAGGAGCAGGGCGGGGATGAATTCGTCGCAATTATTATTACCCTCCTCGCACAAGGCGGCGTAAGGCGTCTTGCAGAGTTGGGCATTTCCACAATCCAAATCGGGACCGGTTATCACCAGTCCTTAAATGCCATTTTCATGCAGGGGCAGGCGGAAGGCGTGTTCATATCGGGGATCGATCCAAACCTGCTATCGACTTTCTTTTTCTCCTTCATCAATGGCTTGATGCTTATGTATCCGGATGAGTCGAAGGATATCCCTGATGAATTAATCCGCGAGGCTATCCTGCGTCTTGTGGGAGGTACAACCAGGTGAAGATGGGATGAGCATGGTCGCATACCTGTTGTCTTTCTCTGCTTGATAACGAATTGTTTCTTTTCTGTCCCAACTACTGACAAATTACGCTTTTGATCTATTGCTTGCGGGTTCGCGTTTGCGCGTCCCAGTAAGCTGAGAAGTTTCCCAAAATTTAGAAAAGACCGCTCTGGCGCGGTAAGGAGAATACTATGAAAATTCTAATCGCTGGTTCCAATGGCATGGTTGGGTCTGCCGTGACCCCCTACCTGATTGAATGTGGTCACGAAGTCATTCGCCTGGTCAGGCGCAAGCCCGGCCCTGGGGAGGTCTGGTGGGATCCCGACGCCGGTCAAATCGATACTGCCGGACTGGATGGCTTCGACGGTGTCGTTCACCTGGCCAGCATGGCCTGGCCGATGCGTTGGACGGCCAGGGCGAAACAAAAGATACGGGCCAATCGTCTGGCGACCAACCGCCTGCTGGCCGAGTCGCTGGCGGGATGCGCGCACAAACCCCAGGTACTCATCTTTTCTTCCGGGATGGGTTACTACCCCTCGTCCGGGGATGACGTCCTCACGGAAAATTGCCCCGCCGGCACAAGTTGGCTTGCTGGCCTTCAGCAGGATGGTGAGGCAGCCACTGCCCCGGCAAGCCAGGCCGGCATCCGGGTTGTGCACCTGCGTATCCCGCCGGTCATGGGCGGACCAGCCTTGCAGCGAGTGGGTTTTCAGGCGGGGGAGGGGCAGCAGTGGATGAGCTGGGTCGGGCGGGATGAACTGGCTTCCATCATTGAGTTCGCGCTGAAGACTGAGTCCCTGACCGGACCGGTCAACGCCGTCAGTCCCAACCCGCTGCGCAGCGCCGAGTTTGCTACAGTCTCGACCAGGGCTTTGGGGATCAAACCGGGGGGTGTGATGCCCGCTTTCGTGGCGCGCCTCATTATGGGTGAAATGGGCGAGGAGTTCCTGCTATCCAGCCGGCGTATCCAACCAGCCAAACTGCTTGCCGCGGGATACCGGTTCCGCTTCCCGGATCTTGAAGGGGCATTGCAACATGAGCTTGGGCGACTCAATACCAAGCAATAAACACAATCAATGACATCAACAATGTTATTCCAAGGAAAAACATCATGCAAAAGACTATTTTGATTATTGGCGGGACCGGATTGTTGGGAGGACCCGTTTCTCACCGCCTGAAAGAAAATGGGTTCCGAGTACGGATCATGACGAGAGATCTTCAAAAAGCCAGAAAGATTTTTGACGGCTCTTTCGAGATTTTTGCCGGAGACCCAATGGATCGCAGTTGTCTCGAGGAAGCGCTGAACGGATGTTATGGAGTTCATATCAGTCTTCCGCCCGAGGTCGAACAGCAGGTGGCGGAGACGGTTGCGAAGGCGGGCGCCGGACATGGAGTCGAACGGATCTCCTATATTTCCGGGAGAACTGTTGCTGAGGACAATCGCTGGTTTCCAATGGTCGATCAGAAATTCCTGGCAGAAAAGGCCATCCGGGAATCTGGAATTCCTTACACGATCTTCTGCCCCACCTGGATTATGGAGAGCCTGCCGCTGTTCGTTGTCCAGGGCCGGGCCTCCGTGTTTGGAAAACAGCCTTGCCCCTATCATTGGGTAGCGCTGGAGGATCTGGCTCGAATGGTTTCAACTGCTTATGGACTGGAAACAGCAGCCAACAAGCGGTTTCTTGTGTGCGGACCGGAGGCGATTCGGATGCACGAAGCACTGAAACGCTATTGCGCTGTGTTCCACCCTGAGATCAAAGCTGTATCAAGTATGCCCTTTTGGCTCGTCAGGATGCTGGCGACCCTCACGCGTAACCAGGGGCTCAAGGTCGTGAGTGAAATGATGTCTTATTTTGAAAAAGTGGGCGAAAGCGGCGGTCCCGCAAATGCCAACGACATTTTGGGCGCGCCGACGATCACTCTGGATATGTGGCTGGAGAGGAGAAAGGCAGGATTGGTCACATCAGGTAACTAATCCGGCTGCGTTAGAATACAGCCATGAAAGGAAGTTACGCATGAAAACCGTCCGTATCGAACATGACCTGCTCGGTGAGCGCGAGGTCCCTGCACATCGTTATTTTGGCATTCAGACCCTGCGCGCCACTGAAAACTTTGCCATTACCGGAATCACAATTGCCCACTACCCGCGCCTGATCAAATTGCTGGCTTATATCAAAAAGGCGGCTGCCCTCACCAACCAGGAGCTTGGTTTGCTCGACCCGAAAATTGCCAACGCAATCTGCCGCGCCTGTGACGACATCCTGGCCGGTTCTCTGCTGGATGAGTTTGTCGTGGATGTCATCCAGGGCGGAGCTGGAACTTCGACCAACATGAATGCCAACGAGGTCATCGCCAACCGGGCGCTGGAATTGCTCGGTCATGAGAAAGGCCGCTACGATATCCTGCACCCCCTGAACCATGTCAATATGTCGCAGTCTACCAACGATGTCTATCCCACAGCCCTGCGCCTTACCTTGAGTCAAAAACTGGATGGGCTGTTGGTGGAAATGGCCTATCTGCGGAATGCCTTCGCCCGCAAGGCAGACGAGTTTGCCGATGTTATCAAGATGGGCCGGACCCAGTTGCAGGATGCCGTGCCGATGACGCTTGGCCAGGAGTTCGGAGCCTGGGCTGTCACGGTGACGGAGGACATCCAGCGCGTAACGGAGGCGCAATCTCTCATCCGCGAAATCAACATGGGCGCGACCGCCATCGGCACCGGGCTGAATTCCCATCCTGACTACGCCCGGCTGGTGACAGAAAAATTGCACCAGCTGACCGGCATCCCGGTCGTCGGGGCGGAGAATCTGGTCGAGGCCACACAGGATACCGGGGCGTATGTCCAGCTCTCAGGCGTGCTGAAGCGGGTGGCGACCAAGCTCTCGAAGATCTGCAACGACCTGCGCCTGCTGTCTTCCGGTCCGCGCGCCGGCCTGCACGAGATCAATCTTCCAGCAATGGCGCCGGGTTCGACCATCATGCCGGGCAAGGTCAACCCGATCATCCCGGAGGTCGTCAATCAGGTGGCCTTCGAAGTGATCGGAAACGACATTACCATTACACTGGCCGCCGAAGCCGGTCAGCTCGAACTTAACGTGATGGAACCGGTCATTGCCTACAACTTGTTCACCTCGCTGGATATGCTCGGGCGCGCCTGTCGTACCCTGGCAGACCGCTGTGTGGATGGTATCACCGCCAACCGGGAGGTCTGCCGTCGGATGGTGGAAAACTCCATCGGACTGGTGACCGCTCTCAACCCGTACATTGGGTACGAAAAATCCACGCTTGTGGCTGACGAAGCGCTGAAAAGCGGACGTTCGGTCTATGAGATTGTGCTGGAAAAAGGGTACCTCGCCAAAAACGAACTGGACGATATCCTTTCCCCGGAGAATATGACCCGCCCAAGATATATCCATGGGAAATAAGCCCGCCACAGTCGCTACAAGAACGCGTGGCCGTTAGTGTTTGATAAGGCAGAGTCCTCCGCTGTCATTCCTGTTTGTCAGTCTGCTTGAGGAACCCCGGTCTACCGATGAACCAGACCAGCAGGATGCCAATCGCAAATAGGATCGTATTCAAGGCAAATGGCAGGGAGCGATTCAACGCAGAGAGTTGGCCTGCGATCCACCCAAAGGGTGAGATCAGCACGATCAGAGCCAGGTAGACCATGGCGCTGACACGCGCCCGCTCGTTTGATTCCATGGATAGTGCCAGGAGAGATTCGATCATCGGACTGACGAGAGCGGACGCGACTGCCTCCAGGATCACGCTGAGTACAAGCAGGATTGCGGCGTGTGGCGGCATCACGACAAGCAATAGCTGGCTGAGGAGGAAGGCGGCAAAACCCATCCACAGAGGTAAACGAAAGCTCCGCAGATTTGTCAGTCGCGGACCGATCAGGAAAAAGCAGATGGTCATGATAATGGACCGCAGCGCCACGTAGGTTGAGATTTGCGAACTGAGGAAGCCGAGTTTCCCGGTGAATAAAACGCCCCAAAAGTTATTGCTGATCAAAGTATATATGCTGGTGATCACCATCAGGGACAAGGCAGCCAGGATGGGTCTGGAGTGTAAAAGCTGGTCGAAGACGCTTTTATATTCACCCAACAGGCTCATCAGGGAACGATGGCGGGTTTCTAGCATGCGTTGCACACCGCGCACAGTTTCATGTGAGAATATGTATAGAATCACAAATTTGGCAGTAAGTACGATGAAGCCGAACACAAATAATCCTCGTACGGCGGGTACAAGGCCATAGCGTTCGACAAACCATCCACCCAGCGGGGCAAAGAACGCTGAACAGACTGCGAAGATCATGATCCACGTCCAGATGTGGACAAGATGGCGCTCTTCGGCATCCTCGACCATGAAACAAGTCCAGGCGGTATGCGAGATGCGGTACAGACTGTTTAGAAAAGCCGCCACGATGAAAAAACGCAGATCCTGTGCGACAGCCCAGATCAGGCATGGCACACTCCAGCATATCAAGTCGCAAATGAACAGGGTCAGGCGCCGTCCAAACTTATCCACGATCGCGCCGCTCAGAAGGGCCGAGAAGATCTGAACGAAAAGCCCCAGGCTGGCTATGCTTCCGATCTGCTGATCGGTTATCCCAAGAGCCAGCATGTAGACGGAGAAAAATGGCGCGAACAGGTTATACGGAATGCCGAACATGATCTCGGTCAAAACGGTAATGCGTGGGTTACCTTTCAGTTCTCGCAGGGTTTGAAAAAGAGGGTGGCTTTGCAGCATAGTCTTTAACTATATCTGCTTCCTGTAAACTGTATAGTAATAAACATCATAGAAGAGCTTTGACGGCGGTCATTTCGGAATCTGAAGTGGGAACACCAAAAGCTGTTGCTTGATCGTATTCATGCTGAAGCTGCTTATCAGATGCCAGCTGCGATAGATGAGCAAGGTTTGTGAAGAGTTTCCTAAAGTTGACTTTTCTGGTCAAGTTTTATAAAATAAA
>Ga0105092_10002348_pt1 | contig 10100 bp, 10 predicted proteins | sample PPLLak2March2015_FD_87021 | JGI IMG/M metagenome (GOLD analysis project Ga0105092, IMG submission 87021) | Freshwater sediment microbial communities from Prairie Pothole Lake near Jamestown, North Dakota, USA - PPLs Lake P7 Core (1) Depth... | ecosystem: Environmental > Aquatic > Freshwater >...
GGCGATTCGCTCTGTGGGGTCGTAGACGTTCACCACGGCGCCGGAGTCGTGTGCCTCCCTCACCCCGGTTTCGTAGAACACCTTTCCCCCCTCCTGCTTGGTGTCGAAGACGAAGGCATTGATGGCGGTCTCGTCGGCCAGAGCCAACATGGCAGCAAACCTCTCGTCGTTCCCCGCTGCCTCGGCGCCGACCCTAAGGGCGCGAATGCGGCGGGGCTCGATCGCCAAACGAGTGAACCCATCGGAGCCGTCCCACGCCGACTCCGTTCCGACCCATGCCGGCTTGGCGACATGGAGGGCGCCGGGGGTGGTGAGCAGGTCGAACCACCCATCATCTGCGGTCACGGCAACGTCGGATCCAACTGTCACGGTCGCCCGGGGGACGGGCATGCCGTCGGGGTCGGTCACCTTCCCGAGCAGCTGGGATCCGGGGACCGTGGTCGCCGCAGCGTCACCGCTCTCCGCGCCCAGGCCACCCGTGCCATCCACCCCCGGCGTGCAGCCGCCAATCAGCAGGAGGGCTATGAAGAGGCTGGCGCGTCGGCTCAATGTCCCGTGGAGAGCCCGGGTCAGGCTCCGAGACGGAGCACCATGGCCGTGATCGTGAACAACAGGAGCAAAGTGTCGAGGATCCCGAACCCGGCGAGACGCCCCCTGAGTGCCTTCGCTCCGGCTTGATCACCAGAATCGATGGCATCGGCGGCGCGCACCGAGCTCCGCTCGAACACGAAAATCCCGAGCAGGGTCCCGATGATGATCATGGCGAAGCCGATGGTCACAAAGGTTGCGCCGAATCCGTATGCCTCGTCGATCGACACCAACCAGATCCCGGTTGCCAGGAGGACGATGGCTGCCGGCATGTAGAGACGGGTAGAGAGCCCCGCCGCGATGCGCCACCATCCCGCAGCGGCAGCCGGACCTTGCTTCGCGGCCATCCCGGGTGCCACTGCCTGGACGATGTTGGCCCCGAGCCAGGTTCCGGCTCCAGCGATGTGCAGCACCAGCAGGATGTCTCTCAGCTCCATGATGACTCCGATCGGTCAGGGAAAAGCTACCCGGATTGAGGGTTTCTTCGTGGGCTTACCATCGCCGCGAACGTGGCAGCCAAATCTGAAGGCATCAGTTGTCGGGACGCGGCCCTCTCCACCGCTTTCCTGCTCGCCTTCGGGATCGTCTTCTTCGCCGTTGGGTTGACCATGATCAATCGCGATGTGTGCGTCGGGCTCTGTGAGACCCTCGGACTGACTCTTCTCTATGCCGGCGGCCCGGTATCGGCGCTGTTCGGGATCTTCACCGACTCCGTGATCGTGGCCTGGCCCCTGGATGTGATCGTCTGGGTCGTGCTCGGTTTCGGCGTCGGCCGCTATGCGTCGAACCGTCGAATCCAGCCCTGGGGGCCGTTGCTGGCCCTAAGTGCGTTCTTCCTGAGCTACGGACTAGTCCTTTCGCAGTTAGTCGAATTGACTGTCTAGAAATGCCCGTTGTCCGGTGGCCCCCGGCTTCAATGATCGGAGTGCTCCGGGTAAGGAATCTCGCCACATTTGCCGCTGCCCTTGTGTTGATTGCGGCGTCGCTGGGGGCCACCTCATTCTTCGCGGCGGATGAGCCAGGTTCGGACCTGCGCCCGGTCGGCGGGGCGGAGGAGATGATTCAGATCCTCCAAGGCAATCGGAACGTCCTCTGGACCGCATTGTCCGGATCGGTGGGCATGTACCGGGCCGAGGGCTGGCCGGTGAGCATCGACGGCAACGATTTGGGGGGCGCTCTGGTGATCGAGCGGCCCGCCGATGGCTCGGCCGGGGTCATCGAGTTCGGGGAGAAGCCGAAGTCGATCGTCTTCGATCTCGAGGGTTAGTCAGACCGCCAGGTACTGGTCCAACTCGCCTTCCTCATACGGCCCGACCGCGCCGATCATCCGCTGACCCCGGTACATCTCTGCGGCGATCGCCTGGACTTCCTCGAGGGTCACCCCCTCCAGCTTGGCCAGCCGCTCGTCGACAGACAGGTGGGGCATGCCCGCCAGCTCGTCCCGGCCCAGCCTCACCATCCGGCTGTTGGGGTCTTCCATGGCGAGGGCCAGACCACCACGCATCGATCCCTTGGCACGCTCCAGCTCTTCGACGGTGATCCCTTCCTCGACGACCTTGTCGAGCTCCTCGCGTATCACACTCATCGCCGTCTCGGTCTGGCTCGGCGTGGTTCCGACGTAGACACCCCACGCACCCGCGTCGGCATACGCCATCTTGAAGCCGTAGACGGCATAGGCGAGCCCTCGCTCCTCCCGTATCTCCCGGAAGAGACGGGAGGACATGCCAGAGCCCATGACGTGATTGAGCACTTCGAACGCCCAACGTCTCTCATCGCTCCGGGTCAGACCTTTTCCTCCGATGACGAGGTGGGCCTGCTCCGTCTCCCGATGGGTGATCTTGACCATCGGCCACGGTGCGGCCTCTCCGCTCTCATGCTCGACGGTATCTCCCGACCAGTCGCCGAAACGCTCGGCCACCATCTCCACGACAGCCTCGTGATCGGTCGAACCCGCCGCCGCCACCACCATCGACCCCGCTCCATAACGACGCTTCCAGTAGCCGAGGATGTCGTCGCGGGACATGGCGCGTATCGACTCTCGTGTTCCCAGCACCGGGGCCTCGAGCGGATGGTCGACGAAAACGGCCATCGTGAAGTTCTCGAACGCGACATCATCGGGGTCGTCGTCGTTCATATTGATCTCTTCGATGACGACCTGACGCTCCGCGTCGATCTCATTCTGCCGGAAGGCGGGCCGTTGCAGCATCTCCGAGAGGACGTCGAATCCCGTGCCCAGGTCCTGATCGAGGAGCCTGACCCAATAGCAGGTGCTCTCCTTGGAGGTGAACGCGTTGGACTCCGCTCCTATGGCGTCGAAGATCTCCGACACCTGGCGCGCCGATAGCTTCTCCGAGCCTTTGAAGAGAAGGTGCTCGAGGAAATGGGAGGCGCCTTGCTCGTTGGGCAACTCGTCGCGGGTCCCGGTGTCGACCCAGCAGCCGAGGGCAACCGAGCGAAGGGAGGGCATGGGCTCGGTGATGACACGGAGCCCGTTGGGGAGTGTGGTCAGGTCGTAATGCACGTCGGGAGTGTATGGGGCTGGCGCCGATACCGTTCGCGGGGCTTCAGGCCCAACTTGACACCCGTGAGACAATGACTGGCTATGCGCGGACGCGACCAGACCTTCCTGACCGACCTGATCGGGCCTGAAGACCAGGCAATCGAAGCCGTCGTCAGCCGTTATCAGCGTGTCGCCCCCGCCGTCACCCGCTTCGCCAGGACCCTGTCCAACAACCCGAATCTGAGGGTCCGGCTCGGCTCCGAGGCAGCGGCCTCGGCAGACGAGGTGGTCTGCGACCCGCGGATCTTCCAGGCGGCATACCACCGCAGCGCCCCGGTCACACCCGACGAGGTGGCCATCGCCTCGGCTCTACACGAGGTGATGCATCTCGTCTCGACCAATCTCGACGAGAGCCGGCAGCTCCCCGACGGCTGGCCGATCGACGGCGAGGTGGCCCCAGAGGCCAAGGTCGACCTGCTCACCGCCCTCGAGCGCACCAACAAACCGGTGGCCGAAGTCCTCTTCTTCTCCCTCGAAGATGCCCGACAAGAGGCACAGGGTCTCGCTGCCTACCCCGGGGCACGATCGGTTCTCGCCGATCTCTACATGTCGTCCCTCAGCCAGGCGATCTCCCGATCGGGGGCTTTGAGCCAGTTCGTGCTCGGCTGTTTCCTGCTGACAGGTGGCTACATCGAACGAAATGTCCTGGAGAAGCGCTTCGAGTCCAGGGCCACGGCGGCGATCGACGACGCCAGCCATCACTGCGAGATGGCCGCAGATTCCGACGACCCGTGGGAGGTGGCGCAGCTCGCCCTGGAGTTGGAGGCCATTGCACGGGCCCACGGGTTGATCACCGAGGTCCAGGCCAACGACACGCACGCCAAACAACAACACGCCGCGCAGGCAGACGCCGAGAAGGCCAAAGACGGGGTTGATGCGGTCCGCATGACTTCGCCGATCCTCACCGACGCCGATTCATACCAGGACACCAGGCGATCGAGTGAGGCCCGGTCCGGCATGTCCGACCGGAAGGGTGCCTCCGACATCGCCGACGAAGAGTCGACCGACCAGCTGCTCCGGGTCAGCCAGGCTCCTGACATCTTCCTCCCCACCGGTCAAGGCGGGAAGTTGGTCGTGGGGCCGATTCCGTCTTCTTTCGCCCGTTTCTCCAACGAGGGCGCCGAGGCGCTGGTACGTACCGCACGACGCTGGGGCCTCGCCCAGCGCCGAGTCTCCGGGGAGTTGTTTCCTCTCTTCGCCGCCAACCAGCGGCGCGGGCTCCGCTCCGGCTTCGATCAGGGAGACGTGTCCCCGCACGCGGCCCTCTTCATCGGAGCCGGGCTCTATCAGCGCCTCTACGAGCGGCGGGCGGCCCGAACCCGGCGGACCTATGCAGTCTCGCTACTGGTCGACGCCTCGGCCTCGATGCTCAGCCCGGGCAAGGCGGGCAGCTCTTGGGCGATGCCGGCCGCCATGCTCGGTGCCTGGACCATGGCCCGCCTCTGTGATGAGCTGCAGATCGACTTCGAGGTCGCTCTATTCAATAGGGGCTTTGCCGCCGGGCCCGGTGACACAGAGGACAGTTACCGCCGGAAGAGGTCGGCGGCAACGGCCGGGCTTCGGCGGACCCAGGGCACTGCTGCCGACCGTCTCACCTCGACTGTGAACCACTACGTCGTCAAGCCGTTCGAGCGACGCTGGCGAGATGCCGAGCCCACCCTGGCCGGGCTCTTCTACACGGCGGCGGAGCCGAAGTCCGCGGCCACTCTGGCTCGCCGGGATCCCAAGACCGCCCCGCCTGTGTCCCTGTTCGAGAAGGCGGCCAATGTGGACGAGTTCAACATCATCCACGCCGCCGAGCGCATGGCGCGGCTCGGCGCCCAGGTGCGGGTTTTGATGGTGCTCGCCGACGGGATGACTCGGGGATCGCTCGAGGCGCTGGCTAAGTCGGTGGCCGCGGTCGAGGCCAGTGGCACCACGGTGATCGGGATTGGCATCGGGGACCACACGGTGGATGAGGCGTACCGTCGCCACGAGGTGGTGTCCCAACCAGAGGACCTGACCCAGGCGATGATCAACGGAACCAGGAACGCCCTGCGCCGGAGTCTGGCCCTATGGGGCATGGACACCTGGTGGCTGAGGGCATCAGAGATCAAGACATACCAGGAGACGGCTGTTGCCTAAGAAAGTCACATTCGAAGACCCGGCCGGCGAAGGGCCGGCCATCACCCTCGAGCGTTTCGAGATCCCCGACGACGCAACTGACATCGAGCTGAGGCATCGCAAGATCCCTGAGCCTGACCCCCATTACGTCGATCTCGGGATGCTCTACCGGTTTGCCCAGCTGGAGCACGCCCGGCTGTCAGGGGCGGAGGGTCTCGTGCCCCTTCATGTCGCGGTGCGCGGGCACATGGGGACCGGGAAGGACCACGACATCGAGCAGTTCGCCGCAGCCATGGGCCTCCCCTACTTCCGGATCCCCCTCACCGGAGAGGTGCGCGATGTCACCCTGATCGGGTCGACCCGCCTGCACGGCGACGGAAAGGGCGGTACCGAGAGCCGGTGGGAGGATGGGGACATCACCCGTGCCCTGCGCGGCCCCGCTCTGCTCAACCTGTCGGAGTTGAACGCAGCCGGGGCGGAGACCCTCTTTGCCCTCCACGGATTGCTCGACCGCTACTCATCGCTGGATCTGCCCACAGGGGAAACCGTGCAGCTACGACCGGATGTGCGGATCTTTGGGACCATGAACCCGACCGATCTCCGCGACTACGCCGGAACCCAGACCCTGAACAAAGCGTTCGCCGACCGCTGGGTGATCTGGGAGAAGAACTTCCCGGGCGGCGATCAGGTCGAGGCAATGCTCACCCGCAGGTACCCGGGGCTGAAAGAGGAGTACGTGACGGCGATTGCCCGTCTCGCGGTCGAGGTCAACGCCTCGTTCGAGGCCCAGGACTCGGGGGTCAGGGTGGAGACACCGCTGTCTTTGCGCTCAGTGCTGGATCGTCTCCCCACAGGTCTGGTGGTTCACTCCGACCGTCCCGATCCGCTGCGCCAGGCCTGGGAGGAGTACGTGCTCCCCCACGTCGACCTCTTCGACCGCGACCACTACGATACGGTGTGGAACGCCGTGGTGCGGAAGGGCCCGGCCGTCAAGCCGTTCTAGCGAGATTTGCATCCCGACCGGCGTCCACTTCACCTCCAGAACGTCAGGCGTGCAACCCAAGAAACGAAAAACGCACCCACCTGAGTACCGTCCGGGGCATGCCTTACGACCTTGGCAACCCCGGGCTCGATGCCAAGCTCGCCGAGCTCGTGTCCGCGGCCACGACCACGCAACACCCCGATCTAATCATCGAGTTGATCGTGACCGCCATCAAATTGGGTCGGGACGGCGCCTCCCGGGCAGACCTGAAGTTGATCAACACCGCGTTGAAGGAGATGCGTTACTCCAATCTCGTCTTTGCCCGTCATAAGGAGCCGAAGGTGACCATTTACGGCTCGGCTCGCATCAAAGAGGGCGATCCCAACTTCGCCCTCACCGAGGAGTTCGCCTCGATCATGGCCAAGAGTGGCTGGGGCATCATCACCGGGGCGGGACCGGGGATCATGGAGGCCGGCAGCCGCGGCGCCGGGATCGACAACGCCTACGGGGTGAACATCCGCCTCCCCTTCGAGGACGAGATCCCCAAACACATCGCCCCCGAGCGCACCGTCAACTTCAAGTACTTCTTCACGAGAAAGCTCGGGTTCGTGAAGGAGGCTCACGCCTTCGTCCTCCTCCCGGGTGGCTGGGGCACCCTCGACGAGACCTTCGAGTTGCTCACCCTGGTCCAGACCGGCAAGAGCGACCTCCATCCGGTGGTCTTGCTCGAGGCAGAGGGGACGGGTTACTGGGGGCCGATGATCGATTTCATCCAAGAGCAGCAGCTGGCTCGAGGGCTCATCAGCGAGTCGGACATGGCCCTTTTCTTCCGGACCACCGACGCCCAGGCCGCAGCGGAGCACATGTGGCATTTCTACGGCAACTACCACTCCTCCCGCTACTCGGGCGGAAGGCTGGTCCTCAGACTCAACGAGGAGCCCTCCGACGACACGATGGAGAATCTCAACGCCGACTTCGCAGACATCGTGGTCGAAGGAAAGATCGAGAAGGTCGGGCCGAGCGCGGCCGAGTCGGAGGACACCGACGCCCTCCACCTGCACCGCATCGCCTTCGTGTTCGACCGCCGCCATTTCGGCCGGTTGCGGATGATGATCGATACCCTGAACGACCTCGTAGTCGCCCCGAAACCCTCCCATTTGCCGGAGCCGATGACCGAGGAGCACGCAGAAAGACCCTGGTAATGGAGGGTTTGGCCTGGGATTAAAACCCGGCCTCCGGCTACCATTAGGACGTGCGCGACATCCTTTCGGACCTGGTAGCCGAGCAACAGTTCCTCGATCAGTCCCTCCAGAGGATCCCCATCAAGATCTGGGACATGGTCACACCGTCCAAGCCATGGACGGTGCGTGACACGATCGCCCATCTCGCCGATTACGAAGAGCTCGCCGCCGATACCATCGCCGGCGGGAACATGCTGAAGCGCTGGCAGAATGCGCCCAAGCTCGGCCCGCTTCGCGCCGAGGCGATCAAGAAGGGCCGCAGCATGCGCCCTCAGGATGTGATCGAATGGTGGCGCGGGGGCAGGGCCAAGGTCGTCGAGCCGCTCTCGCACATGGAGCCCGACTCCAGGATCGAATGGATCGATGGTGACATGAGCGCCCGAACCTTCGCCACGTTCCGTCTCATGGAAACCTGGATGCACGGTCTCGACATCTACGCCACGCTGGGGATCGAGGTGGAAGACACCGCCCGGATCCGCCACATCTGCTGGCTGGGGTGGAAGACCCTCCCCCACGCCTTCAAGCACTCCGGCGAGGATTACGAGCCGGTCCGGGTCGAGGTGATCGGACCCGGATACGCCAAGTGGGTCTACGGCCCGGAGGAGACCGACGAGCTCATCAAGGGGTCTGCGTCGGATTGGGCCCGAATCGCGGTGCGGAGGATCAAGCCGAAGGAGACCAATCTCAAAGTTTCCGGCGAGTACGCCGAGAAAGCGATGCAGGTAGCCAGGGCTTACCTTTGAGCCCGATCCCCCGGCTCGTGGGGATGGTCCATCTTTTGCCGCTACCCGGTTCGCCCGGGTTCAAGGGCTCGATCGATGAAGTACTCGACTCAGCGGTGGCCGACGCGGTCAGCCTGGGCCGTGCTGGATTTCCGGCCCTGCTCGTCGAGAACTTCGGTGACGTCCCCTTTCACGCCGAGGCGTCTGACCCGGAAACGGTCGCCGCGATGAGTCTGGCGGCGCGAGCCGTTAGTGATGCCACCGGGCTGCCCTTCGGCGTAAACGTGCTGCGCAACGACGCCCTCTCCGCTCTCGCCATCGCTGCGGTCACCGGGGCCGCCTTCATCCGGGTGAACGTGCTGACCGGGGTCATGTATGCCGATCAGGGGCCCATCGTGGGCCGCGCCGACGAATTGGCCCGTCGTCGGGCCGCCCTGGCTCCGGGGATCGAGATCTGGGCCGATTTGATGGTCAAGCATGCCACGCCACCGCCCGGCCTCGACATCAGACAGGCGGCCGAGGACACGGTGATCCGTGGTCTCGCCGATGCCGTGATCGTCTCGGGCGCGGGCACCGGGCTGGAGCCAGACCTGCATGAGGCGGCGCTGGCTCGATCGGTGATCCCCAAGGGGACCAGACTGGTCATCGGGTCAGGCGCTGCCGTCGAGAACCTGGGCCGGCTCGTCGAAGTCGCCGACACTGTCATCGTGGGCTCCTCGCTCAAAGCCGACAGGACGGCCAACTCGCCGCTGGACATGGCCCGTGTCGCCCCGTTCATCGAGGCGGCCCGTCATCACGGCCTGATCTGACCTAGAGCGGCCTCCGCCGCCGGGACGAGATGACCCCGGTGTTGAAGCCGGCCAGATGCAGCTTCCCCGAGAAGCGGGCGTGCTCGATCTTGAGGCAGCGGTCCTGGACCACCTGCAGTCCGGCGGCGGCGGCCTTGGCGGCGGCCTCGTCGTGACGCAGCCCCAGCTGGAACCAGACCACCTTGGCCCCGACGGCGATCGCTTCATCGACAACATTGGGCAGCTCGTCGTGACGACGGAACACGTCGACGATGTCGGGGATAACGGGGAGGTCCGCCAGTGACGGGTAGCTCTTCAGACCCAGGATCTCGTCGTACATCGGGTTCACCGGGTACATGTCGAGGTCGGTACGGACCAGATAGGTGGCGACGAAGTTGGACGATCGCAGGATGTTCGCCGACACTCCGACCAGCGCCACGCTCGTCGCCGACTGGATGATCTGGAGACGTTCGAGCGCGCTCGCCTCGTGCATGGCCGTGGTCATTCGCGTGCCCCTTCCAGGGCCTGATCGAGGTCCCACAGGATGTCGTCGATGTCCTCCAGGCCCACCGAGATCCGGATCATCTCGTCGCCGACGCCAGCCGCCCGCCTCTCCTCCACAGGCACTTGTTGGTGGGTCGTGCTGGCCGGGTGGATCACCAGCGTCTTGGCGTCCCCGACGTTGGCGAGGTGGGAGGCCAGCTCGACACCGGCGATGAAGTTGGCCGCATGGTCGAAGCCGCCTTTCACTCCGAATGTGAACACCGCTCCCGGGCCTTCGGGAACGTATTTCTGCGCCGGCTCGATCCACGGGTTGTTGGGGAAGATCGGGTACCGCACCCACGCCACATCGGGGTGCTCCGCCAGGAACTCGGCGACTCGACGGGCATTCTGCGTATGCCGGGACATGCGTAGCGACAGGGTCTCCAGGCCGAGCAACATGATGAAGGCGTTGAACGGGGACATGGCGGCGCCGATGTCGCGCAACGACTCCACTCGTGCCTTCATCAGATAGGCGTACTCCCGGAAGTTCTCCCAGAACATGAGGTCGTGATAGGCAGGTGAGGGGTTGGTGATGCCCGGGAAATTCCCGTTGTCGAAGGGGAACAGGCCGGA
>Ga0105092_10002349_pt1 | contig 10098 bp, 18 predicted proteins | sample PPLLak2March2015_FD_87021 | JGI IMG/M metagenome (GOLD analysis project Ga0105092, IMG submission 87021) | Freshwater sediment microbial communities from Prairie Pothole Lake near Jamestown, North Dakota, USA - PPLs Lake P7 Core (1) Depth... | ecosystem: Environmental > Aquatic > Freshwater >...
CTTAGTAACACCATCGCCGTGGTGAATTTCGACCTGTAATCCGGTCTGTTCTGTCTTCATAGTATCTTTTCTCCCTTAATGTAATTAGTAAATTATAAAAACAAGATGAATAAATAAGGGAGCCGCTCTATCTCTTGGTAGGGATGTCATCGCGGCTTCCTGCTTACGCCCTACGCATACGATTCGCGGACATGTCGGAGCTGGTATTTATCTCCCTGAATAGATAGGCCCGCCTGCAATAGATCGGTAGGCCCGCCAATCCAATCTACATCCGAGATATACCCGAATCCAGAATAGAGTTCCCCATTGGCATAATCCGTATAGAACCGGAATGCAGCGCGGGAACCTAGGAAGCCCTTGGCACCTGATCCATTTGCCAGGGTGAACGGGCCAGCATCAGCCGCGACCCCTGAACCATTCTCGCCATCCTTCACTTTGGCCCTAAGACCAAGTGCCAGAAAATCCGCATTGGTATTCAGAGCCGCTATGATCTCATTGGCGGTGCTGATTGGGGTGCCCCCCGATGTCTTCAGGCTCACTACAATGTCGGTGGCAACTACCGAAATGCCAAGCGTGGCCTCATTGTTGTCTTGCAGGTCGAAGGTGATACCGTTGCCAACCGTGCCACCAGCCACATGATAAACGGTCAGATGACCATTGGCAGCAGCACCTGTGCTCGTTGCACTTGCTTGAACTGTCTGCCCGGTGAAGTTCATGTAATCGAGGCCACCGCTCAGAGTCCAAGGCCCGCCAGCAGCCACAAGGCCTGTGCCATTCTCACCCTCTGCCAGACACGCTTTTAGGCCAAGGGCAATTACCTCAGCTTTGGCATTGAGTGCCGCTATGACATCGTTGGCGGTGCTTGTTATGGTCCCGCCGCTTGTGGCCATATCCACGGTGATATCATCGGTGGCAGCTATTGTAATGCTGATTACGGCCTGATCTGTATCTGTAAAGGTAAGTGTCGGGCCATTGCCAGCCGTGCCACCAGCAGCATGATAGAGCTTCACATTGCCATTGGTAGCCCCTCCTGTGGTGGTGGCCGATGCTTGCACCTTAGAGACAAATGCTTCAAGCTTGCCGTCCCAATCTGTGATAGTGGGATATCTCTGCACGGCAGTATCACCATAGCAAGTGATCTCCTGCATGGCGGTTTTGTCGGTGAACGACTTGGTAGCACATCCAAAGAACTGAGTAGGTGTCAGGTAGTGACCGGACACGCATTGCACTACAGAGGGCTCGGCCAGGGCAGCGGTCACTATGTAGCCCGCTCCATACCAGATTTCTGTAGGTGTCAGGACTTCCCAGGTTGTGCCACCCGCTGGGTCGTACCTAAAGACAGGAACTTCCGAGTCATCCATCATGCGCTTTGCAGCGGCGGTGATCCGCCAGACGGTCCTTGCAGCACGCCCGCCCCATTTGGCGGCTGACATATCAACAGATTCCATTGCCTCATTAGAGTAATCGGTAGGCGTGCCCATCCCATCGTAAACTCGGACGTAGCTTCCGGGCATGACGCTTAATGGCAGGGGGGATCGCCCCCATGAAGATCAACTATTTTTCTGCAATAATCAACAAATTCTTTCATGGTTCTTTCTCCTTTAGTGCGGTTGCATTGGTGGCAAATTAGCAGGACATTATCTTTTCGAATTGTTTGCTCATTGTTTGTCCTGTCGAGCGTTGGCGTATCATGTAGTGTTGATCCATTTGTCCATATGAATTTCTTTCCACACATAACACAATTATCCGTAGATTTGGCCATCCGTTCCAATTCATCGACGGTCAACTCTACGTCTATGCCACGCTGTCTGTGGTGCAGTAGTGTATGCCACGCCCAACTGCGTTGCCTGTGTTCTCGGACATATTTGCGATGCAGTTCTCTATCCAACTCTCTGCGCATCGGAGCGGCTTTCTGTCGTCTTATTTTAACGCATGCTTTACATGCGGGTGCATAGCCGCTCTTCGTCATGCATGATGCATGAAAATTGCTTATTGGAAGAGGATTATCCCCTTGATGGAAGGGGGCACTGCATCGTTTGTATCCGTCGTGGACAAGAACCGCATCCGGCCCGGAACAATTTTTTTGCTTCCCATATGGTTTATCCCAATAACGAGTTCTGCATTTGGGACATATACAGGGGCGAGTTTCCGTTACCGTTTGCCATTCATGCCCACACCGTAAACACAGTCGGTCTTTCATGCTTAGTAGTTGCGTTTCATTGTATATAAACGTAACTACCATCATGCTACCGTTGTTGTACAACCTCCACTAACAGCAAAAGTTATCTCACACAGTTGTTCATCTGCCGGGCCACCTGGTCTTGAAATCGACTCTACGTAAGCCGACAAAGCATAGCTGGCAGCGCCTTTTACGACAGTATAAGCCAACAGGGTCTTATTGGCCTTGCTGGTCCTGATCGCGTCCTGGCCGACATCTGCCTGATCCTCAATGAAGGTAGCGGAAAAGTCCGCATCCAGGATCGTGGGGAAGCGAGCTATTGCGGTTGCAGCATCGCAGGTGATTTCCTTCATGCCGGTTTTCTCAGTGATCTTTACATCTTTGCAGCCCAATGCAACGCCGGAGGGCGTTGTAAAGGTTATGGGTGCTAATCGTGGGACTAAAGCCATATTATCGTATCTCCTTTATATTTCTCATTGCAACTAATTCTAGACCGTTGGTACCAAACTTTTCAGTCCATGCTTTTGGGTTCAGCCAATGCCCGCCATTGGCCGATTTGATGAGGTAGAAGTTCGGGCCATGTGCTTCCTCGTAGGAAGCCAAAATGACAGGATCTAGCTGAACCCCCATTATCAGATCGTTAGGAAGCAAGTCACTGGTTGCCCTCTCAACCTGTTCACCGTCAATATTTACAATCCAGATAATGGCCGCCTGTTCCGGTGCCCAACCGGGCACCCTAGAATGGCCGCCAATTGGTAGAGATGGGTCTACCTTTGGTTTGATTTTTATTTTTTTCATTGTGACTCCGAAAACATGAAGCGACAGATTAAAATAGTATGCGTGTGATATCAATAAACATGCTTGAAGTGACTGCCACGGTGGGCGGATTTTCTGAAAAGTCAGATATCCGAGAGAAACTTAAGAGCATGTACGCGCCATATCCTGCTTTTGTAGAAAACTATGTCCATTCTACGAAAAGCGATGGGTGGTTCATTTTGGACCAGGATTTGACGAAAGAAAAACAAATCAATCTGACGTTTATGCGTGATGAGCAGCCAGTTTATCATGGACCAGTGTGGATAGTAAGTTATTGCCCGGTTGATACTGGCATTGAATACCATTTCGAGGGGCCAACTCAATTCTTCCCGCCTAAGATGTATGGGGAAGATTAGCCCACATGCTTTTTGACATATTCAGGAAGCTTGGAAATGTTTTGCTGAAGCGTGTCATTGATGAATCCCGGCTTGCCGGTGGTATGGTGCAAGCTCCTGTCCATTTCCTGCTTGAAGATGTAATCTTTGGCAGCACCACCTCCACCAACAAAAACCGCTTTCTCGCGATCTGATCTCTCGTAGCCTAACGAGTTTCGCATGGTTCCGCCGTTTACTTCAGCAACTGGGCAGTTCTGTTTTGCTTGCGGCTGCCAGACGGTTAGGGCGAAGTCTTCCAGACCATCCATTCCTTGTTTGACCTTGCCATCTACCCAAGCTTTATGATCCCATTTGATATCTGCCATTTAGATAGCCTCGAATTGAATGCCGTGATCACCTGGGAAGGGCTTGGTATGGTCTACTTCGTTGGTGCGTATCTCTCGCGGGATACCTCTAAGGAAAGCGGCGCATGTTGGGAGGTATATCGCCTCCATGTCGTCCTCTTTGATTTCAATTTCGTCCGTTCCAAGATGTTTGCAGTTAGCGCATTGACCCAATATTGTCCAACCCATCCGGCTCACCCCTTTAACATCTTTTCTGCTTTTGCTGCATTTCCTAGCATCCGTTCACACATCGCCTCTAGTGCTTTAGGCAGGCCGCCTTTGTAATCGGGCGCGGTGTACCATGCGAATGATTCTGCGATTGCTTCATACTCTGATTTTGTCGCGTATTCACTTATCAGAGTCTTAACATTGAATTTGCTCCTTGGTAACGCTGTGACAATATCTAAGTATTCTGATCTTATCTCATAAGTACTTAACGTATGGCCAAGTTCATGCCGCAGGTTGTCCTCAATAAATCGAGCATTTTCATATCGTTCGATGGTGATCCTATGCCCCTTCAGTATTTCGGTATCCTTCTGCGTTTTTGTGTACCAGCTAATATCATTATTCTTATAGCCTTTGGTAGCTAACCATTTCTCTTTTCCGTGGCCCAGAGTAGCGACACCTGTATCATGTTTTGCAATGCAAAGGACATCAACATCGCATTTCAGATTTGGATTTGTGGTCCTCATTCGGGCAAGTTCGCCGTTGATCCTATTGAACTTCTCAAGCTTTTCTTCAATGGTATCATACTCTTCGCCATATTTGGCAGGAACATCATACCCAAATTCTTTGATTCCAAAGTTCTGTTTTGCGTATGTTTCGCATTCTGATAGTGTCTTAAATGGAACGTATGCTTGTGGTTCCTTTCCTTTGTAATCAGGATTCTTAACCAAAATCACAGTGCATCTGCATCTCGGATGCAACGGTGGCCCCCTGCCATCACCCGCAAAATCCCCGCCGATCTTCGCAGTCTTCCCCTGCATGCCCCCGCATTTGGAGCAGCGGGCCTTGTCAGCAGCACTTAGCCATTCTTGCAGGTATTCATCTTTTGCGATTATGCCCCTGTAGATGGCATCGCTATTAACCTGCCTTGCGCCCTCATTTGTAGATGTATGCGATTCGGTTAGGCCTATGGTGTCGGCCCGATATTTCAGTAATTGGGAAGCATATTTGGCAGTCAGTTTTTCAACGCTACTAGCATCCATGCCGGTAGATAGCAAACTCTCGCGTCTGTTCTGGACGGCTATTATGTGCTGCGGGAGGAGCCCTACCATAGATCTGATAGCTTTACTCTGCTCGCGAGGCGAAAGCCCGTCCTGCAAGCCTCTGAGCGTAACCTGCTTGATGCCCGCGCGGGTGCCCGCGTCGATGTACTTGACCTGGTTGGCTGCATATTCTTTGGCCCACTTGATCGCGTCAGGACTCTTGAGATCGAATTTCAGGCCCGTGCCAAGCAACTTGCCCAACTCACCTAATTGGGCCTCTCCAGCTTCCAGCATGGCAGCTTCGATAAGAGGCGCGGGGTCAAACCTGACAATGGGCGTGTTGCTTCTGCCATTGAGCTTGACATCTTCAGCCCAGGATTCAAAGGAGTCCGAGATGGTGCGAGCCCATTTGTCACCTATGGTTTGGATGGGGGTATCTGGCATTTATGCTCGCACTTTGGTAACCGAAAATTCACAAGAGAAGCGATAGGCTGCCCCTCCCGCCATTTCGAGATCAGCAGAACTGGTAAGGTCGTCTGGCTGTGACCTATTTGTGATACACTTCACGTAACCAGTGGGCGGATTTTGATCGAGCCAAAGCCTAATGCTCTCACATACCGCAAAGGCATTCCAAGGATCAGTATGCCGCACCTGGATTTGGACTCCTGGGTAATCCAATGCTCCTGGTTTGCTTGTAGCTGAGGAGTAATAGGTTGGGCCTATGCCTATTTCGCCCCCTATGCCGCCACCTGTGGGAAAGATTGCCACGCACTCTATGATATCCGATGGGAATTGGAGAGAATAGACAGGTAAGGTTAGGCTTGGACAATCTGCAAGCCAATTGGCGACATCTTCTATGATTGACATTATAATTATCTCCTATGTATAACTAGCGAAGGTTCGCGGTGCTATTGGAAAGTCGGAAAAAGCATTCTGCCTAAGTGCCCATTTCATACTTTATAGGCACATTGCGCAAGTTTACTTGATTGGCCGCCCAATATCGATCATTTCAAGTTACTGATAGCGATATCGTCTAATGGCAAACTTGGCGCGCAACCCCCGGATGGATGAGGCAGAAAGTAGGTTGAAAGAGCTTTTCACTGGTTATGATTGCAGGAAAATGTCATCTATCGCGGTATGTACAAGTAGCATTTAGGATAGGGACATAATCGCGCATATTCATAGCATCCCATGATTTGAGATTATAGGCAATCGGGCCAGGGCAGGTGCCATTTACTATCGGTGCTATCGGATATTTATCGAGAATATCGAGTTTTGCTTGAACAATTCGAGCATCCAAAAGTTCTATACGGTCTTTTAGTTCTTGAACATTCATAGAAAAGCCTCGCGATGTCTGGTTAGCTAGAAAGGCAGTTTGGAGCAGATTGCAAGTTATATAATTTGGTGCGTGTAAGTTGCAATAGATAACTATAAATAGACGTACGCACGTATGTAGTATCTATGGCAAGAATCACAAGAACAATAGGGAAAATCTGGAATCGAATTTGCATCAACTCAGAAATCTCGAACCACATAGACAACACGATCCGCTACAAGATCGCCCTCCTAAGAGGCTTCGAATCCTGGCATGAGGTGCCCTGAATGACATGCCCGAATTGTGGGGATAGCGGCTTCATAGCGAAGCCCTATCCAGAAGAAAGCAAATGCTCCCACTGTGGAGCATCCTTCTATGGGTCAGATAAGGCGGTTTTTGATCCATTGGTATCGGTCAGCATCAAGATCAGATCTTCTCAGAGGGAGGCGGCCAAGAATGCCAGAGTAAACCTCTCCGAGAAGGTTAGAAAATGGATAGACTCCGACCCGGAGATGTCAATCTATCTGTTCTGATCACATCCCCAAACTTCCTATCTATCCATATTTTTTGATCGATCTTTCCACAAAACGCCAATCGGATTCGCCTTTGTCCGTTTTCGGGAATGACTCTTTTGTTATACCTTTCGCCTTGATCTCAGATACAAACTGCTTCATTCCCTCGGCATATCCAGGTTCACCGAACGAGGCCCCCTTGGTCGCGCCTACGTGCATATCTGCCAATTGTTGTGATGTTATTTGAGGGGGTTGCCCACTTCCACCGCCTCCCGTTCGACCACCATTCCCACCACCCCCGCTACCTCCGCCCATCAAGACCACGCTCCCAAATCACATGCTATTTTCTTAGGCTGTATTTCTTCAATCATAATCATCTTTTCGCTTGCAGCGATTCTCTTTTGTCGCTTGCTTTCATCTCTTGCCTTCCAGTCTTCTCCACAATATATCAAGCCTTCTCGATGGCAGAACCTTTCCACATCCTTGTTATGGGCAAAGACCGCGAACCGGATAGCATCGGTTCCTGCATGTGTCCGGGCAAGCTCTACCTGATGCATCAAGAGGTCTAAATCATAATATTTTTGGTAGTGGGTGGCATAGGCCAACCAGCCTTTAGGGACCCCTAGCATATTGAGGTCTTCCCATCGCTCAGCCACATTCATATCCACCCAACATCGCATGCCGCCCATTTTCTGGAAGAGGCAAGATAGCTGTCTCTTCTTGAAGATCTGCCAGAGGACCCGCGCATAAGGTTGATGGTTGCTGGTAGAGAAATTAACTTCTATGAAGGAAGGTGCGCCAGATTCCCAAACCTTGGCGGGCCTCTCCCAGAGCTTCCACCAATGATCACCATATTCTATCGCGTTGCCCATCGCGTTAAACCGATAGTCATCTACCCAAAAGGTCGCAGTTTTTCCTTTCATATCGGTGCTTCGGGCAAATTTGCCCCATTGAGCCGGATAATCCAGGACATCGCCTTGGAGGGAGATATCAAGGGTTGGGATACCTTCAGGGCAGGAGCTGGCAAAGATACAATCAGGCACTTCGCTCATATCTCTCTTCCCTCTTCCATTCCTGTCTTCGTCTAACCCTAAGCCGCCAATCTTTCCAGCCACGCATCCGACCAAACTGCTTATAGGGATGATAGCCGATATACGGCATAAACATAAGCTGCCATTTATATTTAGTAGGCGGCATTAGGTCTTTTCCGGTAAGTTTTTGAGAAGCGACCCAACCACCAAAGCCTGGACCTTGGAAGACTGGCCGCTTGTTGTATGCTCTGACAGTGTGACTCATAAACCGCCTAATTATTCGCTATACGGTTTCCTGCGAATCTATTATGAAACCGTATCGTTTATTGCTATTTATATACTAATCTATTATTAATATCTATATCCAAAGATAAAAGTAATAAGAATTAATCGGTTTCTTATGCCGTTTGGTGGTTAGTCTACCAAGGCATAGCGAAAAACTGAATACCGATTAATTGGGCGGTTTGTCGGGATTTTTGTCTTTATTTTTGGATGGCTTATAGTAGATTCCATATCCATCTCGGAAGGCTTGAAATAGAACTTTTTCTGCATCGCTCGCTTTCTTCATAATTACCTCAACCTGATTAGCACTTTCTGACTATGGCTTTCACTTGGCACCAACATGAACCTCATATCCTGTCCGATCATGGCTTTAAGCTGCAACATCCTAGACTTGGATCGCTTAACCATCCTGGCAGCCGTCGCGAAGTCTACTTGTTTGCGACCTATCGCGATCATTTCTTTATGGAGGTCATCTAAGATCGCAGGATCTTTGGGTTCATAGGGATGTTCGAGTTTGGCGATTCTTCGCCGGTCTTCAACTATCTGATTCATCCTAAAGGCGTCTAATTGCCTCAAATCAGCGACTTCTTTTTCTAGTTGGATGATTCTATCATCTGCCCGCTTAAGTGCCGTTAAAACCGATTTTACGAGGTCGGTTTCTGAAGCAAACACTAATATAGCTTCGCTACTAGAGGTATCCATGTTAATCGCCACCACGCATTAACATGTTACTTAGGCTGAGCAAAGGGATTTACCGTTTCCCTTTGACTCACCTATTTGCTTTTTCGCGAAAAACTCAGTCAATGCCTCATCCAGGACTTCGCTTTGTCTTTTCAGAGACTTCTTTTCCTTAACCGTGTACTCGCGTAGGAGGTTCGCGTTCTCCTCGCTTATTTTAGCACTTATTTGAGCCATGAGTCAATATTGCGTTTTGTAGTATAAATAGATTATCGTTCGATAATACGAAGCTACGAACGTACGAAAAAGTACTTATACTAGGGAAGCCTACTATGTACTATGACAACAGTTGAAGCAATCAAGGAACTAATGACAAAGTACAACGAGAACCGCGCCGCTTGGATCGGTAAATTCGGAACAGATAACGGCTTCGATGCCTGGTTCACTAGCCAGGTGGCTTAATCCTTTTTCCGAGGAGGCGAAGACAACCATGAATGGCCACACGATACATGTTTCAGATGATGTTTATGATTACCTAAAAGGTATGATCGTGGATGAGCTTATCGAAAACGGCAACAATTCGGAAGAGATAAACGGGAATGGAGAAACCGTTGCTCATAGGCCCACGTTCTCAGATGTCATAGGACATCTAATCGAAGATCGGGAGGCGGCCTAAATGTCCTGTCTCTACTGTGGCCTGCATGGTTCCTCATGTTCCGGCTGCGAATCGCATGAGCCGATGACAGAGGAAGAGTTGGGGAAGATTGTGGATTGGTATGAGGAGAGGATAATATGTCAAATTTTGTAAGTCAATTAGTCAAAGACAAATGCGGATTATTCAAGGGCATCCGATTAGGAAGCTTTGTCTTGTCTATCCAAGCATCGCGAACGCATTACTGCGATCCCCGGATGGACTTAGACGACCCGCGCGGCTATTCCAAATTTGAGGTATGGATTGGCGAATATGACAAGGATAAGAATCTCTTGCCATTCGATCTCATGACAGATCCCCGGTTTGCAGACATCTTTATGATGTTTCCAAGATGGAGCAAAGAAGAGGGACTGCTGCCTTATACGCCCACTGATGCGGTGCAAGCATTATTTGAGAAATGCGAATGGTTAGCGGTGGCCTAATATGTCCTGTCTCTACTGTGGCCTACATGGCTCTTCCTGCTCAGGTTGCGATTCGCATGAGCCGATGACAGAGGAAGAATTGGGGAAGATAGCGAATTGGTATGAGGGGGTGAGGTCAAGATGATCATTGTTAATCAGGCGGGGTTGATGCATGATAGCGAATTGGATCAAATGGACATAGACCCCGATTGGCAGCCAATGCAGATCGTGTCTATCCGAGAACGA
>Ga0105092_10002350_pt1 | contig 10097 bp, 4 predicted proteins | sample PPLLak2March2015_FD_87021 | JGI IMG/M metagenome (GOLD analysis project Ga0105092, IMG submission 87021) | Freshwater sediment microbial communities from Prairie Pothole Lake near Jamestown, North Dakota, USA - PPLs Lake P7 Core (1) Depth... | ecosystem: Environmental > Aquatic > Freshwater >...
GCCGACCTTTCTGGGCGACAACGCCCGGCGGGGTGGCGGCTCGGGTGAACCAGCCGGTACCCCATCCACCCCTGTCTGGAAAAGGGAACTGCCCGGCATGGTGGTTTCCTCTCCGGTCCTCCAGGAGGAGCTCCTCTACCTCGCTTGCATGGATGGCTCCCTTTACGCCTTGGATGCGAATAGCGGACAGACGCGCTGGAGCTTCGCGGCCACGGGCGCCATCCATTCCACCCCGGCTGTGGCCGACGGGCTCGTTCTTTTCGCCGACGCGAGTGGCGTCCTGTACGCCCTCGAAGCCGGGACGGGGAAGCTCGCTTGGCAGGCCGATGCGGGCGGTGCTGCGTGGAGCTCGCCAAGCATCCTCCAGGGAGTCGCCTATCAAGGGACAACCGGCGCACGTTTGCGGAGTTTTGAGCTGCGGACCGGACGCCGGGATTGGGATATCGAACTGACCGGCGGCACTTGCTCCACGGCCTTCGTAACGGGCGACCGGGTCTACATTGGGACCGGCGACGGCCGGGTCATGGCGTATGAGACCGGGTCTGGACGGAAAAGCTGGGAGGCACGTACGGACGGGCCTGTACTCTCTTCCCCCGCCTTCTCGAGTGGCCTGGTCCTGGTCGGTTCGGAAGACCAGTTTTTCTACGCACTGGACGCGCAGGACGGCAGGATCCGATGGCGGTACCGCGCAGCCCAGGGTTTTGTTGCCCCGTCGGCCTGCGATGGCGGTTCTGTTTATGCCGGGTGTAAGGATGGCTACGTCTACTCCCTGCAGATCAGCGACGGCAAGCTCGAGTGGAAGGCGCGTGTGCCCGACATCGTCTGTGGAGCTCCAGCTGTCACTCCCGGTTACGTTTGCGTACAACCCTACGGCGGCCCGCTGGCGGCTTTGGAGCGCAGTTCGGGACGCGAGGTATGGAAAGTCAGGCTCGGCGCCGCACTTCAATCTACCCCGGTGTTGACCGGCGATCGGATGTTTCTGGCGAACTACCGAGGGGTGGTGTATGCGCTTCGGTGCTCGTAAGAAAACAGACCACCACGGACGGACACGGACGAACACGGACCCACACGGACAGGCATCAGCCGGGCTGGTCCGTGTCGGTCGGTGTTCGTCCGCGTCCGTCCGTGGTGCTCCGTCCATGAACCGGAGACGCTTCCTTGATGCCATCGCAGCGCTGGCCGGCATCGGGCAGTCACTTGCCCTCCCTACTGCTGTCTCCGACGCTCGGCTTGTTACCCGTAAGCAGTTCCTCATGGGAACTGTCTTCGAGGTGCTTTCCTATGCGGATTCGCACGAACGCGCTGCCAGAGTGATAGACCAGGCGCTCGCGGAGGTAAGACGCTTGGAGAAGGTATTCAGCTGCTTCGATGCGGACAGCGAGGTCAGTCGCCTCGCCGGGCGCCGCTGCTCCAGTCCCTGCCGGTTGTCTCCGGACCTGTATCGGATCATCGAGCGTTCCCTCGACTTTTCCCGACTCTCCGGCGGCCGGTTCGACGTCACGGTCGGCCCGCTCACCCGGCTCTCGCGGGAGATCGAGGAGGAAGGCGGGTCTGGACCCCGACGGGATCTGAACGCGGCCCGTCGGTCGGTCGGGTACCGCAACCTGGTCCTCATTCCCCCCGACAGTCTGGTCAGTCACGCCGATCACTTGGAAATCGACCTCGGAGCCATCGGTAAGGGATTTGCGGTCGACCGGGCAGCCGAGCTTCTGCTCGCTGGCGGCCTGAAACACAGCCTGATTAATGCGGGCCGCAGTTCAATTCTGGCTCTTGGCGCTCCTCCTGAGGAGAGCGGTTGGAGGATTCAGTTGAAGGACGCCGGCCGGGAGATCCGCCTGTGCGGCCAGGCGATGTCGACGTCGAGCCAGCCCAACGTCCCAGGGATGAAACACGGGCCGCCAAAGGGCCACATCCTTGACCCGCTCACAGGGCAACCGGCCGAATTCGGTGTCTCGGTTAGTATCATCTGTGGTTCCGCCACCACGGCCGATGCGCTCTCGACCACCTGCCTGCTCCTCGGGTACCAAGAAAGCTGTCTGACCCTGAAGGAATTCAAAGATTTGACCATGATCTGGACAGCCGCCGACGGGCTCTCGAGGACTTTCAGGACAGAGCCATGAAACAGCGGCACCTGCTTTTCGTCATATTTCTGGCCTGGTCGACGGCTTCCGGCAGCAGCATCAGGGTGTTTCTCCGGTGGGATCTGAAGACCGCCCCGCCTCCCGGTCTGCCCGGTGTAGCGGGGCTGGCCGTTCCCTGGTATCAAGGAAACGACCTGATGGAGAGCGTGACCGAGGCAGGGTATCGAGTCTACTACCTGATTTCGCCGGGAGATGTGGGAGGCACGGTGGCGGCTCTCGGCCACCGCCGGCTCTCCGGTATCCTGATCGGAAGCGAGGACTTGCGCGAGGCCATGAAAGCCGAGCTTCAGGCCCGGTGGCAAGTTCCGGCATCAATCGAAGTGTCTGTCGCCTGGCAAACAGGCCACTTCCCGGGGATCCTCTCCAATTCGGTTCAGAAGAAGGACGGCGTCTTACAAATCGCCGCCGCGTCATCCCAGCCGTGGATCGAAAGCAACCAGGCTGCGGCCGAGATCCTTAAGCAGGTGCATCCTGGCAACTCGTTCCTGTATTACTCCTGGCCGGAAGACGTGGGCCAGCCCGCTTCCGTTGAAAATTATCTGCTGGCGATCGCCGAGGCGGGGGCCTGCGGAACAGATCTTATCCTCCCCCTCGGACGTGAGTTCCAGGAATCGCTTGTCCTTCGGAAGCCGGACGCCGAGCGCCAGTGGAGGCAGATAGCGGCTTACATCGAGGCTTATTCCCGACATCAACCGCGAGATTACCGGAGGCCGGATAACGTCGTCGTCGTCGCCGAAGATTTTGAAAACTGGCACGAGCTCCTCAAGCTGCTCTCAAGGTATAACGTCCCGTTTCAGCTGGTTCCCCGTCGCGGCCTGACCGATTGCCCTGCCTCCACCCCTCGCGGCTTGGTTCTCTTTCTTGCCGTTCCAGATTCTTCGGAGATCAAAAGGCTCGAGGATTTGCTCAATCGAGGCTTTTCTGCGTTCGTGACCCTGGAAGCGAAGGGGCGGCTCCACTGGTCGAAGAAACCCAGCGCGCTCCAGGAAAGTGACGATTCCGCAAGTTACCGGCTCGGCAAGGGCCGCGTTGTTGAGCTGTATGGCTCGGGAATCGACCCGAATGCGCTGGCGCTGGACGTCAGGCGGATTCTGGGGAACGAACGGAGGCCTATTCAGCTGTGGAATGCTCTGACAGTCCTTGCGAGTCTCTATCGGGAGGAGTCGGGGGTCCTCCTCTACCTGACGAACTATGCCCTGTCGCCGCAACTCGTCCAGGCGCGAGTCGCAGGCAGGTTTTCGAAAATCGAATGTATACGGCCCGAGGAAGGGAAAGTCGAGGAACTGAGCTTTGAGCGCGACAATGACTTTACCGGGTTCACGGTTCCCGGCGTGAAGATCGGCACCATTGTCTATTTGAGAAGGTGATCGCCGGTCCTCAAGGGAGGTTCTGGGCGACGTCCAGAGGGCCGTGGTCTGACAGAGCCGCAAGCGGAGCGCGCCGAGTCTGTCAAGTGCGGACTTCCTTACGCCGGAGGCGTGAGAGGAGAGTAGCCGGGGGTGGAGCCGTTTTTCAGGCGACACCCCCGGAAAACGACGCAGACGCAATAAGGCACCCCGGCAGGGGTGCGAGGAGTCCCTCCTCCCACTCCTGCCGGAGTGGGGGATTTTATTGCCTGTTTCCCGGGGGTGTCGCCTGAAAAGCGGCTCCACCCCCGGCTACTCTCCTCTCACGGCTCCGGCGTGAGGAAGTAGCCAGGCCCTAAAGTGCAGGCATGGCCACCTTCTGCGGTCGCCCTCCGTCATGCAGACCTAGAACAGCAGTTTCAGAGCAAACTGGATGTTCCTCTCTCCCTGCGCGCCGGTAATTTCCCCGAAGGTGGCGCTGGAGGCGCTGCGGTTTGGCGTGCTGAATTGCGGGGTGTTGGTCAAGTTGAAGAATTCCGTTCGGAACTCAAACTTGTAGTTCTCCATCACCCGGAAAGACTTGTGGACCGACAAGTCAAAAGTCTTCCAGCCGGGCCCTCGGACGACCCCGATTCCCGAATTGCCCAATGTCCCCGCTTTCGGCTCCTTGAAGGCAGTCTTGTCCAGCCAGGAGGTTCCGGGACCGACCTGTTTAGTTCCTTCCCCGTTGCCCACGCGGTCTGCCCGCGCGCCCCGGGACTTGGTTCCAGACCGGTCAGTGGCTTGAATCGTAAGAGGGAAACCGCTTCGGAAACTCACGATCCCGCCCATCTGCCAACCTCCGAGCACGGCATTCAGGACCGGGTGCCAATTGGCGCCAAATGTCTTCTGCTGCCCGAACGGCAGCTCATAGGTGTAGACGAACGAGAACATGTTCTTCGCGTCGAAGTAGGTCGGCCCCCATTCGGATTTCCGGTCGTACAGATACTGGAAATAGGCCGACTGCGAAGCGGACTGCCCACCTTCTCCGTAGTAGCCGATCGCGTCGCTCATGCCTTTTGAGAAGGTGTAGGACAGCTGGTATTCCAGGCCTTTGGCGTAGCGCTGACGAGCCGTAATCTGCAGCGAGTCATAACGCTGATTGCCGCAGGCTTCCGTCCCAGAGATCTGCGCAATATTGGCGAGCACCGGGTTGCCGGCCAGATAGGGGCTTGCTTCGGTGGTCCCGTCAGCCTTCAGCCGCCTCTGGAAGTACGGCATCGGAACGATCAGGTGAGTTCCGTGCTGGCCGATATATCCCGCCGTCAGCACCGTTTGCGTTGCCAACTGCTGCTCAAGGATCAGGCTCCACTGCTGCACGTTCGCGGGACGCACGTCGGGATCCCAAAGACGAATCGTGGCATTCTTATAAGGGTCCGCCGCCTGTAGAATCGTGAGGCCCTGATCAAGAGTGGCTGAAATGGCCGTCTGTCCTTCGAAGATCGCTTCATACTCGACGTTGAACGGCGGGTTCATGGGCAGGCGCAGATTGGTTCCGGTCCCCTCCATGAAGGACGAGATGGTGTAGGCCCCGCGGACGACTGTGTGCCCGCCGAGCGCTAACGGCGTCCAGGCGAAACCGAGGCGCGGCTGGAAATCCTTCTTGAAGGGATTATAGAGGGACCGGCTGTTGCCGTCTTTCCCGGCCAGCATCATCTTCCCGGTGAACGGCTCAAAATTGGACTGCCGATCATACACCTCGACCAACGGGCTATGATATTCCCAACGCAGGCCGAGGTTTACGGTCAACTGGCTGGTTGCTCGCCAGTCATCCTGGAAGTAGAATCCAAAGATATTCTTCCTATGCCCCCAGCTGCCGGTATTCAGCCCGCGACCGGCTCGCGAGACGGTCCCCAGGAAGAAATCGGCTTCCGCAAACCCTTTTTGCGTCGGGCTCTTGGCGTTCGGCCCGGCCGTGTACTGGCCGTTAAACGTGATGAAGCCGGTCCTGCCGTTGTTGCCGGCGTAAAACGGGTTCATCTGCTGACGGAGCCATTGGCCGCCCGTCTTCAGGATATGCCGGCCTCGAATGATGGTGAGGTTATCGGCGTAGTGGAAGGTGTTGTTGGGGAACTTCTGCTGGGTGCCGATGTTGGCGTTTCCGATGCTGGTCGAAAGGCCGCCGGTGAAATTGATCGCCATCAGACCCGGGCCGCGATCGTTGCCATTCTTCATCCCCAGGCTTTCTGCAACGTTCCCCAGACCCTTGTCTTCACCTCCGTTCCAGTTCATGATGCGGTTCCCGCCGATGCGAAGTTCATTGACGACGGCGGGGTTAAACGTCCGCGTCCAGTTGAAGACGATGTTCTGGAAGGGGGCGTGATTGAAACTGTCAAAAGTGAGCGGGAAGCTGTTGTGACCCGGCGTCTCCTGGCGGCCCCAGGAATAGCGCGCCGAAAAATCGTCCCGCTCCGTCACTTTCGCATCCACCTTCACGTCGAACTGATCGGAAATCAGCTGACTGCTCGATCGGTTCACCTGATTGAATCGCAGGTCGTTGTTAATCGGCAGCGGGTACAGGCTCTCCGAGGCGAAGAGTTTGGCTGCCACCGGATTGATTCGGTTCATCGGTATCTGGTTGTTCACAAACGGCTGCCGAATGCCGGCGGCATCGGTGGTGGCTGGGTCGTAGAGCTGAATTCCGCGTTCCGAGAGCAAGCGAGAGAAATCGCCCTGGCGAAATTCCTTCGCTATGACCGTCATCGTGCCGACAGACGCGGGAGTATTGCGCCGGATTCCCTGGTAGTCGCCGAAAATGAAAAGCCTGTCTTTCTTGATTGGGCCTCCGAATGTCCCGCCAAACTCATTCCATCGAATCAGGGATCTCGGAGATTTCCCGGTTTTCGGATCGGGAGCCAACGACCAGTTTCGGCCCCAGTTGTTGGCATTGAGCTTGTCGTTCCGGAAGAACTCGAAGAGGGAACCGTGGTAGTCGTTGGTCCCGGACTTCATCATGACGTTGATGACGCCGCCCTGGAAATTGCCGAACTCGGCGGAAGCGTTGTTGGTGATCATCTTGACTTCCTGGATGGCATCAAGATTGGGCTGGTATGACGTCAGATTGTCCGAAGTGTGGTTGTTATCAATACCGTCAAGGAGGAAGTTGTTAGCCTCCTTACGGTTCCCGTTGACGTAGGGCCGGCCGCCGCCGCCGGTCCTGACACCGCTTTTGAAATCCGCCGGGTTGGTTGTCGTCACCCCCGGGGCGAGCAGCGTCAATGCGATGTAGTTCCTGGTGACGAGCGGCGTGTTGACAACCGCGTTAGCCGTAATCACCGAGCCGACAATGGTCGTTTCGGTGTTCAGCATCGGCTGGGCGCCGGCGACTTCAACCGACTGGCTTAACTCGCCGATTTCCATCTTGATATCCACTCGGGCTCTCTGATTCAGCTCCAACTGAATACCCGGACGAATGACGGTCTTGAAACCCGCCATCTCGACCTTGAGCTCGTAGGTCCCGGTCGGAATACGCGGGAATGCATAGATGCCTTGGTCGTTGGTCACGGTCGGCCAGACGGTTCCACGGTTCACGTCTCGAGCTGTGACCGTGGCCCCCGGGACAGCGGCCCCCGAGGGATCGCTCACAGTGCCGGTGATGCCGGCACTAACCTCCTGAGCCGAGACGGATGAACTGGAGATGACACAAATCGCGGCGAGTAGAACGGAAAAAACGAGGCAGCTAAGGAATCTGCGGGGTCCATTAGACATGGCCCACCTCCCTTGAAGGATGGTAAATAGTGGTTGCCGGCCACTGAGGAGAGAAGAAACGCAGCAGTTGTAACAAGCGCATACGGGTACGAGGGCTTGCAAGAAAACGCCCTTCCGGCCTGGGATGCCAGTTCGACTGTCTGACTGCGCCTTTTTGTAGCTGGACCTCATTATTGTGAAGAGTTCAAATGGTGTCAACGACAAAGTCAAAAGTCGAAGAAAGGAAAGATAATAAGACGACACTCGACGCCCCGGAGTTCAGAAGCAAGTGAAGCTCAGAAGGCCAGAGGCGCGGAGCGCGCTTTTCGTTTGCTTACGGTTTGAATTTGTTGCTCGACTCGATGGGGTTCTCTCAGGACACCATTGCTTCGTTCGCACTCCCTGGTGTAAACCATGGTTTCGGATCGTTCTGCCCCGGCAGGAATCCCGAACCGTGAACCGTGAACCCCTGAACTCAGAACCCCGAACCCCGAACCCCGAACCAGGTCTCACATATGGATAAACGCACTTTTTTCCGGCTGCTTCTTCCCGCAGTTCTTGTCGTACTGGCTCACTCCGTCGGTGCCGAACCGATCACTCCGGTGAAGGTCGGCACCTTCAAGGCGGAGGCACGAACCTTCCACACGACTGTCCAGGGCCTTCCTTCAGACGACGTCCAGCAAGTCGTTTTCGGCCCGGATGGGCGCCTGTACGCCGGCACCGGGCAGGGGCTTAGTGAGCTCAGCGACGGCAGATGGAGACCAGTGCCGCAATTCGCGGGTCTGGAGATTGAGGCTCTCGCTGCGGACAGGGACCGAATCCTCGTCATAGCGAACCGCGCTCTCTATAGCCTCACGGCTGGCTCTCTCATGCGCCTGGCCGAGATTCCCGGAGATGTGGGACAAGTGAATTCGGTCGTGGCTGCCGGTTCACTGTTTCTGCTGGCCACTGATCGCGGCCTGTTCCCGGTAGGAGCCGGGCAAGTCCGGCCGGCTGAGGGGGGCAACCAGTTTCTGAACGATGGGTCCGTTGTAAGACAAGTTGCAGTCGGACCCGGCGACGAAATCGCTGTGGCGGCCATGGCAGGACTGCTGACCAGGAGTAAGGCCGGGGTCTGGACGAGACAGCAACCACACGATGGCGCGAAGAGCTGGGCTCCCTATGACGTACGGGGGGTGGCCTATGACCGCCGGGGACGCCTCTGGTTCGCCAGCCCTCAAGGCGTCGGTTGCCGGGACTCACGGTGGACCCTTTACGACGCCGCGGACACGGTCCCCTATGACGATTTCACCACCCTGGCGGCAGGTGAGGACGGTGTAATCTGGCTTGGGACCCGGATCGGCGCCATCCGGTACGACGGCCGATCCTGGCAATACCGGCAAGGCGGTCGCTGGCTTCCCGATGACCACGTTCGAGCCATCGCCGTGGACAAGGAGGGTAATGCCTGGCTGGCGACGCCCAAAGGACTGGCCCGGATCGCGAACCGTCCGATGACGCTGGCGGCGAAAGCCAGGTTCTTCGAGGAGGAAATCGACAAGCGACATCGTCGGACCGAATTTGGCTACGTTGCCGGGGTTACTCTGAGCAAGCCCGGCGACATCGGTGAGTGGACGCAGCATGACACCGACAATGACGGCCTCTGGACGGCGATGTACGGGGCGGGCGAATGCTTCGCGTACGGTGCAACACGTGACCCGGCCGCTCGGAATCGTGCCAAAGCCGCCTTTGAGGCGCTGCGTTTCCTGGGCGCGGTCACTCAGGGGGGTGCTCACCCGGCGCCGCCCGGCTTCGTGGCTCGCACCGTCCTGCCCGTAGCGGCTCCGAATCCAAACCTGAACCGCAACACGCCGGAACGCGACCGGCAAATACAGGCGACTCGCGATAAGGCTTGGAAGGTGATTGATCCCAGATGGCCGACGAGCGCCGACGGAAAGTGGTACTGGAAGTCGGACACCAGCTCGGACGAGCTCGATGGACACTACTTCTTCTATCCGCTCTACTACGACCTGGTGGCTGATGAAGAGACCGAAAAAGCCCGGGTCCGAAAGCACGTCGCCGCTCTGACCGATCATCTCATCGAACACGGTTTCAATCTCGTTGATCACGATGGAAAACCGACCCGGTGGGGTGTTTTCAGCCCCGAGCAACTCAACGGCAACGCCGCCTGGCGGGAGGAACGTGGCCTCAATTCCCTGAGCATCCTGTCGTATCTGAAGGTGGCCGAACACGTCACCGGTGACGGCAAGTACCGGGAAGCAGCCGAGCAGTTGATCCGCCGGCATGGCTATGACCTCAACGTCTTGATTGGCAAGACCAACCGGGGTCCGGGATCGGGGAACCAGTCCGACGACGAGATGGCGTTCATGTCGTTCTACAGCCTGCTGCGGTACGAGACAGATCCGCGGCTGCGCGGAATCTATGGCCTGGCGTTGCGCCAGTGTTGGGAGATGGAGCGGTACGAGTTGAACCCTTTCTTTAACATTGTTGCCGCCGTCTCTGTCCGGGGCGTGTCCTTCGAGGATCCTTACGGCGACGAACGCCTGGACTTGACCGGGAGCTGGCTCGAGGAGGCCGTGGATACGCTCGTCCGCTACCCGTTGGACCGGGTGAACTGGAAGATGACGAACAGTCACCGGAAGGATATCGTCCTCCTCCCGGAATACGCCGCCCGGGCGGGCGGGAGACCGGCAGGCCGGCGCAGGGACGGAACAGTCCTGCCGATCGACGAGCGGTTCGTCGATCACTGGAACCACGATCCCTGGGAATTGGACCAGGGAGGCGACGGCACGTATCTGGCCGACGGCGCCTCGTTCTTACTCCCTTACTACATGGGGCTTTATCATGGGTTTATTGCAGCGCCGTAAGCTTTATCCACGAATTGCAC
>Ga0105092_10002351_pt1 | contig 10097 bp, 5 predicted proteins | sample PPLLak2March2015_FD_87021 | JGI IMG/M metagenome (GOLD analysis project Ga0105092, IMG submission 87021) | Freshwater sediment microbial communities from Prairie Pothole Lake near Jamestown, North Dakota, USA - PPLs Lake P7 Core (1) Depth... | ecosystem: Environmental > Aquatic > Freshwater >...
AGAACTTCTGGATCCAGCCGGCGCGCTCACCGGTGGAGTAGTTCCAGCTTAGCGCCACCCAGAAGTAGCCGAAAAGAAGAATCGCGATCCCGACGAGAGCTCCGACGATTCGCATCCGTCCGCCTGCTATCGGCTCTCGCCTCCGTCAGCGGCGCGCAAGCCAACATCTGCTACCTCAGCGAGTCTTAGAAACAAAGTCAATTCCAGCAACTTCACTTTCGGAGCCGAGAGTAGCGGATAAGGCAACGTGATGTCAATTTCATGCTTATTCCACCCCAAGTATTGGACAGCTGTGCATAACTGGAGTAAGAGCCTTTTATATCAGCTTGCTGTAGAATACATCTATTCAACTGAAACGTTTCGGACACGGCGATGCGTTGTCTTGCCCTAGTGATGGATTACCAGAGGCCAGACTGCGGAATGCCGTGCACCACGAGTATTCAGCAGCGGCTAATGACGCATCCATCAGGCCCAACAAAGCAACAAAACTAAAGGAGACCACCATGAGCAAAAAAGCTGTCTTGATCGGCATCAACCGCCATCGCATCGCCGGCGCCGACTTGCGCGGTTGCGTGAACGACGTGAAGAACATGAAGAGTTTGCTCACCCGGAGCTACGGTTTCAAGAGCAAAGATATCACCGTGATAACCGACTTCGCCGCGACCAAGAAGCGCATCGAGTCAGCGATCCAGAAGCTCGTCCGGGAGGGGCGCAAGGGGGACGTTCTGCTCGTTCACTATTCCGGCCACGGCTCCAACGTCCCCGACGATAACGGCGACGAAGCTGACCGCCGGGACGAGATCCTGTGCCCCACCGATCTCGACTGGAAGGCGCCTTTGCGCGATGACTGGCTGCGCAAGACATTCGATTCCGTGCGCGCGGGGGTGAGCCTGACCGTGATTACCGACTGCTGCCATTCCGGCACCATCACCCGTGCGGTTGAGCCGCCCGATGCGCCGAGTATCGAACGCTATCTGCCAAGCCCCTGGGACCTCGTTGCGGTCGAGTCCGGCCGCAACCTGCGCGGTGCCGTCAAGACGGAGCTGCGCAAGTCTAATCGCGCTAGCCGGAAGAAGCGGGACGTCGTAGAGATCGACCTCCCCGAGGTCCTGATCACCGGCTGCCGCTTCGATCAGACCTCCGCCGATGCCTGGATCGGTGAAAGCTTCAACGGAGCGCTTACCTACAATCTCGTCGCCGCCATCGCCGATTCGAAAGGCGAGTTTTCCTATCGGCAACTTCACGCCGACGCGAGCACCAAGCTCAAACGCGGCGGTTACGACCAGGTACCGCAGCTCGAGGGCGCCAAGGGGCGCCTCGACCAACCTTTCTTGTCGCCCATCGACTAGGACGGCTTATTCATGCCCCGAGGAGAAACTGCGACACCGCGTCGAACAAGGGATGAGCTTGGAGGAGCGAAGGCACAGAGACGAACAGCTTCAATGACGTTTGAGATGCTTGGCCCTGCGCTTGAATTGTTTACCAGATGTTTGCTCCAAAACTTAGGTTTGCAGGCCGCCTCAAGGTATAGGCCCATTGCCTTCGATCCGGAGAGCTCGTCCCTTGATCGTTGCTTGACAGTGAATAATTAGTCCGTGCGCCTCGAACAGGGCGCCTGTGGGAGCGCGGCGCTTTCTCTCGGAATCGATCACGGAGGTAATCGATGCCCATCAAGCTTCGGATCCCCGGCCAACCAGAAACCGTTTCAAGTGCCGCAGCGCGCGGCGCCTCCGCTGGAGGCATATCCGTCCAGCCGGTCACTGGCCTGCTTGACGCAGTCGAGGTGGTGGAAGCCTTCAACCTCTCCGCCGCGGCCCGTGATCGCACCGCGGCTCCCGCCGAGTTCGATGCCCTTGACGACGACATCCTCGAGATCGAGGTCGAAGGCGGCTTTACCCTCTGGACATCGGCGCAGCGCTACAGCGATGACCTCGCGGTGCTAAAGCCCGACGCGGTGGGTGCGGACGGCAGCGTCTTTGTCGACAGGTTGCCGCGCACGAGCGTCTCGGAACGCGGCGTCAAGGAGTGGTTCCAAAGCGCCCTGCGTATCCTGCGCCTTAAGAAGGATGCGCTCGCGGATGCCTTGGAAGATCCGAAGCAATGGCCCAGGGACTTCGTGCAAGCCTTCGGTGTTCGGAAAGTTTCCGAGCTGACGGCGTGGCTTGCGTCGAAGCTCGCCATGCGGCTGATCGAGGGACACCTCAATCCCGCACCGGGCTTGTACACCTGGGAGGTTGCCACCGAGAAGCGCGCCCAGAACGCGCCGCCGTCGCCCACGGTCACCTTTCACGACTTCGATATCGAGAAACCGCTCCTGGTGTTCATCCACGGCACCGCCTCCAGCACCCTGGGGAGCTTCGGCGCCTTTTTGGGCGACGAAGCCCAACCCCATTGGCGCGTGTTGCGCGACACATTCGGCGAGGACATTTACGCCTTCGAGCACCGCACCATGAGCGAGAGTCCCATCGACAACGCGATTCAACTGGTCTCGGCGCTGCCGCGCAAGGCGCGCGTCTATCTCGTGTCCCACTCCCGGGGCGGCATGGTCGGCGACCTCGTTTGTCTGCAGGGCATCGAGGCCCAGCACATCTCAAATTTCAAGCGCGAGGATGCCAACCTCGCCGATGCCGACCTGCACGACCGCAAGAACCTGGAAAAGCTCGCCGCCGCTATCGCGCAAAAGCAGCTTCGCATCGAGCGTTTCGTGCGCTGTGCCTCCCCCGCGCGCGGCACTTTGCTCGCCGGCGAGAATATCGACACGTTCCTGTCAGTGCTCACCAACCTCGTCGGACTGATCCCCGGCATCGGCGGTACGCCGCTCTATGAGGTGGTGAAGCGGGTAACCCTGCAGATCGTCAAGAATCGCACCAAGCCCGAGCTGATTCCCGGCATCGAAGCGATGATGCCCACCTCGCCGCTGGTGGCGTTCCTCAACGACGCCGACGAGGAAGCCGCCGGTGTGCTTGGCGTCGTGGCGGGGGACATCGAAGGGGGTGGCTGGCTCAAGCGGCTCGGCGTGTTCCTCACCGATCACGCCCTCTATGAAAACAAGGACAACGACCTCGTCGTCAACACCGACTCGATGTTCCACGGTGCCCGGCGCGGCGCAGCCTACTACGTCTTCGACCAGGGCGCCGACGTTAGCCATTTCAACTATTTCAAGAACGAGCGCACCCGCGCATCGCTACTGGCATGGCTCGGCGCCAAACCCGGCGAGATTCCACCCGGCTTTAGCGCGATCGGTGAAGGCGAAGTCGAGCCGGTGCCGATGCTCCGCTCCATGCAAACCCGCGCGGGGGTCATGCAGCCCATCGTGTTCGTTCTGCCGGGCATCATGGGCTCCCATCTCACGGTAGGCGAGAGTCGCGTGTGGCTCAACTACCTGGCGCTGCTGGCGGGCGGCCTCGGCGACCTGTCCGACATCGAGACCAAAAACATTCAACCTGTGTCGCTGATCGGCGACTATTACCGTAAACTATGCGAGCACCTGGCGAACTCCCACGAGGTGATTCCCTTCGCCTACGACTGGCGGAAGTCGGTGGGCGACACCGCCAAACTGCTCGCGGCCGAAGTGGAGAAGGCCCTCGGTCGGAGCACCCACCCGGTGCGGCTCCTTGCCCACAGTATGGGGGGACTCGTTGCCCGCGCCATGATCGCTCAGCGACCCGAGATCTGGGACCGGATCTGCAATCGCGACGGCGGTCGCTTCGTCATGCTCGGCACGCCGAACCGCGGCTCCCACACCATCATTGAAGCGCTGCTTGGCAGCGCGACGACCATCCAGCAGATCGCGCTGCTCGACATCAGCCACAGCACCTTTGACATCACCAGGATCATTGCGCGGTTTCCCGGCGTCCTGGAACTGCTCCCGTACGAGGACTCATTCTTTCGAGACGCTTCCTGGAAAGGCTACAGCAAAGACATCAAGACCGGCGCGGTGCCAGACGGCGCGCTTTTGTCCCGCGCCAAGACGGCCATGGACGGTCTCGCCACAGACACGCCGCTCAAGCATGTCGACCGCGTGCTCTACATCGCCGGCGCCTCCGACCGCACCGTGTGCAAAGTCGAAATCGTCAATCGCCGCGTCGTGCTCGAGGCGACCACGGAGGGCGACGGCCGCGTTACCTACCAATCGGGAAAACTGCCGGGGGTCGCCATGTGGTACACGGATGCCGAGCACGGCGATCTCGCAAACCACGAACCGGCCTTTCCCGCAATCCTCGACCTGCTCGAGCGCGGCACCACGACGCGCTTGAAAACCGCGCCGCCCAGCGTCGCACGGGGCGGCGCAGCTACTTATCGAGCCTTGCCCGAGCCGGTGCTCTATCCGACCCAGACCTCCCTCACCTCAGGGCTCATGGGGCAGAAGCGTCCCAAGCCCTACCGCAAGGGAGCCCGGGGCGGTTTTCGCGTCACCGTGGTGCACAGCGACCTGCGCTACGCGCGTTTTCCCGTCGTCGTCGGCCATTACCAGGGCGATACCATTGTGGGCGCCGAGGCGCAGATCGATCGCATGCTCGATGGCGCGCTCTCCCAGCGTTACGGCCTCGGACTGTACCCCGGCGAATTCGGCTCCGTCTCGGTGGTACTGCGCGACCCGAACGCGATCCAGAGGGCACTCGGATTGCCCCGGGGCGCCATCGTGATCGGCCTCGGCAAATGGGGCGAGCTGAGCAGCGCGCAACTCGGCAACCTGATCCGGCGCGCCGCGCTCCAGTACGTGCTTCAACTCGACGATTGCCAGTGCGACGCTGCAGAGAGCGGGCCCAATGTCGCCGCCGGCTTGTCGATTCTGCTGATCGGCGGCAACTCCACGACCAATATCGCCATCGGCGATTCTGTGGGTGCGATCCTGCGCGGCATCGCCCAGGCGAACCGCGAGCTCGAAGCTCGGGCCGGCGATACCAAGCGTATCGCCGAGATCGAGATCGTGGAGCTGTTCGCCGATACCGCCATCGAGGCCGCACATGCGGTCAACCGGCTGGCAGGACTGGTCGGGGACGAGCTCGGAACGAAGATCGAAGCGGTGCCGCTACTCCGGCGCGGTCGCGAGGGTAGAACCCGTCTGACTCCCACCGCCGCGCGGGATCCCTGGCGCCGTTGGGAAATCAGCGCGGTACAAGCCGCCGCGTCCGCGCCGAAGCCTCGCATATCGGCGTCCCTCGCCGAGCGGCTTAAACGCGCGATCATCGCCACCCAGCAACCCGATCCAGAACTCCTCGGCGCACTTGCGGAACTCGCAATCGGTGAAGTTGGGGACGGGCCCGTAAGCCGTCGCGAGATCCGCTTTCTGACACTCTCGGATCGGGCGCGCGCAGAGGCTATTACCCAGCAGCGCCAGCCGGAGCTGGTCGAGCGTCTCATCAAGGACTCGATTACGCGCACCGCCTTCCGGGAGCAGGAGGCGCGCGTCCTATTCGAGTTGATGATTCCCACCGACCTGAAGGACAGCCTCGCCCAGCTCGATAACGTCGTCTTCGTCGTCGATGCCGAAACCGCAGCCTATCCCTGGGAACTGATGGGCACCGGCGCCGAGCCGCTCTGCGTCGCCAAAGGATTGGTACGCCAGCTGCAGACCACCCGTTACCGCTCCCACCTGGGCGCTCGGGCCACGCAGATGGCATACGTCGTCGGCGATCCCATCGTCAACCTTCCATTCCGGCAGCTTGCCGGCGCCCGCGCGGAAGCCCGGACGGTGGCGGAAATGCTCCACGGCCAGTTCGAGGTAGCGTACGAGGAGGAGCCGCTGACGGCGCTCGACGTGCTCGCGGGTCTCTACGCCAAGCCCTATCGGATCGTCCATCTCGCAGGCCACGGTCACTACGAATCGCCCACGACGCCGGGCGGCAAGGCGCGCAGCGGAATGGTGCTCGACAACGGTGTTTTTCTTACGGCCGTCGAGATCGGACAGATGCAGCAGGTTCCGGAGCTTGTCTTCCTCAACTGCTGCCATATCGGACAGACCGGCCCCGAGGCACCGGGCAATGTCTCCCCGGTCGAATTCAACCGTCTCGCCGCCAGCGTATCCCGGGAGTTGATCGAGATGGGCGTGCGCGCGGTAGTGGCTGCCGGCTGGGCCGTGCGCGACGACGCGGCGCTGCATTTCGCCAAAGCATTTTACAAAGCCATGCTCGACGGGGAGACCTTCGGCCGCGCGCTAAAGTCCGCCCGGCGCGACACTTGGCAGCGCTTTGCCGATTGCAATACCTGGGGCGCCTACCAGGCCTATGGCGATCCCGACTACCGGCTCGATCCCACCGCGGCCCGCACGCCCGGCAGTGCGGACCGCTACGTCGATGCGGCCGAATTCGTCGAAGCGATCAACGACATCGCCCGAAGGGGAGCCGACCCATCCACCTCGACAAAGTCCCGGGCGTCTGCCTCGGACCAGCTTGACACGCTGGTCAAGGGCTGCCCGGTGGACTGGATGGGCCAAACCGGTGTCCTCATGGCGATCGGCTACGCGTACGGCGAGCTTGGCCGGCTCGACACCGCCAATCGTTACCTGCTCGCCGCCCTCGAAGGCGAGGGAACCGAGAACACCGTGACCTTGCACGCAGTGGAGCAGCTCGCAAATTTTGAGGCGCGCCTCGCCGCGACCATCGCCAGGAGCGCCAAGGATGCGGCTGCGAAGCAGCAGGCGCGGGAGGAGCTGGTTCGGGCGGTCCATCGCCTGCAAGGAGTGCTCGAGTTGGCGAAAACCGGCGAGCGCTATGCCCTACTGGCAAGCGCCTACAAGCGTCTCGCCTCATTGCACGACGACCCCCGAGAAATCCGGGACAATCTCATCCTCGCGGCGACTAACTATCGCCTCGCCCATGAGCGCGCCCTCGAACGCAGGGGCTTGGATCCCTACCCGGTGCTCAACTGGTTGTCGGCAGCCGCGCTGCTCGGCGCACCGGTCAGCGATGCCGAGACTCTGCTCGCCCGCAGCGAGGCGGCGGCAAGCGAGCGCTTCGCCGCCAGCAGGAAATTTTTCGAGGCAGTGTCGATCCCCGATGCCGCCCTCATCCGGGCCCTCGGCAGCGGTGCCCTAGGCCGCGGCACAGAAAGCGGCCGCGAGGTCGAGCGCCTTGCGCGCCTGTATCAGGACACCATTACCCAAACGTTGCCGTCCAACCGCGAGATTGACTCCGCGTTGGCGCAGATCGAGATCATGGCCGCCCTGGTGGAGAAACTCGGCGACAAAGATGGAGCGGCGGCGGCCACCGCAAGCGCGCTGCGCGCGCTCCGCCAAACGATCACCGGTGCACCGCAAGCGGCAACTGCTAAAAACAAAAGTACCCTGCCAGGCACCGACTCAGGCGAGACCGCCAAACCCGCTGCGCGGCGCAAGCAGAAATCTAAGACTGGGCCCATGAAGAAAAGCAAACCGGCGAAACCCAAAGCGGCACCCAAGCCAACGAAAAAACGTCGGTCGGATACTTGAGACTAATGACCGAGATCATCTTCAAAATGACCGCTTAACTTAACTAAGCGTGTGCTCCGTGCTTTGACTCTTTCCCACCACTCGCCAACGCCGGGTTTCTTGTCCCACATCGGCGGCAGCTTGAGCATCTCGAGCCGCACCCTATAAGGCGTCGCGGCGATATCGGCGAGGGATAACTCCGTCCGGCGAGCCACGGACCACCTTCGGTAAACTCCTGGATCCTTCTCAAAGCTCTTGGTCGCTTCCTTACCCATCGTCAACTCCCCGATCAGGCACCGGCGACTACCTCTTTTCCACGCGAAAATTATCCGATAAGGTAAAGTTATGACAATGCGCAGCTGTTTCCGGCGATAGGGCTGGACAGCTCCCGATAAACGGGATAAAAAACTTTATGTCCGCTGATGAAAAATGGGTTAAAGGTAAATGCTTTTGCTTTACTCGAAGGAAATTTTGTCAAGTTCGTGGCGTTAGCACCGATTTGCAAGTGAACCGGATGGGCCGCATATGAGAAGGGTCACGCTCTACAGCTCCAGACGATCGTCGATGGCTGCGCCGGCAACCCGGACCGAGCATCCGGACCAACATCTCGATCAGCCGCGCGAGAACTCCACCGTTCAAGTCGCCGTTCAACGACACCGCTTCGCATGGAGAAACTTTTGTTCGCGTCATGAACGGCTCCTATGGATCGCAGGCACTGCGCTGTTTGCACTGCTCGCGCTTACATACGTGGCGGGCACGCCCTCGACACGCCAGATCACCCAGGAAGATATCCGCGCCGCGGTGCTTCACACCCTGGAGACCAACACCCTTCCTTCGCCAATGGCTAAAGCCTATGAGGTCATTCGACCGTCGATCGTTCGCGTGCGTGGGTTGGGACCGGACAAAGACGGACGCGAGGAGATCGAGAAGAGCGTTGGCTCCGGGGTGGTCATCGTCGACAAAGGCATTATCCTCACCAATCTCCACGTCGTGCTCGGTGCCAAGCGGGTGCAAGTGGTATTCGCCGACGGGCTCGAATCCGATGCCACGATCACCGGCACACGGCCCGAGCACGATCTGGCCGTGCTTCAGGCACAGACCATTCCCGACGACCTTTTCGCGGCCACCATGCGATCCACCGCGGACCTGGCGTTGGGCGACCAGGTCGTCGCCGTAGGCTTTCCGTTCGGCATCGGCCCTTCGGTGACGGCGGGAGTGGTGTCCGGCTTGCGGCGCGAATTCCGCTCCCCGGAAGGGAAGCGCCTGCTGACCAATCTCATCCAGTTCGACGCCGCGGTCAATCCTGGAAGCTCCGGCGGGCCCCTGGTGACCGCGGACGGCGAGGTCGTTGGTATCGTCACCGCCATTCTTAATCCAACGGACCAGCGTTTCTTCGTGGGCATTGCCTTCGCGGTTCCCATCGAGAACGCAGCAGCCGCCGCAGGATTGCCACCATTTTAGCGTGGATGATTACAACTCTGCGAAAAAACCACGACGCGGCGTCGATCAAAGTGCGAGATTGGAGGAGCGAAGGCGGGACGTTCAAGGTTCAACGTTCCAGGGCCTGTCCTGAGCGAATGCGAAGGATCTAGATCCCTCGCGAGGCTCGGGACAAGCTTTGAACCTTGAACTGTAGGTTTCTTGCGCTTACGAGTACATATGGACAACAGAGAGATAAACCGCAGCGAAATTGCTTCACTCATGGAGCGCATTCTCTACGAAGTGAAGAAGGTTATTGTCGGCCAGGATCATTTCCTGGAGCGTGTGCTGGTGGCCGTCCTGGCGCAGGGACACCTGCTCGTCGAGGGCGTGCCAGGGCTCGCCAAGACCCTTACCGTCAAGACCTTGGCCCGAACTATTCGCGGATCGTTCAGGAGAATTCAATTCACCCCGGATCTGGTTCCGGCGGACCTGGTCGGAACCCGCATCTACAACCAGAAAACCGGCGACTTCGCCACCTCGTTGGGTCCCGTTTTCACCAACCTTCTACTCGCCGATGAGATCAACCGGGCGCCGGCGAAAGTGCAAAGCGCGTTGCTCGAGGTAATGCAGGAGCGCCAGGTCACGATCGCCGGGGAGAGCCATCGAGTCCCGGAGCCGTTCCTGGTGATGGCCACTCAGAATCCCATCGAGACAGAGGGAACGTACCCGCTGCCCGAGGCGCAAGTGGATCGCTTCATGATGAAGGTGCTCGTCGGGTATCCAACCGAGGAAGAGGAGTTTGTCATCGTCGACAGGGTCACCGGCATTCCAAACGATGTTGTTCCCATGGCCACGACCGAGCAGCTGAGCATGCTTCAGCGCGAGTGCCGGAGCGTATACGTGGATCCGGCGCTCAAGCAATATGCGGTAAGGCTCGCTTCCGCGACGCGGGATCCGGAACGCTATAATATCGCCGGCCTGGCAAAGTATGTGTCATTCGGCGCCAGCCCGCGCGCCTCGATTAACCTTATCGAGGGCGCTCGAGCGCTGGCTTTTTTGCGCGGACGCACTTACGTCGTGCCCGAAGACACGACGGACCTGGTGCCCGATGTATTTCGGCACCGGCTCGTGCTGACCTACGAGGCTGTCGCCGAGGGCATAACGCCGGATCAGCTGATCCATCGGATCATGCAGCATCTATCGGCTCCGGATAAGCCGCTGGAGACCCATGTCAAAGTCGCCGCCGGCTCTTAGGGGAATGGGGTAT
>Ga0105092_10002352_pt1 | contig 10095 bp, 8 predicted proteins | sample PPLLak2March2015_FD_87021 | JGI IMG/M metagenome (GOLD analysis project Ga0105092, IMG submission 87021) | Freshwater sediment microbial communities from Prairie Pothole Lake near Jamestown, North Dakota, USA - PPLs Lake P7 Core (1) Depth... | ecosystem: Environmental > Aquatic > Freshwater >...
CACGCCCGTCGCATTGATGACCTTTTTTAGCGAGAGCGCGGTGTGGGCGGCAAGCCGATTACCGAGCAATTCGGGAAGCTTTGCGAGATGATTTTCGAGATCGCACTGGGGCTCGGATGCTTCTGCGACGCGCTTGCGAATCTCGGCGAGCAGACCCTGAAGCTCGATCAGAACGAGTCGGCGAGAATGTTGCTCGATCAGAGCCTGAACGGGTTCGGACTTCAGAATGTCGTCAACTGATGGGATCTTGCGCAGAATCTCGTTCACGGCGGTTCGAAGCCATTATACAGTGCCGGCGACTGGAAAGACCTCGACGCCTTGGCTGAGCCGGGATTCTGTTACCCGTCCGTCCAGGCTGTCTATCGATTTGCTGGCTGCTAAACGACCTTAGTGACGTTTTCGGCCTGGGGTCCGCGAGGCCCTTCCTTCAGTTCAAACTCAACTGTCTGGCCTTCTTTAAGGGTTCGATAGCCGTCTTCCTGGATCGCCGAGTAGTGAACAAAAACATCACGATCACACCCTTCGTACTGGAGAAAGCCGTAACCCTTCGCGTTGTTAAACCACTTCACTTTACCCTGCGTCCTCATCGTAACCTCTCCCCCCGAACACAAACGGCCCCTATGCCAATACTCTGTCACCTATCGTCGTGAGTGGGTGAAACTGCGAAGAATAAGGCAAATTGGGCTTAAACCTCAGAAATCGTTCTCCGAAACGCCGCTATTGAAAACCAGACTTAACTCCTAAGTCAAGTCCTTTTTTCCGAGGACTATACAGTTTCGTCAACCTCCAGCAGGTTGATCAGCAACAGTGAAGCGGCAGAGAACCGACAACTCCCGAATGAGGTTTTCCGCGAAAACACAACACAACAAGAATCTCCCTGGATCGGACGCTATCCGGTCAGATGCTTCTGGAGAAGCGCTTTCGCGATTTCCTGGTCATTTTAGTCTGCCAGCGTTGTCGTCCCTGTTCTGTTAACATGAGGCCTCACTCGAGGAGAGAATCTATGGCCATTCGAACAGCGCTGGTCAGTGTATCCGACAAGACCGGACTCGTTGAATTCTGTCGACAATTAAGTGAATTGGGTGTGCAGTTGCTCTCGACCGGCGGAACTGCCCGGGCCCTTGAGCAACAGGGAATCCCGGTCATTCCTGTTTCTCAGTACACGGGTTCTCCTGAGATTCTGGACGGCAGAGTGAAGACCCTGCACCCGAAAGTTCACGGCGGAATCCTCGCCATTCGCTCCAACCCGGAGCATATGGCAACGATTCAGGAACACGGGATTCGGCCGATCGACATGGTGGTTGTCAATCTCTATCCCTTCGTCAAGACCATCCAGACCCCGGGAGTGACGGCGGAAGAAGCGATCGAGCAGATTGATATCGGCGGCCCTTCGATGATCCGGTCGGCTGCCAAGAACCACCGAGACGTGACTGTCGTGGTGGATCCTGCCGACTATCCCCGCGTGGTTGCTGAAATGAAGGCCGGGAATGGAGCAACAAGCGAGGCGGAAAGACGGAGACTGGCCCAGAAGGCGTTTGAGCACACCTCGTCTTACGACGCGGCCATCGCCGCCTATTTCGCGAGCCCATCCGAGAAGACCGAGGAGTTGCCGGTCGCGATGCTCTTGACACTCACACGGCAAAGCTCGCTTCGGTACGGCGAAAACCCCCACCAGCGGGCAGCGCTCTACGGCGAGGAATGCCCCACGGGAGTCGTCGCCGCCCGCCAAATTCAGGGCAAGCAACTCTCCTTCAACAACTACATCGACCTCGAAGCGGCCTCCTCGCTCGCCTCCGAGTTCGAGGAACCGTTCTGCGCGATCATTAAGCACACGAACCCGTGCGGGTCGGCACTTGGCGCAACCCTGGCGGAGGCCTACGAGCGTGCTCTCGAGTGCGATCCCGTCGCCGCTTATGGATCGGTGATCGGTTTTAACCAGGAAGTCGATGCGGCGACCGCCGAAAAGATGGCGTCGCTCTTTATCGAGGCAGTGATTGCGCCCGGCTTCTCGAACGAGGCACTGGAACTGCTCTCCGCCAAGAAGAATCTGCGGGTGATGGTTCTACCCGGGGGAGAGAAGCCTGACCGGGACTATGACTTCAAACGGATCTCGGGCGGATTCCTTGTGCAGGACAGGGACCGTTTCTACATCGGCGAGAAGGACCTGCGCACCGTTACGACGCGCGCTCCGGAACCGGGGGAAATCGTCGATTTGCTTTTCGCCTGGCGGGTCTGCAAGCACGTGAAGTCAAATGCCATACTGTACGCCAAGGATGGAAGGAGCCTCGGGGTCGGCGCCGGTCAAATGAGCCGGGTTGACTCCGCACGCCTTGCTGTGAGTAAGGCGCGCTTTCCACTGGCTGGAGCAGTGATGGCCAGCGATGCGTTCTTCCCCTTCCGTGACGGTATCGATGAGGCAGCGGCGGCCGGCATAGGGGCTGTCATCCAGCCGGGCGGCTCCGTCCGGGACGAAGAGGTGATCCAGGCCGCCAACGAACACGGAATGGCAATGGTGTTTACGGGCCTGCGGCATTTCAAGCACTGAACCGCCATCAAGGGGGAAACATGCTGCTCGTCGTCGATGTCGGAAACACGAACATCGTGTTAGGCGTTTTCAAGAAGGGGAAACTGACGAACTCCTGGAGGATAGCCACGTCCCGCGACCGGACGGCGGATGAGTACGCGGTTCTTCTTTGCGACTTATTGAGCCTGCAGGAGATTTCCTTTGACGAGATCACTGCCGTCGCAATCTGCTCGGTTGTCCCGGCGCTGGATGATCCGCTCCTCGAAGTGTCCCGTCATTACCTGAAGTGCGAACCCCTGTTCGCACGGCCGGATGTCCAGACGGTCATGCCAGTCCAATACACCCCCGCCTCGGATCTTGGTGCTGACCGGCTGATAAATGCCATCGCCGCCTACAATCTGGTCGGCGGCCCGGCGATTGTCGTAGATTTCGGCACGGCTACAACCTGCGATGCCGTTTCCTCCGCCGGCGAGTTTCTCGGCGGGTTGATTCTTCCCGGGATAGGTATCTCCGCCGAAGCACTCTTCACCAAGGGGGCGAAGTTGCCGCGTGTCGAGATCAAAAAGCCTGGCCGGGTCATCGGGGATTCAACTGTTTCGTGCATGCAGTCCGGCATCTTCCACGGATATGTCAGCCTGGTGGAGGGAATCATCGCCCGGATGAAAGAAGAGCTGGGCCCTGCGACCGTGCTGGCGACGGGCGGTCTGGCAGGCATCTTCGCCGGCGAAGCCAAGGGAATCGACCGCGTCGAAGAACACCTGACCCTCGAGGGGCTTCGCATTTTTTACGAGCGGGCCGCCCGGGCATGAGGCTGCCAAAACGGGTGGTCATCGCGTCATGAGGAATTACTTTAACTACTTCACCGAAATTGAGGAATATTTCGTCCGGAAGCGTGGCAAGAACATCACCGTTCCTCCCCTTGATTGGTGCCTGATAGAACTGTGGAAGGACAACGGTATTCCTCTCCACGTTGTGCTGCGCGGGATAGACCGGAGTTTCGAGAGCGCGGAAAGGCACCAGCGCAAGACCCCGTCCACTCTCTTTTACTGCCACCCGGCCGTCATGGAAGCCTTCGAGGAACACAGCCGGGCGATGCTGGGAACCGTCGAAGCGGAGAACCCGGCAGAGGCCCCGGCTCTGCAATGGATGCAGATCGCAGATTACCTCCAGACGCTGATCGAGCAACTGGAGCACGCGCAGCCGGCCAGTTTGGCGACGGTGACCGCCCGCCTGCGTGCCATTCAGGCAGAGCTCCGGGGCGGAGTCCACCCTGTTGCGAGCCCCGAGAACCTGGATGCTGAGCTTCGGGAGATGGGGAAGGTAGTTGCTGCCGAGCTCCAGAAATCGATGGAAAAGACGGAGGTCCAGGCGCTGCTCTCTGAAGCCAAGCAGGAGACCGCCATCTACAAGAAACACCTGTCAAAAGAGATGTACAAGAAGCTGGTCTCCAGCTACTTCGATAGAAAAGTGTTGGAAAGCAAGGGCTTTGGAGAATTCGGATTGCTCAATCTGTCCTGACGGCGCCGCCCGAACGAACGAGCCGGAAACACCGGCTTTTCCCATCCCACACCGAAGCTTTCCATTCCCGTCCATTTGTTTCGATTCGTATAGTTCCCGATTCCGGCGTGGTCAGCCATCCAATGCCCTCCTGCCGAAGCCGCTCCAGCGTGACCGGTGACGGGTGCCCAAAGGGGTTCCACCTGCCGGCGGAGATCAAGACCAGGCTCGGGGCTGTCTTTCGCAGAAACTCGATGCTGCTGCTGTTGCGCCCACCGTGGTGTCCCGCTTTCAGAATATCGACCCGGGGCAACTGCTCGAGCAGCGCGTGCTCGACCGACTTGCCTGCGTCACCCGTCAGTAGGATCCGCACATCTCCGTAACTTACGAGAGCGACGAGAGATTGATCGTTCTCATCGCTTTCGCCGAGGTTCGACCTGGACGGATGGAGAACGACAATTTTGACGCCGTCAATCTCGAACTGATCCCCGGCCACGAGGGGGGCAAAGCTGTCTGCCCCTCCGTCACTCGCTTCCTCGGGGGGCCCGCGGTAGATCCGGCCAATCGGAAATGCCCCACGCAGAAAGTCGAGTCCACCGGCGTGATCCCTGTGTCCATGGGAAATCAAAACGTAGCCGAGCTCCCGGATTCGGTCCTCCCAAAGATACCGGGCGACGACCTTCTCCCCGATGAAGTCCCCCCGGCCCGCAGCTTCATTCGATCCTCCGGTATCAACGAGGGCAGAAATGCCCGAGGGGTAAGAAAGGTGAAGGCAGTCTCCCTGACCCACATCAAGCATCGTGAGAGTCAGTTTGCCTGGGTGCGATTTGGTCCCGAGTCCGATGCGGAGCACCAGAAAAAGGCAAACAGGGACAAGGTACGCCAGCAGCCGCCATGGTCTTCGGGTCATCAGGTAAAGGACGGAAAAGGCGAGCAGGAAGCCCCAGATCTCCCAAGAGCGCGGATGAGGCAGGTGAGTGACCCGACAGAAGCCGTCAAGGGATACCAGCAACCCGAGCAGCCAGTTTCCGTAAAACCCGACCAAGCCTGCCAGAGGACCCCCAGCGGGCGTCCAGAAGACGAGGAAGAGAAGAAGATAGAGCGGAACGAGGAGGCCGAAAAGCGGGATGAGGATCAGGTTTGACAGCCATTGGGTCCAAATCCACATATTCGAGTACGAGAGGGTGACGGGCAGGATAACGAGTTGGACGAACCAGGAGCACGCCGAAATTTCCAGGACATAGAGAATGCCCTTGGCCGCAGCCTGACGGACGAAAGCTGGTGGACGCGGAAAGAAGTTCAACCGCTGCTCGATCCCGTATCTCGTGCGCCTCCGAAGCACCCAGGCTGGATCGCGCCTGATGACAACCTCGTCCGAAAACGCATCCTTGATTCCTCCCGAAATCGCCCTCAATGATTTCTGAAGCGGCATGACAAAGAACCCGATTGCCGCAAGGGACAGATACGAGAGCTGAAAGCCCGAGGTTGCCAAGACCCGGGGCGAGATCATGACCAAGGCCAGTGCCGAAACTCCAAGGATGTTCATGAAGCTTCTGGATAGACCCAAGGAGAAGAGGATGTAAAAGACAGTCGCCATTAGGGCCGAGCGAGCGACCGGAGGGTTCAAGCCGACGAGCAGGACGTAACACCAGACTCCAGCCAGGGTGAGGAAACGACCGGTGGCGCCGAGCCGGGCAAGAGCAAAGTGAAGACAGGCGAGCAGTAGGGAAACATGCGAACCGGACACCACAAAGATATGCAAAATACCGAGTCTGCGTATGGAGTTAGTATCCAGTTCATTCAGTGCTTTATCACGTCCCAGAAACAGGCTCAATACGAGTGTTGTCTGATCTGATGTAAAGGCCCGCCGACAAAAGCGTTCAAACATCATTCCATAGCGGAATACAGGCCTGGCCGGTAGAGCCGGAAGGTAGATGCCTGCGTGCGAGATCTGGAGACTGGATTTAAGGTGCGCCACGTGAAGTATGCCGCGGTTCCACGCGATCTCCCGGTAATCGGGCACTCCCGGCACGGCGTAGAAACGGGGATCCTCCAGGTAGGTCCTGATCCGGATGAGGTCGCCGAAGAGGAGCTCGGTGGACGGGTCGACCGCGGTGACGCCCGCCGATTCGAGGGCCTGGCTGCGGGATGGAACGTATACCGCGACACGACCGGGATAGGGCTCGAAGTCCTGATCGCCGGAACGCAACTGGAGAGGACGCAACTCGAAGTAGTGCGCGTCGCCAAAGGTCTGAACTGGGCTTGCTACCCAACCTGTCACTTCCAGAGGACCTTCGGGGAGCGTCAGTCGAGGGCGCGTGTCGTCGACAAAGAGAGAGATCAGGAGGCAGGCAAGGGCCGCCAGAAGGAAACAAGGATTGAAAAGGACGAATTGTCTAACCGCCGAGAACAGGTCGCGCACGTTTGTCCCATAGCTATTAACGCGCGAGTCCCGAAAAATACGAAGAAATGTTTAGGGAAACTGCGCACTGCGCACTACCCACTACCCACTGCGCACTACGCACTGCGCACTGCGCACTACCCGCTGCGAACTGCCGGGAGACAAGGAGCCATGGTTGCACGCAGCGTGAATCCGCAACCCGGTCAGTCGGTGAAATTGCAGCGCGCAGTGGTGTAGTTCGCAGTGCGCAGTGCGCAGCGGGTAGTGGGTAGTGGGTAGTGCGCAGTTGCCTTCAGTCAGTTCCTCACCGCGGCGCGGCTGTTCCAAACATACTGCTGCCGGTAATAAAGGCGGCCGAAGGGAACCGTACAGTGCACCTGGATGTTTCTGACCTTCAGGGTCGAGTTGGCCGGTTGGCGAAAGGTGAGCAGATATTGGTTCTTAAGCTCGAGAGCAATCTGTTTATAGGCTCCCCGCAGTTCGGACAACTTTTCGGGGAACAGGGCGCGCCCGCCGGTCGACTCTGCCATGTACTTGATGGCTGCTTCTTTCTCCCGGAAATAGACTTCGACAAAGTTCTTGTCCTCTTTCAGGAGATTTTTCATGATGCGGTTCATGTATTCGACCCGCCTGAGGCGCTGGACCTGGGGAAGGACAAGTCGTGTCCGCCCCACGATAAAGACCGAGATATCGTGCATCTGCAAGTCGCCGAGCACCTTGTCGTAATCTGACTGGCTCTCATTGTCGACTCCGTCGGTCAGGAGTATCACGACTCGCTTCCCGGTTCTCGAGTCGAGTTTCTGTCGCGTTTGAACGAGGGCGTCGTACATTGCGGTCCGGTAGCCCGGTTCAATTTTCCTCAGCGATTTCTTAAGCTTGCGAAGGTTATTGGTCCAGCTCTGAAGAACATCGACCTTTTCGGCGAAGGTGATCAGGGCTATCTGATCTTCTTTGCCGAACTCTTCTGCGAATGAAATCGCCGATTCCTTGATCTCTTCAATTTCCTCGCTGACGCTTCCGCTCACGTCGAGGAGCAGAACTACGTGCAGTGGAGTCCGATCCAGAATAAAATTATCGATTGGTTGCGGCTGGCCCTCATCGAGAACCTGGAAGTTCTCCTTGGTAAGCCCCAGGAGCGCCTGCCCCCGGTCGTCCTCGACCCGCACGGGCACTTTGACATAGGACGCCTCGACCCGGATGCGAATTGGGGTCTGCGCAAGGAGGGGGGCGGGGAGAAGGAACAACAGCAACCAAAGCATACTTTATGCCATTATAGCATCCGCACTTCCGGTCGAAGAGCGGGTGAAAGCCGGAGTGGAACTGAGCTCATGGACATCAGGATCATCGAAACGGGTCTGGACGGCGTTGTGGTAGTCGAGACGGATTTCTTCAGGGACGAGCGTGGTTTTTTCATCGAGAGCTACCACAAGCAGCGCTATTTTGATTACGGATTGAAGTACGAATTTGTTCAGGACAACCACTCGCGGTCGGTGCGCCACGTTCTCCGCGGCCTCCACTATCAGGACATGAGCGCGCCCATGGGCAAGCTCGTGCGATGTACGGCGGGTAGCATCCTGGATGTCGCGGTCGATCTCCGTCTGGGGTCTCCCAACTGCGGGAAGTGGGTATCAGTGGAGTTGTCCTGCGAGAACATGCGGCAGCTTTTCGTACCTCCCGGTTACGCCCACGGCTTTCTCACGCTTTCTGACAGCGCCGAAGTGCAGTACAAGTGCACCGCTTATTACACGCCGGCGTCCGAAGGGGTCATTGCATGGAATGACGCCGACCTGGCGATTGACTGGCCTTGTTCTGAACCGATGTTGTCGGCCCGCGACACCCGGGGAATGGCACTTAGGGACTACCTCAAAAACCCGGCTTTCCGCTATCCGGTCCTTTGAGATAGCTGAGCAGAGACAAGAAGACCCGGCCCTGGTGTTTTTGAGCGTCTTGTCGTCCTTGGGGCTGGCTTAACTGGAGAGTCCTGGCTGGCTCACTTATCCCGAGTACTTCTGGGCGATATCGTCCCACTCGCTCTGTTGCACCTTCAGGAATTCCTCGACGACCTTTGGATCGAACTGTGTGCCTGCGTTTCCGACGATGGCTGTGCGGGCCACTTCGGGACTCATTGCCTCTCGATAGGGCCGGGTGGAGGTGATGGCGTCGTAGGCGTCCAGAACCGCAAATATCCGCGCTTCCAACGGAATCTCATCGCCTTTGAGATTCTGCGGGTAACCTGTCCCGTCGTACTTCTCGTGATGGCAGAGGACCATCCAGGCGACCCGGTCGAGAAACTTGACTCCCTTGAGGATTTCGTAGCCGATCGTGGGGTGTTTTCTGATTTCGCCCCATTCGTCCTGGGTGAGTTTCCCCGGCTTGAGCAGGATACCGTCCGGAACGCCGATTTTGCCTATGTCGTGGAGCAGGGCGCCGCGAGCCAGGTCCATCAACTGCAGGGTATCGAAATCGAATTCCTGGGCGAGGCGGAGGGTGTAGGCCTGGACCCGCTGCGAATGGCACTGGGTCTCGTGGCCGCGCGCATCGAGTGCCTTGATCAGGACCTCGAGCGTGCTCTTGTGCTGATCCTTCAGGTCGTGAAGGGCGCTGGACAGAGCAAAGGCCTTCTTTCGGACCAACGCCTCGAGGTTCTGAGATATCCTCTTGCTGTCGATCCTGGTTCGTCGCAGCTGTAACGCCCTCTTGACGGCCTCACCCACGTGTTCAAGATTGAAGGGCTTGGTAATGTAGTCATACGCCCCCTGCTTCATCGTGTGGATAGCCGTCTGGATGTCACAGACCGCTGTGACGACTATCGTTGCGACGTCGGGGAAGCGCTGGGAGATGTTCTCGAGGAGTTGAATGCCGTTCATCTCTGGCATTCTGATGTCAGCGATGACAAGCGAATAGGCTGAGACCCCGAGCTTGTCGAATGCCTCGCGCCCGGTCCCCGCGACTTCGCATTCGAAGCCCTGCTCTCGCAGGTATTCGGACAGAAGATTCCTTACGATTGCCTCATCATCGACGATGAGGACCCGTTCCTGGCTAACAGGGAGAGACCCTGGTTGAGGCAGACTCATAATTCCTCGTCACCGCAGCCCCGCTCAGGAGCCGCCCGCGGGAGGAGGATACCTCGTCTGCTACCTCCCCCGCACCAGCTGTAAAAAGCTACAGTATCAGCTGTGCTTCTGCAAACCGAGCAAGAAAATACAGCTTTTCGACAAGACTGGCAAGACGAAATCCACGGGTTTTCGGTTGATTGCATGAAGCAACAACTCACAGGCAGGCTTCGTGTTGTGTCGCTCCTGATTCCGTGTTTCTTGCCGGAACGAGCGCAAGAAGCACGGCCTGAGCGATCTTGTTGAGCGGCTGCACCTCAGCGGCGGCGCTCAGACGGATGGCTTCTTTTGGCATGCCAAAGACGACGCAGCTATCTTCATCCTGAGCAATGGTGGCAGCGCCGTTCTGGCGCATCGACAGCAGGCCCCGTGCCCCATCCGCTCCCATCCCGGTGAGTATGACACCGACCGCGCCAGCTCCCGCCTGAGCCGCCACTGAATAGAAGAGGACGTCGACACTGGGGCGTTGGTGGTGAACCGGTGCCCCGTCTTTGATGCGAACCACGTAACGTGTCCCGGACTTCTGCAGAATCATGTGATGGTTGCCAGGCGCGATGAGG
>Ga0105092_10002353_pt1 | contig 10091 bp, 6 predicted proteins | sample PPLLak2March2015_FD_87021 | JGI IMG/M metagenome (GOLD analysis project Ga0105092, IMG submission 87021) | Freshwater sediment microbial communities from Prairie Pothole Lake near Jamestown, North Dakota, USA - PPLs Lake P7 Core (1) Depth... | ecosystem: Environmental > Aquatic > Freshwater >...
CAGGGCGCATCTCGCGGCCCTTTACAAGTCTATAAACATCCGGCTCCTAACGGAGCCAAATACACATACGAGTGAACATTTTCAACACCCTCACTCCGTGCGCGGCTCGGTAACGCGTTCTGAACTCCGCTGTGACTGCTATTTGCACCTTCTCAGGCGTATACTAGCGCCCAAACTGGGGAGGAAAAGCGATGTCACTGAGCATCGAAGTCTGGCAGCGGGACGCCACCACAAAGCGTGCGGTCATGAAGGGGGCCTTGGATACGGAGGCGCAGGCCGAGCTGAAAGAGAAGATCGATCCGATCCTGGCATCCGCCGATGTAAAGGCTCTGATTCTGGACCTGGCCGGCCTTTCCTACATCAATAGCGCGGGCCTTCAATACCTCTTCATGGTTCGGCGCGTCATGGAGGCGAAACGCGGATGCCTGTTGCTGCTGAACGTGCAGCCGCAGGTGCAGAAAGTCTTTGACATAGTTCGCGCCCTGCCTGCCGAATCGGTTTTCACCAATATTGAGGAACTGGATCGTTACCTCGCCCGCATGCAGCAGGACAAGGGCAAGTAGGTCCTCACATCTTGTACAGCCCGGGAATTGACACCGGCAAGCGCCCCGTGGCAGCGGTCTTTCCGCACAGGATCCTGGCCAACGCATCGAGCGATGGCGGCAGGATGCTGTAGGTGCAAAGGTAAGTGGGAGCGGCCGGGTAGCTTCGCAAATCGTACGGCATCCGCAATGCCACTGCTACCACCGGGACCCCGTGTTTCAGCAACAGATCCATCAGAACCGCCTGGCCAGGATGATCGGTGGCATTGATAGTCCCCACGATAACCAGGTCGTAATCCCGGACGTGAGCGACCGCGGCCCGTAACTCATTTTCCGGCAGCTCCAGAGAGACGAGGATCTCGTCCACGGCCGGGTGAAAACAACGCAGCGAAGCGGCAATGGAGGGAACCAGATAGGACGAGGTGTCCGCAGGTGTGAGGTCCTTCGGCCGTGGGATGACAATGGCAACCTTGGCTGACGCCGGCAAATCAAGCGGCAGCCGGTTCGCCTGGTCACGAACGACCGTGACCGATTTCTCCGCAATCTCATCGGCGAGAGCCATGTGCTCCGGGCAGCGAATAACGCTCAAGGGCGGCTGTTCGCATTCCTTTAACCAGTCCTTGAGGTCTAGAATCCGCTCGGCAGACTCGAACACTCCTGCCTGCGAGAGAAGACCGCGGCGGGCTGCCAGCAAGACCGCTACGTACGCTGCCTGTCGTTCCGGGTCACTTAGATTAAATAGCAGCAAATCGACCCCCGCGTTCAATGCAGCAAGGGCTTCAATAGCGAGAGCCGGTCCTTGCTCGAGGGCCTTCATGTCCATGGCGTCCGTTACGACCACGCCCCTGAAACCAAGTCGAGCGCGCAGCAAGTCCCGCAACACGGGCTTGGATACCGTCGAGGGCAGGGGATTCCCGGCATTGAGTGCGGGTACGGCAATATGGGCCGTCATGACCAGCCGGACCCCGGCTTTAATGGCGGCGACGAAAGGCGGCAATTCGACCAAAGCGAGCCGGTCTTCGCGGCAAGGCAAAATCGGCACTCCATGGTGAGAGTCGCTAGCCGTATCCCCATGCCCGGGAAAATGCTTCGCGGTCGCCGCAACGCCTGCCTCGTGCAGCCCCTGGATCATCGCGGCGCCCAAATTCGCAACAACAGTTGGATCCTCCCCGAAAGACCGTGTTCCGACGACCGGGTTGTCGGGATTGACGTTGACGTCGCAAACCGGCGCGAAATCGACGTTGATTCCGAGGGCCGCGACCTCCCGGCCGAGTGCCAGTCCTGTCTTGCGGGCCAGGTTCTCCGATCGCGTCGCCCCGAGCGCCAGGTTTCCCGGAAACGGCGTTCCCTCCCCGATGGCCATCAACTGGCCGCCTTCCTGGTCCGCAGAGACGATCAGGGCCGGCTGACCGGCTTCGCGTGCAATAGATTGCAGCGACCCGTTCAGGGCTCGAAGCTCGTCAAGCGTGCCGACATTGTTATGCCGGAATAGCGCGATTCCGCCGATGCGTCCGCCGGATATGGCGTCCCGGGTTTCCGGCGGCACTTCCTGTCGCCCCATAAAACTGGTCAGAAACAATTGCCCCACGGCCTGTTCAAGACTGAGCTTCATATTTCCCCTGACTTTCCGTTTCCCGACATTGATGCCGGCTGAGCTTGGTGTTTTGCAGGCTCCGCTGCCGGTTGGCCCGGACCTTGCCCGGCCCCTCCACGTATAGGGACAAAACGGGCCAAGACCAGTGCAGGCAGGGAAGAGATCAGGACCCACAAGAAGAAGTTTCGGTAACCAACGGTCATCTGGATCTTCCCGCTAACCGTGCCAGGCAGCATTAACCCCAGGTTCATGAGCGCAGTGGCGAACGCATAATGCGCGGTCTGGTATGGACCTGGCGCTATCTCCTGCATCATCAGGAGAATGACCCCCACGAAGCCGAAGCCGTAACCGAACATCTCCACGCTCAGGGCTGTCCCGATCAGGAAAGGATTCGTCGGCAGCGCCATGCTGAGGTAAAGGTAGGCGGTATTGGGAAAGTTCATAACGCAGATGAGGGGAATAATCGCCCTTTTCAACCCCAGGCGGGCGGCGAAGTAACCACCCAGAATACTGCCAAGGATGAAAGCGACGGTCCCCGCCGTTCCGTAAATCGCGCCGAACTGATCAGTGGTGAGCCCCAGCCCGCCCTCGGCCCTCGACCCTAGAAGAAACAGCGGCCCAATCCGGACCACCTGGCCCTCGCCTGCCCGATACAACAGGATGAAAATCAGAAGCAGCCAGATGTTCGGTTTCCTGAAGAAGGTGGTTAGGACATCGACAAACGTCCGGTACATCTCCTGAAAGCTCCGAGATGTCCGTTCGGCGCCGCCTTTTGGGAGCACGCGGGCGTGATAAAGGCCGACGATGACCATTATCAGGCCGACGACTGCAAAGATGGCCATCCAGGCGCGCGGAGTCCCAACGCGCGACTCGAGAAAACCGGCAAGAATGACCAATCCTCCCTGCGAGAAGAACCGGGCAACGTTAAAGAAGCCTCCCTGCCAGCCGGCAAACGATGCCTGCTGTTTGGGAGAGAGGCTGGCAATATAGAGCCCATCTGCAGCGATATCATGGGTTGCCGAGCAGAAAGCGACCACCGCAAAAAACGCAATCGAATACCGAAAGAAGCCCGGCAAAGGCAGGCTCAGAGCCACCAAAGCCAGGCTGAGGCCGCCGGCTACCTCGAAAAGAACCACGAAGAATTTCTTGGTCTTGAACATCTCGAGCAGCGGACTCCAGATGGGCTTGAGGGACCAGGGCAGCAACAGCCAGCTGGTCGCGAGCGCGATGATGTCGTTAGGCAGGCCCATTCTTTTGTAGAGCACGCCTGCCATCAGAGATACGGCGAAGAACGGGATTCCTTCAGCGAAGTAGAGGGTCGGAACCCAGCGAGCCGGTCGAGCCGACGGGTCTTCCTCAGGTAGCGCGCGAGAGCGATCGTGCGTCAACGGTGCACCCTCCTTGAGTTCGGGCCTCTGGGATTCTAGCAGCAGAAAGCGGGACAAGGGAAATGCGAGATCGTCCGTCAGAGCCGGGAGCGTAACGCGACTCCAGGTCCACTGTCTCCGTGCGGGTTAAAATATCCAGATGCCCAAGCTCCATTGGTGGCAGGAGGGTGTGATCTACCAGATCTACCCGTTGTCTTTTCAGGACAGTAATGGCGACGGCCAAGGCGATTTGCCGGGCATCACGAGCCGGCTGGATTACCTCGGATGGCTCGGTGTGGACGCCATCTGGCTTTCGCCCGTTTATCCCTCGCCGATGGCCGACTTCGGTTACGACGTCTCAAACTACACGGATATCAACCCCGTGTTCGGCACTCTTGCCGATCTCGACCGGTTGATTGCCGAGGCTCATCGCCGAAATCTGCGCCTGCTGCTGGACTGGGTTCCCAACCACACCTCCAATCAGCATCCCTGGTTCGTCGAATCCCGGAAATCGCGGGACAACCCAAAGCGGTCATGGTACATCTGGAGGGACGGGTCTCCCGATCGCCGTCCCAACAACTGGCTCAGTGTCTTCGGCGGAAGCGCCTGGGAATGGGACGAGCAGACCGGCCAGTACTACTACCATGCTTTTCTAAAGGAACAACCGGACCTGAACTGGCGGAATCCCGAAGTTCAGCAGGCCATGCTCGACGCAATCACGTTCTGGCTGGAGCGTGGCGTTGACGGATTCCGGATCGATGTAATCTGGCACCTGATCAAAGACTCGGTCTTCCGCGATAACCCGGCTAATCCTCATTACACGCCTGATTTGTCACCGTACCTCAGTCTGCTGACCACCTACTCAGCCGACCGACCTGAAGTGCACGACGTGATCAAAAGGATCCGAGAGGTTGTGGATACATACGATGAGCGGGTTCTCCTCGGGGAAATCTATCTCCCGGTCGAGAGGGCTGTCGAGTATTACGGCCCTGAAGGTTCAGGCCTGCATTTGCCCTTCAATTTCCAACTGATTCAGCTTCCTTGGGAGTCGGCTGCCGTTAGCCGGGCGATCGAGAACTACGAGAGAGCGCTTCCGGCCTATGGCTGGCCTAACTGGGTGCTCGACAATCACGACAAGCCGCGAATAGCATCGCGTGTCGGGCCGCGGCAGGCCCGGGTTGCTGCCACACTGCTCTTGACCTTGCGCGGAACGCCGACCATTTACTACGGCGAAGAGCTCGGGATGTCGAACACCCCGATCACGGCCGAACAGGTCCGGGATACACGGGAGATCAGGCAACCGGGCCGTGGACGCGATCCGGTTCGGACCCCGATGCAGTGGAGCGCCGGACGACGTCACGCCGGCTTTACCTCCGGGACCCCCTGGCTGCCAGTCAATCCGAATTACCCCGCCCTCAACGTGGACTCCGAATGCTCGGAACCAGGCTCAATGCTGGCCCTCTATCGCCGGCTGATCCAGCTTAGGCGTTCGGAACCCGCTCTGACCCGCGGCTCGTTTCGGGGCTTCGCGGCTCCTGCGGGAGTCATTGCCTATGTGCGAGAGGCGGAAGGCAAGAAGTTGTTGATCGCGCTAAACCTTACGCCCCGGACCCAGAGTGTGCCGTTGCACGATGTGACTGGCCGAGTCGTGTTGTCAACGGGGTTGAATCAGGAAAATCAGCGGGTCGCAACCACGCTCTTGCTCGAAGCCGACGAAGGCGTGATTGTGGAAGTGTAGCGATCGATCAAACAGAGCCGTGAGCGCAGCGTTTTTTGCGGAGCGACCCGGCCCGAACGGTCGGCACAGTCTGGAACATAGCTGGTTGCCGCCCGTTCGGGCCGGGTCGCTCCGCAAAAAACGCTGCGCTCACGGCTCTGTTTGGCTTTCCCCCTCCCTCAGGAGCACAATACCGTCGGTGCTCGAAGCGAAAAGGGGGAGGGAAATGCCAAACAATGTTCGACGGTGCGGAATTGCCTGTTCAGCGCTCATTGCGCTTATCATCCTCGCCTTTCTTACCGCTGATATCTCGGCAGCGGACCCGTGGTCTTTTCGTGGTCCCGAAGGAGCTGAGGTCAACGCGATCGTGTTTGATCCCAAGCAGCCCTCCACTGTCTACGTTGGAACCGTGGGCGGGGTGTGGAAGAGCACCGATGTGGGCGCGAGTTGGCAGTTGCGCAGCAAATATCTCAGCAGCTACGGTGTGAACGATCTCGCGATTGACGGGTCGACAACCGGAACGGTCTATGCCGCCGCGGACGAGGGAGTCTTCAAGACGACCGACGGAGGCGCAACCTGGATGTCGAGTGAATCGGGCATCACATTGATGGGTACCCGTCTACTGATCCGTCGCAACAATCCGGCTGTCGTCTATGCCGGCACTTACATGGGACTCTTCAAGAGTACAAATTCCGGGTCGAACTGGGAAAACGCGAATGCCGGGCTGGACCTGGGAACCATCTGGGGACTGGACGAGGATCCCAATCAGCCGGACGTGATGTATGCGGGCGGCTACAACGGGCTATGGAAGACGACGAACGGCGGACAGTCATGGGCTTCGGTGAATCTCGGTGTCTCGAGCTACGTGACCGGTCTCGTGGCTGTATCGAGCGGTGAAGTCGTTGTGTCCACCTGGGGTGCGGGTATCCGAAGGACAACGGACGGCGGCCAAAGTTGGTCGGCTTTCCCTCTGCCCGACGGCGTGCAGGCGATCTACACCGTAAGACGCGACCCTTCGTCAGCGGGAAGCCTGATTGCCGGCGCTGACCAGCCCCTGCGGAGCACGGACGGCGGGAAAACATGGTTGGCCTTTGCATCGCCCCTTCCCGACTCATCCTGTCGCGCGGTCGCTGTCAGTCCGCAAGACTCCAACACCGTGTTTGCCGGCACCGATTCGACTCTTTTTCGTAGCTCGAACGGCGGACAAAACTGGACCAAGGCGCAAACCGGCCTTTACTCCCCTCGGGTAGATGCGATCGTCTTCCACACAGCAAGGCCGGGTTGGGTCTATGCTGGACTCGGGATGGGTGGGATGCTGCGGAGCACCGACTACGGACAGACTTGGGTGAAGATCGAGGGTGCGATCGAAAGCCAGCCGATCCTCTCGATCCTGTCGGTGCCGAGCTCGCAGGTTCTCTACGCTACCAGTGCCAACAACGCAATCTGGAAAAGCACGGACAACGGAGTGAACTGGGGGAAGATCGCATCCGAAATCGCCTACTCGCTGATCTCCCCCGCCAACAATCCGAACGATGTGTACGGATGCGGATGGGGCGGCAAAGTCATTCGCACCACGGACGGCGGCCAGACGTGGACCCCGCTAAACATACCGACAACGCTGACCGTCTTTGCCCTGGCGGCCCATCCCTCGAATCCCGCCGTCCTTTATGCAGCCGCTGAGGACTCGGTCTACCGGACGACTGACGGCGGATTGAAGTGGACCAAACTGACTCAAACTTCGATAGTTCAGTGCCGGATTGTCGCCCTCAATCCACAAAACCCGGACATCATCTACGCCGGGAGCTGGAGCGGGCTGTACATGAGCACCGATGCCGGAGCGACCTGGTTCCGGCGGAATCCGGGATTCCGGTATGCGGCCGTTGAGAGGATCACGACTACTCCTACCGCGATCTACGCCGCGAACGGTTATGGTGGGTTGTCGGAGAGCAGGGATGGCGAGGCGTGGTCGGACGTCTATGCCGACCTCCCCGTCTACACGTTGATTCGCGCCATTGCGGTGGATGCGACCAACTCCCGACTGTTGCTTGGCACCACCGGAAACGGGATTGTCTCGGTTGATCTCGCGCCGAAGTCCACGGTTTACTTTCCGCAGTTCGCCGACGGTACAGCAGGAAACGTCAAGATCCAGACGACGTTCAATCTCGTCAACAACAGTGATCAGGCGACTGATGCGACCCTCGCCTTTTTCGATTCCTCCGGGAACGCTACGACCGTTTCCCTGAATAGCGGGCCGGCGGCCACCGTTCACCACTTCACTCTAGCCCGCGGGCGATCCATCTCGCTTTCGACCGGCGGACAGGGGGCGGCGCTGAAAGCCGGCTATGCCAGGCTTCAGGCGGGCACAAACGTCGGTGGTACGGCCGTTTTCACTTACACGGAGAACGGGACTGCGCTTTACGAGGTCGGAGTTCCGGCAACCGGAGGCCTGCGTGATTTCACTCTTTACGTGAACGGGAAAGGGAGTCGAAAAACGGCACTGGCGATGGTCAACGTTGGTGACGCGGTCCCCAATGCCACGCTCCGGCTTTACTCCAAAAGCGCGAAGCTGCTTCGGACCAAGGGCCTGTCCCAGGTGGCGGCAAACTTCGGCCCTGGCCGGCATGTGGCAAAGTACGTCCAGGAGATCTTCCCTGAGGAGATCGGCAACTCTGAGGCCGAAGAAGGGAGCATAACCGTCGAGAGCGACCAGCCGCTGGCGGCCGTGACGCTCAGACAGGACGACGATCCCTCCGTTCCATTCCCGCAGGAAGTGACCAGCATGAGCGTGCTTCCCGTCACTCCGGGCAGAGCGGACCGATTGCATACCTACTTTGGCTCCCACCGGGGGTTCCTCAGCCAGATCGCAGATGGCCGGTCAGGGGCAATCGCGGTGAAGACCACGATCCTGCTCGTGAACACCAACTTCCAAAACACTGTCGACATCTCGCTTTATTCTTCATCGGGCCAGCCGATGTCGCTCTCGTTCGGCCCGGAGGGGACTGGTTCAAGCTTCAGCCGGGTGTTGAAAGCGGGAGAAGTCGTCAGCCTCGAAACACCGGGCACAGGTGATCTGCAGGTGGGGTATGCCCGCATCCAAACCACGAATGACATTGGGACGGCGGCGATCTATTCCTACTACGCTTCCGGGATCAAGCTTTTTGACACAGGAGTCCCGATTTCACTCGGAGGGACCCGTTTCACGATATTTGTCGATGGATCTGACTCGAGCCGAAGTTATGGCCTCGCCCTTGCCAACAACTCCAGCTCGCCGGCGCCCGTGACGTTCAAGCTTTACGACACGAATTACAGCTTGGTTGCCTCGGCAGCGCTCCCGGCCCCATTGCCCGCTTCCGGGCATACGGCTTTCTTTGTCTCGGACCTGTTCCCGCAAATCCAGAGCCAGAAGCTGGCGGCGGGAATCGTCACGATTGAGAGTCCGAATTTCATCTCGGCCGTGACCTTGCGGCAGCACGCGGCTGCGGGAAAAATCTATCCACAGGATGTCTACTTGCTGACGCTGTTCCCTGTCCTGGCAGGCATTCCGTAGATTTAGAGGCATTAACAAGATGTCGAATAACCCATTTGCGCGCTTGTGCGATCCAGATTGGCAGGCGTTTCTGTCCTGTCTCAGGCGCGAAGGAACTCCTCGGCGGGTCCACCATATCGAGATTTACCTCGACGAGGAAATCAAGCAGCTCCTGTGCGCGCGGTTCGAACTGCTCGCAGGGCTGGATCCGGCGGATCGCTACTTCGCTCTCAAGCGAGAGGTCGCCCTCCAACGTTTCCTGGGATACGACTATGTCGGTGGAAAACTGGAAGGCGTCGACCTGTCATTCAACTGGCTGAACGTCGAAGACACTGCGGGAGCCAAGCGGGAGGCAGGCCGCCGGTACATTAACGAACACCGCGGCCCAATCACGAACTGGGAGGAATTCGAGTCCTATCCCTGGCCGGACCCAGCGCGTGCGGATGCCGGCCTCCTCGAATGGTACGAGAAAAACTTGCCGGATGACATGTGCGTGATCGGCGGTCTGACCGGGCATTTTGCCGAAGATCTTTCCTGGCTGATGGGGTACGAGACCTTTTGTATAGCGCTTTTTGAGCAGCGTGACCTGGTGGCGGCGATCGCCGAAAGACTGACGAACATGTATCGCGATGTTGTGCGCCAGTACCTGGCTTTCGACCGGGTCAAGATCGTCTGGGGCACGGATGACATGGGTTTTCGCTCGGGGACGCTCATCAGTCCCAATGACCTGCGGGAATTCGTGCTGCCCGGCCACAAAATGCTGGCTGAAATGTGCCACGCGGCCGGCCGCCTCTACCTGCTTCACTCCTGCGGAAAACTGACGGATATCTACCTTGACATCGTAAATGATGTCCGCGCTGACGCGAAGCATTCTTTCGAGGACACCATTGAAGACGTCCGAGACGTGAAGCGGGAATGGGGAACCAGGATCGCTTTATTGGGCGGCCTGGACATGGATTTCATCTGCCGGGCGAGCGAGGCTGAAGTCCGCGCGCGCACCCGGGCCACTTTGGAGGTTTGCCAGCCGGGCGGCGGCTACTGCCTCGGGACGGGCAACAGCGTTGCGAATTACATCTCCGTCGAGAATTACCTGGCGATGCTGGACGAGGGGAGGAGGTTTTCCTGACTTTGTCCACCAGGGCGCGGCAACAATCTCTTTCGGAGTGCGGTGGCCTTGACATGCTCCTTACACGAACTTTGGCAGTTCCACCCCTTCGGGGCATAAGCGCTCAAATAGGGGGCTTTAGGGCCAAGAGCCCGATTCAGTTTAGCCTAGGGCGAAGCCCAAGGAAAATTGTCGGACGCGGGGTCCAGTGCTGAAGGCCCGCCTCAATCACCACCGAGA
>Ga0105092_10002354_pt1 | contig 10088 bp, 6 predicted proteins | sample PPLLak2March2015_FD_87021 | JGI IMG/M metagenome (GOLD analysis project Ga0105092, IMG submission 87021) | Freshwater sediment microbial communities from Prairie Pothole Lake near Jamestown, North Dakota, USA - PPLs Lake P7 Core (1) Depth... | ecosystem: Environmental > Aquatic > Freshwater >...
GGCCAGTGACAAGACCGTGCATTTTGGCTTGGCCGGTGAAACGGCTATCAAGACGGTCGAGATCCGCTGGCCAAGCGGCAAGGTCCAGGTTCTGTCCGGGCTGCAGATAAACCGGCCGCATGAGATTGTGGAGCCCAAGGAGTAGGGCATGGGAACCAGACTCCTGATACTGCTCGTAGTCTTGCTTATCGTTTGGCCTCCCGTGGTCGCTCAGTCGACGCCGGAACTGACGCGGGAGGCAGTCATGGCCTACCAGGCGGGAGATCTCCCGACCGCCATTGAGAAGCTGCGCCGAGCGCGCACTCTGACACCGAACGATCCCACCGTGAAACTCTACCTGGGGCTGATCCTTTACCAGCAGGATACGAAGAGCCGAGAAGCGCAGCACCTGCTCGAGTCGGTAATCGACAGGTTTTTGGATAACTCCGAGGTGCAGATCAAGTTGTTGGACTCCTACCTTCAGACGAGTGACAACGTCAACGCCCGTCTGCAGTTGAAGCGCCTTCAAACGTTAACCTCCCGGGATGAGAAGCTGGGATTTCAGGTCGTCTATCTTCTTGTCAAGTACGGAATCAATGAGGAGGCCCACGCCGAGCTGGACAGGCTGAGTGCTCGGAAGTCCGGCGAATCAACAGAACGCGAAGGCGAGCTCTACTTCGTGCGCGGCCTCCTCGCCGCAAGCGAAGGTCGCAAGGAGGAGGCCCTTCAGAACCTCCAACAGGCCGATCGTCGCGATTTTCCGCCCCGCCATTCATACCACATGCTCATGCTGGCTGACGCCCTTTATAGAGTTCAGGAACTGCGACTGGCCTGGCAGGCCTACGAAGAGTATCTGAAGCACTTTCCGACCGATCTCGAGGCCCGCAACCGCCTGGGACTCGTGTACTACGCGCTTGGGCTCCTGGATCCCGCGCAGGCGGCCTTCGAGCAGGTGCGTAACGCCGACGCCCGTTACCCGCGAGTCCACTACCAATTAGCCGAAGTCCTCTTCCTGAAGAACGACCTTGAAGAGGCAGAAAAGTCATTGGACCGCGAGATCAAGAATGACCCGGCATGCGGGCCGTGCTTCGCGAAAATGGCCCGGATCTTCTATCAGCGTGGTGACAACCAGCAGACCGAGAAGTACCTGCAAAAGGCCCGTGAGCTGAGCCCGGATTGGGCCGAGACGCATCTCGTGAGCGGCTTGCTCGCGAATCGCAACGGGCAGTACGACGAGGCCATCAAAGACCTCGAAATCGTGGTCAAGAATCTTCCCGATTTTCCTACCGGCCACTTGCAGCTGTCGATCGCCTATGCCCGCGCCGGGCAGGCTGAAAAATCGAAGGAGCACCGGGAAATCTACAACCGCCTCATTCAGGCCCAAAAGGACGCGGTCACCGCGGGAATGAAAGACGAGAGGAAACCGCGGTAGGGAATGACGAGCGCAGCGAGGCTGTGGAGTGCGGTGATGAAGGGGCATAAGCGCTTGAATAAGAATCGAGAGTGGAGGCGTCCCCTGGGAGCGCAGGCGTCCCGCTCCTTTTTTGCCCGTTGGCCAGGGCGAAGTCGGTGCAATCAGCCGTGGTGAACGGGGCTTTTATTGTGGCCGGACTCTCCAGAGTCCGGCAGTCGGGCTGGGAGCCCGGCGAAAACGATGGTTGCAGCTCGCCGGTTCAGGCCGACCCCGGGGTCGGCTGCCGGACTCTGGAGAGTCCGGCCACGATAAAAGCCCCATTCACCGCGGCTGGTTGCACCGACTTCGCAAAAAAGTAAATGGCATTGGGCGTCCCGCCTGCACTAGCGCAAGGGGCGTCCCGCCCCGTCCGCTCTGTCCGCACCATCGGCCTTGCGAGAGGCGTGGACGGGCCGAGACGCCTGCGCTCCCAGGGCCGTGCTATGATGCGGGGCATGAAAGCAAAGGTGTCGCGCAGAGCATTCGTCGCCGCTACGGCGGGCGCCGGTGTTTTGGCTTCGCGCAGTTCCGCAGCCCCAACCTCCGCGACCCGGCTCCCGCGTGAAGTCTGGGTCGCCAGTATCGATCTGAAGGACCTTTACCCGGAAACCAGCGTCGAGCGAAGAATCGAGCGGACGCTCGAGCGCATGCAGAATGTCGTCGCCTTCCGGCCGGATATCGTCTGTCTCCCGGAAACCTTCAATACCTCGTGGGTGAGAACGGAAAAACCGATCGCTGAGCTCGCGGAGGAAGTGCCGGGCCCCCTGACGAAGCGCATGGGCGAATACGCCAAGGCGAATGCCTGCTACGTCATCTGCCCGATTCTGACTCGAAGCCAGGGAAGGATTTACAACAGCGCCGTCCTGCTGGATCGCACCGGGGCGGTCGCTGGGACCTTCCACAAAATCCACCCGACCGAAGGCGAGATGGATGACGGAGTTTGGCCAGGACCTCTGGAACCTCCCGTCTGGCAAACGGACTTCGGGAAGGTTGGCATCCAGATCTGCTACGACGCGAACTGGTTCCAAAGTTGGCGCTCGCTGAAAAGCCGGGGCGCTGAAATCGTGTTCTTCCCCTCGCAGTTCCCCGGGGGCCGGATCTTGACGACCCACGCCTGGATGAATCAAATGTACATCGTCTCCAGCACCGGCGAAGATGCGAGGGTCATCGATATTTCCGGCGACGATTTGGCCTCGAGCGGGCCGTTTGAACGCTGGGTGGCCGCCCCGGTCAATCTGGAAAAGGCGCTCGTTCATATCTGGCCGGAAGTGCAGCGATTTGGTGACATACGGAAGAAGTACGGCCGTCGTGTGCGGATCAAGATCTGGCACCCGGAGAACTGGGCCACGATCGAAAGCCTCGACGCGGATCTCAAGGTAATGGACGTGCTCAAAGAGTTCGGCCTGCCGACTTACCAGGACCATATCAGCAAGGCAGACGGCGCGCAGAAGGCCAAGAGAAGCTGAGTATCAAAACAAGGGGAGTCTCATGAGTGAGAGAAAGCAGACACTTCGACGCAGGCAGTTCCTGACCACCTCCGCGGCTTTGGCCGGCGGATTGGCCGTGCACGGTCAGGGCTTGGCAGCATTCCGCCCGCAGATTCCGGCAGGCACGCCGACGATGAAGATTGCCGAGGTGTTTGGACCTCCCGCGGGCTCTCTGTGGAAGATGGTCAAGCAGTGCGGAATCGATTACGTGGTTGGATCCTTCGGCGGAAACTGGGACAAGGAACGCCAGCCCGACGAAAAGCCGTGGAGCCTCGGCCCGATCACCCGCCTGAAAAAGGCGTACGAAGAAGGCGGATTCAAACTGGAGGTGATCGAGGCTCGGCCGCCGCTTACGAAAGCCAAGCTGGGACTCGAAGGGCGGGATAAGGAGATCGACGACGCCTGCGAATTGCTTGTCAGCATGGGGAAAGTCGGTATTCCGGTCTGGTGCTACGAATGGATGCCGGTCATTAACTGGATGCGCACCACGACCAATGTGCCTACCCGTGGAGGAGCGCTCGTCACCGAGTTCGACCTCGAAGCGGCGAAAGCGCAGCCGTTGACCGAATATGGTGAGGTTTCGGAAGAGAAGCTGTGGAAGAACCTCGAATACTTCCTTAAGCGCGTCGTGCCGGTGGCGGAGAAAGCCAATGTGAAGCTCGCCATGCACCCGGACGATCCTCCGATTTCGCCGATTCGCGGTCTGGGGCGCATCATGCGGAGCATCGAGAACTATCAGCGCCTGCTGGACCTTGTTCCTAGCCCGGTAAACGGAATCACTCTCTGCCAGGGGAACTTCACCCTGATGACCGATGACCTTCCTGCCGCCATCCGTCATTTCGGCAAACAGAAAAAGATCTTCTTCGTGCATTTCCGTGACGTCCGCGGAACCAGGGAGAAGTTCCAGGAGACGTTCCACGATGACGGCAAGACGGACATGGCCGCCTGCCTTCGTGCCTATCGAGACATCGGTTTTGACGGCGTCTGCCGCCCCGATCACGTACCCACGATGGAAGGGGACAGCAACGATCGTCCCGGCTATTCCTCGATCGGCCGCCTGTTTGCGATTGGCTACATCAGGGGCTTGATGGAGGCGGTGTACACGGAGAAAACCCAGTCGTAGGCTTGACTCCCCGACGCGAAGTTTCGAACGGGGCCGAGGAGGTCGACAACCGCACGATCCGGTACAGCGGCAAGGACTTCCGGGAGGCCTGGGTCAGGTCGCAGGCCAGCTAGGATTGTTGTAAATTGGTTGCATGTTTTCTCAACTTCTTGCTTTGCTTCTCGTGACAGGCTTGTCGTCCTTCGCACCGGCCGAAAAAACAGTCTCTCTGTTCAACGGCAAGGACTTGAGCGGGTGGACAGTTGACGTTCCCGAGCTGGACAAGAACCCGAACGCTCCGCCGAGCTTCGCGGTTCGCGACGGGCTGCTCGTGAGCATGGGGAAGCCGAACGGCCACCTGATCACCAAGGACTCCTTCTCCAACTATCGACTGGAGGTGGAATATCGGTTCCCGAACAAGGCTGGAAACTGCGGCGTTCTGGTGCACGCGTCCAAGCCTCGGGCGCTTTACGCCATGTTCCCTCAGTCGATTGAGGTCCAGATGCAGTCGGGCCAGGCCGGAGACTTCTGGTGTATTGCGGAGAATATCGAAGTGCCGGACATGGAGAAGCGCCGGCCTCGAAAGGACGACCAGGTCTTTGGCGGAGGCCCCAAGGACGCCAGGCGCATCTTGAACCTGACGGACAATTCCGAGAAGCCGTTGGGCGAGTGGAACCGGATGGTTATCGAGTGTCTGGGCCCCGAGGTCAAGGTGTGGGTCAACGACGACCTCGTGAATCACGGTTCCAATTCCACGGCGTCAGAGGGCCAGATCGCCCTGCAGGCGGAAGGGACCGAAGTGGAATTCCGTAAGGTGGCGCTGACGAAGCTGAAGTAACCTTAACCAAAAGACCTCAAGGACCGCAAAGACCTCAAGGACGTTGTTTGTCTTTTGGGTCTCTGAGGTCCTTGGGGTCTTTTGACTGGGTTTATCCCCCGCCCTCGACCATCTCCCTCACCCGCGCCACGTAGGCTTCTATGTTGCTCTTACGCTTGAGCCCGCCGGCCGACATGGCCCGCACGTTGCCGAAGACCGGCCTTTCGGGCCACGGCCGATCGTGCAACCCGAAGATCCAGCCCACATTGGCATAGCTCGTCGGATCACGCCCATCCAGGAAGTACCGGTTATTGAGCCGGAGGATGGTGTAGTAAGCGTGCTCAGGGTTCTCTGACCATTCCAGGATCTTCTTCCCCCAGTACATCCGCATCGAGTTGTGCATGTAGCCCGTGTGCTTCATCTCGAGCATGGCTGCGTTCCAGTATGGATCCCGGGTATCGGCTGCCTCCAGCTGCTCAGGGCCGTAGACCTCCGGCCTGGGATCCCCCGCGTGCTGTTCCAAGCTCGCGCGGGCCCAGGCGGGGAGGCCCTGGTAACGGTCGTAATCGGGATTGAAATGCACGAAGTTGTAGGCGAGCTCCCTGCGGACGATGAGTTGATCCAGGAATGCTGTGCAATCTTCTTCGCTTCCGGCGTCCGTGTCCAGAATTCTCGACGCGATCTCGAGAGGGGATATCTGCCCGAAATGCAGATACGGGCTGAGGTGCGAGACCTGATCGCGCTCCGGTCTCGACCTTTGCTCGGCATACCCGGTCAGTGCTTCCGCGATGAAGGCCTCCAAACGCCGGCGGGCGTTGGTAATACCGCCTCGGAAGGCCGAGACCGGGGCGACGGTGCGGTCTACCTTCAGATCGGCGAGGAGAGCCGGTATGTCATTGATATTTACACCTCCGTTGCCCATGTCCAACGAGTCGACTTTCGGGAGCCTAGCATGAGGCCTGCGCAGATACTCGTCCAGGCAGGATCGGATCTTCGGACGGAGGGTTCGAGCGGCGACCTCCGCTTTGTCGCTCGCCGTTTCAACCGGCACAACCGTGTCGCTTTCGACTTGAACGACGTCCACCTCAGCTTTGTTGGCGACTTCGTGTCTCCAGTCTTTCTGGTGACGCAAGAATCCTCGGTCGCAGACAACGAGCGAAGCGTCACGAGCCAGCTCCAAGGCGACGACCGGGGGCTGCCCGCGCTTCACCACCATCCCGATGCCGCGTTCCTCCAATGTCTGCCGGATCTCCCTCAGACCCTCGAGCATGAAAGCGAAGTGCCGAAGGTTCGCGTCTGGATACTTCTCGTCTAGAGCGAAACCGACGAGGATGGGCTGGCGGAGCAGCTCCGCCTGCTCAACCGCGTACTCGAGAGCGTGATTCCAGTCGGCCCTCTGGCACTGCTGCATCCAGTAGAGCACGTAGCGGCATTTGCATATCGGCTTGCGATTGAGCCGCATGACCCTCTGGGGAGGGATATCGGACATTTCCATGGGGATCCTCTTGGTTCGCTGCTCGGTGACCGCTGCCCGCTGCTCAGGGTCATACCGTCCGGCACCATTTGACCTCAGGGCCGCAGCGGTCAGCTGGCAGCGGTCTTCGTTGCCTGCACAGCCATTCCGACCCGCGGACGAAACTCGAGAGCCTTCGCCTGGCCGGAGTCGTCCAGAGTGAAATAAATACGATTCAGGGAGTCGGCAATGAAAAATTCCTTGGGAGAAAGGGGATGAATCGCGCTCTTGGGCCCTCTCGGCGGTTGCCAGAAAAGCTGATTGCCCTCGACGGTGATCTTGTGATTCTCGTTCTCCCGCTCTGAATAGACCCCAGTGTATCGGCTCAGTTGGCCTGTGGGCAGGGTAATAGCCCTCAGATTTTGAACCGGTTTCCCGATCGCAATGGCGGCCATCTGCAACGCGAGGCGGGCGGGTGATACCGTCGGCCCCGCTGAACCGTTGGTCAGGATGGCCACGTAGACATGATCCTCCGGCATGCTGAGAATGTACGTCGCAAACCCGTGGATACCGCCGCCATGCTCGATGGTGCGGTGTCCTTCGTAGGACCCGATCGACCAGCCGTAGCCGTAGGCGGTCGAGCGGCCGTCCGCCAGCTTGTGCGGACTATGCGCCCTGGCCAGTGACTCCTTCTTGATGAGCTTGTTGTTGCATAGAGCGGCGTCCCAGATCGCGAGGTCGTCGACCGTGGATGCCAGCGAACCGGCTGCATACGGCTGAGTCATGCTCAGGTACGGGGCATTCTGAAAACCGTTCAGGCCTCTCTGATAGCCTTTCACTCTTCTCGGGATAATCTGATCGGTTCGGTCATAGTAGGAATCCTTCATTCCCAAAGGTGCAAAAATCTTCTTTTCCACAAAATCTTCGTAAGACTGTCCCGAGGCTTTTTCGATGACCGCACCGAGCAAGATGTATCCCGAGTTGTTGTACAGCCACCGTTCGTCCGGTCTAAAGTCCATCGGCTGGGCCTTAAAGAGGTCGATCAGCTCGGTCAAGGTGAAGTCTTTCCGCCATAATGGCCGCCATTCCGGGATAGATGTGTAGCTCTTGATCCCGGATGTATGCGTCAGGAGGTGCTCGACCGTAATGGCCTGGCCGCCTGTCGGGTAATCGGGCAGGTATTTGGTTATCGGGTCTTTGACCGACAGCTTGCCCTCTTCTTCGAGCATCAGGGTGGCCACGGCTGAGAATTGCTTGGTTACGGAACCGAGTCGAAAAACCATGTCCGGTCGGATAGGAACCTTCAGTTCCAGGTCGGCCAAACCATAGCCTTGTCGAAAGACCGTCTCTCCGTTCCTGGTGACGATGACTGCGCCGCCAGGTTCGCCCGCTTTAAAGGCCTTGTGGAGCAGTGTGTCAATCTCTAAAGCTTCCGGGCCGGTGGCCTGGGCCCGCCGGCCCATCGCCATGAGGAAAACGACGACGATGACTGCCGCCACCACTAGAACCGACTTCAACACCCGTTTTGCCTGTAACGTCATGTCTGCCCTCCGAACGCCGACAATGGTACTACGGTTCACCGTTCACCGTTCACCGTTCTACCCTTCACGGTTCTGCAGTTCATCGTTCTATCGTTCGGTTCGACGGTTCCGATGAGCCTTGTTCCAGGAACGGTGAACGGTGAACGGTGAACGGTGAACCGTAGTACCATACGCCACGAGGTGAACATGCGAAAGCTGACTGTCGCACTCCTGGCCGTTTTGGCGATTGTCCCGGTAAGATCCGAGGTTAATTATCAGAAGCCGGCGAAAGCCATCTTGGACGTCCTCCACGCTCCAGCGCCGCCTCTGACTTCGGTCAATCCGTCAAAGACCCACGTCTTGTTGATGGATCGCAGGCTTTACCCGCCAATTGGCGAGATGGCGGCGCCGATGCACCGACTCGCGGGCGAGCGGATCAACCCGGCTAACAACGGCATGCATAATCCTTATGTCGTCGTTACCGGCCTGACCCTCAAGAACATTCAGGCCGGCTCGGATGTGAAGATTGCCGTTCCCGCGGGTGCGCGCCTCAAGTACCCCGTCTGGAGTCCCGACGGACGCAGGTTTGCCACTCTGAACTATACCGACTCCTCGGTTGAGCTCTTTGTCGGCTCAATTGAGAGCCCGCAGTTACGCAAGCTGGCGGTTGGGCCGGTGAACGACGCGGATGACAACGGAGTGACCTGGTGGGCGGGCAGCCAGAAACTTCTCGTGAGAACGGTGCCGGCCAGGCGGGGTCCGGTCCCCAAGCCGCCGGCGGCTCCCGCTGGTCCGAACGTCCAGGAAAGCTACGGCAAAGCCGCAGGTGTATGGACCTACCAGGATTTGCTGAAAAACCCTTACGACGAAGCCCTTTTTGATTACTATTTCACATCCCAGTTGGTGATTGTTGATTTGGGGACGGGGAGTTCGGCAGCCGTCGGAAAGCCGGGTATCTTCAGCGAGGCAGAGCCAGCTCCTGACGGTGTGCACCTGCTCGCATCCCGAGTCGTGAAGCCGTACTCCTACCTGCTGACCTGGCGCGAGTTTGCCCAGGAAATCGAAGTGTGGAACAGCCAGGGAGAACTGGTCCACAGGGTCTTTAGTGCTCCGCTTCAAGATTCGGTGCCTGTGGACGGGGTGCCGATCGGGCCGAGGAGCATCCGCTGGCGGCCGACCGAGCCCGCGACTCTTCTCTGGTACGAAGCTCTGGACGGAGGCGATCCGAAGGCGAAGGTTCCCCATCGGGACCGGCTCATGACGCTGAAGGCTCCCTTTGGTAATCCTCCCGTCGAGATCTTGAAGACCCAACACCGGGCGACCGGGTTGATGCACGGCGAGTTGGGCGGTTTGGCGATGATCTCCGACTACGACCGCGAGAAACGGTGGCTGCAGACTTTCCTGGTCTTCCTTGACCAGCAGGGTGGGGCGCCGAAATTGGTGTGGAGCCGAAGCGCCCGCGAGCGCTATAAGGATCCTGGCTCGCCTCTTTTCGAGCGGCTGCCCAGCGGAGGCTCGGTCGTTCACCAGGACGGCGATTGGGTATTCCTCTCCGGTCAAGGCGCGACGCCTGATGGAGATCGGCCTTTTCTCGATCGTATGAACCTTAAGACTCTGCAGACCGAAAGGCTCTTCCGGGCGGGCGACAAAGGGTATGAGAGCGTGGTTACCCTTCTTGCGGACGACGGATCGCGATTCCTGACCTCGTACGAGTCCCCTTCGGAACCGCCCAATCTGTACGTGCGTCAAGCGGGCCGTGAGGAACGAAAGGCATTGACCAATTTCCCGGACCCGACTCCCCAGATTCGCAACATCCAGCAAAGGCTGATCAAGTACAAGCGCGCGGACGGGGTAGACTTGTCCTTTACGTTGATGCTGCCGCCCGACTACAAGGAAGGGACGCGCCTTCCAACCATCCTGTATGCTTATCCGCTCGAGTACAACGACCCGCAGACTGCGGGCCAGGTCGGTGGCTCGACGCAGCGATTTGTTTCAATCAGGGGAGCAAGTCATCTTTTCCTGCTGCTCGCCGGATACGCGATTCTGAACAACGCGACTATTCCGATCGTCGGCGATTTCGAGACGGTTAACAATACGTACGTGGAGCAGTTGGTGGCCAGCGCCCAAGCGGCGATTGACAAGGCGTCCGAGCTGGGAGTCACCGACCCCAACCGGGTAGGTGTGACCGGGCACAGCTACGGCGGGTTCATGACCGCCAATCTGCTCGCGCATTGCGACCTCTTCAAGACCGGAGTCGCGCGCAGCGGCGCCTACAAC